>OCIU01002533.1_pt1 | contig 10495 bp, 8 predicted proteins | sample 1538471 | NCBI WGS metagenome assembly OCIU01 (sample SAMN04571693, study PRJEB22368) | human gut metagenome | biome: human gut; material: stool | host: Homo sapiens | place: Luxembourg | collected 2012-06-01 | reverse complement strand
CGTGACCGAATCGCTGGAAAACTACGACCCGACCCCGGCGGCCCGCGCCATTCAGGAGTTCGTGGGCGAAAACCTCTCGAACTGGTACGTGCGCCTCAACCGCAAGCGGTTCTGGGGAGGCGGCATGTCGGAAGACAAACTGGCGGCCTATCAGACGCTGTACACCTGTCTTGAGACCGTCACGATGCTCGCAGCGCCGTTCGCACCGTTCATCTCCGACCGCATCTTCACGGACCTCAACGCCGTGAGCGGCCGCCACAAGGACGAATCGGTGCATCTCGCGGCGTTCCCGACGGCCGACGAACGGCTGATCGACGCCCGCCTCGAAGAGATGATGTCGCTGGCGCAGAAGGTCTCGTCGATGGTGCTGGCCCTGCGCCGCAAAGTGTCGATCAAGGTGCGCCAGCCGCTGACCAAAATCCTGATCCCGGTGCTCGACCCCGCGACGGCGGAGCATATTTCGGCCGTGAAGAACCTCATTATGAACGAGGTCAACGTGAAGGAGATCGAGCTGATCGAAAAGACCACGGGGCTGATTACCAAACGCATCAAGCCCAACTTCAAGACCCTCGGGCCGCGTTACGGCAAGTGGATGAAGCAGATCGCCGCCCTCGTCGCGGAGTTCTCGCAGGAACGTATCGCCGAGGTGGAGGCCGCGCCGGAAACGGTGCTCGACCTCGGAGCGGAGCGGATCACCGTGACGCCCGCCGACTTCGAGATCACCTCGGAAGACATGCCCGGATGGCTCGTTGCCTCGGAGGGAAAACTCACCGTGGCGCTCGACATTACCGTCACCGAGGAGCTGAAAGCCGAAGGTGTGGCACGCGAGTTGATAAACCGCATCCAGAATATCCGCAAGGACTCCGGATTCGAGGTCACGGACAAGATCCGCGCAGAGATCGAACAGAAGCCCCTGGTGGCCGACGCAATCGCCCGATTCGCCGGTTACATCGCTTCGCAGACCCTCGCCGTGGAGGTCCGTCCGGCAGCGGAACCGGCAGGCGAAACGGTCGTCGAAACCGACGTGGACGACGAACCGCTGCGCATCGCCGTGACGCGGATATAGCCCCTTGATATATTCCGGTAAAATTTGGTAATATCGGAATTATTGCTTAATTTTACAGTAAACCTTAAAAGAGAGGAGATTATTATGGCAGACGAAAGAACCAGATACAGCGACGCCGAACTCGAAGAGTTCCGGCAGCTTATCCTGAAAAAGCTTGAGAACGCGCGTGCGGACTACGAGCTGCTGCGCGCCACGATCACCCATACCGCCGACAACGATACGGAAGACACATCGCCGACGTTCAAGGTGCTGGAGGAGGGCGCTGCAACTCTTTCCAAAGAGGAAAGCGGTCGTTTGGCTGCCCATCAGATGAAATTTATCCGCAACCTCGAAATGGCGCTCGTACGCATCGAGAACAAGACGTACGGCATCTGCAAAACGACCGGAAAGCTCATTCCCAAGGAGCGGCTGATGAAAGTGCCCCACGCCACGGAATGCATCGAGGCCAAAGAGGGCCGCAGATAAGGCGGGGAAGGGATGACCCCCATTCCACGCTGAACGGAAAATGGAAAAAGACGACCTTCGGGCCGTCTTTTTCGTCTTCTCCGGGGGAGGGCGTCGCGGCAAAGAAAAGAGAGGGATGGAAAACACCGATTATAAGCCATGCGGGGAGCTGCACCCGCCGCCGAGACGGAATAATCGGGATATGGGTATCGAATCCTCAATTTAGGCCCCTGTGTCGCACTTTTTGCCGAAAAAATCCGTTATCTTTGACACAATGTTCGCCCGGTTCTGCATATTTTCCCTGATCCTGATTGGGGCGGCAACGGTCCTCTCGGTCCGTGCCGCAGGACCCGGCACGCACGCCCCCGACCGGTTCACGCCCGACAGTGCCCGCGTGACGAATCCCGATGCATCGGCGCGCAACCAGCGCCTCTACGACAGCATCCAGTCGAAAACCAGCCGGCGCGCCGTGCCGCGCATGCTTTACCGGATGCTCTTCGTAAAACCCGTGCTCGACACCACGATGAGCGGCCGCGTCACTGACGAGAGCCGCCTGCTGGAACCCTACGCCGGGAAAACCATCGGCGACATCACCATCGAACGCCAGCAGGTTTTCGACCCCGGCGGCAACCGGCTCGAACGCATGGCCAACAAAACCCACATGCTCACCCGCGACCGCGTCGTCCGGCGCGACCTGCTGTTCCGCTCGGGCGACAAGCTCGACCCGCAGCTCATCGTGCGCAACAAGCAGCTGATCCGCTCGCGCGACTACATCTCGGACATCGACGTCACGGTGCTCCCCGACGCGGTGGACTCGACACGCGTGAACCTCCTGATCACCACGCGCGACAGCTGGACCATCTCCGTCGACGGAGGATGGCATTCCGAGGGCCGGACGATGGTGGGGCTTTCCGACGCCAACATCTTCGGATCGGGCAACAAACTCAAATTTATGACCAACTTCAGCCGCAAGGACTTCTCCTACGGCGGCAACATGGTCGAATACGAAATCCCCAACCTGCTCGGGACCTTCTACACCGCCGAGATCGGCGGAGGGCGCGACTTCTACAACTCGACGCTCAACATGGGGCTGCGCAAAGAGTTCCTCAAACCCACGGACTACGAGATAGGCCTTACATACAGCGACATCAAAGCCAAGCGCTACATGATCGAACAGGACACGTCGCTGCTGGTGAAGGAACGCAACCTCGACGTCTGGGGCGGCTACTCGCACTACCTGCGCGGGATCAAATCGAGCGTTTATCTCTCGGGACGCTACAACTACCGGCGCGTGAGCCGCAGGCCCCTCGTGGCCCCGGACTACAACCCCGCGCTGCACGACCAGGACGCCCTGCTGGTCGGCGGGGGTCTCTACCGCGAAAAATTCTACACGGCCAACATGATCTACGGATTCGGTACGCGCGAGTATCTCGCGACGGGCTACAAGGCCGAAGTGACGACGGGCTATTCGTGGGGCGAATTCAACGACGCCCTCTACCTCGGCGCGAGCTACGAAACGGGTGGATTCCGCGGACTGGGCTACATCATGGGCGGCTTCACGCTCGGAAGCTACATAGACCTCGAAAACGGCATGTGGCAGCGCAGCGCCGTCGATGTCGACCTGCGGTGGTTCTCCAACCTTTTCCTGTTCAAGCGCAGCCGCATCCGCCAGTTCCTCGCCTTCAACTACACGCAGGGCTGGAACCGTGCGACGGGCAGCGACGAGAGCATCCGCTTCACGCGCACCGACGGCCTGCAAGCCCTCAAGGAGTACATCATCGGAACCAACCGCATGATCCTCAACACCGAGACGGTGGTATTCACCCCCTACCAGCCGCTGGGATTCCGCATCGCCGTCTTCGGGTTCGCCGACTTCGGGCTGATCGGCTATTCGCCCAATATCTTCAAAAACGACTTCTTCACCTCGTTCGGACTGGGCGTGCGGCTGCGAAACGAACGGCTGGTGTTCAACACGATCCAGATCCGGCTGGGTGTGGCCTTCGGCAAACGCGGGCTGGTCGAGAGCGAATATTTCCGCCTTTCGAACCCGACACGCATGGAGCAGTACCGCTACCGGCCGACGCGGCCCGAGATCGTCGAATTCAAATAGGCACGCACAAAAAAGCGGAGGATTCCGTGGAATCCCCCGCCTTCGTGAACTTTTTATCTGCTTATGGTTTTTCCTTTAAGCCTTTACCTGCGGGCGCGGATCTCGACCACGCCGTTGCGCCCCTTCTCGCCGTAACGCTTCACGGCCTCGTCGCCCTTATAGACCTCCATACGCTTGATCTTCCCGGATTCCAGCCGTTCAACATCCTCTTTCGAGGCCTCCCTGCCGTTGATACGGATCAGCATGCCGTCGGGAAATCCGCCTTTCAGCGTAACCTGTCCCTTATAAACCGACACCGAACTTTCCGGAGTGCCCTGAATGGTCACCTTATCGGCATGCCCGGCGTCCGCCGAAAGTTTAAGCGACGTTCCCACCGCTTTCTGCGCTTCGGAAAGCTGTGCCGAAGTCTCCTTGCGGGCCGCTTCAAGCTCCTTCTGGGCCTTGTCGAGCGCTTTCTGGGCCTGCTTCCAGTCATCGGAACTCATATACTTGCGGGCCAGTTTCAACCCTTCGCGGGCGGCTTCGATCCCGGCTCTCCCGGCTTCGATACCCTCCCGGGCCGACTTCGCGGCGGCTCTTTGCGCGGCAGCCGCCTGTTTGGTCGTAATCGTTATCACGCCCTCATACCCCTTGTCGGCAAACTCCCCGGGGAGATTCGTGCCTTTGATCACCGACATGCTTTCAATCTGATCCGGGTCGAGCGATTCGATTTCAGACACTTGTACGCCGTCGACGATAAATACAGGATTCGACTCGACCGACGAGCCGTTCTCGACCTTGAACCGATACGATTTCGCGATTCCGGCCGTATTCACCACAACCGTTCCGTCTTTCGGCCTCGTACCGTGACCGATCACCCGCACGGTTGTCGACTCGTTCGTCCCGGCGCTGTCCGCCCGGGTGACCGTCACGACTTTGCCTTTCAGTCCCGGGACCTGCGCCCCATCGCCCGGTTCTCCGGTCTTTTTGAGCGTTACAAGAATCACGCCGTCGGCGGCCTTTTCGCCGTACACAGCCATCGAAACGGAATCCTTGAGCACGATGATCGCCTCGATCCGGTCGGCAGCGAGGCTGTCCATCGACTTCACCTCCCGGCCGTCGACCAGAATCAGCGGTTGTTGCCCATCGGAAAAAGATTTCGACCCCCGAATGTAAATCGTACTGGTTTCTTTTTTACCTTTGTCTTCCCGAAAGACATAAGCGGTTTCGGCGAAAGCCCCCAGGGCGACGGCCGTGAGCGGCAGGAGCAGGAGCGCCCTGGCCCCGGCCCACCGCGACGATTTTTTACGCAACATCATGGTAATACGATTTTTAAGTTTACTGTGATTAAAGCTGTTGGCAATCGAGTACCACCTCCCGCCGGCAGCTTTCTTTATTAACAACATCTGGTAACTCCGGGCGTCGACGCCGCTGTCGAGCACCGCCTCGTCGGCTTCGTATTCGTGGATGGCCCGCAGTTCGCGGCGCAGCAGCCACATCGCGGGGTTGAACCATTGCAGGCAGCCCGCAACGTCGGTCACGATCAGGTCGAGCGAATGACGCAGCCGCAGGTGCGCCCGTTCGTGAAGCAGAATCGCCCCGCCGTTTTCAGCCAGGTCTCTCTCGGACATCACGATATAGCGTCCCCAGCTGAAAGGCGTCACAGGCCGTTCCGTGCGCACCAGCACAGCCCCGTCCTCCAGCCGTTCGCGACGTCCGCCGCGGATCAGACGCAGGACTCCGATGAGCGAACAAAGCGTCCACAGCAGCGTGGCGGCCGCCCCGAGCAGGAATGCCGCCCCGGCGAGCATCTCCCACGGAAAAGGTTCGGAAAGCGGTTCGGCGAAGGCCGTCGCAACAGCCTCCCCGTCCGGGATTTCCGGCAGGACGGGGATTTCGCGGTAAACCGTGATCACGCACAGCGGCAGCACGAACGAGAGGAACATCGCCCCCAGAACCACGATCCGGTTGAAGCGGTGGAAGGTCTCACGGCTCAACAGCAATTTGAAAAAGAGGTAGAAGACAGCCAGGCAGACGCCGACTTTCAGGCTGTAAATCATCAGGTCGTACATGGCGCTACCGGTTTTGATTTTCGATGCGGTCGATCAGGCTGCGCAGTTCGCCGAGCGAGATCTTCTCCTCCTCGACCAGCGCCGAGACCGCCCCGAGGTAGGAATTCTCGAAATAGCGGCTGATCACGCTGCCGAGCGTCGAGCGCGAAAACTCCTCCTCGCTCACCACCGGATAGTATTGGTAGGTGCTGCCGAAGGAGTTGTGGGCGACATAGCCTTTGGCTTCGAGCGCGCGGACCATCGTCGAAAGGGTGTTGAAATGGGGTTTGGGATCGGGCGAAAGGGCCACCAGTTCGCGTACGAACAGCGGACCGTGCTCCCAGAAGCAGCGCATCAGCTCCTCTTCCCTGCGTGTCAGTTTTTCAGGATTCTCTTTCATATTTCACTCAAACAAGCGTTATCAGGTATCGTTTTCAGTTGAAACGGAGGCATTCCAGCATACGGCGGCGCAGCAAAACGCCCGGTCCGGTCCCGATGCGGCGAACGGCGCCCTCGCGGCCGACGATCCCGCCGGATTCGTCCCACGACTTTCCGGACACGCCCGGCCGGCAATGCTCCCTCCGGAACAGCCGCCCATCGCTTCATCGGTCCTTTTTCATGCACCCGGGAGCAAAGGTAACTAAAAAAAATTCACATGCAACTATTTTACATAGTTTTTAAACTAAAAAATTTAGTTATGGCTTTTTTCCGGAATTTGAAGATTAATCCGTATCTTTGAATTATGGTACTTATAGCCGACAGCGGATCGACCAAATGCACGTGGATCGCCAGCGACGGCGCACGGACGACAAACGTGCGCACGCGGGGGATCAACGCCGTGCAGCACTCGGCCGAACAGATACGCGAAGCCCTCGCGGAACTGCCGCCATGCGACGGCGTGACGAGCGTGAGATTCTACGGCGCGGGGTGCGGCGAGACCTTCCCGGAAGCGAGCGAGAAGCTGCGCCGGGAGTTGGAAGCGCACTTCGGAACGACGGACATTACGGTCGAATCGGACCTGCTGGGCGCGGCGCGGGCGCTCTGGGGCCACGGGGAGGGCATCGCCTGCATCCTCGGCACGGGATCGAACTCCTGCCTGTGCCGCGACGGCGAAATCCTGAAAAACGTCCCCCCGCTGGGCTATGTGCTGGGCGACGAGGGCAGCGGGGCCGTGCTGGGGCGCAACCTGGTGAACGGCATCTTCAAGGGGCACATTCCGCTGAAAGAGGAGTTTCTCGCGGCGCACGGGCTGAATTACGAGGAGATCATCCGCCGCGTCTACCGCGAGCCTTACGCCAACCGCTTTCTGGCCTCGTTCGCACCTTTCATACGCACGCATATCGACCGCCCGGAGATCCGGGAGCTGGTACTCCGGTCGTTCCGCGACTTTGCGTCCCGCAACTTGAGCCGCTATCCGGCGGAACTCCCCGTATCGCTGCTGGGCGGCGTGGCGGCCCACTTCGAGGCGTTGCTGCGCGAGGCGCTGGAAGCGGAGGGCCGCCGCGTGGAAACCATCGTAGAATCGCCCGCCGAAGGGCTTTTGAAATACCACTATGGAAGATAGAATCACCGAACAGGATTCGGCCTACGACGACCTGCAACGGATGTCGGTGCACGACATCCTGACGGGCATCAACCGCGAGGACGCCCGTGTGCACGAAGCCGTGCGGCGGACCATCCCCGTCATGGAGCTACTCGTCGAACGCATCGTCGGGCGCATGCAGCGCGGAGGCCGGATGTTTTACATCGGCGCCGGGACGAGCGGCCGGCTGGGGGTCACCGACGCCTCGGAGCTGCCCCCGACCTACGGCGTGCCGTTCGACCGGGTGATCGGGCTGATCGCCGGAGGCGACGGCGCTTTGCGGCGGGCCGTGGAGCACGCCGAAGACGACACCGAAGGGGCCTGGCGCGACATGGCGCCCTACCACCCCACGGCCGGCGATGTGCTGATCGGCATCGCGGCATCGGGAACGACGCCCTACGTGATCGGCGGACTGCGCGCGGCGCGGCGCCACGGACTGCTGACCGGCTCGATCACCTGCAACCCCGCGTCGCCCGTAGCTGCCGAAGCGGAGTATGCGCTCGAAGCGGTCGTAGGACCGGAGTTCGTGACCGGATCGACGCGCATGAAGGCCGGAACGGCCCAGAAATTGATGCTCAACATGTTATCGACAGCCGTGATGATCCGCCTGGGGCGTGTCGAGGGCAACCGCATGGTCAACATGCAGCTGACCAACGACAAGCTCGTGGCCCGCGGAACGCGGATGGTCGCCGAAGCGTCGGGGCTTGACGAAACCGAGGCCCGCAAACTGCTGCTGCGCTGGGGTTCGGTGAAGCGGGCATTGGAGGAGATCGGAAAATAGACAAAACGAATACACACTTCGACGTACAAATCGCTTTCGACCGCCGTCATTGCCGCCTGCGGAGCCATCTACAAGCATGGCCCCGCTCCGGCCTCCCTCCGGAAGGGAGACGACGCATGCTCCCGGCAGTTGAAACGATAAAGCATATGACCGCATAAACAGAACAATGGCTAAACTTTTTTCCGACCGCGAAATACGCGCCATTGCGGTATTCCTGCCGTTGGCCGGGCTGCTGATCATAGCCCTGATGCTCGTACGCCCGGCAGCCGACCCCGAAGCGGCCCGCCGCGCCGAGGCCGAGATGGAGGAGGCGTTGCCCGCGGACAGCGTCGTGATGTCGCATTTCGACCCCAACACGGCCTCGTTCGACGACCTGCGGCGACTCGGGCTTACGAAGCACGAAGCGGTGAGCCTGCTGAAATACCGCGCCGCGGGCAAAGTGTTCCGCATTCCCGAGGACCTGACGCTCTGCTACGGCATCAGCGACTCGCTCTACCGGCGGCTCGAACCCTGGGTGCGCATCGGCCGCAAATACGCCATCGCACCCGAAAAATACCGCACGGGGCGCATTCTCCCCGAACCGCTCGCACCCGGGCCGTTCCGCATCGACACCGTGAGCGCCCGCTACCTGCGCGCCATCGGGGCCTTGTCGAAGCGTCAGGCCGAGGCGTTCATCCGCTGGCGGGATTTGAGCGGCATCTACGACATGGAGGACCTGCGCGAATGCTACGTCGTGAGCGACTCGGTGGCCGCGGCGCTGGAACCCTACGTCATCTTCCCGGAACGGAAGGCGCGGCCGATCGAACAGCCCGTGGAGCTGAACACGGCCGATTCGGCGACGCTGCGCTCGGTTGTGGGCATCGGTCCCAGGACCGTCGTGGCGATCATGCACTACCGCGAACGGCTCGGCGGATTCGTCCGCGCGGAGCAACTCGCAGAGGTTCCGGGAGTGCGGGAACGCAATTATGAAAAAATTTTGAAACAAATTTACTGCGATAGTTGCAAAATTCGGAAAATTGATATTAACTTTGCAAGTCCGAAAGTGCTGGGGAAACACCCCTACATAGCACCGCAGGCATTACGAAAATTGCTGAAAGCAAGACAGTTGAAAGGAGGTTGGAGTACCGCTGGAGAATTGGTGGAACAGAACATATTGACCCGCGAGGAGGCAGCACGGCTGGCTCCTTATCTGCAATTCGGGTCGGACAGCGGACCTGCCGACGAATAAAACGACCGTTTTTGGGGAAGATGCATCGAGGATGCGCACCCCGCAGTTTTCAGAACGAACAAACAGATTCAAAACAACAAAAAACAAAGAATATTATGATTATCATGCCGGTAAAAGAGGGCGAAAACATCGAGCGCGCCCTGAAAAAGTTCAAACGTAAATACGAGCGCACGGGCGTCCTGAAGGAGCTTCGCCGCCGCCAGTACTTCACCAAGCCTTCGAGGCGATGCAGCACGCCATTTACGTGGAACACATGTACCGCGACGACGAATAATTTCCGCAAGATATGAAACCAGAACCGGGAACACTCCGAAAGGAATGTTCCCGGTTTTTCTATGCCGTAATCAGCCCGATCAGCGCAGGAACAACAGTTCGCGATACTTCGGCAGCGGCCAGATCTGATCGTCGACGATCTCTTCCAGCTTGTCGATATGGCGGCGGATCTCGTCGAAGCAGACAGCCACGGTATCGTGGTAGGCAATGGCCTTTTCACGCGGGTCCTCGATCCGGTTGGCAACCTTGCGGGCGTCGATCATCTCGCCGGTGAGTTTCTGGATCGAGGCCGTATGGTCCTGAATCTTCTTGATAAGCAGAATGTCCGACGAGGCGTTCAGCCCTCCGATCTGATGCATCTTATAGACCTTGTCGAGCAACTGCGCCTCGTATTTCGAAGCGATCGGCACGATGTGGTTCATCGCCAGGTCGCCCAGCACGCGGCCTTCGATCTGGATTTTCTTGGTATAGGTCTCCCACTTCACCTCGGTGCGGGCTTCGAGTTCGACCTTGGTGAAAACCCCCATATCGCCGAACATCTTCAGGCTCTCCCTGTCCAGGTAGCGGTCGAAGATCAGCGGCGTCGACGTCTCGCAGTCCAGACCGCGCCGCTTCGCCTCGGCCTTCCACTCGTCCGAATAGCCGTTGCCGTCGAACCGGATGGCCTTGCAGGCCTTGATCATCTGCTTGAGCACCTCGTAAATGGCCCTCTCCTTCTTGGCCCCGGCCTCGATCTTGGCGTCCACGGCCTTCTTGAACTCGGTCAGTTCGTATGCCATCGCCGAGTTGAGCACGATCATCGCCTCGGCGCAGTTGTCCGACGAACCCACGGCGCGGAACTCGAAGCGGTTGCCCGTGAAGGCGAAGGGCGAGGTGCGGTTGCGGTCGGTGTTGTCGAGCATCAGCGTGGGGATGTGCGAGATGCCGCTCATCTTGAACATGTTCTTCGCCGAGAAGGTGATGGCCGCATCGCTGCGGCTC
>OCIU01002530.1_pt1 | contig 10506 bp, 11 predicted proteins | sample 1538471 | NCBI WGS metagenome assembly OCIU01 (sample SAMN04571693, study PRJEB22368) | human gut metagenome | biome: human gut; material: stool | host: Homo sapiens | place: Luxembourg | collected 2012-06-01 | reverse complement strand
CTCCCCCGCGTGACCGAACGGCGTGTGACCGAGATCATGCCCCAGCGCAACAGCCTCCGCAAGGTCCTCATTCAGCCGCAGAGCCCGCGCAATCGTCCGTGCGACCTGACTTACCTCAAGCGTGTGGGTGAGCCGCGTCCGGTAATGGTCAGCCTCCGGCGAAAGAAAGACCTGCGTCTTGTGCATCAGCCGCCGGAAGGATTTCGAGTGAATGATCCTGTCCCTGTCGCGCTGAAACTCTCCGCGGAGGTCGCATTTGTTTATCGGATAATCGCGCCCCCTCGTGTTCTCGGTGAGAAAAGCGAATTCCGAAAGGGTATTCCGCTCTCTTTCGTAAATCAACTCACAGACCGTCATAACCGCCCTCCCGCGCATACAAATAACAACATTAATATACGCAAAAACCGAAAATACTCCTCTTTTTGAGAGCGCACAATTACCATATAAGGGCTGCGGTTCAAGAAAAGGGCATGGTTATAGATTTCCGGGCAGCATCAGGAAGGCTTTCCGGTTCCGCGCTGAGCCTTTCTGTCCCGCCTCGTTCCGTTATCCTTCAAAACTGCTCTTCCGGCAGTGATCTCGGCGCAGGACGACACAAAAGCGGAATAATCCTCCTCCGGGATCGCAAGAGAAAGCGTCACGTTCCCGGCAAAATCTATCCCGTCCTGAATAATGCACCCGGACGCAAGAAGCGGCGACAGCTTTCCGTAATCCTGATACGAGCATTTCAGCGTGAACACCCTGAAAACATCGTAAACAACTATCCCCGCCGCGTCAACCGCCAGCTTAGCCGCCGCTGAATAGGCTCTGACAAGCCCGCCTGCGCCGAGAAGAATCCCGCCGAAATACCTTGTGACGACAATGACCGCGTCGGAAAAACCGCCTTTTCTGATAATGTCAAGCACCGGTATCCCCGCCGTGCCCTGAGGCTCGCCGTCGTCGGAATACCTCGCGCACGCGCCCTCGTTCAGCATATACGCATAAACATTGTGCCGCGCATCGGCGTGCTTTTTCTTTATTTTCGCAACGAAATCAAGCGCCTCCGCCTCGTCCGAAACCGGAGAGGCATAGCCGATGAAAACCGATTTTTTCTCAACAAGCTCCGCCGACGCGGATTTCCCGAGGGTAACAAGCCGTTTGTCCATGTCAGCCCCCCATGATTCCCGGAAGCGCTTCGATTATCCTCTCGCAGACAAAAACCGCCGCACAGCTGCTTGCGGCAACCACCACAAGGCTCTTTTCGAGATAAGCAAGCAGAAACGCCACACTGAATCCGACCGCCGCGCTGATTATCGACCCGGTCGCTCCGAGTATCGCCGGAAATGTCATTGCGGCAAGGCAGGCGCAGGGGATATAATACAGAAACGAGCTTAAAAACCGGCTCTTTATCTTCCCCCGGATGACCGTGAGCGGCAGAACGCGGAGCAGATACGTCGTCACTGCCATAAGGATTATGTAGATGTATATCTTCATGACTTTTCAGCCTCCTCCGATATCGGGAACAGAACCGCGCAGACCGCCGAAGCAATGACCGCACAGATAACGACCGCTATGCCCTCCGTCACGTTTTTCAGATACGGCACCCACCTGAAGGCACAGGCAAGTCCCACCGAAATAAGCGACGCTGCAAGCAGCGGATGACTCTTTTTCGCCTGCGGGACAACGATAGCCACGAACATACCGTAAAGCGCCACTCCGAGCGCCGTCCGCACCGACTGCGGCAGAAAAGTTCCCGCAACCGCCCCGAAAAGCGTCCCCAACGTCCATCCGGCTATCGGAAGTATCCCCAGTCCCATCAGAAACGGCACGGTGAGCGGCTTGTCGTACTCCATCGCCAGAGCAAATATCTCGTCGGTGTTGTGGAAGGCAATGAACAGCCGCGGAAAGAAACCGATCCTGTCACCCATCTTCTGGCTCAGCGCAAGGCTCATAAGCGAATACCGGCTGTTTATGACAAGCTGTGTTATCACCATGTCGATAAGCGGCGCGCCGGCTGATATCACCGCAAGCCCGGCAAACTGCCCCGCCCCGGCAAGCGTCGTTATCGAAATAAGCACCGACTGAAGCGCAGTAAGCCCCTTCGTGACCGCAAGCGCCCCGAACCCGAAGCTGACCGAAAAATATCCCACAAATACCGTAATGCTCAGCTTCATTCCGGTGAGGTAATCGCTGAATTTTGATTTGTCCTTCATCACAAGATCTCCGAAAAGCAGACAGCTCCCCGCAATGCGGAAAGCCGTCAGAGTCATCAGTCGTTTTTGGGTACCTGCCCGAGCATCTTCTTTCCGACATCGATAAGCCGCAGGATGACCGGTGCCAGTACAAGGTTGAAAACAAGTTCAAATATGAAATTCCCGCCGATAAGCACAATGATTATATAGGCAAGCAGAGTCTGACCCCCAGACGCTGCGGCAGAGGTCAGCCCCTCAAAGAAAAACAGATAACATCCGCAGAAAAACAGTGCGGTATTGATTATCGGACAAAGCGCGGCTGACGTGAACATAGCCGCCGTACGGTTCTTTTTCTCAATAAGCCGGTAAACCGCTCCGGAAACAAATCCCGCAACAGTTCCCTTGAGAAGCACGGTTATAACCGTTCCGGGAAGATTCATTCCCATAAACCACGCCGCGTCTCCGGAAATCAGCACCACCGCACCGAACACAAGGCCGAGCCATCCGCCCGCCCACGGTCCGAGAAGCGCCGCACCGAGTACGATCGGAACAAGAACAAGAGAGACAGAGAAGGTGCCGATCCTGATAAACCCGCCGAGAATCTGAAGAATTACAACAAGCGCGGTCAGAAGCGCGATCAGTGTCAGCTTCTGCACCTTTTTCAAATTATTTGTGTTTTGATTCATGCCGAAACCTTTCCTTTCCGTCCCGGACGGAAAACGGATCATTACAGTCGGTACAATACCGCGTCTGAGACGCAGACCGAGTATTGCCCGATGCTGTCATTACAGTTTATCACATTCCCACGCGTTTTTCAAGAGGCGAAAAAAGCGAAAAAACACGTCGCACGGGCGATTTTCGCGGTCACAATAGTCAACCCGGACACCGAGCGGGTAAAAAATGAGAAATATATATCTCACCCTATCAATAACATCTTTTTTCAAAAGTTCTTGAAGATCAAAGAAACTTCTTTCAAGAAGTTTCTTTGCGGGTCCGGGCAGCGCCCGCATATTCCAATCAATACTTCCTCCACACCATCCTGTCAACCACGCGGGTGTATGACTGAATGAGCTTTACCACCTTGACCGAGACGTTTTCCTCGACGTAATCCGGTACGGGAATGCCGTAATCACCGTTTCGGTTCATCTCAACAGCCGTGTCGACCGCCTGAAGCAGCGAATCGCCGTCGATCCCGGCAAGAACGAAGCAGCCCTTGTCAAGAGCCTCCGGACGCTCGGTCGATGTCCGTATGCAGACCGCCGGGAAGGGCTTTCCGACAGAGGTGAAAAAGCTCGATTCCTCCGGAAGCGTTCCGCTGTCGGAAACCACCGCGAAGGCGTTCATCTGAAGATTGTTGTAGTCGTGAAAACCGAGAGGCTCGTGACGTATCACGCGTGGATCAAGCGCAAAGCCGCTCGTCTCAAGCCTTTTTCTGCTTCTCGGGTGGCAGGAATAAAGCACCGGCATATCGTATTTCTCCGCCATGCGGTTTATCGCGCCGAACAGACTTTCAAAGTTCTTTTCGGTGTCGATGTTCTCCTCGCGGTGAGCCGAGAGAAGGATGTACCTTCCGCGCTCAAGCCCGAGGCGGGAGAGAATGTCGCTCTTTTCGATGTCGGGAAGGTTCGCGTGAAGCACCTCCGCCATCGGAGAACCGGTGACATATGTGCGCTCCTTCGGCAGACCGCACTCGGCAAGATACCGCCGCGCGTGCTCGGAATATGCCATATTGACGTCGGAGATTATATCGACAATCCGGCGGTTTGTCTCCTCCGGAAGGCACTCGTCCTTGCAGCGGTTGCCGGCTTCCATGTGGAAGATCGGAATATGCAGCCGCTTTGCAGGAATAGCAGACAGGCAGGAGTTCGTGTCACCGAGGATAAGCACAGCGTCCGGCTTTATCTGCGCCATCAGCTTGTATGAGCAGTTTATGATGTTTCCGACCGTCGCCCCGAGATCGTCCCCGACGGCGTTCATGTACACCTCCGGCTCTCCGAGCTTAAGGTCGCGGAAAAATATGCCGTTGAGGTTGTAGTCGTAATTCTGCCCCGTGTGCGCAAGCAGACAGTCGAAATACTCCCGGCACTTTGTTATCACCGCCGAAAGCCGGATAATCTCCGGCCGCGTGCCGACGATTATCAGCAGCTTCAGCCTGCCGTCGTTTTTGAAATGAATGTCGGAATAGTCAAGTTTCATGTCCATTGTGGTTACGCTTTCTTGTTATTTTTTTGCGGGGAGTGGGTTTGGTGACGGAGATTTTATGACTGAGTCGCCGTCAGCCCGTTTGTCAGTCGGATTTTGTTTTTGCAACAGAGATTTTCCGACAGCGTCGGAGCCTGTCCGTTTTTCTTTCTCCGGAGAAAGAAAAACATAAAAAAGAAAGAGCTGCAAGGGGTGCCCCCTTGACCCCCGCTTAAGGTGGCGACACCACAACCGCATGGGGAATCAGTAGGGAGGATTCAGTACAGGCCGCACAACGCGGACAGGTCGGAGTTCAGATTATTAAACATTCTGCCGCGAACACCCCTCTAAGCGGAATCGTGCCGCGCGGCTCACCGAACAAACATCTTTTGCCCCGAATACAGAAACTTTCTCTGCTCCGCCCCCACCTCTGTCACTTACCGCTCCCGGCTTGCCCGTTCCCGGGGGTCTCGGGGGGCGTAGCCGCATTGAGTTCATTATGTCGCCGCCCCTTCCTGCGGCGACATAATGAATCTCACTTCGCGGCGGAACCCCCTGAGCGTGCTTTCTTGCGCAGATTCCGCGTAAGCGGATTCTGCCTGCGTTCCTTTGCACGAGCAAAGAATGGCGTAAATCTCAGGCGACGCAGTCGGAAAATCTCTGTCGGCAAAGCAAAATCCGACAGTAAGCCTCCTCCTCCGAGGGAGAGCCAAATATGGTGTGATTTCCCACGGGAAAAACAGGGGACGACAAATGAAAAAATGTGTGATACAATTATTTTAACGACGGAAAAAGCCCCTTGCGGTGACGCTTACGGACACTGTCCGACAGCCCCTCTCACACCTCTTCAAAATACGTATCCGGATGCATGGGGTCGAAATTCTCATTCGCCCACATCACGGTCACAAGGTCGTCGGTATCGGAAAGATTGACAATGCTGTGAGTATACCCCGGAAGCATATGGACAGCCTCTATTCTGTCTCCGGAAACTTCAAATTCCATGACCTCGTCGCTGCCTATCCTCCGCTCGCGGATAAGCCCGTGACCCGACACGACGATGAAAAACTCCCACTTTGAATTATGCCAGTGCTGTCCCTTTGTTATTCCGGGCTTTGAGATATTTACGCTAATCTGACCGCATTTTGCTGTTTTGATAAGCTCGGTAAAGCTCCCACGGGAATCTGTGTTCATTTTCAGCGGGAAAGCCGCACGCTCCTTCGGAAGGTACGACAGATAGGTGCTGTACAGCTTCTTTTCAAAGCTCCCCTCCGGTATCTCCGGCATGACAAGCGTCTCCGGCTGGGCGGCAAAGGTATGAAGCAGCGATGCTATTTTACCGAGAGTCACTCTGTGCGTCACCGGGACGTAACAGTATTTCCCGTTTTCGTCCGGAACGGGGGCAGTGCCGTCGTAACCGCATCTGTGCACCCTGCCCTCAAGCGCGTCAAGCATCGCCGAAACAAGGTCGTCGATGTACAGAAGCTCAAGCTCCGCGTTTTCGTCGTTCACGGTTATCGGAAGCCGGTTCGCTATATTGTGGCAGAAGGTCGCTACCACCGAGTTGTAGTTCGGTCGGCACCATTTTCCGAAAAGGTTCGGAAAACGGTAGACAAGCACCGGCGCGCCGGTCCTCTCACCGTACTCAAAAAACAGCTTCTCCCCGGCGAGCTTCGATTTTCCGTACCCGCCCGAAGCATATCTGCCGACAAGCGACGCCTGAACCGATCCGGAAAGCATCACCGGACACCGGCTGCCGCAGGCTTCAAGCTCCGAAAGCAGGTCGGAAGCGAACCCGGAATTGCCGGTCATGAACTCGCTCTCGTCCTTCGGGCGGTTCACCCCGGCAAGGTTGAAGACGAAATCCGCACGCCGGCAGTACTCCGAAAGCTCTTCCCGCGTGCCGTTTATGTCGTACTCAAAAATCTCCTCAACAATAAGCTGCGGCCTTGTCCTGTCCTTGCCGTCGCGGAGGTTCTTAAGCGCCTCAACAAGGTTCCGCCCGACAAATCCCGCGGAACCGGTCACAAGTATCTTCATTTCGCCGCCCCGTTCTTCGCAAGCTCGTCCTTTATGTACTGAAGCGACGCGATCTTTTTCTTTGTCTCCTCAACGCCGAGTATCCTTGTGTTGCTGGAATTGAACTCGGTAAGCGTGTTGCGCTGCCCGTCGCCCTCTATGAAATATTTGTCGTAATTCAGCCCGCGGTTGTCGGCGGGAACGCGGTAAAAGTTGCCCATATCGACAGCCTTGGCGCACTCCTCGTTGGTAAGGAGCGTTTCGTACATCTTTTCGCCGTGGCGGATGCCGATGACCCTGATGTCGTCCTTTCTCCCGCCGAAAAGCTCGCATACCGCTTCCGCCTGAGTACCGATGGTGCAGGCAGGCGCCTTCTGGATAAGCAGGTCGCCGTTCTCGCCGTGCTCAAATGCGAACAGCACAAGATCGACCGCCTCGTCAAGCGACATGATGAACCTCGTCATTCCGGGGTCTGTGACGGTCACGGGGCTGCCGCTCCGTATCTGCTCTATCCACAGCGGGATGACCGAGCCGCGGCTGCACATGACGTTTCCGTACCGGGTGCAGCAGATCCTTGTTTTCCCGGAGCTTCTCGACTTGGCAACGGCGACCTTTTCCTCGATAGCCTTGGTTATCCCCATCGCGTTTATCGGGTACGCCGCCTTGTCGGTGGAAAGGCAGATGACGCACTCCACCCCCGCCTCTATCGCGGCGGTAAGCACATTGTCGGTACCGATGACGTTCGTCCGCACCGCCTCCATCGGGAAAAACTCGCAGGAAGGCACCTGCTTCAGCGCCGCCGCGTGGAAAATGTAGTCAACGCCGCGCACAGCCTCGCGCACCGACTGGATGTCGCGCACGTCTCCGATGTAGAATTTAATCTTCTCCGCGACCTCCGGCATTTTTGCCTGAAACTCGTGACGCATATCGTCCTGCTTCTTCTCGTCGCGGGAAAACACCCGTATCTCACCGATGTCGGTGGAAAGGAACCGGTTGAGCACCGCATTCCCGAAAGAACCGGTCCCGCCGGTTATCATAAGGGTCTTGTTTCCGAATAAGCTCATACTGTTTTCCCCTCGTTGATATCAAGAAATCTCTCAAGGCAGTACAGCTGCCACTTCTGGTTGCCGCTGAACGCCTGAATGTCAATATCGTCCCTGAACTCCGGCCGTACCGGACCCTTCCAGCCGGCAAAGTAGCTGTCCACCGGTCTCGGCATAGGAACCTTTTCCGGCACCGGTATTTCCGGGTACTTCTTTTTCATCAGTTCCCTTATCAGATATTTCGGCTCTCCGTGTCTGACACGGTAAAGGTCAAGGGGAACCGACATTTTCAGCCGCGCATACGGGTCATAATAATCCATTCCGGCGCAGGCAAAAGCATTCATGTACGACCCGGACGATTCGACCGAGAAAATGTCGTCCATGAACGACAGAAAATCTATCCCGTCACCGTCCCTGCGGTATCTTTCAAATACGTCCCGCACCGGCACCGGATCAACAAGCACCTTTTCCGGATCGGTGAATATGTATCTCTTCATAAACCCGTCAAAATCCCAGTCGCGCGACAGAAGTCTGTCCATCCCGCCGAAAACAAGGTCGCTGCTCTCGCCTACAAGCATAATCCCGATCCCGTCAGCCTTCGCCTGCATAGCCGCCTGATATATCTGCGGCTCGATCGAATGCACCGGCGCGCACTTTGCCCTCATGCAGATGTCAAGCCCGCGTTCGACCGTGTCCCATGTAATGTCAACATAGTGCAGCTCAAGGCCGTAATATCCGGCATAATATTCCGCCCTCTCAAGCTCTTCCCTGCCGTATTCCCCGCCGAGGAACCGGAAGGTATAGGCATCACACCCGCGCATATACGAGGCAACGATTGCCGAATCCATCCCGCCGGAAAGCATTATCCCGGAGCCTCTCAAGCTGCGCGGAAATCGCCCTGTCGATCTCGTCCGCCGAGGCAACCGGGATCCTTTCGCTGTCGGGAACCGGGACAAAGTTCCGGTGATGCATTCCGGGATAAAAATCCGCGTCCGGTCTTTCTATGTATCTGAACGCAAGATATGAGCTCATGCAGTAATTCCTGTCGGTCATAAATATTCCTCCGTCATTTCAGGTCGGAAAGATCGTCACGGCGCACGCTGTTCAGCGCCTCGGTGATCTTTGTCGATGATATTCCCTTTGTGTACGGGAAATAGATTATCCTTATCCCGTATTCCGCAAATTCGCGCTCGTATTTTTTCCACTTTTCGGTGCCGTACCAGTCGTCGCCGACAAAAAGCACCGTTGCACCGAGCTTTCTTGCCGCGGTCAGCTTATCCATGTCATACTGAGGCACGGCGGCATCGACATACCGGCAGGAGCGGACGATCTCGATCCTGTCCTCAAACGGGATCATCGCCTTCTTGCCCTTGTACTCGACAAGCTCGTCAACCGTCACGCCGACAATAAGCCGGTCGCACATTCCCTTGGCATTCTTGAAAAGATTGAGATGCCCGATGTGAAAAAGGTCGTACACGCCCGTCGTATATCCGATAACCGGCTGTTTCTCATTCATCACGGTAATCCTCCCTGACCCTTCCGGGGTTGTCTTTGTAATAACCGTACGGAACATCCGTGCGGACAAGCGCATAATGGTGCGCCTCCCTGTCCTTCTCCGGCGGGTACTCCATGTAATTCCCGAACTGCGCCGTCAGGTACCCGTCATATCCCGCGGGACATTTCATGACCGTATCCTCAAACGGAAGCTCAACCGTTTCCGCGAAAAACCTTTTCGGAAATGTCAGCTTCTCCGGCTCCGACCACCAGACATACCCGGTGTACTCCGCGCCCTCAAAAGGGTGTTCCGCAAGGAAAGCCATATATCTGTCCGAGAAGAAGGAATACCTCACCGGGAGATGCGCCGCCGCCCATCTTGCGGCACGTCTGACAAATGAGCTTCCGCTTTCGCCTTTCTCAAACCTCCGGCGCACGTTCATTGAAAAATATCTTTTTATCCGGGAATAGAACCGTTTGTCCGGCAAAACCCCGGATATCGGCATGATATCGATAAAAACACCCTTATACGCGTCGGGATATCCGATCTCCGTCTTTTCGATGAATGTCGTGCGGTTGTCTGTCACCTTGACGAAAATATACCGGTAATGCTTTCTCTCCGCGCCGGTGTAAAGCTCAAGATGCGGCGGAAGCTCCGCTTTCAGCAGATCAAGCATCCTGCCGAACTGTTCGATCGGCACGGCAATATCAAGGTCATCGTCCCACGGGATGAAGCCCCCGTGCCGCACCGCCCCGATGCAGGTGCCCCCGATGGCGAAATATGTTATGCCGTTCCTGTCAAGAATGTCCCTGACCTCACGGAAGATATCAAGTATTCGTTTTTGCAGATCAGTCATAGTCAGTACCGTTGCCGGCGCTTTTTAAGCACCACCTCAAATGTTTTTCCGCACACCCCGAAAAATATTCCCGGAGACAGGCTTTCAATCATTAGCCGGTTGTTTTCCCGTATCGCCGGGATCATGAATCCCGTAACCACGTTCGTGAAGAACTGCGTCACAAGCGAGGCAAGCGCCGCTCCGTTTATCCCCAACACCGGGATAAGCAGACTGTTGAGGACAATATTCGCCAAAGCTCCCGCGGCATTTATCGGAAGCAGGTATTTCTGTTTCTTTTCGGCAAGGAGCCAGATGTTCCTGACCGACCCGAGATACGAAAACGTTGTGTACCACACGACTATCCGGAGCGTCCCCGCCGCCGGCGCATATGCGGCGCCGTAAAGTATCCGCACGATAAGCCCCGAAAAAACGGTGATGAACACGCTCTGAAGCAATGACAGCCAGATGACAACGCTGTACAGCCGCCGTGCCGTCCTCAAGCCGGTTGCCGAATATCAGCGGACGGAAGGAATCGATGACTGCGGTAAAGACGAACCCGGTCATCATTGCGCAGCTCATTGCCGCGGAATAGAAGCCCGTTTCAGCGTCGCCGATCATCAGGTTTATCATGATCCTGTCGGTCTGGGCAAACACCGTTACCATAAGGTCGGAGATTATATAATACCGGCTTTTCGCGAACATCCGGGAAAACGCTTCCCGCGAAAATGTCAGCCGCCGCCCTCCGAGCTTCCGGTAAAAGACAAG
>OCIU01002529.1_pt1 | contig 10513 bp, 9 predicted proteins | sample 1538471 | NCBI WGS metagenome assembly OCIU01 (sample SAMN04571693, study PRJEB22368) | human gut metagenome | biome: human gut; material: stool | host: Homo sapiens | place: Luxembourg | collected 2012-06-01 | reverse complement strand
TTCCCCGCCCCTCCTCCTCGGAGGGGATTTTGGGACGCTGCGCCTCCCATGAGGCACACTAAAGTATTTTTATCGGACCGATTCCGGTGCGCTCCGCCGGTTTATCGGTTGAATTTTCGTATTTCCAGCATGCGCCGCACCAGTTCTCCGGGCGTAGCGCTCTGCCAGATGTACCCGAGCAAGGCCGCTCCCCCGAATCCGTACTCCTGTAACGCGGGCAGGTGTTCCGGCCGGATGCCGCCGAGCGCTGCGATGCGCGGATTGATGATGCCCTGCACGAATGCCTCCCGGAGTTCGTCCGGTGCATACCCCGCTCGGTAGCCGGTTTTGGAGATGCTGTCGTAAATCGGGCTGAGAAAAAGGTAGTCTTCCGTCGGGTGCGATGCGAGCTCCTCGAACGAATGGCACGAACGGCTTACCAGGCCTCCGAATCCGGCGGGGATCTCCGGGTTGCGGGCGTTCAGGTGCACTCCTCCGATGCCGTACTCCCCGGCCAGATACAGATGATCCTGCAAAGTCAGGCGAGGATATAGTTCGGGCGGAAGCGCTTCGATCAAGCGACGCATGTCGTTCTCGGCCGATTGCGGTTTGCGCAGATGCACCCGATCGGCTCCTTCCGAGAGCAGAATCCGGATCGACTCCGCTTCCGACGCAGCGAACGGCGTGTCGGTGATGACGATGATGCGCATCATCCTCCGCACACGGCGCGTATGACGGTGATTTTCGCTCCGGCCTGCAAATGGGTCGTCGGCCATTCGCTGCGGGGAACGACCTTGTTGTCGATCGCTGCGGCGATTCCGTCGGCGGCGATACCCTCCTGCATCAGCAGTTCGGCGAGCGTCGTTGCAGCGTCGGTTTCGACGGGTGAGTGATTGATGAATACTTCCATGATTTACCGTAATTGCGGGAGATGTCTCGATGAGAAAATTACGGTCTATGAACAAGTTCCTCCGGCGGTCCTAACCGCTTCAGGTTCATAGGGTATGATCTCAGCCTTTCCGGTCTTTCCCGACGAAGGCACCCCTCTTGTGTCTTATGTATGATGCAAATATAGGAAAAATTTCGGAAGGATGTTCGTTTTTTTAATTCATACTTCCGGCTATGCGTTCGGATTTGGAGGTAAGTTTCCGTCGGCGGGGCGTTTATAGAAAATTAGAGGAAACGGGAAAATCTCCCGTTTCCTCTTTGTATTTCTACTTATTCCGCCTCTCCCGATTGCTCCCCGTTTTTTGTCGGTGAGCGTTATTCGCGCAAAGCATTGTGCGGAAGCACGATGTGGTGGAAGACTTCGTTGCGGTTTGTAATACGACCTCTTTTTTCCGGCTGTTTTCGTTCGCACGAGAGGTTGGGGCGTCAATAATTGATCCAGCGGATTTTTCGGTTCTCCTTGCCGCCCAATTCCATAGCCCGACGGCGGATCCTGTCCGGTTGTGCACCCGTGGTCGGGTTGCTCAAGTTGAGCGCATTATACACGGTATCTACCGTGCACCCCATTTCCATAGCGATCTGTCGTTTCAGATCGGGTGCGATTTCGATTACCTTTTTATATACTTGTCGTCGCATTATTGAAAGAATTATATTATATTTGTTATAATTTTTTTCGTTCGGTTTTTCGAACACTATTCGTTCGATCTGTTTGATACTACAAATATAGATAATATTCGAAGAATTAAATCTATATGACAAGGAATTTTCTATAATTTATTTTTATAAATACGATTTTTATTATAAACGACTTTTGGTATGACGGTCAAGGACAGAATAATGGAATTTTGCAGGATGAGCGGCATCAAGCCGGGGCGCTTCGAACGCGAGTGCGGACTATCGAATGCCTATCTGTCGAAACTGAAACATGAACCGAGCCGTGATAAACTCGGTAAAATTTTCGCCCGCTATCCCGAATTGAATAAAGATTGGCTGTTGAACGGTGAAGGACCGATGCTGAATGTCGTTCACTATCCGGCAATGGAAGGCGGGAATGAGCTTTTGGTAAACGACCAGGCGTATTATGTCGGGCGACCGGCAGGCTCCGATGAAGTGTTGATTCCCAGGGATGCTTGGGAGGTAATAAAAAAGCAGGCCGACAGTTTCAAGGAGCGGGACGAGCAGATGAACCGGGTAATTTCTTTACTGGAGAAGCAGATGGATAAAGGAAAATAAGGCTGACTGTTTTTGGAACTTTCAGGGGTGCGCTTGGAGCGCGATCTCGGCTCGACAAGAAGTAAGTTCTGTGTGTGTTATAGCTTCGGCAGCCTGCTATCGCTGAAACTTTGTTACGTCGTGTATGTGATAATCGCATAACGGGCCAGAGTTTGACGTAAGTGATTCATTTGTCAATGCCTTGCATTTTGTCGGCTTTTGTCGATCGAAAGGTCCCAGACGTCTGTTTGCGGTATAAACATTTTCCGTTGCCATGCTACCTCGGTAAGTTCCGCAGAAACATATATTGTGAAGTCTGTCCCCTGCGCTATGTAATTTATCTTCCGTCCCGGCTCCTGATAATCATACTTTCGCTGCTGTTCGCTCTTTGTTCCGGTATTAAAACGAAACGATTCTGCATATCATTGATGTCCAGAATCGTTTACTTCTATATTATGTAATCTTGCCTAACAAAAAAGGTCCTTCGAAAAGGACCTCGTGAGCGGGAAACGGGGCTCGAACCCGCGACCCTCAGCTTGGGAAGCTGATGCTCTACCACTGAGCTACTCCCGCATTCGGAGAACAAAGTTACTCCGATTTTTTTATTTATCAACTCTTCGGGCGGTAAAATTTCAGGTTATTCTACCATTTTCCGCAGTGACGCAAGGTTTTTATCGTTTCGCAACTCCCTTCCCTCCGGAGTATAGAGGTAGTCGATCCGGTCGCGGAAATACTCTTCCACCTTGTTGCGGACGATTTTCATCGTACTGTTGATCAGTCCGTTTTGCTCGGTGAATGGCTCGTCCACGATAGCCAGTCCCGCCGGAAGCCACCGCTCGGGAAATTCTCCGGCATAGGGGCCGCCGGCCCGGTAACGGTCGATCTCCGCGCCGAGGATGTCGGCGGCCAGCCGCTCTACCCTCCCGGATATCGCGGGCGTCGAGCTCGCGGCGCAGGGCGTCGCGATTGGGTACGACGATCGCCCCGGTGAAGGGACTTTGGTTGTTATAGATAATGATCTGGTCGATGAAGGGCGATTTATCAACGATCGCCTCCTCCATTCCTTCGGGGCTGTACTTCTCTCCGTCGCTGGCGATCAGCAGGCTCTTGAAGCGCCCCAATACGTAGAGGAAATCATCCTCCGACACATAGCCCATATCGCCCGTGTGGAGCCAGCCGTTGCGGACGGTCGCCGCCGTCGCATCGGGATTTTTCCAGTAGCCGGCCATGACGTTCTCGCCCCGGATGACGATTTCACCCTTTTGGCCGCGCGGCAGCTCTCGCCCCTCTTCGTCGAGGATTTTCAGGTCGAGCGGTTCGAGAATCTTGCCCGACGATCCGAACTTGTGCCAGTGGTACTTGGGCGAATTGGTCGAAATGACGGGTGTAGCTTCCGAGAGTCCGTATCCCTGGAACATCGGGATCCCGATGGCATAGAAAAAGCGTTGCAGCTCCGAATCGAGCAGTGCGCCGCCCCCGACGAAAAACTCCAGGCTGCCGCCGAATGCCTCCCGCACCTTGCGGAACAGTACGAGGTCGAAAAGTCCCACGACGGGTGCCAGCAGGATCCGCCAGCCCTTGCCTTTGTGGTAGCCGTCCTGATTGTAGATATAGGCCGTGCGGAGCGCGAAGTCGAACAACCGTTCGGTGAAACGTCCTTTGGCCCGAATCGAAGTTTCGATGTTTTTGCGGAAATTTTTGGCCAGTGCCGGCACCGACAGCAGGAAGTTGGGTTTCACTTCGCGGATATTCTGCGGAATATTCTTGAGCGTCTCCATCGGGGTCGCCCCTATTTGTACGGTCGCCACGCTGGCGCCGCAGGCGATCATGATGTAGAATCCCACCACGTGCGCGAAACAGTGGTCCAGCGGCAGGATGATGAGCGTGCGGTAGCTGGACGGGATGTCGATGCGCGAGAGCGACTGTTCGACGTTGGCCGTGTAGTTGCGGTGGGTCAGGACGACGCCTTTCGGATCGGCCGTCGTGCCCGACGTGTAGGTGATCGTGGCGTAGTCGTCGTTCCGGATTGCCTGCCCTATTTTGAGAAATTCCTCCTTATGCCCGGCCAAATAGTCGCGGCCCAGACGTTTGAGCATGCCGTAGGCCGTTTCGCCGCTTTCGAGCGGAATGTGTCCCAGGACGATGATCTGTTCGAGTTCCGGCAGCTCCGCCCGGATGCGGCGGATCTTCGGAAGCTGTTGTTTCGAAACGAACAGCGCCTTGACCTCGGCGTGGCGGAGCCGGAACAACAGATCGTTCGACTCTTCGAGTTTGACCGACAGCGGAACGCTGATCGCTCCGGCATAGAAGATACCCAGCTCGGAGATGATCCATCCGTTGCTTCCTTCGGCCAGGATAGCGACCTTGTCTTTGGGGCGGATGCCCAGCGAAGCTAATCCGGCCCCCACTTCCAGGGCCTGTTCCCTGGTTTCCGCGTAAGTCGTGGGCTGAAAGGCGTGATGACGCTTCTCGAGCAGGAAGGTTTTCTTTCCGTATTTTTCAACGGAGGATTCGAACAGGTCGATGATCGTCTTTTTCATAGCTAATCCATTTTCAATACGGCGAGAAAGGCCGACTGGGGTACTTCGACATTGCCGATCTGACGCATGCGTTTCTTGCCCTTTTTCTGCTTTTCCAGCAGCTTGCGCTTTCGGGAGATGTCGCCGCCGTAGCATTTGGCCGTCACGTCCTTGCGCACGGCCTTGACCGTTTCGCGGGCGATGATCTTGGCGCCGATGGCTGCCTGGATGGCGATGTCGAACTGTTGGCGCGGGATCAGCTCCTTGAGCTTCTCGCACATTCTGCGTCCGAAATCGTAGGCGTGGTCGGCATAGATCAGCGACGAAAGGGCATCGACCGGTTCGCCGTTGAGCAGGATGTCCAGTTTGGCCAGCTTGCTCGGACGGAACCCGATGCGGTGATAGTCGAACGAGGCGTAGCCCTTGGAAATGCTCTTGAGCTTGTCGTAGAAGTCGAACACGATTTCCGACAGGGGCATCTCGAAATTGACCTCCACGCGATCCTGCGTGATGAAGGTCTGGTTTTTCATGATACCCCGCTTGTCGATGCAGAGCTTGAGCACGTTGCCTAGGAAATCCGACTTGGTGATGATTTGAGCCAGGATATAAGGTTCCTCGATCGAGGCGATTTTGGTTATTTCGGGCAGGCCCGAGGGGTTGTGCACCTCGAGCACGTCGCCCTGTGTCGTGGTGATTTTATAGGATACGTTCGGGACGGTCGTGATGACGTCCATGTCGAATTCGCGGTAGAGGCGTTCCTGGATGATCTCCATGTGCAGCAGGCCGAGAAATCCGCAGCGGAAGCCGAAGCCCAGCGCCAGCGAACTTTCGGGCTCGAACGTGAGCGAGGCATCGTTGAGCTGCAACTTTTCGAGCGAAGCCCGCAGGTCTTCGTACTGGTCGGCTTCGACGGGATAGACGCCCGCGAAGACCATCGGTTTCACATCCTCGAAACCGGCGATGGCCTCCGTCGAAGGGTTTTCGACCGATGTGATCGTATCGCCCACCTTGACGTCCGACGAAGTTTTGATACCCGAACAGATATAGCCCACGTCCCCGGCACGGATTTCGTCGCGGGGCTGCATCTTGAGCTTCAGCACGCCCACCTCGTCGGCGTCGTACTCGCTGCCCGTGTTGAAGAATTTGACATGCTCGCCCTTGCGGATCGTGCCGTTGAAGACGCGGAAATAGGCGATGATGCCCCGGAAGGGGTTGAACACCGAGTCGAAGATCAATGCCTGCAACGGAGCGTTCGCATCGCCCTGAGGCTCCGGAATCCGCTCGACGATGGCTTCGAGCACCTCTTCCACGCCCAGTCCCGTTTTGCCGGAGGCGCAGAGGATCTCGTCCGGGTCACAACCCAGCAGATCGACTACCTGATCCTTCACTTCGTCGATCATCGCCGAGTCCATGTCGATCTTGTTCAGTACGGGAATGATCTTCAGGTCGTGCTCGACAGCCAGGTAAAGGTTCGATATGGTCTGCGCCTGGATACCCTGCGTGGCATCGACCACCAGCAAGGCCCCTTCGCACGAGGCGATAGCACGCGATACCTCATAGGAAAAGTCCACGTGGCCCGGAGTGTCGATCAGGTTGAGCACGTATTTTTCACCGTTGCGGGCCAGGTATTCCATCTGGATCGCATGGCTCTTGATGGTGATGCCCTTTTCGCGCTCCAAGTCCATGTTGTCCAGGACCTGGGCCTGCATTTCCCGCTGGTTGAGCGTATTGGTCTTTTCCAACAGACGGTCGGCCAGTGTCGATTTTCCGTGGTCGATATGAGCTATGATGCAAAAATTGCGTATGTTTTTCATCGTCGAGTGAAATCCTTATATAATAATGTGCAAAGATAATATCTTTCCGGAGAAAAACAATGGATTTCAGGCGTTGCCGGGGGCCGATTTCTTGCCCTGGCCGTATTCTGCTGCCGAAAAAAATGATTACTTTTGCGACCATAAAATCGAATCGACAATGATACGCCAATATGCCGGACTGGTCAAGTTCGCCCACACGATTTTCGCCATGCCTTTTGCCCTCATCGGCTTCGTCTATGCCCTGCGTACCGAGGGGATTCCTTCGGATTGTGCGGGCAGATACGGCTGGGTGGTGCTGCTCTTGCAGGTGTTGCTCTGCATGGTCTTCGCCCGCAACGCCGCGATGGGCTTCAACCGCTGGGCCGACCGCCGCATCGATCGGGCCAATCCCCGCACGGCCGACCGAGAAATTCCGGCCGGAAAGATCAGTGCCCGGGCAGCGCTCCGTTTCGTGATCGTCAATGCGCTGCTGTTCGTTGTCACCGCCTCGACTATCAATTTACTTACCGGATTATTATCGCCTGTGGCACTATTCGTTATATTGATATATAGTTATTGCAAACGGTTCACCGCGCTGGCGCATCTGGTGCTCGGTCTGGGGCTGGGTATTGCTCCGGTGGGGGCGTACATCGCCGTCACGGGGCATTTCGCATGGCCGCCCTGTATCCTGGCGCTGCTGGTGATGACCTGGTGCGGCGGCTTCGACATCATCTATGCGTTGCAGGACGCCGATTTCGACCGCAAGAACGGCCTTTACTCCATCCCGGCCCGTTTTTCGGCACGGGTGTCGCTCCTGTTCAGTATTCTGTTGCATGTGGTGAGCGTCGCGGCACTTTTCTGGTTCGGGTCGTATTGTCCCCAGAACGGTTGGCTCTGGCTCGGCGAAGGGATTTTCACGCTGATCCTCGTCGCCGAACACCTGTTGGTGACCCCGACACGGCAGCGGAATATCGGCATCGCTTTCGGCACGCTCAACGGCATTGCGAGCACGGTGCTGGCCGTCTTCGTAATTACCGCTCTTTTGCGGGGATAAAATCGGGATATTTTTATACCTTTGCTTACTCTTTGTCAATAATAAAATATTACACATACTATGAATATCTCCTATAACTGGCTGAAACGCTACCTTAAAACCGATCTGTCGGCCGAAGAAATGGCGACGATCCTCACCGATATCGGCCTGGAGGTCGAGAGCTTCGAAAAGATCGAATCGATCCGCGGCGGACTTGCCGGCGTCGTGGTCGGCGAGGTGCTGACCTGCACGGATCATCCCGATTCGGACCATCTGCATCTGACGACGGTGGATGTAGGCGGCGAGGCTCCGTTGCAGATCGTCTGCGGTGCTCCCAACTGTCGGCAGGGTCTCAAGGTCCTTTGCGCTACGGTGGGTGCGGTGCTCTACCCCAACGGCGGCGAGGAGGAGTTCAAGATCAAGCGCAGCAAGATCCGGGGCGTGGAGTCGCTCGGGATGCTCTGCGCCGAGGACGAACTGGGTATCGGAGCTTCGCATGAGGGCATCATGGAGCTGCCGGCCGACGCGAAAGTCGGCCAGCCGGCCTGGGAGTACCTGAAGCTGGAAGACGACTATGTCATCGGCATCGGTCTGACTCCCAACCGTATCGATGCGGCGTCGCATATCGGCGTAGCGCGCGATCTGGCGGCTTATCTCAAAAGCCAGGGCAAGCCCGTCGAGCTGCAATGGCCCGACGTGAGCGCTTTCGCCGTCGATAACCACGATCTGAAGATCGACGTGCAAGTGGAAAACAGCGAAGCCGCACCGCGCTATGCGGGTGTTACGGTCAAGAATTGTAAGATAGGCCCTTCGCCCGAATGGATGCAGAACTGCCTGCGGACAGCGGGCATTACCCCCAAAAACAACCTGGTGGACATCACCAATTTCGTGCTTTTCGAGCTGGGACAGCCCCTGCACGCTTTCGATGCAGCGAAGTTCGACGGCGGCCGGATCGTGGTCAGAACCTGCGAGGAAGGTACTCCGTTCATAACGCTCGACGGCGTAGAGCGCAAGCTCACGGCCAACGACCTGATGATCTGCTCGGCTGCGAAACCCATGTGTATTGCGGGCGTTTACGGCGGGTTGGATTCTGGCGTGAGCGATACGACGACCGACGTATTCATCGAGAGCGCCTATTTCAACCCGGTCTGGGTGCGCAAGACGGCCAAGCGTTTCGGCCTGAACACCGATTCTTCGTTCCGCTTCGAGCGCGGCGTGGATCCCGACATACAGGTCTATGCCCTCAAGCGTGCCGCCCTGCTGATGAAGGAGCTGGCCGGAGGAGAGATCGCCTCCGAAATTACGGATATCTGCTCCGCTCCTATCGAAAAGTTTAAAGTGGAACTCGATATAAAGCATGTCAATAGTCTGATCGGTAAAGAGATTCCTGCCGATACGATCCGCACGATTCTCGGTGCGCTCGACATTAAAATCGAGGCCGAGGAGGGTGACCTATGGCGTGTGGCCGTGCCGCCCTATCGGGTCGATGTGACGCGCGAGGCCGATTTGGTCGAGGAGATTCTCCGCATCTACGGCTACAATAACATCCCTGTTCCCTCGCACGTCAATTCGGCGCTCTCCTACGCGCCGAAACCCGACCGGAACAAGCTGATGAACCTCGCCGCCGATTTCCTGACGGCTAACGGCTTTACGGAGATCATGTCCAATTCACTGACGAAAGCGGCTTATTACGAAGGACTTACATCATACAAGCCGGAGCATTGCGTGAAGATACTCAATCCGCTCAGCAACGACCTGAACGTCATGCGACAGACGCTGCTGTTCAATATGCTCGAAGCCGTGCAACTGAACACCAACCACCGCAACGGCGACCTGAAGCTGTACGAGTTCGGCAACTGCTACTTTTACGATGCGACGGCCGCTACACCGGAAGAGCCGCTGAAGGCTTATTCCGAGCAGTTCCGCCTGGCGATCGCCGTAACCGGCATCGCCGCACCCCTTTCGTGGAACCGGAAACCGGAGCAGGCATCGTTCTTTACGCTGCGAGCGATTGCCGAGAAGCTGTTGCGTCGTTTCGGGCTCGACCTTTATACGCTCAAGTCCGAATCGCTCCGCAGCGATCTTTACGGGGATGCACTCTCCTTCTCGCTCAACGACAAGGCCAGGGAGTTGGTGCAAATGGGTGTCGTTTCGTCGAAGCTGCGCAAGGCTTTCGATCTGAAACAGGACGTTTATTATCTGGAGATGGATTTCGGGGCCCTGATCAAGGCTACGCGTAAGAATAAGGTCACGGCCAAAGAGCTTTCCAAGTTCCCGGAGGTAAAACGCGATTTGGCGCTGCTGATCGACAAGGAGGTGACTTTCTCCGCACTGCGTGATATTGCTTTCGCGGCCGAACGCAAGTTGCTCAAACGGGTTTCGCTCTTCGATGTTTATGAGGGCGATAAGCTGCCCGAAGGTAAAAAATCGTATGCCCTGAGTTTCGTACTGGAGGACAAGACCCAGACGCTGACCGACAAGATGATCGAGCAGGCGATGGCCAATCTGACGGCTCAGTTCGAACGCAAGGCGGGTGCGCAGGTGCGGGCTTGATTTTTGAAACGCCTGTCTGCGGGCGGCAAGTCAGTCCCCCCGCAGAATGGGTTCTGAGCGAAAGACGATATTATGAAGCGCTGTAAAATTACGATCCTGCAACGGACACTGAACGAGGAATTGGCACGAGAGTATGCCGCTCCCGGCTTTACGAGGTGTCCTATGATGCGTGAAGGTCAGGTTTTTTATGCCGACTATGCCAAGCCCGAAGGTTTTTGCGACGAAGCGTGGAAGGCGGTTTATCAGTATGTGTTCGCCTTGTCGCACGGCGCCGGAAAGTTCTATTTCGGCGATTGGATCACGAAGGAAGGCGTGGCGATCTGTTCCTGCAACGACGGACTCCGCCCGGTAATCATGAAGATCGAACGTACGGACCAGGACTCCTCGATCGATTACGAACCGGTGGAGTAATTTCCGAAGTTCGGGCGGAACGGGGACGAATATTTCAAAACGGCGCTGCGGATTGAATACCCGCA
>OCIU01002522.1_pt1 | contig 10533 bp, 7 predicted proteins | sample 1538471 | NCBI WGS metagenome assembly OCIU01 (sample SAMN04571693, study PRJEB22368) | human gut metagenome | biome: human gut; material: stool | host: Homo sapiens | place: Luxembourg | collected 2012-06-01 | reverse complement strand
ACGTACTCCGGTTTTTGTTCGGTGATTTTTGTGCCGTTCACCTCGAGATTAATGTTTGCTGGGCGATCGGTACGCAGGAAGAGAATCATCTCTTCTGGCGTATAACTCTTCAGGCTGTCGGCAATCTGGACGGTCAGGTCGGTGGCACGTCCGCTGCTCACTGCCACAGGCAGTTGAGCTGCTCCCAACGCACGATAGGCGTCGGTTACGCCACATGCAGTAGATTTTGTTGCGTCCCTGGAGGGTAGCGAGTGAGCCGATTTCGTTGAGCAATTCAGGAGTTCGGGTCCTTCGTACCAGTCCACCCTCTTCGAGGAGCGGTAAGTTGTTTTGTTGGCGATTGTAGAGATCTCCGAAGTAGTAGTTAAAGAGGTAGACTCCATCGGCACCCTCTCCCAAAATGTGTGACGCCATGCCGCGGTACATGCCATCGGAGTAGAATTCGCGGGGCAGGTAGCCACCATCATCGATTGAGGCGTAGAGTGGAATTTCGTTGTGACCGAACTCTTTACGGAACTTTGCAACTGGGATGCCGGTATCGCCTCGCCAATGAACGCCGATCGTGACAAAGTCAATTAAGCCTTCATCGGCCCACTGTTTAACATCCAATCCTTTGTCGAGAGCCCCCTCTACGGTGACCGGAACACGAACCGCCAATAGGATTTTGTGGCCACGTACCGCTGAAAGCGAGTCGATCGTATGTTTGATTTCGCGGACCATTTCGGTGATCAGGGGGGCTTTCTCTCTGCCTTCACCGGTTTTGAACAGCACAATGAAACGCATGAAATCCAACTCGTAACCATCGATCATATCGTATCTTTCGAGCTGTTCCTTGATGATATTCAGTTTGTGTTGGCGAACTTCGGGGTAGGAGAAGTCGAATGCCTGGCCGCTGTGCCACCCTTGAGTGGTGTCGTGTGTCCAGTATTCGGGGTGTTCGAACCAGAAGTCCGGGAAGGTCGCACGATTTCCTGAGGCTGTATCTGCGAAATGCAAATCGTTCATACGAAACGATATAAAGGCCTCCATGCCATGCATCTTGGCCCGTTCGAGCGAAGCTTTGATCACATCGGTTCCTTCAGCCTGGAGGTTACGAACCCCTTGACCGGCCAGTTGCCATAACTGTTTAGTAGCGCTGTCAGCGTACGGGAGGGTTCCGTTGAGGTCATCGCCGAAATATCTGCCGTATTTTGATCCCGGGTAGTAAATAAAATCGCTGCCGGTGCACATCATAAAGGTGGTTACTTGTGTTTTGCCTTTGGGCGTTTCAGCAACCATATCTACATAGCGGTCAATATCGGCTTTATGTACGGGAGTCCCACCGAACCAGCGGTTTAGCAGGGCATCTGAGCCATCGTTGTTGTGAATGAGTCGGTGACGATCAGCGGTTTGTTGTTTGTTGGAGCTGCAACTAAGCGTGCTGATAAGCGTTGCGGCGCAGCAGAGCGATAGGCCCAGCAGTCGGGCAATAGTTCGGTTCATGTTTATCTGTTTCGGGTTGTAAATCGTGTAGTTATGCGCTTAACAAAAATAATATTTAATTTTAATAGTTGCGTAGTTCTTCGGGTGATATCTGTTGGTGTATGATTGATTAGTTTGTGTGGATTGTTATTTGCTTTCAAATTGTAAGTATATATAGGCGTTGTTGCTATATCTTGTTAGTTGTATATATGTAGATGGTATATACTTGTTATGTTTACGTTGTTTTTTGTCGCTAAAAGAATGGTTTATGACATTTCAACGTCCATGGATGTTTTATTCCAAACAATATGTATTGTTGTTAACATGTGTAAATTTTGTTGCACAGAATTAAACACGACGACAATTCTTGCAGTTATAAAAATTAATGATTGATTAATATTTCTGATGCGAATTCCTATAAAATATGATATAGCTATATAATTCATTGTTATTCAATAATATGCAGACATAATTAGGGCGTAAAATGTGTCAAAAAATGTAATTTTGCGCGCAAAAATGAAAGGAATATTTTGGGGCTATGAGCAATTATTACAAAAAAACTTTTATATTTGTAATTAGAAAACGAACGAATTAAGCGCCTGAACAGCCCGAAATGGGTTGGTTTTGGTGTTTTTTCGAGGCGTCTTTATTTTATTAACCTTAAACAATTAATTATGAAAGGAACTCTACGTTTGTTTTTAACGCTGTGTATGGCAGTGTTAAGCATGACGCTGGTTCAGGCACAGGAGCGGACTTACTCCGGTGTTGTGAAGGGTAGTGATGGTGAACCCATCATTGGTGCCAGCGTAGAGGTAGTGGGTACCACCACAGGTACTTCGACTGGCCTTGACGGTGATTTTACCATTCAGGCCAAACAGGGAAGCAAGCTGAAATTCTCTTTCCTGGGTACGAAGTCAGTTACTGTGACAGCTGGTAGCTCTACAACAATCAACGTTGTCCTCGAGGAGGATGTTACTGGTTTGGACGAGGTCGTTGTACAGGCCTTCGGTACCACCAAGAAAAAGGACTTGACCGGTTCTATCAGTACGATTGATTCGAAACTGATTAGTTCTCAGTCAAACTCAACCTTGACTAAAGCGTTGGAAGGTGCCGTTCCTGGTCTTCAGGTTGCATCAATCGAAGGTCAGCCTGGTATGGATGCCGGTATCCGTATCCGTGGTATCGGTTCTGCTTCGCAGTCGAACTCAAATGCTCTGGTCGTAATCGACGGTGTACCTTACGAGAACACCTACGGTTATGGTAAGAACATCCTGTCGTCTCTGAACCCGAAAGATATTGAGTCGATCTCTATCTTGAAGGATGCGGCTTCAACTGCACTGTACGGTTCACGTGGTGCAAACGGTGTCGTATTGGTAACCACCAAGAAAGGTAAACAGGGTAAAGCCAAGATTACCTTCGAGGGTAAATGGGGTATCAACATGATCGCCAATAACGAGCCTAACCTGGTTCGCGATGTAGATACCAACTACGAGTTGATGTGGGAAGGTATCTATAACACTGTTCGTTATGGTTCTAGTCGGGCCTACACTTCTAACTACAAGAACCCGAACATGTCTCACGAAGAGGCTGCTCTGTTTGCTAGCCAGCACCTGTTCAACTTTACAGGTAGCACTACTTCATTCACTGATCGTAGTGGTCTGGGTAACTGGATGTATTATCGTGTTCCGGGAGCTACTTATCAGAAGACCGGTTCAGGTACTAAGAAGTCAGCTACCATGTTGGATGCTTATCTGATTGATCCGGCTACTGGTAAAATCAGTGCTAATGCTGAGAAATTGTATGATGTGGATGATTGGCGTAACTTTGTGTTCAAACGCCGTTTCCGTCAGGAGTACACTGTATCTGTAAGTGGTGCAACTGATAAAACTGATTACTACATTTCAGCAGGTTATTTGTCAGATCCTTCTTATATCGCTAACTCTAACTTCGAGCGTTACAACATTCGTTCTAACATCAACACTCAAGTAACTAAATGGTTGAAAGCCGGTTTGAATATGGCCTATAACCGTCGTTCGACTCAGTTGCAGAATGGTAGATGGTCTTCACGTAACATGGGTGCCGTGGTTCAGAATGCCTTCACTTGGGTAGGTTACTATATGCCTATGGCATCGGCTTGGCAGCGTGATATGGATGGTAATCTGATGTATGAGAATGGTAATAAGATCATGGTTGCATACAACAACCAGCAGCAATCTCCAGTTGGAGGCGCTCTTCCTAAATATCCGACTGAGTCAACGACTGTAGGTTATGATCTGCTTTATCAGATGGATTACTCAAAGACTCGTTTCATCCAGGATCAATACACGACTACTGGTTACGTTGAAGCAAAATTCTTGAAAGACTTCACCTTCAATGCACGTATGTCATTGGATCAGTCATTCAACCAGCGTCAAGTATATCTGCCTAAGGGTTATGGTGAGTCTGCAGGTAGTGAGCAAGGTATGATGGGTCGTTATCACTCTACTTATTATACTGTCAATGCACAGCAGACTTTGAACTGGGCTCACGATTTCGGTAAGCACCATGTTGATGTATTGTTAGGTCATGAGTATGACTGGAACTTTACCAATGATATTAACTATAAGTCATCTTACTCTTTGTTCGACAAATGGGATGCTCCTGCCAACTTTATTTGGTTGAACAATGGTGGTACCTTCTCAGGTATCGGTTATGGTGACAACCGTTTGGCATTGGAAGGTTACTTCGCTCGTGCTAACTACATCTTTGATAACAAATATTATGTAACTGGATCAGTTCGTACTGATGGTTCTTCTAAGTTCAAAGATGTTAACAAACGTTGGGGTGTATTCTGGTCAGTAGGTGCTGCATGGCGTATCTCAGCTGAGGAATGGATGCAGAGTGCATCTTCTTGGTTGACAGATTTGAAGATCCGTGCTGACTACGGTGTTACCGGTAACCAGAGTGGTATTGGTTATTACTCAGGATACCAGACTTGGAGCTATGGAGCTCTGGGTTATACGACTCCTGGTTCATGGCAGCCAACCGGTTGGAAACTGACTCAGGGTGCAACTCCTAATGACGCTTTGTCATGGGAGAAGAGAAAGACCGTTGACGCCGGTTTGGACTTCCGTTTGTGGGATCGTTTCTACGGTACGTTGGATTGGTATCAGACCAATACTACTGATATCTTGATGAACGCACCTATCTCCTTCGCGATGACTGGTCAGACTTCACTGACTCAGAACTGTGGCGAGCTTCGTACTCGTGGTTTCGAGTTCGATTTGGGAGTTGACATTATTAAAACTCCGAATACGACTTGGTCATTTGGTGTAAACGGTGCACACTATAAAGTAAAGACCATTTCTGTTCCAGAATCGATGATTAACATGGAAGACGCTCTGCACGACCAGAAATGGTGGCAGGCAGGTCCTGACAACTGGAATGCACTGGGTGCAGCCGGTGGTGGATCTAACATGTTCGCATATCGTCGTTGGATTGGTGGTGATTACTACAACTTGGTTGCAGCCAAATATATGGGTGTAGACAAGAATACTGGTCTGCCTATGTTCGGAGCCTTGGTAACCGAGGAGAACCACAGCAAATTCCCTGATGCTAATGTTGGTGACGTAGTTGCAACTACAGATCATACTCAAGCTTACATGTTCGATATGGGTGATGCTACTCCTGACCTGATCGGTGGTTTCAGTACTTCATTCCGTTGGAAGAATCTGGATTTCTCTGCAACATTTGCATTCCAGATCGGTGGTTTGTTCTTCAGCCACATGTATGCTGACTATATCTATGCATCAAGCAATGTAGGTGCACGTTATCTGTCACAGGAATTGGTAGGTAACATGTTTAATGCAAATAACGAGAATGCAAAATTCCCGATGATGTTTGCATCTCCATTTAACGGTCAGGACACTTACGTAGGTGGTAACCGTGTTAACGCTGGTAACACTTATACCGACCTGGCTATCTTCGACGCATCTTACTTGAATGTGAAGAATATCACTATTGGTTACAGCTTGCCACAGAAATGGATGGATAAAGCAGGTATTGGTGGTGTTCGTATTTACGCTTCGTTTGATAACATGTGGCTGATCGCACGTCAGGGTATTGATCCTCGCAACTCGTTGACCGGTGGTTACGATGTTGGTCCGATGCCTTATCCTCAGATCCGTTCATGCTCACTGGGTGTTAACATCACTTTCTAAAATTTACGAATTATGAAAAAATACTTAATAGCACTATCTGCGCTGGCGTTTGCGACGACTTCGTGTTATGAAAAATTGAACATTGCGCCGCCTAACGCTATTACGAACGAGATGGTTCAGGAGTTGCTGAAGACAGCTGACGAAGCTACTACAGTAACCATCATGGGTGCAATTGCAGATGCACTGCCTAATTTGATGTATGGCGGCGGATATAACTATCGTTATTCTGGTACGATCGATGGTTCATGGAGTGGTCAGTTAGTAATGCGTACTCTTAGCGGTAACGACGTAGCTTACGGTTACTTGGCTCAGCCGTCAGATACGTATTACAACTGTGAGGATTTCATCGACGCTGATAATATGTCAGCTCTGAGTATTTGGCATAGAGCCTTTACATTGACAAACCAGGCAAACAAAGTCTTCAATGTGTTGACTGAGGATGTGCTTGCTGCGAATCCGAACAATAAATCATTGAAAGATTATTTTGCTCGTGCATTGATTATACGTGCGTATGGCTATCTCTATGCAATGGAGAACTTTGGTACCAACAGTTTGGGTATGCCTATCTACACTGTATATAGCGTATCTGAGCCTGATAAAGAACGTGCATCTGCAAAAGAGACGTACGATTCCATTATCCGTTGGGCTACTCGTGCCGATGATCTGTTCGCTGAAGCAGGTGTTGGTTTCAAGGCAACAGCTAACAGTAGTCTGACTCGTGGTCTTTCTTGCTATGTCATTGCTCGCGCAGCACTCTTGGCTGCTGACGCTGAAGGTGCTACTGCTTCTACTTATCTGAGCACTGCTTCGCAGGCTTGTGATCGTATGATTCAGGGTGGTGCATCGCTGATGACTGAGGATCAGTATGTTCAGAAAGTGTCTTCATATGAGACAATTGGTGGTGTTCAGTATCCTGTATATAAGGCTGAAACCAGCGGTTTCATGAACTTTGCACAGAATCCTGAGGCGTTGTATGGTTTCGGTTGGCAGTACGGTGGTGCTGGTAGCGTTATTTCCTACAATAACTTCTTGACTGGTAGTTTCCGTATCGATGATCGTCTGTACAATAAGATTTCTGATAACGATTATCGTAAAGATAACTTCCACACTGAAAATGGTGGTACCTTTGCAACTGCAGGTAACAATTCATTTATCGATGGTACCCCGGTACAGATTTCTACTTACTGGTCAACCAAATTTGCTAACAATGTAGGTATCGGTGGTGCACCAGGTCATTCTAATGGATGTCTCCAGAACCGTGCTGATTTTGCTTTCGTTCGTTTGTCAGAGGCTTATTTGATGAAAGCAGAGTGCCAGGCACGTTTGGGTGATGAGTCTGGTGCAAAGACTACTTTGAACACTCTGTTGGCTGCACGTGCAAAAGCTGGTACAACTTTGACCTGCGATGATCCTACAATGGCAGGTATGAGTGCATTGGAGATGGTTCAGTTGCAGACTCGTATCGAGTTCTGGGGTGAAAGTGGTAAAGAGTGGTATAACAACCGTCGTTGGAATATCGCTGTTAACCGTGCTGGCTCAAACGTTCACTGGAATCCTGGAATTACTTATCCAGTTTCACGTATGACCTGCCAGATTCCGTCGGAGGAACTTGGTGCTTCGCCTAACTTCGGTCCTCAGAATCCACTGTAGTAGTTGATCTGTATTAGTACAGTCTAACTATAAAGCTTCAAGCCAGGATGTTTACATCCTGGCTTGTTGTTTTATGTACGTATGGCATTATAAGCTTCCTATATAACGTAGATTCACCACATCTTTAGATGGCTATTATGCTGGTTTAATTGATATTTTATAGGTTAGGTTGTCTATCCCATACAGTTCGTCTTGTTTGATGTCGTCTCGGTGTAGACCAATTTTAGGTGTGTAAATCAGTTTTGGATCTCTCAAAATAGATTTTATCTTTGTATAAATATGCATAAGTATTTAGTCTGTACTTATTTATAATACAAGCTGTGATGCGTTGTTGGGTATTTTTGTGTTGTTGTCTGCTGTCTGTCTCTACACTATTTTCAGCTGAGCGTGTTGTGTGTGTAGCGCAGCATTCGACTGATGTTGGGCTCCCCGAGGGAGTACGTGTTGTCTCTACATTGCAGAAAGGCATCGATCTGGCAGGACGCTACAAGCAAAAGGGAGACAGTGTGACCTTATTGATTGCGGGCGGTACTTATTATTTGGATAAAACGCTTGAGATGACTGCTGCGCAGCTCGACGATGGGAATGGCCGTTTGGTTGTCCGCCCGATGGAAGGTCAAAGGGTGATTTTGTATGGTGGAGTTGAGATTCCGCAGCGTTTTATTGAACGTGCACCGGTTTCAGAGACTCGTATTCAACCTGGTCTGCACGACAAAATTGTGAAAGTCGATCTCCGTAAGGCTGGGGTTGATTCAATCGGTGCATTGCGTAATGCAGGTTTTTTACGGCCTGCTGTGCCGGCTTGGACTGAGGTCTTTGTGAACGACCATGTTCAAAAACTCTCTCGCTGGCCGAATGACTCCTCGGCTTTGATGGGTAAAGTTCTCGAAACTGGCTCCATTCCACGTATTAAGGATTATGCCAATAAGGGCGGTACTTTTGAGTATTATGGTGATCGCCCTTCGCGTTGGAAGAGCGGTGATCCGAAGTGGATTGCCGGCTATTTTGCGCACGGTTATGCCGACGACATGGTGCGTATCGCTAAAATTGATACGGTTGCTAAAACCATTCAGTTGGCCGAAGCGGTAATGTATGGGTTGATCTCTGGTTCCGATTTTAATCGTTGGTACGTGGTTAATTTGTTGGAGGAGGTTGATCTGCCTGGAGAGTATTATATTGATTACGACAATATGGTGCTGTGGCTCTATCCTTCCGAGCCAATTGAGAAACTTTCATTGTCTACTTTGGAACAGCCGATGTTGGCCATTGAAGGGGTACAAAACGTCGAAATTCAAGGGCTCAATTTTGAATGTTCGCGCGGCATGGGTGTTTATATGGAGCGTACGGAAAGCGTAGTGATTCGCGGCTGTCGGTTCCACAATTTAGGCGCTATTGCAATCTCTGTCGGGCGAGGAGTTCAACCCTATAAACGTTATGTGCATACGGGCGAGGAGAATATTCCTGCTTCTCGTATTATCGGCAATGTGTCGCAATGCATCTATGTAAATACTGTTTTCGACCGCTTGAGTGGTCATAACAACGGTATCGTCGATTGCGTCATCGATCAGGTAGGTGCCGGTGGCATCAGCATGGGAGGAGGAGATCGAATCACCCTGGATCGTGCGAACAATTATATTGAGAATTGTCGAATTTCACGTTTTAACCGTATTGAACGTTCGTACAGACCCGGTATTCAGCTGACCGGAGTGGGGACACGGGTCTCTCATTGTGAAATTTTCGATGCTCCCTCATCTGCGATTATGCTGCAAGGGAACGATCACTTGATTGAGTATTGCGAAATTTATAATGTTTGCAATGAAATTGACGATTTGGGTGCCATTTATTACGGTCGTGACCAGAGTGATCAGGGGAATGCACTGATGTATAATTACGTGCACGATTTGAGCGATAAACGTCGGGTTTCTGCCTTCTACCATGATGACGGAGCTTGCGGCATGTACGTTTATGGCAATATCTTATACAAGGCGGGCCTGCAACCGGTATTGATCGGAGGCGGATCGGACAACCATTACAAAAACAACATCTTTATTGACATGCCTCATGGTTTGTATGTGGACAATCGTCTGCAAAACTGGGCACAATCTGTGGTGGAATTTTTGGAGGATCGTTTGGAGGCGGTACATTACGATCGCTCCCCGTTCAAGGATCGTTATCCGCGTGCAGCAGGTTATGTTGCCGAGGGCATAGCAACTCCCAAGCGGAATGTGGCGGAGTGTAATCTTTTTTACGATATTTCGAAACTGTTGGTATGTCCTGGGGAGCGTACTTATGAACGTGCCTATATGGAGATGTACAACAATTGGATTACATGGAGCGGCAAAGGATTTGAGGAGCCAGGCTTTGTTGATGCGGAGCATCAGAACTGGAACCTGCGTCCTGATGCGGCCATTTTCCGATATATTCCGGGCTTCAAAGCGATTCCGTTTGATCAGATTGGTTGTACCCTGCCCAAAGACTAATTAAGGAAATTTAAGGTGATTAATGGCTAAATTGAGGGACTGGACTGAGAAACTATGGTTCAGTAGATCGTAGAAGGTCGTGATTAGGACCCTAAGCCGTTACCAGTCCAAAATGAAAACGCCTCTCCAGCTGGAGAGGCGTTTTGTTTGGTAGTAAAAGGATGAAAAAAATTATTTCGAAGCCTCTACAGATGCTTTACGGAACTCTTTCATCAATTTGCTCAGTTCAAGAGCAGCTTTACGTGCGCGGGTGCCGGCAGCTTTGTTGTTTTTCTCTACCTGTGCCTTCGCATTTTCAGTAAACAATGCGATCTGTTCGTTGATCTGATCAATTAATTGTTGCATGATATTAGTAAATATTAAAGGTTAATGGTTTATCACATAAAAGTACACTTCTTAATGCGAATCTCCAATATAATTAGCAACTTTTTGCACAAAAGTCGAATAAAATCTGAGAAATCGCTACCGATTCTAAAGAATGAAGGGCAATCCTTGTGCCAAGATTGTGTGGAGATCGGGGTGGAATCTGGATATTTTGTTCCGCGTAAACTATTCTTTACGGGTATGTGTACAGGATATTGGCTCGTGGTGTGGTGGAATACTCTTATGGATTGGCAATGGGTAAAGGCTGGGACGAATTCATTTATTAGTTGTTGCATCGGAGAGTGTTTACCGATATTTTATAGTCCTCCTCCCTTGTGTCGTCCGAAGAGTTCGTGAGCTGAGACAGCCAGCGTAGCGAT
>OCIU01002516.1_pt1 | contig 10579 bp, 14 predicted proteins | sample 1538471 | NCBI WGS metagenome assembly OCIU01 (sample SAMN04571693, study PRJEB22368) | human gut metagenome | biome: human gut; material: stool | host: Homo sapiens | place: Luxembourg | collected 2012-06-01 | reverse complement strand
AAAAAAAGTTTCAATTGTTTTCGAAAAAACTGTTGACTTTTCTTAGCAGGTTTGATTATATCACCAAATATGGTTATTGTCAATGTCTTTCTATCCAAATTTGGTTTATTCGAAAAAATGTTACATTTATTCTGGCTTTCGATAATTCTCCTGTCGTTCGGTATAATTGCAACGCGGGTAATTGGTGCATCCATAAAATGTGCCATAACGTCCCTTGCGTTTTACCATAAATCCGCCACAACGAGGGCAGTGTTTAGGTTCATTCATCACCGATGTGTCATTTACAGTATAATCGCATTGTGGATAATGACTGCATCCAACGAAATACCGATTTGTGCTTTCATTTTTCCGAACTGTCAAATGTCCGGTTTTGCAGCGCGGACATGCTATTTCGCTTGCCATAGCTTGTTCTGTATCAGACTGAATAGCCACCGCTCTTGACGTCTTGAACTCGCCCATAAATTCGGAAGGACGATTACCGTTTACCAACACATAAGCACGGTTTTTAGTTCTGGTTAAGGCAACATATAAAAGTCGACGTTCTTCAGCGTATAAGTAATCGTCACCCGTAGTTAATACCAGCTCCAAGATCGGATCGTCAGAAATCTTATTAGGAAATCCAAGCGTGGAATTTTGGAAGTTCAAAAGAATTACATTGTCTGCCTCAAGTCCTTTGGATTTGTGAGCAGACATAAATGTAATAGGGGTGTTAGGCGATGCTTTATAGTTTACCGTTCCGTCTCTCATGATTCGGAAGAATTGAGACTGCGCAATCATCTCAGCATCATAGTTGTGTAGGCAGCAGCCGCAACAGCGGAACGTCCTTTTCCTCTTGTGATTGCCTTTGCTTCTAAATGAAATATCGCTATAAAACATCACCTCCCTTCGTCATAGCGATCATTGCTTCTTGCCTCCGCAGGAGCGCACTACCGCCGCTTCGCGGTGGTGAGTAAGTGCGCCCTTTGGGAAAGCAAGCGTCAGCAATCGGTCGTTCTTTTGGAAATGTCATAGAGTTTCGCCTCTAATTCTGAAAGATCTGTGATGTCGCTTGCCCACGGAAACACTTTCTCCATAATTGCACCTTCCTGAATGAGCCGCCGCGTTCTGTCCTTGCGTTCCTTCACTCTGTCCCGCGCTTGCGCTTCTTCAAGCCTATGCTTTGCCTGCAAAAGTTTCTTTTCTTCGTCTGTCATTCGAATCCCTCCTTTCTGCCTTTCGGCGTTGTTCCTTTTGGGCTTCGTTCTCCACGGAAAGCCGCCCTCGCTCTCCGCTGCACGTCAGATCATAAAAATCATCTTCTTTCTGATTTTTTGCATAAGAAAAGACCGGCGATTTTTTCGTCGGTCTGATCGTATGCCATGTAAAAGTAGGGGCAGTTATTAAATAAAAAAGCGGATTTTTTCAAAAAGGTGGGTGCAATATTCTTAAATGAAATCGCGTTTTTTCAAAATGTCCCTCTATATAATAACGAGGTGGGAAAGAAAAATTATTCCTGAATTCTAAAAATTTTTGAAAAATTATTTATATTCCCGTCGCGTCGCGGAATTTCACTCGCATTTTTTGGAGCCGTTTTGACACCGCGCTGTTGCCAGCATAGCCGAGTTTATCGGCGACTTCTTCCTGCGTGTAGCCGTACTCGGTGAGGCGGTGGATCTTCTTTTCCGTATCGTCAAGCATGTGCCAGTAGTCTTCAACCATCAAGTTGAAGATAGCGATTCGTTCGGGATCGACAATCGCTCGGGAGGGATTTTAGATTCCGGATCGGGGCAATACTCCACCTGTGCGCTCGCATCGGTATGGTACCATTTCTTGTTGTGATCCTGCGCGCGGAAGTTCGGATACAAATGCGGATTGAAATCTTCAGCGGCAGAGAGCTCCTGTACGATGCCCGCGAGTTGATCGTACTGCATTACGTCAAGCATTGTACCGACAGCGGTATGCATAAAATCGTCCGCTTTTTTATCAATATTGGGATCGTCGAGATCAAACTGGCTGAATATAGACTCAACGATTTCATCAGGACCGGTGAGCAGCAAACGTACTCCGTCCGATACCAAATCTTCCACACTGTCCCGCAGGGCGATCAGCGGATTGTCCTGCAATTTTTCGCCGTTCAGTCTGGTCGTGTGATCCAAATATCCCGACCACGCCGCCAGCCCTCTCTCGCGTGCCGCTTTTTCAAAAGCCTCATCCATAATGCGACTGATGCGGCTGATCGCCTCGTGATCCTCGGAAGATCTCGACTTCGGCTCCGATATTTTCGCCGCCGACCAGTCGTGTTTTTTGAAAAACGCCCGCATTTCTTTTATCGTCGGTGCCCGGTCAAGGTCGAGTAATGTTGTATCAAGTGGCATTTATACCGTCCTCTCTAATTCCATATACTTTTCTTCTGAAAAGAAAAGGTAGCCATCTTTTATTGTGAACGCACTTAGTACTCTATTTATAATCTTAGAATAGTATGAAACAACATCTTTTATTTGACTTATTGTTTCGTCAACGTTATAGTCTCCACTTAATTCACATTTCAGCGCTTTTATAGAGTTTTGTGTTTTTTTAGTGACTTTAGTATTCAAAGGATGATTCTTATTCTCGTTTTCCCAAATCATCTTGAACTTAAGTAAGTAATCGATAGCCTTGCGTTTAAAAATAGGATCTTCTATTTTGCTGATAGGAATATATTCTTTTGAGCTTCGTTCATAGTATTCCCATCCAAGCCACACAATCGGTCCTCCAGAATACCATTCAATACGAATAAATAGATGAACATTGTCTTGAGATCCTATTCCTTGTTTTCTCCACGAATCCTTATACAAATCAGTCGAGAACTCAGAATGACCATGACCTGTAACATCAAAATTCCATACGTTGAACTTTTCTTTGCCAGCAACTGCTTGCCAAACATTATCGTATGTACCCGAAGCAAATAGTGTCAACGGCGTTATCCAATAAGTATCATCTTGAAAAAGGTCTGAATATTTTTGGACTTTTATATCAGCCTCAAATCTTCGATAATTATCCACCTGGTTAAGGATCGTTTTTCTAATTACTTCCAAACATTCATCTTGGAATCTCACATCATGAAGAATTGATTCATAAAAATCTGTCCACTTTATTGGCTTAAAGAACTCGCTTCGCGAGGAAATTCCCGAAAGAGTTAAAAAGAACAACTTAACATTTGCATTTTCAACGCCAAGTTCTCTTTTAATCATTTCTTTATTTTTCTCATAATCAGATGTTTGATCATCTCCTTCTGATGAAAACATTTTTGATTCTACGATTGACACTTGGTTTTTATTATAGAGAATAAAATCAGGTGTAATCTGTTTTCTAATACTGCTTTCAATGTTTGTAAATGATCTTCTTACAACTTCAAAAGGATTGTCGCAAAATCCAAATTGCAGACCAACGCGTCTCCTAAACTCGTTGGTCCCGCCTTTTATCATTTCAAGGAGGCAGTATGTGTATATATCCTCTTTCGTTTCCACTCTAAATAGTTTGAATAAATCTACCATTGTTTGTTTTCTCCTTAATAGCGGACATAATCCACATTTCGCACTGAGAGGATTTTTGTCTTTTATTCCTCGGTCTCGTAGTAATACGAATAATCAATGCCTTTCATGATGATTTCGCGGTTATGAATATCATCGGTCAAGGCTTTCTTTATCAGCTCGTAGATTTTCGTAGGATCGGAAACGCTTTCGCGCATGGCGGCGAGATATTCTTTTTTATCGATGAGACTCCAGTCAACGCATTTTTTCAGATTCTTTTTCAAAATCAGATCGAGCCAGATGCGCGTGCTTCTGCCGTTGCCCTCCATAAACGGATGAGCAACGTTCATTTCAACGTATTTCTTGACGATATCTTCAAGCGTATTTTCGGGCATTTTTTCGATATGTGCAAGAGCCCCGTCCAGATATAGCGCGGGAGCAAAGGCAAAACCGTCCTTTGCGATATTGAGAGTTCGTATCTGTCCGGCAAAATCATAGAGTCCACCGAAAATTTATCCGTAGATCTGCTGCAGACCTTTTGCCGTTCCGACTTCAATGTTGTCGATGAAACCGCTCTCAAGAAGTTCATACGCCTTTTGCTTGTTCTTTTCGTCAAGAGAGGTTTCCATGTTCTTCATCCAGCGGGCGAAGACTTCGGATTTCTTGCTCGGGATCAACGCAATAACCGTATTCAGACCGGACTCGTCCACAACGTCGGTGTTGTAAAACTTCCCGTCTCGCGCTTTTAATTTCAGTTGTCGACAAATCGTCGACAACTCACTTTTACGACTTTTGATTTTGTTCCAATACGAGCGAGGATTCTTTCTTTTTGTCAGCGCTTCCGCGATATCCGCGGCACAAAACCACCATTTGGAACTTTCCTCGTCCCAAACGGCGCGCACCGGTATATCTTCAAAGAATCGTATGAATGTTTTTTGCATAATTATCTCTCCACAGATGGTTAATATATTTCTATTAAATAGCTCAGTTAATTCTCATTTTTTTGATTCTTGTAGTGTTCATGTATCAGCGCTTCAACTTCTTTTGTTGTAATCTCACCCTCGATATTTCTTATGGCGAATTCAACCAAAATATGATGAAACGCTCAACCCGTCAACATCTTGAAGACCTATTCCTGTAGCCCAAGCCCATGCCTTTTCACGCTTTTTGGGATCAGGATCGTTTTTGTATTTGTCAAATAATCCAACCGCTTTTCTGCTTTCTATCGCTTCACCCATCAATCATCATTCTTTTTTCTGTAAATATCAACGGGATTACCGTCTTTATCTTTCCAGTCAGTCCAACCGTTGTTTGACTGATTCATAATAATTGAGCCGGCAAAAGAAGGAGAGCATTCCCCAAGTTCAGTATCTTCAAGCAAATTCCCGTCGCTGTCTATCGGCATACTCATTCTGAGTGTTTTTGCTTTTTGCGATACACCAACATCCTCAACAACACCAAGAACACTGCCTTTCAGCAGAGTCCATCTGCCGTAATCAATAACAGCAGTGGCTTTTACAACTTTATTGTCTGATTTCTTTTTACGTTGAAACATATATGTACCGTTCGGAAGCAATTTGCCTTTGGCATTATCAACTGCGGCGTCAAAAACTTCGGCTTTGGTTTCGGTTTTCGGGAACACTACAGCACCGTCAAATGAGGACAGAAGTTGTGTCACTATATTGACGTCCAAAGCAAACAGTTAGGTGTCGGATACGCGGTTCTTCTCAAAAATGATATGAAGCATTGCTTCTTTTTCATCGTAATCGTCCACCTCAATGGCAAAAGAACGCTTCAAGGCAGTAACATTCCGATAGCCATCGTGCTCCAAATTGTACATTCTCTGCTCAAAATTTGCCGATCCGGTTTTTCCGATTTTTATAAGGCCAGGAACTGCCGTTGTCATAATGTAGATTATACCTTTGCTCATATTTTTCACCCTTCAATTTCAGCGCACGATAGTTTCAAACATAGACAAATGACTGAGGTGCAGATTTTACGCCAAAGTCAACTAATCTTTTCGGCTCTTTATATACTGTTATTTTTCCAAGTTTGTATGCATATGCAATATGTCTCCCTTGAAAATAATCGTCAAAGAACGTTTTGGAAATGCCAGCAGATTGCTTAGTCTCTTGCCAAAGTTGTTCCGGCGGAAGCATGATGACATCTAAAATCTCTGCTTCTGCTACTATTCTTTTGATCGGTGTGGTTTCATAAATAACAATTGAAGAGATATCTTGTTTAGCTGCAATCTTTCTGTATTCAAACTTCTTTTTGCCGCTAATGATATTTTCAACATGCTCAGGGTTAATCGAAATTAATATACGTCTCATCATCATTCCTCCATGCCTATACCATAAATAATATCATATTGTTCTTTTGTTATTTTCTCAAACGGTCGCGGCCCGCTATTTTGTTCTACAATTTTGTTTTCATATAGCTTTTCCAATGTCACTTTTGTCTTGAACGCGAGATAATCCAACAGTTTAATAACGGTTTTTCTCTTTTTGTACTGATTTCTGATCTCACTTTCTTCAAAAATAGATCTGTTTTTACAGATTGCAACACATTCGTCTAAAGATTTGGTTTCAATAATCTCTTCAACAATTGCGACACCGGTTATAACTGAAGAATACTTTTTGGGATACCTGTTGCCAGTTCTGTAAATCAGTATTAAATCTCCGGGTTTTGCCGCAACATTGGTTGCACCAGAAAGATATACTTTTTCCAATGCATAACGATGTGCTTTATTCTCCTCGTATAAATGCATATCTTCATTTTTTAATATCATATCGGGGAACAAATCTGTATGATATTCAGGGAAAATAGGAAGGAAGAAACACTCCGGATTATTTTTCGTTAGAGGATAATTATATTTTGGATCGCAGTTAGAATCATAGGTTTCTAATGACTTGACCAATACAGCTTCTCCGTTGGTTTTAATTCCGTACTTGAAAAAGCCCCATTCTTCCATTATTGTTTTTAGGTGATTGACATCATCTCTTTTGTCTTCAAACAGCGTTACATATATTTCCTTCACGTTTGATTTTCTTGCATTATCAAATATGATGCGAAGGAAGCGCTCTCCAAGACGAAACCCTGTTCTTTCTATTTTGAAAGTGCCGACCTTCATTCTTCGTTTTGGACTCAAAGGAGGTGAAACCTTCAAATAGTCTGGCTCATTTTCATCTTCTGTTTTCAAATAAAGGAAACCTTTCAGTTCGTTCTTGTCCTCAAAGACATATGCAAGTTCATTTCCTTTCTTTTTGAACCACTGGTCAAACTTTTGCCCCTCGTAGTCTTCTCTCAGAGAATCAAAGAACCTATCCTGCAAATCAATTTCATCGAAGCGCTTGGATTTTACTGCAAGCATTTTGTATTCAATGTTTTTGGGGTATTTAGACTCGTATTTTTCGAGTAATTCAGCCGAGCTTAATACTCTATCGCGAATATAAAGCATTTCTGCCTTTTTTAAGATAAGTGCATCATCAGTTAGAAGAAGACCAACATTATCATTGTAGACTTCTAAAAGCAACGCATTATCAACTTGCCCGTTTTTATCATTAGAGAAAATAGAAACAACCCGTTTGAAGTGCTCATCTGAAAATGCATCAAATCTTGGAAGGATGTTATAGGCGTTGATTTTTGTTAGAATTATATCTCGAATTCTATCGTCTCGATATTCTGCCAATTCATTTTTTGTCAATTCATGTATGTATTTTGTCACAGACTTTTTATCGAGCCAATTGAAAAGTTTCGTTATTTCAAAAGATACGTTATTGCCACTTTCTCTTTTAATAACAATGTTAGTATCCAACAAGATAGACGAGCTGAAATAATCAAAGAATACAGGCTCCATTTCAAATGCAACGATTCCGTATTCATCTACTTCAGTTTTAGGGTAGAACTTATAGCACTCTTTCAATGCCTCTTCTAACGATCCAAACAGATCTTTAAAATCTTGCTGCCAATTTTCTTGCAAAGCAGTAGTCCAGTCAGGGTAATATTGAAGATTTTTTATTGTTGTCCTTACATACTCTTTTTTGTTTTGATTGGAAACAAGGACAAGATTATCACCAACTTTAATACCTCGGTTTTCGGGTGAGGCAAGACGATACTCATGACGTTTTATACCGTTTTTTACATTTGCAATAAACTTGTCCCTAATCTTAAAATAGTATGTTTTCATAATTACCCTTTCCACAAGCTATCCAATTTAATCTACAATTGATTATGCATACTTTTTGAAATTCTCGGCTTGTTCAAGAACTTCCTTATAAACGTCGTCGATAGTAACCGGAGGATAACCGTATTCATCAAGTATAACCGCCAGATCAAACTGAAGGTTTGCTTTTATATCTTCTCTTGTCGACCAGTCAGTGTATCTCGCCTTATCATCAACAGTCGCCTTGACCTTTTTTGAAAGTTCGATCATTTTGTCTTCTGGATACTCAAACTCATATTTCTTTGCAACATATTTGAGGATATCATAGAACGCTTTTTCTTCAAAATCAATTCCCATTGATTTGAAAGAATCTTTCTCAGTTTTCAAATCTTCAAGGAGTCTTGCAAGCTGTTCGGCAACATCGTCAAGAACCTCATTAGCAAAGGCTTCATCTCTACGGCGGTTGTTATATTCATCAACCACACGTTTCATTCTCTCTGCAAACTCCAAGCTCATAATACGATTGACCTTCTTATATTCCTCAATAGCCTGAGATAAGAGTCTTTGCAGAATCTTGATTTTTGTGTTCGGGAGTTGGATAGCATTTATCTTATCCATATACTCATCGCTGAAAATATCAACGGAGATATGCTTTCCGGTTTCAAACAGTTCTTCAATACCATCAGACTGAATTGCACCCTCTAAAAGCTCACGAACTCTTGCATTCATCTGTGCGGTGTCATGAGCATCACCCTTTGTCAGCTTAAAGAGAATGGAACGAACTGCACAGTAGAAAGCAATATGGTCTTTGTCATCATCAGTAAACTTATCGCTTGAACTGCAAAGATTAAATGCCTGCTTCATTCTCTTAACCGCAGCCATAAATCTTCTTTCAAGTTCTTCCGTGAGCTGAACATACTCTACGGCTCTGTTCAGGCAAGCAAGTTGCTCCACCGGAGAGCCTAAGAAGAAGTCTTTGCTATTGAAGTTGTGGAACATCTGCCCAAGCACTTCTAATTGATCTTTAACGATAGTGATTGACTGTTCAACGCCCTCAAATTCTTCAGTTTCAAAATTGGTGTACTTTTTGAGAGCCATATCGCTTGCAAACTTTAAGAAAAACAGACTGAGAACAACATGCTTATATTCCGCCGGCTCAACGGAGCCGCGTAGTTTATCTGCGGATTTCCACAGAGCTTCTTCCATTGATACTTCTTTTTTCGGCTTTGCCGCTCCTATTGCCATTTTATTTCCTCACTTTCAAAATCAATACTAACTATTATGTCACTACGTCACAAAAATACTATCACAAGAAATGTCCCAAAAACGGACTACTGGCAGATTTCTTTAATTGTTTCGTAAATCCACGAAGTGACGTACTGTGTTTCGGATAAAAGCGCTTTGCGCTCGTCATCGGTGGTTACGCTTCGCAGCTTGGCGATCATCTTTGGCGTAACGCCGTCTTTGCCGCAGGTTTTTAACGCCTGAACGATGAGCGCGGATTTGGGCGACATATTCGAGAGTTCTTTTTTCGCCGTTCTCTTGAAACACAGCGTCGCGTTTCCGTAGGAATACTCCCGATACGCGCCGTCGCTTACGTATACCCACTGAGCCGGCACCTGTTCCGACAGTCCAAGCAGGTTCAACGCTGTATCGCCGCAGGGAACGATCGTCCATCCGTAATTTCTCGCAAGAGCGTGGGCGACATCATCCGGGGAAGGAGCAACGGTTTCGCCGAGCAGCTCGCTATGCTTCGGTTTGTAATAAACGCCGCGCATAACACGGGTCAGCGTACCGTCGTTTTCAAGGCGCGTGATCGCCTTGCGAACAGCTTCTGGATCGGCGAGATCGGAAAAGTCCGAGAGTATAAAAACGCTCCCGGTCTTGGCGGCTTCTATTCGGTTCCGGATCGCATCTGTGCAGCCTGATTGTCTCATGTGGCACCTCTTTCTAATTGTCACCTCAATTATACCACATTTGTGACAAACAATCAAGTGGTTTTTGTGAACTTATTGAGGGAAAAGTGCGTGCAGTTATCAAAAATCGGAAACGAGATTCTCCAAAGGTGGGAGCAATATTCAAAAACGAAATCTGCGTTTTCGAAAAGGTGGGTACAATCTTCTTTATAAGGAAAATTTAACTTTCTTCATACAGATTTTCAAATATGTATATAGAAAGCGGCGGAGCCAAAGCTCCGCCGGGTAGTAGTTATTATTTTGCTGTCAGTTCAATCGTTGTTATTTCCATCAACAGCCGGACACCCGTATTGGAAGGCGGACTGCTCTGTGAGGGAGTGCATCTCATTGACTGCATCTTCGTATTTCTCAAGCAGTTCCTTTTGCTGATTGGTGAAGGTGTCGGTGAGTTTATCACGGCTTTTGCCCATTAGAGAGAGCAGGTGTTTGAATTGCCGGTTTTGAATCAAAAATGTTTCGTGCAGGTTGATGTTGCCGTACCATAGATCTTCCAGTATCGTCATACGAAGATCACCTCGTTCAGCACAATCTCGTTTACCCGGTCGCGGATGTTGTTCATGGAGCCAACCCAAGTCATTTGGTCACGGGCCTTCAATTCTTCGGTGACACCTTCATGGTTGGCAAGCTGTTTTACCAACTGAAAAGTCATTTCTTCCGCCTGCTCGTCAACCTCTCGCAGATAAGAGTTCAACGTCCCGTTCATTCTCATAACGTTGACGGTCGTCGGACGGTTTTCTTTCAGGTACTGATAGTGCCTTTGACCCCAGATTCCTATGTCTGTAAGATTATCTTTCATAGCAAATACCTCCTTTGCGATTTCATTGTATCGCAAAAGAATCAAAAACAAAAATGTGCGATTTCGCATAAACAGCAAAAAGCCCGGCTCTTTTCGGATTGATGTGCCCCCTGTCAAGTAGACAGACGAAATAATAAAAAAGTTTACAAATCGA
>OCIU01002512.1_pt1 | contig 10586 bp, 9 predicted proteins | sample 1538471 | NCBI WGS metagenome assembly OCIU01 (sample SAMN04571693, study PRJEB22368) | human gut metagenome | biome: human gut; material: stool | host: Homo sapiens | place: Luxembourg | collected 2012-06-01 | reverse complement strand
TCCTCAGACGCCCCAAGGGAAATTGCAAACTTGACTGCATTGATACGTTCCTCTGAACGACCTGCCTGAAATCCTTCCTGCCGCCCGATATTTTTTAACCTTTCAGCAACATCACACATGCTCTTCACCTGACCTTTTCTCCACTAGAATACAGATTGCTAAAGGAATTTGAAAGTTTTAGCAGAATAAAAACCAAGCTCTTATGCTGCTATATGTTTTCAAAATAGCAATTTTGCTTTCCACAATCAGGCTTTCATAAGAGCCAAAGCTTTTTCGTATTCCTCCTTGGAATACTGCTTAAGGATCTTCTCCTCAGACGCCCCAAGGGAAATTGCAAACTTGACTGCATTGATACGTTCCTCTGAACGACCTGCCTGAAATCCTTCCTGCCGCCCGATATTTTTTAACCTTTCAGCAACATCACACATGCTCTTCACCTGACCTTTTCTCCACTAGAATACAGATTGCTAAAGGAATTTGAAAGTTTTAGCAGAATAAAAACCAAGCTCTTATGCTGCTATATGTTTTCAAAATAGCAATTTTGCTTTCCACAATCAGGCTTTCATAAGAGCCAAAGCTTTTTCGTATTCCTCCTTGGAATACTGTTTAAGGATTTTCTCCTCAGATGCCCCAAGGGAAATTGCAAACTTGACTGCATTGATACGTTCCTCTTGCCGTCCCATATTTTTTAATCTTTCAGCAACATCACACATGCTCTTCACCTGACCTTTCATTTCATCGCATATAACTTTTTCATAGTCCCGGTCCCCTGTCATAACAGATAAAAGCTTTAAGACTTCATCTACGTGCTGGATTTCTGTTGGGTCATCCGCAACATAGTCAGGGTTCCTTCTTTTGTTAACGAAAAAACGTGCAACAACCTTGAAATCACTTTTAAACATTTCAATCTGTTCATCCGTCAGCCATGCGATCTCAAAAACCTCCATTTTGTAGTCATTGACATATGGATCAAGTTCTTTTGGGATATTCATCAATGACTTGATATTTCTCTCCTTGCACCAGTGCTTTTCACCAAAATACAATACAATGGTAACAACTGGGGCAATTGGAGCTGCATTCGCCTGCAGCTGGCTTTTGTAGCTTGCACCATCATATCCAATCAGACGGAACGGCATTTTCTTTTCTACTGCCGTCTGGTTCTCAATGCCTATGATAGCAAGCTGCACATTGTACCTTTTCCACTTTTTTGCAACATCACGCTCCTGTTCATGCAACTTAGCATCCTCTCCCTTATACTGGGAATGTACGGATATGCTCTCAAGTGCTGACGGCTCGATCAGTTCCTGACCGTGAAATAAAAGAACGTTTACGATATCGGAAAATACATCATTGTAATCTTCCAGAATCTTTTCTGACATGTCTTTTTCTCCCATGTCCACTATACCTCTCTTTCCCTGCTTATGCAGTTTTTGTTATATATAAGCAGGGAAATAGTGGTTATCCCTGTTACATATCAGGGATAACCCTATATCCCGCAGAAAAACAACCACGGTAAAAATAAAAAATCATACATCCGGAAGGACGTAAAAAACAAAATAATATATTTACCTATATTATAACAAATTTTGATAAATATACAACAAATTTCAGAGGCAATGGCTTTATCATAATATTCCATTGCATTTCCTGTTCCATAACCATTGAATTTTTTGTAAAATTATGTAAAATATATCAAAAAGTGACAGGAGGTGATAGAAGTTGTTTTGGGACGTTGATAAGATCCGGCACATCCGGGAAGAAAAACATATAACAAGAGAAAAGCTCGCAACAATGACAGGTATACCAATACAGACTTTGGCAGATTGGGAACAGCACCGACATTCTCCAGTCAGGGTTAATGATCTGCAGAATATCGCAATTGCTCTTGATTGCTATTTGGATGATTTTGTTGTTGACGGAAAGCATACTAATTAATTTTCTCACTTAAAGTTCCCAACACTACAAATTCATCCATAATACACCCCGTACTATTTTGAAGCCAAAACCATCTTTTTCACATTTCATCACTACACAATAATCTGCATCAACGTCAAAAATCTTCCTCTTCTTCTCGTTATTGATATATCATTCAAATTCTGTAACATAGTAATATTCTTTTCTTCTGAACGTTCAATTAATTGTGCAATCGATTTAATATTTTTCTTTTGCTTTGGCGTTGCGTTTTGTAACAGATTTAAAAACTCTTCTTCCGTAGTTATATCTATAAAATGAAACAAATTGCTCAAAAGACCAACTACTGCATCTGCAACTTGTATTAATTTATTGCCTGTAGATTCTACGAAATCATAATTGCAAAATTCTTTACCATCATACAATAAACGCACATCCCTCATCATCTTCATGTCCTCTTCTTCTATGTCAAAATGATGAAATGAATTTTTAAACATGTAACACCTTGATATTCTCATCTGATAATATTCCCTTATTAGCTCACCTTTTTCTTCTCCTTGTGCATATAGCAACCTTCCCTGTTTTGCATTTGTCTTTAACATTTGTCTAAAACATTCAAGATAAAAATCATTTTCATCTCCGTAATTCTCAATAAAGCAAACAATCTCCATACAAAAATCTCTAATATTTTGATCTGACACATCTGGATATTCATAATGCCCTAAAATGGCATAGAACTCTTCCTTATTTTTGCATACCACTTCATATAATGCAGCTTTTAACAAACATACCCATTCTTGCGAAAAGCAAAACTGCGATTGTGTTTCCCATAAACTATCGACAATATCTACAATTGCATAATACAAATTGTTTAGCGTTACATAATGGATATAAATTGGATTTCTTTCTAACCAATCGATAAATTCTGATAAAGAATTCCTGTTCAGTCCTCTCCAGAAATCTTTATGTCCGTTTACCAGCAAATTATACCTTAACTCTTTTGCGGTCGGTTGCAACTTTATCCGTTTAAACAAATCATCAATGTTAAGCTCCTCTTCTTTACAAGCAAATGCAATCCCGCGCAAAATGTAATCGTATTCTACAGCATCACTACTATTTACACCTTTACTGCTTACACGAAATTTTCGAGCATTTCTCATTTCATCATAATAGAATTTCATACTAAAGTCTGGCAGTTCAAACCCATGCAATTCTGCTTCCATTTTTCTAAATTCAGCTATGTCTAGTTCCATATTTGTTCTCCTTTACAATTTGAAACCACCTCATCTCATATCCCATTACTTTGCTGCTTTTCTGATATATTCTAGTTTCTATAATAAATTGGTCACATCTCAACAAAAAGAATATATCTCTACTTTCTTCTTTAGCAAAATAATAGCGGTATCTACTCCTCCACATATACATTCCGGCATTTTCAATGAAATTCCACTGGATACCATTCATTTGTAACATTTGTTTCCATTCAGTTAAATTAGTCGATATACCATTAGCCTCTGTTGGTACAATAACTTCATCTGTCTTTTCTAGATTCTCATTATATTCCATTTCACCAGCAATCGTTTGCATCTTTTGCAGAATATCAACATATTTATTAATTTCCCCCAAAAAGCTATAAATCATATTACCATATGTAAAGTCAATTTCACCATATTCTGCTCCTATAGCAGTCACATCAAAACAAATGTCAGAACCTATTGAATCAATATCGTCCCTATATGGCATATAGTGCACACCATATTCTTCATCAATTTTTTGAGATTTTATATCAACGTAGACTTCCAGTGATATTAATAACAGTATTACCATAACTATGGGCACCATTATTATCCATCTTTTCCTTTCAATAATTTCTTTCCACATCATAAGAACCTTCCTATTCTGTCAAGCCTAAATCTATTGATTTTACTGGCTTTGACGATTTTTATTTACCTCAAAACAAAAGCCGAGAGTGATGGATATCGTAGTATCATATACCGAATAGTTGATAAATGGGTATAGCTAATAAAACATCCTCTTTTTGCTTTATAAAGGCTATTTTCCCTCTGATCAACTATGATGATGAACCTTCCGTGTCTAAGGGGATCTTGTCCCAACTTCCTTCGTCCCATCTACCATACACTGAGTGCCAGCTAAGCTCCTAAACGGGGGCATGCCCCACGGAAAAAAACGATGCCGGCTACAGCTCTTGTTTTTATGTTTGATTGTTACTGACCTGCATTCACCTGTCGTGGTACTGATTTACTCAGTGGACGCTAACCATCTCAGGTTCTTGTTGGTCTTTTGCAGATGCAGTCCGTTCCGGACTCCATCATTTACGGGTTTCTGTTCCAGAACCCTGTCCAGTCTCCGATGCCTCCCATCAGCTACTCGACAGAGTTCTGGATTGTAATGCTTGTATTTTTGTTTTCTATACTGCCATCGCGGCCTGGGCTGATACCGGGTATTTGATATCTTTCAACAGTTTCTGTGAATCATATGTTGTTCCTGTCTTCAGAATGGTGTAAATCACCCTCAGTATCTTGCAGGCAATCACAACCAGTGACTGCATCTTTTTCAGTGGATTATTGCTTCGCGTTGTGTAATACTCATGGAGCTGTTTGAATTCATCCGCATGCGACACTGCTGACTTTGCCGCCTGAAACAGCCAGTAACGCAGTCTCTTGCGTCCTCTGTGGCTGATTTTTGTCTATCCTTTATGCTTGCCCGAGCTGCATGCCACCAGCCCCATTCCACTTAACTTCTGGATTTCCTTTACATCATCAAACCTGCTGATGTCTCCCATTTCCGCCAGTATTCCTGCCAGAATGTTTTCTCCTACACCATTGATTGCAAGGATGTTCTCTGCATAAGGTATTTCCCTGCATTTTTCATGTAGCGCACTTTCAATCTCTGCGAGCTGTTCATCCAGTCTCAGGATCTGTTCTGCATACCATTTCACTGCTTCACGCCCTGCATCCGTTCCATCCGTTAATCCAACACTTTTCTCTGCATAGCTCACGATTTCATTGGCTCTGCTGTAACCGCGTCCTCTTAGTTTTGCATTATGCCAGATATTTTTCATGCCTTCTGCTCCCAGTGCTGTGATATCCGATGGGATAGCTGATACTTTCAGTATTTCCAAAGTAAATGCTCCATCTATTTTTCCAAATGCGTCCATGTATTCTGGAAAATAGATTTTCAATTCCCGGTGAAGACGATTGATATTTCTTATCCTGTCTTCGGTAAGCTGATCCCGGAACATGGAGAGTCTTCTCATGTCTGCGTAAACTTTTTCTGGAAGATATGGCATCCCGTAGTTTCCATCTTTCACTAGATTTGCGATCAGCTTCGGATCTTTTCTGTCATCCTTGAGTTGGCTGTTATTTTCGATTTCTTTGCTCTGCTTTACGGCATATGGATTTACCTGGACGACGCTGATCCCGTTTGAAATCATCCATGCAGCCAATGCAAACCAGTAGTGACCTGTCGGTTCAAGACCCAGTACGATCTGTTTCTTATCGTGTTTTGCAGCAAGTGCCAGCACCCATGCCTTGGCATTCTCAAAGCCTTCTGAAGTATTGCTGAATTCAAATGCTCCACGGCTTAACTCCCTTCCTCTCACATCGATTGCCCTGATATAATGATTCTCACTGCCTATATCGCATCCTACTATAAGCATGTCATCCGTAATGAAAGAGAGTTTATCGTTCTTGGCAAATTTACCGTTTGTTTCAAGGTCACGCCAGGTATAGGATCTCAGTTCTTTTTCTACCACCTCTATTTTCTTGCTCAGTTCTTCTTTTGGCAAAAGATTTATTGCCCAATTTTCTACATTTACTTGTTTTTTTGTTCTTCTTGCTTTAACATTCATCTTGAATACCTCTTGTGTTTTTAGATTTTACTAATTGGCCGGTCAGTAATAATCTAAATTTACTTGAGGTATTCTTTTAGGTCAATTCCCTTTACTCTTTAAAGTATACAGGAAGCTCCTTGGTTTTTATATTGTCTAATGCATGTAATATAAATTTCCATTATTATCAACTGTTGCAATTTTACTGCTATCACTTGAAATAGATCTATTGACACCAGCATATGTACTTGTATCTCCAAATGGCTCGAATATAGTGATCATAATCGAACATAATAAGAAGATAACTAGTTTTCTGATTTTTCTTTTTCTCATAATTTACCTTGTATGATAATTAGGAAGTTAATTATCACACGTTCCCTTTCTTTTAATATCGTGGTTCAATACAATTCAGATACTATGGACTTTTGATTTTTCCCTGTAGCTTGACTACTCAACTGGAGTGTATTGCCGCTACCTTTATCTGAATTGTTTATCAGCTGGATGTTGCCGGAGTGTTTTTCACTCAGAGTACTTATTTCTATCAAGTCTACGATGATAATCGATGGTGGACATCATGGTATCAGACTTTATGAAAGGGAGGTACAACCTCATGAAAATTTTTGTAGGCATTGATATTGCCAAACTCAACCATTTCGCCGCTGCGATTTCTTCGGACGGTGAAATACTCATTGAGCCGTTCAAATTCACAAACGACGCTGATGGCTTCCAACTGCTGGTCTCTAAGCTCGAATCATTCGATAAGAACAGCATCATCATCGGTCTTGAGTCGACGGCACACTACGGTGACAACCTTGTTCGATACCTTGTTGCTGAGTTCTACCAAGTGTGTGTGTTGAACCCCATCAAAACCTGTCAAATGCGTAAGAACAATGTTCGTAAAACAAAGACAGATAAGGTCGACACATTTGTTATTGCTAAAACTCTTATGATGCAGGATGACCTAAGATTTATTACCTTCTTTGATCTCGATATGATGGATCTTAAGGCCTTGGGGCGCTTTCGGCAGAAAACCATTAAGCAACGCACCCGATTGAAAATCCAACTGACAACCTATGTTGATCAGGTATTCCCGGAGATTCAATACTTTTTCAAATCCGGTCTGCATCAGAATGCTGTCTATGCTCTTTTAAAAGAAGCACCTTCTCCAAAAGAGATTGCTTCCATGCATATGACTCATCTGGCAAATCTGCTCAAAGTGAACTCGCACGGACACTTTACTAAAGAGCAGGCCAAAGAATTAAGAGTTCTCGCACAGAAGTCTGTCGGTGCCAACGACAGCGCTATATCTATTCAGATAACTCAAACCATTCAACAAATCGAGTTACTGGATAGCCAATTAGAAAAGATTGAAGTTGAGATGACGGATATCATGAAATTCAACGATTCTGTCATCATGACCATTCCTGGTATCGGTTATATCAATGGTGGAATGATTCTTGGTGAAATAGGTGATATTCACCGTTTCTCCAATCCAAACAAGCTGCTTGCTTTTGCAGGTCTGGATCCTTCTGTTTATCAGTCTGGTAACTTTCAGGCTAAGACAACAAGGATGTCCAAACGTGGCTCTCGTGTTTTACGATATGCCCTTGTAAATGCAGCTTGGAACGTTGTCAGAAACAACGCGACCTTCAAGGCTTATTATGATGCCAAGAGGGCTGAAGGCCGGTCTCACTACAATGCACTTGGGCACTGTGCCGGCAAGCTTGTCAGAGTCATCTGGAAGATGCTCACTGACGAAGTAGAATTTAACCTCGAATAAGAGGTCTGTATACCAATATCGATAGATTTTGAAAAAGCACCCTAAGGGAGCTCTATTAAAGTTACCCTTTTTTACCACCGATATGAAAAAGAATTTTTTTGCTAATTTATGGTTGACTTTTCATAGCTGGTCTCCCTATATTCATTTAAGTTAATAATTTTGTCAAAAATCTCATAATCGTTATTATGAGTTATTACAATAATAATCATCTCCTTTTTTATACTTTGCAATGTGTCATATAATCTTCGCCTCCTCTCCTCATCTAATGGAGATGTACTTTCGTCTAAAATTAAGATATCTGGTGCTTTTGTCAAGGCCCTTACTAAATCAAGTCGTTTTTTTTGTCCTCCAGATAAATTACTAGCATTTGAAGTCAACTCCGTATCCCATTGGTCTTGCATTCGGACTATTTCATTATAAATATCAAGCGATTTACAAATCCTCACACAATTTTGCGTTACATCTTCTTCATCAAAAAGTATATTTTCCGCTATAGTACCCATATAAAAAAGTGAGTCTTGCATTACAGCAGAAATTTTATCTCTAACAGAATACAAATTAAGTTCAGAGAGTCTATAATCATTAAAATAAATTTCTCCAGAAGTAGGTGCATACAGCCCTAGTAAAAGTTTTATTAATGTAGACTTCCCACAGCCACTCGAACCATATATACCGACAATTTGCCCCTTATTAATCTTCATACATAATTTACTTATAATAGGTTTTCCCTTATTATAACTAAATTCTAAATTTTTCACTTCGATTTGTTCTATTTTTTGGTTTAATATAATACCATTTTTTCTTTCTTCTTTTTCATTCATTATATCCTCTAATCTTTTTATAGCAGCATTAACTTCGTCATAACTATTACCAAATTCACAGAAAAAATTAACTGGTGATAGTAACATACCTTGATAATTAATTAAGAGAATAATACTTCCTATGCTAATTGAACCGTTGAATATTGCCTGTCCTCCTATTAACCAAATTATAATAGCAAGCATGTATATAATAAAAATACTTAAATTTATATTCAAACAACAGATAAATTCAAACTTGATTTGAGTCTTAAAATATTTATTATAAATAGTTTGAAATTTATTTTTTACATAATTTTCCAAATTATAAATTCTAGAAAGTATTGCAGTATTATAATTATCAGTTACTCTATCCACAACCTCACCATTTGCTCTCATAACTGAATGTGACAAAACATTTATCTTCTTACCAAATAATATATTTGATAATGCATATATTAAAATAAAAAATATGGATAAAATCATTACCTTCTTATTTATTTTAAAAATCATAAGACAGGCACCCAAGAATATCAAAATATTTCCAAATGCCTTAAGAACTAAAACGCCAAAATTATTTTTTATTATATCAATTTCCTTATTATACTTAGATACTATATCTCCTACAGTGTGGTTGTCGTAAAACCTATATTCTATATGATTTAATTTTATATTCAAATCACTTTTTATATTTTTAGCAATCATCTCAGAAGTAACCGCAGTAAAATAATCTTTTGCTGTGCTAAATAAAAAATTACTTATAAAACCCACAAATAAAATTAATATACAGCAATAAAAATCATAAACCTGTTTTTTAGGAAACACATCATCAATAAGTATTTTATAAATATAAGGAATAATAATAGAAACTCCACTTTGAATAATTGTACAAATAAGTATCACTATTACTCTTATCTTTTGGCTCAGTAAATATTTTTTTAAGTACATAAAATAATTATTCATTTCCATTCTCCTTATTTTCAAATTATAACCTTTAAAATATCTTTATTTTTATATTCTGTCTACATTGTATTTTTTTTTGCATATTTTGCCAAGCATGATATCGTTATTACTATATTCACGTATTCCCATTCTACTATCCATACAAATTTTTTATATGTAAACACTCAAACACGAGTACCTAAAAAAATTAAGAACCGCCATATCGGGCGGTTACTGTTTACTGTTGGTTTCTAATTTCTTCTGGGAGTTTTGAGACCGTGGTAACAGATCTTCTATAAAGGAACAATCTTTTTCATTCATATGTTTTGGAATCTCCTCAAAGAGATACATGAAGTAATCATATAACTTTAGGTTGTTTACCCTTTCTGTTTCAGCAATACTATAAATGATTGCTGAAGAATGGGGGCCGTGGATCGTATCAATCATCTTCAAGTTTTTCTTATTATATTCTGTCGAACATAACAAGAAGAACTGGTTATTCAGTGTCTGTCCGAAAGGAGTAGCTTCCAGTACTATTGCGTATACAATAGTTGAGAGGGCAAAAGCGAATAATCTGAATGTCTATAAATATCTGGCATATCTCTTATCACAACGAACAAACGAGAAAATGTCAGATGAACAGCTTGCTCCATGGAGCGAGACTGTAAAATTAAACTGCCAAAACTAAAATAGAGTAAAACACTTGCATCTATCATTTTGGCGCAAACGTAATTTATGAGTAACGTAGCAATATTTTGTGCTTTCGTTCCATTGAAATCAATTCCCTTGGAGATTTATCCAGTTCTATAGCAATCTGAACAACATCCTGTTTATGGGATGTCATATCAAAAATGCTGGCTTTTCGAGATGGATCAGGTATCTGAATATTACGGTGCGGCAGAGCCGCCGTGGCTCAGAAATCCCGGGAATAATCATCTGGCAAGCACTTTTACGCAGCCTGCTGACAGCATTATAAAAACAGCTGGGAGAAATCCCATGTTCATGTCACCACCCATTCATGAATATTCTTGTGCGATGGGCTCTTCCGCAATTATCCGTTATTATTGTTATATCCCATGTACCTCAACTTTGCTTCAAGCAACTGCCTGCCACATCTTCCATACATTGTACGTTTTATCATTTTTAATCTGCTATTAGTTCCTTCCACAAATCCATTACTGTAATCATATGCTACAGCATTTTCAACTGCATCTATATCTCTTTTTAATCCCTCAGCAAAACTTCTTAAGGGTTTAAGATGATGCTAGAATATAAATAGTACAAGCCAAAATGAGAAATTCCAAAT
>OCIU01002507.1_pt1 | contig 10623 bp, 7 predicted proteins | sample 1538471 | NCBI WGS metagenome assembly OCIU01 (sample SAMN04571693, study PRJEB22368) | human gut metagenome | biome: human gut; material: stool | host: Homo sapiens | place: Luxembourg | collected 2012-06-01 | reverse complement strand
TTCGACCTCGGATGAGAAGATTTGGTTCGGAACCTATTTTTCAGCCGACATCGGCTACGGAGACTATTGGGGCGGTTTCGTCTTGTCTGCCAATTACGGGAGAACGGCTACGAGCGTCAATTATGCGAACCAGTTTATGGTATGGGCCGATAAGGGAGCAAACGGTTCGTCGAACTGCATGATCGGTTATTTCGACGGATATACGAGCGGTTATGCAACTCCGATGATCGAATTTGTGGAACCGCGTCAGGTCAGCTATCTGTATATGGCCAACAGCGCGATTACCTACCCTTATAAGCCGACGCAGGTTGACGAGGCTTCGTATTATTATAAAGTGAAAATTACCGGCTCGCTTGAGGGCAAGGAGACCGGTAGTGCGGAGTGCTTCCTGATCAACGGTTCGGAAAAGTTGTCGGACTGGAAAAAGGTCGATCTTTCCGCTTTGGGCAAGGTCGACTGTCTGACTTTCTCGCCTGCTTCGAATGAGGCGAATGCTTACGGATTGCTCGTTCCCGCTTATTTTGCCATCGACGAAATCGGACTGATTGCCGAGAAGTAATTTAGAGATTAGTTTCCGGAGAAAGACCCGCAGGACTTCATCGTTTTGCGGGGCTTTCGTATCGGGGGGGGAGGGATGTCCGGACGGAACGGGCTTATTCGTCCCGGAACTCCATGCGGCAGGGCAGCACCACCGATTCGGGTGCCGGGCGGACGGAGCCGGGCGATTGGCTTTCGCGGATTTGCCGCAGCAGGAGGCGCACGGCGTGGGCGCTGATCTCTTCGACGGGGAAGCGGGCGACGCTCATCCGGGGGGCGGCCAGGCGGAAAAGCGGGTCTTCGTGCATGCAGGCAAGCCCCAGACGGCCGTCGCTGATGTCGATGCCCCGGTCGTGGAAATAGCGCAGGGCCTCGGTGGCGAGGATATGCGTGGTGAAGAAAAAGCCGTCGGTGTCGGGAACCATGGCGAGAATGCGGTCGAGCGTATCGCAGACGTGCTGCCGGTAGCCGGCATAGGCGACCTCTCCGTAGAGGCGGGGATCGGCGTGCAGTCCCGCTTCCGCCAGCGCGCGGAGGTAGCCCCTGTGCCGCAGTTCCATCGTCGGGAGGTGGGGGAAGGTCGTGATGATGGCGATTTTGCGGAATCCCCGGGCGGCAAGATGACGGACCAGCGCATGGCTGCCCGCCTCGTTGTCGATCACCACGCAGCCGGCGTCCGTTTTCGCGAGGCCGCGGTCGAACAGCACGACCGGGCAGCCGCTCTCCGCAAGGCGGCCGACCTCGCGTCCCGAAGCGTCGGCCGGGGCGATGATGATGCCGTCGACCTTTTTCGACCGGAAAAGCCGTATCAGGGCGTTTTCCCGTTCGGTTTCGGAGTTCGAACCGGCGATCATCAGCGAGTAGCCTTCCCGCTCGGCTTCCGACTCGATCCGGTCGGCGATGTGGGCGAAGAAGGTGTCCGAAATCGAGGGGAGGATCAGTCCGATGGTTTTCGATACGCCCGTGTTGAGGCTTCGGGCCAGCAGGTTCGGTTCGTATGCCAGGGAGCGGGCGCAGGCGAGCACGCGGCTCTGTGTCTCCGCGCTGATCCCTTTTTTGTCGCCCTGCCCCGAGAGGACCCACGAAACGGTCGTTTTCGAGAGGTTGAGCTTGCAGGCTATGTCCTTGAGTGACGCTCCCACGATTTATCCGTATAAGCAATGCTCTACAAAGATAAAATTTTTCCGGCATTCGGCAAATAATCCGGCCGTAAAATGACGCCGGGAGTTCTGTATCCGGGGCGTGGAAGCGAAAGCCTCCCGCAGGGCAGGCCCTGCGGGAAGCTTCGTATCGGGAATGCGCTTATTTCGAGATCAGGTTTTCGCGCTCGATGTCCTTGAAATAGCGGTAGGTGGCTACGCGCAACTCCTCGGCGGCCGGGTCGTCGCAGACCAGAATGCCGTTGGGGTGCACCTGGAGGGCCGAGATGGTCCACTGGTGGTTGTAGGAGCCTTCGACGCCGTGGCGCACCGCGCGGGCCTTCTTGGGCCCCGTGGCGAGGATCAGCACCTTCTTGGCCGAGAGCACCGTGCCCACGCCGACCGTCAGCGCGGTTTTCGGCACGAGCGAGATGTCGCCGCCGAAGAACCGGGCGTTGACCTGGATCGTGTCCTGCGTCAGGGTCTTGAGGCGCGTGCGGGAGTTGAGCGACGAGAACGGCTCGTTGAAGGCGATGTGTCCGTCTTCGCCCACGCCGCCCATGAAGAGGTCGATGCCCCCGGCCTCGACGATGCGCGCCTCGTAGTCGGCGCACTCCTTGGCCAGGTCGTCGGCGTTGCCGTCGAGAATGTTGACGTTCTCCGGCCTGATGTCGACGTGCTTGAAGAAATTGTTCCACATGAACGAGTGGTAGCTTTCGGGATGCTCCTCGGGGAGACCCACATACTCGTCCATGTTGAACGTGATGACGTTCTTGAACGACACTTCGCCCGTCTTGTGGCGGCGGATCAGTTCCTTGTAGGTCTCCAGCGGGGTCGAGCCGGTCGGCAGCCCCAGCACGAAGGGCGACGAGGTGTGCTGCTCCTTGTTCTTGATCTGGGCGATGATGTAATTGGCGGCCCACTGGGCTACCTGCTGGGGGGTATTTTCAATGATTAAGCGCATGGGGTGATTTTTTAATGTTCAATGCTTCATTTTTTAATCGAAGTTTTTGTGAAGATGCGCTAAAACATCTTCACAAACACCTCGATAGCCTGGTATTCGGCCATGCCGAGCTGGTCGTAGAGCTTCGCGGTGTTCTGTGTGCGCTCCTCGGCCCGCTGCCAGAACTCGCGGGGATCGCTGCCCGGGAAAGGCATGATGTCCTTCTGCGAGAGGTGGCGGTAGATGGCGTGGCGTTTCATAATCAGCTCGTCGGGCGACAGGGGCACGGCCATGTCCACCATGCCGAGGTCCCACTCCATCCAGGCGCCGCGGTAGAGCCACAGGTGGCACTCCTTCAGCCACTCGTCGTCCTTCACGACTTCGAGGGCGCCGAGCACGGCCTCCATGCAGGTGCGGTGCGTGCCGTGGGGGTCGGCAAGGTCGCCGGCGGCGTAGATCTGATGGGGCTTGATCTCGCGCAGCAGCTTGACGATGATTTCGATGTCCTTCTCCGTGAGCTGGCCCTTCTTGATGCCGCCCGTTTCGTAGAACGGCAGGTTGAGGAAGTGGGCGTTGGTGTCGGGGTTCAGTCCGAACGAGCGCACGGCGGCACGCGCCTCGGCGCGGCGGATGGCGCCTTTCAGGTCGAGCAGCGGGCGCGGCTCGGGTTCGCCCTTCCTCTTGCCGGCGATGACCTTTTCGACTTCGGCGTAGTGGTTGCCGTAGCCCAGTTCGCGGGCCGTGTCGATGTTTTGCAGCACCACGTCGTCGTGCACGGCCACGTTGCCCGAGGTTTCGTAAGCCACGTGCACGTCGTGACCTTGCTGCACGAGGCGGATGAACGTGCCGCCCATCGAGATCACGTCGTCGTCGGGATGCGGCGAGAAGACGATCACCCGTTTGGGGAAGGGCGACGAAGGTACGGGGCGCGTCGAGTCGTCGGCGTTGGGCTTGCCGCCCGGCCAGCCCGTGATGGTGTGCTGGAGGTCGTTGAAGACGTCGATGTTGATCTGGTCGTAGGCGTGGCCCTGTTCGAGCAGTTCGCCCAGCGAGTTTTCGATGTAATCCTTATAGGTGAGTTTCAGGATGGGCTTCTTCACCACGCCGCAGAGCCATACCACGGCCTTGCGGACGAATTTCGGCGTCCATTCGCAGGGACCCACCATCCACGGCGTCTGCTCGCGGGTGAGCAGCTGCGCGGCATTCTCGTCGATCACCACCTCGATATTCTGGTGCGCCTGGAGGTACGAGGCGGGAACCTGATCCGTGATCTCGCCCTCGACGACCCGCTGCACGATGTGGGCCTTCTCCTCGCCCCAGGCCATCAGGATGATGCGGTTGGCGCGCATGATCGTATCGATGCCCATCGTGACCGCCATCTTGGGCGTGTTCTCCAGCCCGAAGAAAGCGCCCGACTGGATTTTGCGGGTGTTGTAGGTCAGCTGCACCAGCCGCGTGCGCGAACGGGAGTAGGACCCCGGCTCGTTGAAGCCGATCTGCCCGTCCTCGCCGACGCCAATGATCATCAGGTCGATGCGCCGTACCGAGTGGTCGTACGAAGCGCAGTATTCCGAAACGCGGTCCTCGGGAACCGTACCGTCGGGGATGTGCACGTTCTCGGGCAGGATGTCGATGTGGTTGAGGAACTCCTCGTGGATGCGGTAGTTGCGGCTCTGCTGTTCGGTCGACCGGATCGGGTAGAACTCGTCGAGGCTGTAAACGGCGACGTTCCGGAAGCTGATCTGCCCTTCGTGGTGGCGTTTCACCAGTTCCCGGTAGAGACCCAGCGGCGTGCGGCCCGTCGTGAGGCCCAGCACGAAGGGCTGCGACTCCTCGTAGACCTCGTTCGAGCAGTGGATTTCGTTGTACATGCGGATCGCCTTGACGATGTTGTCGGCGACGTACTGCACGCCTTCGTACTCGTTTTCGTAGACCTTGGTGTGGATCTTCTCGTAACGATGGATGATGTCGCGCGGAGCCGATTCGGAAATCAGGCCGCCGTCTTTGGGAAGTGAATACTTGTTGTTCATACGTTTATGTAATTTGTTAATCTTTCTCTCTGTCGGTTTGCTGCCGATCGTGTTGTCGCCGCCGTTGGCGTCGTTTACAAGTCTGACCCCACCCCAAATCCCTCCCTCGGGAGGGGACTTAAGGCGCAAAAACACGTGCCTTGACTGCTGTGGCGGCTCGGCAATTCGCAAGCGATTGCGCTCGCCTGTTGCCCGCAGTTGTCGCATCGCGACCGGATTGTCTCTTGGCTTTCAGCTTTTCACTTTTTCACTTCTCGAACGTCACCTCCCCGAAAAACTCGGGACGGTGGAAATCGGGTTTCTCCGTCCGGATCGGCCGCCACGAGAGGAAATGGGGGTGCGAGAGTTTGTCGCCGCATTTGTAGAGGTTCATGCGGGCCTTGAGACCGCTCCAGTCGGTCAGCGCATGGCGGAAAAGCGCCTGCGGGGGGATGGCCAGCGTGAGCGACCAGCGGTTGTCGCCCTCGCGCTCGGCGAAAGGCTCGCCGCAGGGAAGCGTCGTGTAGCGTTTCACGCCCGCCAGCACCTCGGGCGAGGCGTGCTCGGCCTCGGTCCGGGATTTGCGCGCCCCGAGCAGCATCCGTCCGATGCAGGTGGTTTCGAAATTGTAGTACATCCCTGTGTCGGGTGCGATGAAGAACTCCGCGCACGAGTCGGTCCACACCTCGCCGTTGTCCTCCGTGACGAGCGCCGCCGTGTAACGTTCGGCAACGTCGAAGCGCAGCATCAGCCAGTCGCCCGTATGGAACATCCGGAAGCTGACTTCCGGGGCGTAGGGAAATTCCGCGGGCCAGTTGCAGCACGCCACCGGCAGCGGCTCGATTCCGGCGAATGCCTCGTCCACGGCGGCCCGGTCGTCGGGCGCGATGCCTGCTATCTTGCGAATTTCCATTCCTTATTTGTATTTGGCGACGGTTTCCCGTACGATTTCGCACATCGTGCCGTACTGCTCTTCCATGCTTTGCAACAGTTTGTACTGGGCGCGGGTGCGCACGAGGTTGTGCTCGGGGTATTTCGTTTTGTAATAGGTGTCGCCGTCGATGTAGTCCATCAAAAAACGCAGCACCTGCTCGAAGGTGATGTAACGGGCCGAGAATGCCAGGTGGTCGATTTCGGCCTGGTTGAGCTGTCCGGCCCGCTGCGACAGATAGCCTTCGGTATAGGCGCGGAACATTTCGAGGGACATGCCCACGCGCGAAAGGTCGCGGTCGTCCTCGTCGCCCGTGTTGGCGTAGGAGCGGATGGCGTCGCCGAAATCGTTGAGCGACGTGGAGTTCATCACCGTGTCGAGGTCGATGGCGCACAGCACCTCGCCCTGCTTGTTGAAGAGGATGTTGTTGATTTTCGTGTCGTTGTGGGTCACGCGCGTGGGGATCGTGCCGTCCTCGACCTTCGACCAGAACGAGAGCATCTCGTCGCGGCGCGATTCGATCCAGCCGATCTCCTCCGCAAGGTCTTTCACGCGGCCTGCGGCGTCGCGGCGCAGCGCCTCGTCCCACTGCACGATGCGGTGGCGGATGTTGTGGAAGCCCTTGATCGTCTCGGCCAGCGGCTCGGTGAAGTCCGCCAGCTGGGCCTGGAACTTGCCGATGCCCTCGCCGCCCTTGCGGGCCAGTTCCGGGGAGTCGGCCTTGTTGTAGGCGATCGTGTCGCTGATGAAAACCGAAACGGCCCAATATTCGCCCTGTGCGTCCACGTGATAGAGCTTTCCGTCGCGGGTCGCAACCACGGTCATCGCCTCGCGTCTGGGGTCGCCCCCGGCGGCTGCGACGCGGCGGCGGATATGATCCGTCACTTTGCGGATGTTCTCCATCATGGCCGGAACGTCGGGAAAGATGCTCTTGTTTTTGCGCTGGAGGATGTAATCCGGCGCATCGCCCGCCGTGCGGACGATGAACGTGTCGTTGATGAATCCCTCGCCCAGCGAGTCGATTGCCGTGATAGCGCCTTCCAGCGCGAACTGCGACGCTATTTCCTGTAATTCAGCCTTCATACGATGAGGTTGTTTCGGTTTTGGTTGTTAAAGGTTAAGTTTCACCTCCAAAGTTACTGGAAAAAACGCAGAAATGCAACCGGATATTGTGAAAAAGCCCGCCTTTCTTGCTGAAGGGCGGGCTTGCGAAAACTTTCGGACGGGTTATTCGATCGGGTCGATCACCGTGAACGTCACCTCGTAGGGAGCGGGCGCCGACTGTCCCTGGTAGTTGCCCCCGGCGACGATGAAGGTCACCGTGTAGGTCCCCGGCTCGGTGTAGGTGTACGAGTAGCTCGGCAGGTCGTCGGTCACGCCCTTGATGTTCAGGCCCGTGTCGGGCGAGATCGTGTTGAGCGCGACGGGCTGCATGAAGGCCCACTGGTCGATCTCGGGGAAAGCTCCGGCGCTGAAGCCCTGGAAGACGATATTGGCGGTGTTGTTCGCTCCCGGCCAGCCCTGGAATTTCAGGTTGCCGTTGCCCGATACATTATGGATATAGGGGTTGTCGGCGTGCTGCGAAGCCAGCGAGAAGGGGACGAATTCCATGTCCGGGTAGTTGTAGACCTGCGTGTCGTGGCCCTTGAACTTGACCGTGATCTTCGGATTGATCCGATAGGTGCGCATCGTGGTCTTGGGGTCCGGATAGAAAAGGTGCATGCCCCACGAAAAACGGTCGGCGAACCGGGTGATGTCGTAGGTGCGGGTTTCGAACTTGTTCGCGTTGTTCGGCGTGAACTCCAGTTTGGTCCAGTCGGCGCAGTCGTTCGCCGCGATGGCTTCGACCACGGGGCGGTCGGTGGCGGCGTCGCTGCCGTTCAGCCCCGCGAATTTGTTGCCCGCAAACAGGACGAGGTTGTTCAGCGTGCCGTACTGCTGGCTGATCTCGATCTCCAGTTCGCACGACTCGATGTCGGCGATGTCGACCTTCGTGCGGTTGCGGTGCTTGTACTCGTGTCCCGTGTCGCCCGTCCAGACGGTGATGAAGTCGGCGTTGCCGCTGAAGTTGAAGACCACCGGGTCGCCCGTGCGGTAGGTGTTCGTCGGCGCCAGCCGCACCGAGAACTCCAGCGGCTCGTAGATCTCTTCGTGTTCGCACGAGGCTGCCGCGGTTGCGAGGGCCAGCGTCGCCGCGAGGTATGTGATTCGTTTCGTATTCATCGTATGCTCTGCAATTAAGCGTTTTACCATAAGGGGTTCTGTCGGAGCGCGTGGTTCACCGCCAGCTCCTTGGTCGGAATCGGGAGGTAGATGTGGCGTGCCGTCACGTTGGCGTAGTTCGCCGACGCATAGTTCGTATAGCTGACGTTGCGGTACTTGTTCTCCGTCGGCTGGTTGGTCCCGGCGTTGTGCATCTTTTCGACGAACGTGCCCCAGCGGATCAGGTCCCACTTGCGAAGCCCCTCGAAAGCCAGTTCGCGTCCGCGCTCGTTGCGCACCAGGTCGCGGAATGAACGGTAGTTGCCCAGCAGACTCTCGTCGGTCTTGACGCCCGCGCGTTTACGGATTTCCCGGATGGCCTCCTTGGCCTGGTCGTCCGGCGCCCCGGCGTATTCGTTGATCGCCTCGGCGTACATCAGCAGCACGTCGGCGTAGCGAAGGATCGGGAAGTTGATCGTCGTGTAGAGGCTCTTGGCCGACATCTGTTTCTCGTAGACCGTCTCGCGGCGCCATTTGCCGGCGTTGCGGACGGCGCACATCACCGTCGGGTCGTAAACCAGATCGGCGGGGTCGAACGCGTTCTCGATCGTCTGGTCCAGCCCCTCGATGTCGGGCATGGCGAAATTGTTGTTGTAGACCCACGGCGTCTTGAACATGCTCTGCGTCTGTTGCAAGTAGCGCGTCACGGTCTCGCCCGCCTTGTTCTTGTACGAGATTTTCTGGTTGTTCATTCCGCGGTAGTTGTAGCCCGGCAGGTTCCACGTCAGCCGCTTGTCGATGACCGTGGCGCTGGCCGTTTCGTCTGCCGTGCGGTCGTTCTCCCAGTAGAGCTGCCAGAGGGTGTAGGAGCCGTTGTAGTAGCCGTAGGAGTAGTTGCAGGCCCACTCCGAGTAGTTGGTCGTTCTCGACTGCGAACGCAGGCCGATCAGGTCGCCGATGCGGCCGTTCGTCCAGTCGGTCGCGCTGGTGCGGTCGCCGAGGAATTCGGCCTCCCACATTGATTCGTGGAACTGCGTGTCGTACTGGTCGCGGATCATGTTGATGAAGATCTCCTCGTAGCTCTCGTTCAGGTCGTGCTTGTGCGAGGCGATCACCTCGTTGGCCCAGTAGGCGGCGCGGCGGTACATCTCCTTTTTATCCAGTCCGTCGATCTGCTTGACGCTCTCGCCGGCCATGAAGAGATAGACGCGGGCCAGAATGCCCTGGGCGACGGTCTGGCTGACGCGCGAGGGGGTGTTGTCGATGGGCTCGTAGAGGTCGGGAATCGTGGCTTCGATCTCGTCGGCGCACCATTTGAGCACCTGCTCCTGCGGCGTTGCGGCCATCTGCACGTCGTTGGGGTTGGGCGAGGTGGTCGCCTTGACGCGCAGGGGCACATCGCCCCACGCCTGCGCCAGCAGGAAGTGGTAGTAGGCGCGCAGGAACCGCGCTTCGGCGATGTAAAGCCCGATGTCCACCGAAAGTTTCCCGGGGTCGATCTCCGTCTTTTCGACGGCCTCGATGTAGCGGTTGGCGTTCTTGATGCCTTCGTAGAGCTTCGACCAGGTGTCGTAGATCGCCGCCGTGCCGGCGCTGTGGTTGTAGCGGTCGGGACGCGATTCGCTGTTGTTGTAGTTGTTGAAGTAGCAGAGGTCGTCGGCGTTGGCGATTTGCAGCGAGTAGTAGTTGCCGTAGATCGCTTCGCTGTTCAGCACGCCGTAGACGCCCGCCAGACCGTAGATCAGCTTTTGTTCGCTGTTGTAGTAGCCGTCGTCGGGGATGATCTGCGGATCGGTGTCGAGGAAGCTGCACGCCGGAAGGGCAGCGGTGAGCAGCGCCAGCGTTCCCAGTTTCAATATGCTTTTGATTTTCATGGCGTAATGTTGCGTTTAAACCGTTAGAATGTGAGGTTTACGCCGGCCGTGAAGCCGAATGCGCGGGGATATGCCGACCAGTCGAATCCGGGCGTCAGCACCGAGTTGCGGGTCGATACCTCGGGGTCGGGACCGCTGTAACCCGTCAGGGTCCAGATGTTGTCGGCCGAGACGTAGACGCGCATCTGGCTGATGCCCGCCTTGCGCAGCGAACGGCTCGGCAGCGTGTAGCCCAGCGAGACGTTCTTCAGCCGCAGGAACGAACCGTCCTCGATCACGCGCGACGAGTACTCCTCGCGGCCGACGGCGTTCACGCGCGGAATGTTCGACGCGGGGTTCTCCGGCGACCAGCGGTCGGCGTAGGAGGCCAGCTGGTTGGTCTGGCTCCTCCATCCCGATTCGAAGACCAGCCGGTTGGCGTTCAGCACGTCGTTGCCGTAGCTCCACGCGAAGAAGATGTTCAGGTCGAAATTCTTCCAGTTGAAGTTGTTGCCGAAGCCGCCCGTGTTGAGGGGCTGTCCGCAGCCGATGATCGTGCGGTCGTAGTCGTCGATGACGCCGTCGCCGTTCATGTCGCGGTATTTCATGTCGCCCGGCTGCATCGCGTTGCCCTTGAACGAGGGAACGCCGCTGACGAGGTTGCCCTTGTCGTCGAAATCCTCGGCCTTGTAGGTCCCGTCGTAGATGAAGCCGTACATCATGCCCGTGGGCTTGCCCACCTGCGAGATGTAGGGGAACTGCGAGTTGAAGCGCGTCTCCCACGATACGGAACTCTGGAGCGTGTTCTGTCCGTCGACCAGCCCGAGAATCCGGTTGCGGTTGAAGGCGATGTTGAACGACGTGGACCACTGGAACTGACGGGTCTTGACGTTCACCGTTTCGAGCGTCAGCTCGAAGCCGCGGTTGCGGATCTTGCCGATGTTGAGCATCCCCTGTTCGAAGCCCGACGAGGCGGGCAGCAGGGCGTAGAGCAGCAGGTCGCGCGTCA
>OCIU01002503.1_pt1 | contig 10630 bp, 8 predicted proteins | sample 1538471 | NCBI WGS metagenome assembly OCIU01 (sample SAMN04571693, study PRJEB22368) | human gut metagenome | biome: human gut; material: stool | host: Homo sapiens | place: Luxembourg | collected 2012-06-01 | reverse complement strand
AGATTTACCAGCTCATCTTTTTCCTCAAATGTGGAAAGAAGACCTGCCGCACTCTCTGAATCAGAAAGTTCCGGATATTTCAAAATATTGGTTGCACCGCTTGTGTAGATCTGCAGATCCTCGTTTTCACTCAGTGTCTGTCCCAGTGCATCCAGCACATGGGAAACAATCTCACTGTGCACGCCTGCCTGCTCTTTCAGTTTGGAAATCGTTCCCAGATTGATTTCCTGCAGTGACAGCCCATTCAATGCTGTATTCAGCAGAATGTTCAGTTTCAGTAACGTTTCGTTGTCGAGCGGTTCTTCCACGTCGATCATCTGATTCTTTACCATGTTGCTGTTCATTACGATAACTGCCAGTATATGTTTCTCATCTACATTGGACAGCTGCATAAACTTTACTTTGTTTCCACTGTAAGTCGGTGCGGAAACAATTGTCGCATAATTGGTGTTGTTTGCAAGCATCTTTGCAACCTTTTTTAATACCTCATCCATCTTCTGGGTTTTTTCTATTACGAAGTCCTTCATTTCTTTGACTTCCCGGTCTTTTTCCTGCATCAGATGATCCACATAAAACCGATAGCCTTTGTCTGAAGGAATTCTTCCTGCTGATGTATGTGGCTGCACGATATAACCAAGTTCTTCAAGGTCTGCCATCTCATTGCGGATGGTTGCAGAACTTAAATTCAGATCCGTATATTTTGAAATGGTTCGTGATCCCACAGGTTCACCGGTTGCAAGATAATTACGGATAACTGCATCCAGAATTTTTACTTTTCTTTCATCCAATTCCATATTCTCGTCTGCCATTTTCCCGTCTCCTGTTCCTGAACCTTCACCGGTTGTTTTTGGTTTGTTAGCACTCATTTACTTAGAGTGCTAATATCGTTCTGTTATTAAAATAGCACCAAGGTGTTTTTTTGTCAACACCCTGATGCTATTTTATTTTTATTTTATAATTATATTTTATAAAAGAAACTTCGCCATCACGTAGTTGGCCAGATCCATCCCCTTGTCGGTCAGTGCAATCCTGCCAGCAACCATCTGCATAAGTCCCTGTTCTTTCAGCTTGCGAAGTGTTTCCAGATACACGGCCTCAATCGGTACCCCAAAGCTTTGCTCAAACGCTGCTCTGGTTACTCCCTCATTCATCCGCAGCCCCAGAAACATAAATTCCTCCATCTGCTCTTTTCTTGTCAGAATCTGTGCCTGTTCCTGTACACAGCTACCAATCCAGAGATCCTCCGGTACGGCATGCTCCCCGTCTTTTAAAAACTCTGCCGGAGACTTCTCCTGCAGGTGGTCACAAAATTCTCCATACGCATACAGCTGCCGGGTGTTGGTATACCGGACATTTTCCACCAGGGAAGATGCCCCCAGCCCCAGCCCCAGATAATTTTCTCTGGTCCAGTAGCCGATGTTATGTCTGCAGGCATACCCCGGCTGGGCAAAATTGGAGATTTCATACTGCTGGTATCCTGCCTGTTTCAATACATCCTGCGTGGCCTTATAAATGCGGTATACCTCATCCTCGTCCGGAAGAATCTCTGTATGAAGTCCGGCTTCCTGCTTCACTGCGTCAAACTTATACCGTTCATAAAACGGTGTCCCCTTTTCTATGATCAGGGAATATGCCGAAATATGTTCCGGTTTCAGGCGGATCACCGTCTGCAGGGATTCCAAAAATTTGTCCAGCGTCTGGTAAGGCAGACCGCTCATCAGATCAATATTGATATTTTCAAACCCTGCATTTCTCGCCAGCTCATACGTTTTTAAAAACTGATCATACGTGTGAATTCTTCCAAGTGCTTTCAGCTCCTCATTGTTTGTTGACTGCAGTCCGATCGAGAGGCGATTGATCCCCGCACTCTGATAGACATTCAGTTTCTTTGCCGTCACCGTTCCCGGATTGCACTCGATGCTGATCTCCGCATCCGCCTCCACATGAAAACTCGAAGCAACCTGCTGCAGCACGGTGTAAATCAGATTTTCCTCCAGCCAGCTCGGCGTGCCCCCTCCGATATAAATTGTCGGGACATGATAATCCCCAAGCAGATTTCCGTAATAACGGATTTCCTGCAGCAGGGCATGCACATATCTGATCTGTGTATTGCTGTCTGCCGGAAAGGACAGGAAATCACAGTAATCACACTTTTTCACGCAAAAAGGGATATGAATATATAATTCCAGTTTCTTTTCATTCATAGAATCAGTCTTCATCCAGTTTCAATACACTCATGAATGCCTCCTGCGGCACTTCTACGCTGCCGACCTGACGCATTCTCTTCTTTCCTTCCTTCTGTTTCTCCAGAAGCTTTTTCTTACGGGAAATATCACCGCCGTAACATTTTGCCAGGACATCCTTGCGCATGGCCTTAACCGTTTCACGAGCGATGACTTTTCCGTTTACGGCTGCCTGAATCGGGATTTCAAACAGATGTCTCGGAATCTCTTCTTTCAGACGCTCACACATTTTACGGCCTCTGTCGTATGCACTGTCTTTGAATACAATAAAGGATAAGGCGTCCACCATCTCCTTATTAATAAGAATATCCAGTTTGACAAGGTCGGAACGGACATATCCTTTCATTTCATAATCAAAAGAGGCATATCCGCGGGACCGCGACTTTAATGCATCAAAGAAATCGTAAATAATCTCATTCAGTGGCATATCATATTTGATCACGGCACGGGTTGCTTCAATATAATCCATGCTGATATAAATACCGCGGCGTTCCTGACAAAGCTTCATAATTGCCCCGACATACTCGCTGGTTACCATGATCTCTGCCGATACAAACGGTTCCTCCATATATTCAATCTCCGAAGGGTCCGGCAGATTGGACGGATTGGTCAGGTCAAACACTTCTCCGTTGGTCTTGTGCACCTTATAAATAACACCGGGTGCCGTAGTCACAAGATCCAGATTAAACTCACGCTCTAAACGCTCCTGAATAATCTCAAGATGCAGTAATCCCAGAAATCCGCAGCGGAATCCAAATCCCAGGGCAAGGGATGTCTCCGGTTCATACTGTAACGATGCATCATTGACCTGCAGTTTTTCAAGCGCATCCCGCAGATCCGGATACTTGGCAGAGTCTGCCGGATATAATCCGCAGTACACCATCGGATTGACCTTTTTATATCCCGGAAGCGGTTCTGCACACGGGCGGTCGAGCTCTGTCACAGTGTCTCCGACACGTGTATCGCGCACATTTTTAATGCTCGCCGCGATATATCCAACCATACCTGCGGAAAGCTCGTCACACGGAATAAACTGCCCGGCACCGAAATATCCCACTTCTGTCACCAGATCCTCGGCTCCTGTGGCCATCATTTTGATTTTGGTTCCCACTTTGACGGTACCTTCCTTGATCCGGCAGAAAACAATTACCCCCTTATAGGAATCATACAGCGCATCGAAGATCAACGCCTTAAGCGGTGCCTTCGGATCTCCGGCAGGTGCCGGAATCTTTGTCACGATCTGTTCAAGCACTTCCTCAATATTCAGTCCGGTCTTTGCAGAAATACGCGGAGCATCCATCGCCTCGATACCGATCACATCCTCGATTTCCTGTGCGACCTCTTCCGGGCGTGCACTCGGCAGATCAATCTTATTGATGACCGGAAGGACATCCAGATCATGATCCAGTGCCAGATAGACATTGGCAAGTGTCTGGGCTTCCACCCCCTGTGCGGCATCCACAACCAGGATGGCACCATCACACGCTGCAAGACTCCGGGATACTTCATAATTAAAATCCACGTGTCCCGGCGTATCAATCAGGTTAAAAATATATTCCTCTCCATCCTTTGCCTGATAAATGATGCGCACTGCCTGGGATTTGATCGTGATTCCCCTCTCACGCTCCAGATCCATATTATCGAGAACCTGTGCCTGCATCTCACGGCTGGTCAGCGTTCCTGTTTTTTCTATGATTCGATCCGCAAGTGTAGACTTACCGTGATCAATATGGGCAATAATACAAAAATTACGAATTTTGCTCTGATCGATTGACATCTTATTCCTCTTTTTCTTTCTACTATAATTTATCGTTTGATAAGTACGGTCCATCAGATGCTGATAGAACCTACGCAATGTTACATTATACCGAAAACAGGTCTATAAATCAAACATTGACATCCACTTTTTCCATAATACCTGTTTGGTATCATCGTCCGCAAATGCCGAATGCAGCGAAGCCATATAAATTTTCTCACACATCGGCTCTTGAAACATCCCGGCTTCTGCCAGACGCATATATTCATCCGTACAGCTGGTATCGCTGACGGTACGGTTGTCCGTATTGATGGAAAGCAAAATTCCGGCATCGTAAAATTCCCTAAACGGATAGTTTGTAAAATCCGTGACCGCCTTTGTCTGCAAATTACTCGTCGGACACAGTTCCACTCCAATCTTTTTCTCTGCAACTATCTTCTTTAGCTCTTCGTCCCCACTCATAGCAATCCCGTGACCGATCCGCGATGCTCCCAGTTCAATGGCCGTACGGATTTCTTCCCTGCTTCCACATTCTCCTGCATGGATGGTATATGGCATGCCATATTTTTTTGCAGTGGCAAATACATCCGCAAACGCTGCTGTCGGGTACGCCTTTTCATCCCCTGCCAGATCACAGGCAACGACACCGTTTCCGAGAAATTCCCGCGCTTCTTTTAACATGGCAATATTTTTTTCGGTTTCCAGATTGCGCATGGTGCAGACAATCATTCCGGTCAGGATGTCCGCTTTTTCTTCTGCTTTTTTCAGGCCATCCCGGACGCTCTCTAAGATTTCCCGGACCGAAAGCCCCTGCTCCATAGAAAATGCAGGTGCAAAACGCACTTCCAGATACTTGACCTGTTCTTTTGCTGCAGAAAGTGCCAGATCCTGTGCTGCTGCCGAAAGTCCCTCCTTCGTCTGCAGGCAGCCAAGCGGCAGTTCAAACTTCTCCAGATACTCTGCCAGTGAACTGCAGTCCATCGGTGCCACCAGTTTTTCCCGCAGTTCTTCCAGCCCCAGCGGCTCTTTCCCCTCCTGCTGCATCAGTTTCTGGATCAGGGGCAGGCTCATCGAACCGTCCAGATGACAGTGCAGCTCTATTTTTGGCATATTGTGTGCAATAAATCGATTCATCATCGGCTTTTCCCTCTCTTCTGCAAACTATAACAACGGAAGAAGTGATGTGCCGATCGTATTTGCCGGCATCTGCACTCCAAAATTATCCGCAATGGTCGCCCCGATCACCGCAAATGTATCCTGTGTCGGGAGCGACCCGCTTCCCTGATCGGATAGCGAATACAAAAGCAGCGGCACCTGCTCTCTTGTGTGATCCGTGCCCTTATACGTTGGATCGTTTCCATGGTCCGCCGTGATCATCAGCAGATCCTCTTTTTTAAGCAGTGGCATAAGTTCTCCGAGCTTTTTGTCAAACCTCTCGATTTCCTCTCCGTATCCGATCGGATTTCTCCGGTGTCCCCACAGGGCATCAAAATCGACCAGATTGGTAAAGCACAAACCGCAGAAATCGGATTGGGCCAGCGCAATGGTCTGGTCCATCCCATGGACACTGCTGGTCGAATGCAGACTTTTTGTAATTCCGTATCCGTCAAAAATATCATGGATCTTTCCGACTGCCAGCACGTCATATCCGGCTTCCTGAAGCGCATTTAATGCTGTTGGCCCGGTCGGTTTCAACGCATAATCCCTGCGGTTGCTGGTTCTGACAAACTCGCCTTTTTTCTTTCCCACATACGGGCGGGCGATCACGCGTCCCACCCTCCACTCATCACGCATCGTCAGTTCCCTGGCAATCTCACAGTAATGATACAGGGTCTCTAATCCCATCGTCTCCTCGTTCCCGCAGATCTGCAGAACCGAATCTGCCGATGTGTACACGATCAGCTTTCCTTCCCTGATTTCCTGCTCGCCGAGTTCCTCTAAAATCTTTGTTCCGCTTTCCGCCCGGTTTCCTATAATTTTTCTGCCGCATCTTTTTTCCAGTTCTGCGATCAGCTCCGGCGGAAATCCATGTTCCGTAAAGGTGATGAAAGGCTTTTTTGTTTCAATCCCCATCATCTCCCAGTGTCCGGTCATGGTGTCTTTTCCGTTGCTTTTTTCATTCAGTGCCGCATAATATCCAAGTGGATGTTCCTGCGGCTGTACCTGTTTTAAGGATTTCAGGTTTGCCAGCCCTAAAGATGCCAGATTTGGAATATAAAAATGTTCCACGGTCTGTGAAATATGCCCCAATGTATCGGCACCTTCATCTCCGAAGCGTGCGGCATCTGCCATCGCTCCCATTCCCATCGAATCGAGTACTATTACAAAAACACGTTTCAATCGTCTGTCCATGATTTACTCCCCTCCCTGTTTCTTAAGATTTTCCGGTCCAAAACTAAGAGGCAGCAGTTCCTCCAGCGTGTGTACTTCATAGTCCTCCTGGGACCTTGCAAGTACAATCTCAAAATCTCCCGGACAGAATTCCCGCATCACCTGTCTGCAGATTCCACACGGACTGCAAAGATCCGTACATTGGTTTTCCTCTGCCGTTTTTGGGTACAAAACACTTCCACCAACGATTGCAATCGCCTGAAATTCCCGCACACCCTCACTGACCGCCTTGTAAAATGCCGTACGTTCGGCACAGTTTGTTGCAGGATAGGAAGCATTTTCTATATTGCATCCCTGATACACAGTTCCGTTTTTGGCCAGAAGAGCCGCACCCACCTGAAAACGGGAATACGGTGTATACGCCCGCTTTCTCGCCTGAAACGCACTCCGGATCAGTTCTTTATAATCTGTCTGCATCTTTATCCTCCTGTATCAGCAACCGGATGGCATCCACAGTTGTAGCGATTGCCTGCGTTGTATCATGCACCTGCACGTTCGGCAGCCCCCTTTTTTCCCGCTCCTGATTGGCAAGGACAAGAAAGCAGGCGCCCACACGCACATGCAAAAAACTTCCGGCAATAAAAAGCGCCGCCGATTCCATCTCCGATGCCAGACATCCCATCCTAAGCCATGCCTGCCATTTCTGCGTGAGCTCATAACTTACCGGCATAATCTGCGGCTCATGCTGTCCGAAAAAGGAATCCTTGCTCTGTACAACGCCGACATGATGACGTATCCCGCGTTTTTTTGCTGCCTGTACCAGTGCAGTAGTCACTGTAAAATCCGGGACAGCCGGATATTCGACCGATGCATACTCGCGGCTTGTCCCCTCCATCCGGATCGCTCCGTCTGCAATCACCAGATCTCCGCCAAGTATATTTTCCTGCATTCCGCCGCAGGTGCCTACACGCAAAAACGTGTGTGCACCGCATTTGGAAAGCTCCTCGATGGCAATCGCAGCCGACGGTCCGCCGATTCCGGTGGAAGTCACACTCACCCTGACGCCATCTAACGTTCCGGTGTAAGTCGTAAATTCCCGGTTATCTGCCACTTGTTTTGCATCCGTTAAAAATTCCGCAATCTTTGCACATCGTTTGGGATCTCCCGGCAGGATCACATACTTACCTATGTCCTGCGGTCCCACGCCTGTGTGATACTGTCTGCCTGAGCCTTCTGTATAATCAACCATAAAAATGCCCTCCTCATATAAGTACATTGTAACATTTACAGCCGTTATTTCAACACTTTTGCAAACAGATCTGCAAGTGGTTCCATCGCATTTTTTGCTTCCTCAAACGTATTCGTCTGTGCGCCCACTTCCACCAGCATGCTCTTCGGACAAAAATGCATATTAAAGCGGTACCCTTTTAGATAAATCCGCCTTGTAAAATCCGGATAATATTCCGCAGCGGCAAGCTGCATCTGAAACGAAAACGCCAGATTATCGGAAATATACGGATTTTTTAAATACGGAATATCCCCGGAAGCCGTTGTTCTGCTCAGTCCGTTAAAAAACATGATCTTTGCCATCTTTTTTCCGTTTTGCGTTGTCACCAGACGCGTGTTTTCTCCCACGCCGTCTCTATGTAAATCGATCACTACCTGAATCGATGGATTATCATTTATGATTTTCTGAATCGACGGGGCTGCCTTGGAATATGCATGATCCCGGTCGCCCACATCGTATTCTCCTTTATGATGCATGACTTGAAATCCTTCCTCTTCCAACAATTCCGTCAGATAATCTCCCACTCCGACAACACCCGTTTTTTCATCTTTTGAATCGGCATACCGTTCCTGGGAATGGGTATGATAAATTAAAATCTGCGGGCCGTCCACCGACTGGTCAATCCTTAGATCCGGTTTCATCAGCTTATCCACGTCCAGCTGATTTTTCCCGATGGTCGTTGTATTATCAACCTGATAAAAGGTCTGTCTCAGATAATCAAAATCCTGCAGTTTTTTGCGGTTGACAGAAACTTTTTTCCCGGAAGTTTCTGTTTTTTTCTCCGGCTTTTTGGACTCTTTTTGTGTCGGAGTCTCGTCCACATTCTGACTTTCCTGCTGCACTGGCTGTTCCGTTACCGCCTTTTCATTTTCCGCAATGATCTGCTTTGCCTGTTCGTTTTCCTCTGCTGCCTGATTCTCATAATACGCCAGGTTTTCCTCCTGTGATTCATACCACAGCCGCTGCTCGTTTTGTGCAATTGCCGGATACATGGAAGCCGTCACATCCCGGTATATATTCGGAATTCCTTCCTCCTGCGCCCCCAGTACCCCCGGCACATAAAGATTAAGCACTCCGTTATAAAATTTCAGGGACAGATTCTGCCCCAGAAACTGCACCAGTCCGCCACCCCAGCAATACGCAAAAGCGCAGACCAGCACAAAATCTATCGTCACCAGAAAAAGAAGCAATCGTCTCCTCACCCTATCACCACCTTGAGAGAATTATATGCCTTTTCTTTTGTCCCTATTCCTCTTTATCTCCCAGAAGCGCAATATTGAGTCCCTCCGAAATCAGAAAACTTAAATTTTTGATCGAGTCATCAATGTTTTTCGGTGTGACAAAAAGACCATTCAGCTGTGGCGAGAGCAGTTCCCTTGCCAGTTCCTGCCGCTCCCTCTCATCCAGCTTCTGCAGATCCGAAAGCGATAATGCGGAAATAAATTCCGTCATGGCATCCGAGACAATCGTTGCCGCATCCACGACCGTCGGCACACCGAGAGAAATCACGGGAACGCCCACACTTTTGCGGTTGATGGCATTGCGGTGATTGCCGATTCCGCTTCCCGGCGTGATTCCCGTATCCGTCAGCTGGATCGTCCGTCCCAGCCGCCGGATGCTTCTTGCCGCCAGCGCATCGACCGTGATCAGAAAATCCGGTTTCGTCTCTTTTACCACACCCTTTAAGATCTCCACACATTCCATACCGGTCTGCGCCATAACCCCCGGCACGATTCCGCTGACTTTTCCCACATCTTCTCTCTGGAATGCGTACTTTCCGAATTCATTCAGGATGTGGCGGGTGATAAATAAATTATCCACCACTCTCGGTCCCAGCGCATCGGGCGTCACTTCCCGGTTGCCCAGTCCGACAACCAGTGCCGCGACTTCCAGCCCCTTTTTTAAATTTTTTTCAATCTCTTTTCCCGGCAGAAGATTCCGCATGATCTTTGCCAGCTCCAAAGAAATATCCCTGTGGTATCCGGCATCTTCCTCGATCATCTCCGGCGCCTCGATCGTAATGTACGTCCCCTTTGGCCTTCCCATCGCAACGGATGCATTCTCGGTCTCGATCATCACGGTACTGACAATCACTCCATTTTCCCGCCGTTCTTCCAGAACACGGATGCCGCGCATATCTGCCTGGTCTTCCTGCAGCCGCTCCTGTGATTCGAGTGCCAGATCCGTGCGGATCGGATAACTATTTTCCAACATGCCTCTTCCTCCCCTTTTACCATATGCATTTTTGCAGAAATGGTTTCTGGAGATAGTATGTACGGCATAGATTTTTTTATGCCTGAAATTAAAAACCGCAGGGACATTCGTCCCTGCGGTTTATCTGTATTCCTCTGTTTCCGGATCAATTATTTGCCAGCGTAAAGAGTTACTAACTTCTTTAAGTGGTCATACTCATCCTTAGAGTTCTTCTCAGCCTTTGCAAATAACTCAGCAGCTCTCTCCGGGTTGAACTTCGCAAGAGATGCATAACGGTTCTCACCCTTTAAGAATGCCTGATAATCGCCTGTAGGCTCCTTGCTGTCTAATGAGAATGCATCTTTGCCTTCTGCAGCAAGTGTTGGGTTGTAACGGAAGTTGAACCAGTATCCGGACTCAACAGCTAACTTCTCCTCGGTCTGAGCCTTGCTCATACCCTTCTTGATACCATGGTTGATACATGGAGCGTAAGCAATGATCAGTGATGGTCCCGGATAAGCCTCTGCCTCTGCAAGAGCCTTAACACACTGATTCATATCAGCACCCATAGAGATGTGTGCTACATATACATAACCATAGCTCATTGCGATACCGGCAAGATCCTTCTTCTTTGTCTCTTTACCACCGGCAGCGAACTGTGCGATCGCACCTGTAGGAGTAGACTTAGAAGACTGTCCACCTGTATTTGAGTAAACCTCAGTATCGAATACCATTACGTTGATATCCTTACCGGATGCTAATACATGGTCTACACCACCGAATCCGATGTCGTATGCCCATCCATCACCACCGAAGATC
>OCIU01002501.1_pt1 | contig 10636 bp, 7 predicted proteins | sample 1538471 | NCBI WGS metagenome assembly OCIU01 (sample SAMN04571693, study PRJEB22368) | human gut metagenome | biome: human gut; material: stool | host: Homo sapiens | place: Luxembourg | collected 2012-06-01 | reverse complement strand
GTCGCCATAGAGAATCAGCGCAAGCGTGCGCGGGATGGGCGTTGCGGACATGACGAGCACATGCGGCGCTTTCGTGCCGTCCGCGCCCTTCTGCTGCAAGGTCGAGCGCTGCATCACACCGAAACGGTGCTGCTCATCCGTCACAACCAGTCCGAGCTTTTGATACGCCACCTTTTCGCTGATCAGCGCGTGCGTCCCGAACACTGCCTGATATTCCCCGTTTGCGCAAGCCTCCTGTGCCTCCCGCTTCGCCTTCGGGCGCATCGAGCCAATCAGCAGACCGCAGTGGATGCCCAGCGGTTCCAGCATTGCCTTGGCGGATTCGTAGTGCTGACGCGCGAGAATTTCCGTCGGCGCCATCATCGCCGCCTGGTATCCGCAGGCGCAGGTCATGGCAATCGCCCCGAACGCCAGCGCGGTTTTGCCGCAGCCGACATCGCCCTGCACGAGGCGGCTCATCGCCCGGTCACACCGCAAATCCGCCGCGATTTCCTCCAAGACGCGCTTCTGCGCCCCGGTCGGCGGGAACGGCAGCGTCTGCCAGAATTTGTCCGGCGCATCTGGCGGAATCGGCAGTGCCGTGCCATCCGCCTTGTGTCCGCGCAGCAGCCCCAGCGCCGCCTGATACATCAGCATCTGCTCAAACGCCAGCCGACGCCGCGCCAGCCGCAGGTTTTCTACATTCAGCGGGAAATGCGCCTGTCGGATGGCGAAATTCAGCTCACACAGCTGATGGCGGATGCGCAGGTCGTTCGGCAGCGTCTCCGGGCAGCAGTCATCCACCTGTTCCAGCGCCTGCTGCATCATTTCGCGGAAGGACTTCGCCGGAATCCCCTTCACGGCGCGGTACACCGGCAGGATGCACGGCTCCGTCACCCGCTGCGCATTTTGGAGCACGGGTTTCCCCCGGCTCTGCCCCATACGCCCGAAGAGCATGATGGTCTGCCCGACCGGCAGATTCTGCATCATCCACGGCTGATTATACCACACCAGCGGCAATTTTCCGCTGTCATCCCAGAGGTACGCCGTCACGCGCGTCAAGCCGTTGAAGCGGCTGAGTTTCGGTGCGTCCTGCACAACACCCATCACCAGCACCTCGCCGCCGTTTGCGTCCGCGCAGGGAATCGGGTGTGTTCTGTCCTCGTAGCGCTGCGGAAGAAAATACAACAAATCGCGCAATGAGCAGACGCCCACTGCGCGAAGGGATTCCAGCCGGGTTGGGCCAATGCCCTTGATGGCGGAAAGCTCCATTTGCTTTTTACTCCACAGAAATCAGATAGTAATACAGCGGCTGACCGCCCAGCAGGCAGTCCACATCGCAGTTCGGATACTGCTCGGCGATTTCCGCCGCCACCTGCTCCGCGTCTTCCTTCGTCGTATCCGCGCCGTAGTAGACGGTAATCAGCTCCGCGTCGTCGGTCACAACGGCCTTCATCATGTCCATCACAACGTCATGCACAGAATTGCCGCAATACTCAATCTTGCCGTTGTGCATCCCGATGATGTCACCCTTGTGAATCTGCACGCCGTTGTACTCGCTGTCGCGCACCGCGTACGTTACCGTACCGGTCTTGACGTGCTCCGCCGCTTCCGCCATGCGCTTGGCGTTCTCCTCGCCGGACACGTCGTCTTGGAACGCGACCGCCGCGGCAATGCCCATCGCCACGTTCTTCGTGGGGATGACGTGCACTTCCTTCTCCGCCAGTTCCGCCGCCTGATTCGCCGCGAAAATGACGTTGCCGTTGTTCGGGAACACGAACACACACTTGGCGTTGACCTGATTGATGGCGTTCAGAATGTCATCCACCGACGGGTTCATCGTCTGACCGCCCTCGACCACCACATCCACCGTCAAATCACGGAAGATGCTGGAGAAGCCATCGCCCAGCGACACTGCCACCATGCCAAATTCCTTCGCGGGTTCAGCAGGGGCTTCCACGGCGGCAGGAGCCTTTTCCGCTTCCAGCGCACGCTTGCGCGCCAGCATGTTGTCCACCTTCACATTCACCAGTTCGCCCAGCTCAATGCCATACTGGATGGCGTTGCCGGGGTCGTTGGTGTGCACATGCACCTTCGTCTCGGTCAGGTCGCCCGTCACCTTGACGCAGTTGCCAATGCGGTTCAGGCGTCGGCGGAAGGAATCCACGTCGCCCTCGGTGCAGTCCTCGCGGAAGTTCACGATGTCATACTCCGTGCAGTAGGCATAAGGCAGATCGCCGGACAGGTCGTGAATGTCCTCTTCCACCTGACTATCGCCCGCCAGCAGCGCCGCCGGGTCAGCGATTTCCTCGCCGCGCATGACCGCCGCATAGCCGGTGTAAATCAGCATGAGGCCGCGTCCGCCGGAGTCGACCACGCCCGCCGCTTTCAGGGGCGGCAGCATGTCGGGCGTGCGCTTCAAAATCGCCTCGCCGCTGGTCAGAATGACGTTCATCAGCCCATCGTAGTCATCGGGATTGCTCTCGGTGTATTTGATGGCGTCCTCCGCAATGACGCGCGCGACGGTCAGAATCGTGCCCTCCTTGGGCTTCATGACCGCCTTGTACGCCTTGTCAGAGCCCGCCTTCAATGCCTGCGCAAACTGCACGGGGGTAATCTTCTCCACGCCCTTCAAGGACGTCGCGAAGCCGCGCAGCAGCTGGGACGTGATAACGCCAGAGTTGCCGCGCGCGCCCTTGAGCGCACCCTTCGAGATGGCAGCCGCCGCCTCGTCCGCGCGCAGGTACTCCTGCGCATTGACCTCACGGGTCGCGCTCTGCATGGTCAGGGACATATTCGTCCCCGTATCGCCGTCCGGGACAGGGAAAACGTTCAGCGCGTCCACCGCTTCCCGGTTCTTTTCGAGCAGTGCCGCACCCGCGACGACCATGTCGCGCAGCAGCAGCCCGTCAATGGTTTTATGCTGTATCAAAGGTAAATTCCTCCTACCTGCTTTCGGCGTCAGCTCCTTGGAGCTGCTGCCGTGTGGCTTTCCTGCATTACACGCGGATACCTTCCACAGAGATGTTGACCTTGCGAACCTTTACGCCCGTCATGCTTTCCAGCTTGTAGCGCACGGTATCGACAATGGTCTTGCACACCTCGGCAATGGAGATGCCGTATTCCACGATGATGAACAGATCGACGTCCAGCATATCGCCAACACTGCGAATCTGCACGCCCTTGGAGAGGTTTTCCCTTCCCAGCCATTCGACGATGCCATCCTTGGCACGCTTGGAGGACATGGCGACGATGCCGTAGCATTCCAGCGCCGCGTATCCCACGACCTTGAGCAGGACATCCTCCGTAATATAGATTGTTCCGATGTCGTTCTTGATTTTGCAATCCATAGTAGTCGACCTCCTTCATCCAGGGGCTTCCCAGCTTTTGTCCTCGCGGACACGATAAATGCACCCATAGCTGGGTCAGAGTATAGTATACAGGATTTTAGCGGAAATGGCAAGACTTTTTCGGCCCGTTTCACAAAAATGCCGCCAGAAATTCCAGAAAAAGCGCCGACATGTGTCGATTTCGTGAACATTTCTTGCAGATTGTGTGATTTTCCCGCCTTTGCGATACCGTCCGACCGAAAATTTTCCCCTTGACAAGCGGGAAAAACCGTGCTATCATGCACCCATCAGGGCAATGAGGAGACGGGTCATCCGCTTCTGCGGCGCAGGCAGAGAGCTTCCGGGCGGTGTGAGGAAGCAGGCGGCGCATAGGGTGACGTACAGCTCCGAGCCATCCGCTGAAACCGCGTCTGCGCGGCGTGTAGGCGGCATCCGGTGCGCCGGTTACAGCGTGCGAGGAATGACTGTTCCTCCTTGAGGGCTGTTCGCAGCCAGACGGAAGTGGTACCGTGGCATTTTGTCACCTTCCCCGGATTTTGTCCGGAGAAGGTGTTTTTTATTCTTATTCTCTGAAAGTAGTAAGGAGTGATTGGAATATGGCGCTTGATTCCCTGCGTTTCGCGCACCGCTTCGACCAGATCAGCGGCAGCGCCATTCGCGAAATCTTCAAGATGATTGCCAAGCCCGGCATGATTTCCTTCGCGGGCGGCAATCCGGCGGCATCAGCGCTGCCCGATGCGGAATGCGCCGAAATCGCCCGCGACGTGCTGCAAAAGGACGGCAAGCGCATCCTGCAATATGGCGCGACAGAGGGGTATCCGCCGCTGCTGGAAAGTCTGCACGCCTATGTGGAACAGCAGCTTGGGTGCGCCGTGCCTGCGGTGCTGCCCGTCACTGGCTCAACGCAGGCGATGGATTTGCTCTGCAAGGCGCTGATTGACCCCGGCGACGTGATTCTGGTGGAGAACCCGTCATTTCTTGGCAACATGCAATGTATGCGGCTGTATCAGGCGACGCTGGTCCCGGTAGAGAGCGACGAGAACGGGATTATCCCGGAAAAGCTGGAAGAAGCGATGCTCCAGTATCACCCGAAGCTGCTTTACACCATCCCGACGTTCCAGAACCCGACGGGCATCACACTGGCCGCCGACCGCCGCAAGCCCATTGCGGAACTCGCCGCGAAGTACCACGTCGTCGTGGCGGAGGACGACCCGTACCGCGACCTGCGATATGCCGGAGAAGCGTGCCCCTCCATCAAATCCTTCGACAAGGATGGCTGGGTCGTTTTCCTCGGCTCATTCAGCAAGATTATCAGCCCCGGTCTGCGCGTCGGATTCATGGCGGGCGACGCGGGCATCCTGCGCAAATGCACCGTCGGCAAGCAGTCCACCGACGTCCACACGGCAAACCTTACACAGGCGATTGTGGATCAGTACCTGCGGCGCGGTCTGCTGCCCGACCACATCAAGCGCAGCTGCCGCAGCTACAAGGCGCAGCTGGATGCTATGCTGAGTGAACTTTCGACCTTTCCCGAAGGCACGACGTACACGCGCCCGGACGGCGGCCTGTTCATCTTCGTGACGCTGCCGGAGGGCATCGACGCAAAGGAGCTGCTGGAGCAAGCGGTAGAGCGCCACGTCGCCTACGTCCCCGGCACGCACTTCTTCTGCGACGGCGGACACGAGAACACGCTGCGCCTGAACTTCTCCAACTCCAGCATCGCGCAAATTCACGAGGGCATGAGCACCTTGCGGGAGATTTTCGCGCAGGCGCTGGTGAAATGACACTGTTTCCCCTACTACTTAATATATAGGAGGTTCCCCATGCACATTCTTGACGTTTTGAAAGAACGCGGCTTCATCGCCCAGACCACCTTTGAGGACGAACTGTACAAGCAGCTCGAAGAACCGACCACCTTCTACGTCGGCTTCGATCCGACCGCTGATTCCCTCCACATCGGGCATTACATCCCGATTATGGCGATGGCGCACATGCAGCGCGCGGGGCATCGCCCGATTGCGCTGATGGGCGGCGGCACGGCGATGATCGGCGACCCGTCCGGCAAGACCGACATGCGCAAGATGATGACCGTCGAGACGATTGACCACAACGTCGAGTGCATCAAGCAGCAGATGAGCCGTTTCCTTGATTTCTCCGACGACAAGGCGATTATCGTCAACAACGCGGACTGGCTGCGCAACCTGAACTTCATCGAATTCATGCGCGACATCGGCGCGATGTTCTCCGTCAACAAGATGCTGACCGCTGACTGCTACAAGACGCGCATGGCGACCGACAACGGTTTGTCCTTCCTCGAATTCACCTACATGCTCATGCAGTCCTACGACTTCCTGGAGCTGTTCCACCGCTACGGCTGCCGGCTGGAAATGGGCGGCAATGACCAGTGGAGCAACATGCTTGGCGGCGCAGACCTGGTTCGCCGCAAGGACAGTGAAAAGGCGTTCGCCTGCACGTTCCAGCTGCTGCTGACCCACGACGGCAAGAAGATGGGCAAGACCGAGAAGGGCGCGCTGTGGCTTGACCCGAACACTGGCGCAACGTTGATGACGCGGACGTGGAAAAGTGCCTTGGCTTGCTGACCTTCCTGCCGATGGACGAAGTGCGCCGTCTGGGCGCGCTGCAAGGCAGCGAAATCAACGAGGCGAAGAAGGTGCTGGCATTCGAGGTGACGAAGCTGGTGCACGGCGAAGAAGAGGCGCAGAAGGCCGCCGATGCCGCTGCCGCACTGTTCGCGGGCGGCGCGTCTGCCGCGAATGTCCCCTCCTTCACGCTGACGAAGGACGAATTCGCCGCTGACAGCCGCGTGACAACCATGCTGGTCAAGTCCGGGCTGTGCAAGAGCCAGAGCGACGCGCGCAATCAGGTGAAGGCGGGCGCGGTACTGGTGGCGGACAAGAAGGTGGATGACCTGAACGCCACACTGGCGGAGAGCGACGTCCCTGCGGACGGTCTGCTGATTCAGAAGGGCAAGAAGAACTTCCGCCGCCTGTTCCTCGCATGAGTGCCATGAACCCCTATCGGACGCTCCGGCAGTTCGCCAGCGACGAGTTCATCATCAACAAAAGCCGCTTCATCGGCTATGCCGCGCCGTGCGAAACGGAGGCGGAGGCGCTTGCCTTCCTGCAATCCATCCGCACAAAGCACAAGGATGCCACGCACAACTGTTATGCCTACATCATCGGGCAGAACGCGGGCATCATGCGCTATTCCGACGACGGCGAGCCGGGCGGCACGGCAGGGCTGCCGATGATGGAAGTATTGAAGCATCAGGGCGTAGTCAACTGCTGCTGCGTGGTGACGCGCTATTTCGGCGGCGTGCTGCTGGGCGCGGGCGGGCTGGTGCGCGCGTACACGCAGGGGGCAGTCGTCGCGCTCAAGGCGGCGCAAGTCGTCGAGATGCTCCCCTCCTGCCAATACCTGTGCGAAGTCGCCTATCCGCTGTGGGACAAGGTGCAGTACGCGCTGAAAAGCCTGCCCGTGCAATTGCTGAGCAGCGAGTTCACGACCGCCGTCGGCTTCACGCTGCTGATTCGCCAGACGGACGCGCAATCTGTCCTGGACACGCTGACCCGCGTCACCGACGGGCGCATTGAGACGCTGCTGGAGGAAGAATCCTACCGTGCGTGGGACAGCGAAAGCAAATAACCGATTTTACCCGGAAATCGTTCTGATTCAGAACAGTTTTCGGGTTTTTGCTTGACCTTTATCAGCTTTCCTGCTATGATGCTTTCATACAATACCGGGACAAGGAGAAAGGCATATGACAAGGAAACATCCAGCACAGGAGCTTGAGGAAGATGTGCTGGTTCGCACAAGCAACATGGGGCAAGGGCGCTCGGATTATGAAGCGTTTCACACGCTGTCGCCCGCCATCCACCTGCGCGAAATCCATACGCATGATTTCTTTGAGCTGTATATTCACCTAAACGGCTTTCCCCGCCTGTATGTGGACAACAAAATCGTCACGCTCCAGCGCGGCAGCCTGATGATTTTCCCGCCATTCGTCATGCACGGCATAATCTCGCAGGACGCCATCCGCAACTACGAACGGGTGGTGCTGTTCATCTCCTCCGGGATGCTGCACCAGCTGGGGCAGGGGCTTCTGCCGCTGGAGCAGCGCCTTTTGGACTGCACGCGCCGCACCGGGTATCATTATCAGCTGGATGAAGCGGCGCTTTCGCTGTGTACAACGTGCATTGACCGTGTGGCGCAGAACACAGGCGACGAGCGTCCCGAATCGCGCTTGGCGGATTATGCCGCGATGACCGAGTTTCTGCTGCAAATCCTCCGCGTGACGCAGGAAGCGCCAATGCTGCAGAGTGCCCAGCCCTCGCCAGACACCATCCAGCGCGTGATGGCGTACATCAACGAGCATTACGCCCAGCCGCTGACGCTGGAGGAAATTGCGGACGCGTTCTTCATCAGCAAATCGTACCTGTCACACGAGTTCGTCCGTTACACGAACACGTCGGTGTACGAGTACATCCAGTTCCGGCGCATCTGCGGCGCGAAGCTGCTGATTGCCTCCGGCGTATCGCTGACGGATGCTGCATTCCAGAGCGGGTTCAATTCGTACTCCTCCTTTCTGCGCACTTTTCGCAAAACAGCAGGCATTTCGCCGACGGATTTCCAGCGAAATCTTGGCAAATAGCTTTTGCATTGTCGAATACGGATAATTTCTTCCCAGATATATCTGCACGATTTGCATAGTAGCGTGGACAATTTGCATAGACGCGGCGCCCTTTCTCCGCTATAATGAGGGTAACTTCCGGATGAGGTAATGCAGCCGTCGCCTCCCGGACAATGTACAAAGGTTCGGCTGAAAGAGAAAAGGAGGATCTCTATGAAACGGTTTTTCCTGCTGCTGCTCGCTGCTATCATCGGGCTGCTGCCGCTGATGAGCGCCTGCGCTGAAGCGCCGCTGGACGGGTATCCCGGCATTGATGAGCTGCCCGCCATCGACACAATCAACAATCCGTTTGAGTTTTTCGACGTGAAGAATGACCCGAACGGCGACGGCGTTGTGACCGACATCACCGAATGGGAAGCGCGCCGCACCGAAATCCGCGATTTGATCCAGCACTACTGGCTGGGCTACCGCTGGGAAACCGCGGCGGAGGACGTGTCTGGCAAGTACGAGATTGTCTACGAGGACAACACCGCGTCCTACGGCGGCTTCTATGGAATTTGGGGCACTAGCGTCTTCAACCTCGGCGACGAGTTCCGCAAGTTGTCCGCTGCGCTGCTGGAAGGTAAAGTGACGGTGGGCGACAAGACGTTCGGCCCTGCATCCACCAAGGCGGAAGCCAAGCAGCTTGCCATCGAGGCGTGGAACGCGGGCTACTCCGTCCACTACATTGGCGAACCGCCGTGGGGCACGGAAGGCGACGCGGTGTTCGTGAACACCACCGGCGCGATTACCGCGGAAACCATCCCCGCCCGTGTGCGCCCCGTGTATCAGGCGGTCATTACCATCACGAATCCGGAAACGGGCGCAAAGGCGAGCTTCATCGCGAAGCTGAATGTGCCCACGGATGCGCAGATTCTGGCGGCTTGGGGCGAAGAGAAGGATCAAGTACCGTTCGTGATTGATATCGGCGGTACCTCCGCATTCTCTGCTGCGAACTTGAACGGACAGGGCTACGGTCTGGTGACGTTCAAAGCCACTGACATTTACCCCGATGACTCCAATGCGGATGACGGCATTGACCGTGCTGGCGTGTACACCGCGCTCTACCCCTACGACGCGAACGACTACAAGCACGCATCCGGCGCGCTGATGGCGTGGAGCTGGGCGGCCAGTCAGATTGTGACCGCCTTGGAAAACACGGCAGAGGGCACGAGCCTGACGCTGGGCGAGCTGGTTCGCCTTGACCCGGCGAAGACCGTCATCACGGGTCATTCCCGCTACGGCAAGGCCGCCATGTTCACCTCGGCGTTTGACGACCGCATCAGCATCTGCGTGCCGAGCGAATGCGGCGGTTCGGGCATCCAGAGCTACCGCTACAAGGTGGAAGGCAAGATTTTTAACTTCAACACCTCCGCCTACGCCAAGGCTGACCGTGTCTACGGCAAGACCGAAGTGCCGACCGTGTCCTACGGCAAGGGCAACAGCTGGTTCCCGGAGACGGCTGCTATGTTCGTCGCCCGTGATAACCAGATTCCGTTTGACCCGGTGGAAATCATCGCGCTGGTTGCACCGCGCCCCTTCTTCACCGTGTCAGGCATTGACACCCACTGGCTGGGCAATGAAGGCGCTGTCGCCAGCATGGTTGCAGCAGAAGAGGTTTACGATTTCGTCGGCACGACGGAAATCGAGAAAAACAACATTGCTGTTCGTGCCCGCCAGAGTGACCACGTCTTCTACCCGCGTGACTTCTGCTTTGCGCTGGCGATTATGGATCGCGAATTCAAGCAGACGGACGACAAGCTGCTGCATGTGAAGGATCTGTTCCCGGAAGGCACTGGCATTTCCGGCATGTCCTACCCGGCGGCGGATTACGCAACCATCAGCGAACTGAACGACTACCCGTTTGACATCAATTCTTCCTACATCCCGTGGTCTGCCGAAAGCAAGTACACGCTGTGGACGGCGCAGGAAACCTTCCTGACGAACCACAATGTTACCATTACCGCGCATTCCGACGCGCCCGACGTGGTGCTGGTGCTGCCGGACGGCAGGGAAGTCGCCGCCGCTTCGCACGAGGGTGACGTGTTCACCTTCACCTTGACTGCTGAACAGTCCGTCTACGGGCGCTACGAACTGCGCACCGTCGGCACGGACAAGGCGGCGCACAGCGTCTACTTCTCCGCCGTTTCGCTGGCGGATGCGCTCCGTCACGGCACGACGAAGGGCGACGAGGGCGAAGAGAACCGCGTGCTGGGCTTCGCGTCCCGTCTGGCGAACACGAAGGAGAATCCCCCGCTGGTCTACATCGGCAGCGAAACCGAACCCGCTTCTATGATTTTCACACCCGAACGTGTGGTGCCGGAAGACACGAGCCTGCTGGAATACGGCATTCTGTTCCACGACGCGCTGTTTATCCGCATTGCAAACGCCGGCTGGGATGCTTCGCAGACCTTCAAGGTGAAGAACCTGAAGTTTGTCTCCATGCCAGAATACACCTTTGAGTTCTCGATGGCGGACATTGCCGCTTCCGCTGAAAACAACGGCAAGCAGGATGCTGCGCTGTTCACCAAGCCGATTTCTTGGAACGCTGAGCGCTACAACAACGGTTTCTCGCAGGTGTGGCCCGCGATTCCGGATACGCTGGAAGAGCGGCAGG
>OCIU01002500.1_pt1 | contig 10640 bp, 9 predicted proteins | sample 1538471 | NCBI WGS metagenome assembly OCIU01 (sample SAMN04571693, study PRJEB22368) | human gut metagenome | biome: human gut; material: stool | host: Homo sapiens | place: Luxembourg | collected 2012-06-01 | reverse complement strand
CCGAAGTATTTGTGAAGTGCGTTAAATACCGGAAGTTTCAGAGCATAGATTACACCACCGATGGTGTAGATGATGCCGCCCGCTAAAAGCCAGCCAAATGCGGCATGCGGGAGATCCGTCCACAGCCGGGCAAATACCGGCAGGCACGTCCAGCCCATGGCAATGTAAATGATGGAAGAAAACCATTTCGGACAGGTGATCCAGAGTCCTTTGACAATGATTCCTGCCACTGCAATTCCCCATACAAGAGCCAGAAGGGTATATCCAATTCTGCCGCCTAAGATGATCATGCAGACAGGGGTATAAGATCCGGCAATCAGAACGAAGATCATCATGTGATCAAGCTTCTGAAAATTCCGGAGTACTTTGGCAGATACATGACAGATACTGTGATAAATGGTGCTTGCCGCGTACAATAAAACCATACTTGTAGCAAAAATTGTCATGGCAAGCATATAGGTTGCATTTCCGTGAGCTTTTATTAAAAGTGGTGAGGCTGCGATCAAAGCCATCAGGCAGCCGATAAAATGTGTGATGGCGCTTCCGGGTTCCCGAATTGTTAATTGCATAGTAAAATCTCCTTTCTTACAATGTGTAAATAAAAACTAACTAATGTAGTATTAAAAACTATATCTAACATAAATAAATACTATGATATATTGGTGCGCATGTCAATAATAATTATGCATAAAAAAACGGGAATAAAATGCCGTTTCATTGACACAAGTTCAATGTTTGTGTATTATGCAGTTAGTTAAAACTAACTGCGTGAATAGTATGAAAAGAAAGGATTTCTGATGTATGAATAAAAATAACAGGAAAGAAAAAAAAGACAATTTAAATATTTTGAAGTTTATCGGCCCCGGACTGCTGGTAACAGTCGGGTTTATTGATCCGGGAAACTGGGCATCCAATATTGCAGCCGGATCGGGGTATGGATATACCCTGCTCTGGATGGTAACTCTTTCAACGATTATGCTGATTATTTTACAGCACAATGCAGCGCATCTGGGGATTGTGACCGGATTGTGTCTGTCTGAGGCAGCGAGTCGTTACATAAACAGAGTATTAAAAAACGTGATTCTTGCGACTGCGGTAGCCGCTGCCATTGCGACTGCGATGGCAGAGATTTTAGGAGGTGCCATTGCACTGCAGATGCTGTTCCACATTCCGATTAAAGTGGGCAGCATGCTGATCCTTGTCGTGGGCTTGTTCTGTGAATTTACCAATGCATATAAAAGGATCGAAAAACTGATCATGCTTTTTGTCTCTCTGATTGGTTTTTGCTTTTTAATTGAAATCTGTATGGTGAAAATTGACTGGGGAGCTGCCGCCACAGGATGGGTAAAACCGGTATTTCCATCGCATGCGATGCCGGTTATCATGAGCGTGCTTGGCGCGGTTGTCATGCCGCACAATCTGTTTTTACATTCGGAGATCATTCAGAGCCGGAAGTGGAATCTGAAAGAAGAAGCGGTGATTCAGAGACAATTGAAATTTGAATTTAAGGATACGCTGTTTTCCATGATCATCGGATGGGCGATTAACAGCGCCATGATTCTCATGGCGGCGGCGACGTTTTATCAGAGAGGGGAAAACCAGGTGGATGATCTGACGACTGCGGGAAATATGCTGACACCACTGCTTGGAAATGAAGCAACGGTGATTTTTGCCATTGCCCTTTTACTTGCCGGGCTTTCTTCAAGTATTACCGCAGGGATGGCGGGAGGAACGATTTTTTCCGGAATTTTTAATAAACCTTATGATATTGCGACGAAAGAAACCAGACAGGGTTTTGATTACGATGATTCCGGCAGCGCTTATCATTCTGCTGATCCGGTCTCCGTTTCAGGGATTGATTTATTCCCAGATGCTTCTTGCAGTACAGCTTCCGATCACTATTTTTACGCAGATTTATCTTACCTCGTCCAAAAAAGTGATGGGAAAGTATGCAAACAGTACCGGACTTAAAATGGTTCTCTGGGCAATTGCAATTGTAGTTACAGCATTAAATATCGGGCTTTTTGTGACGGGCTTTTAAAAAGATGATAGTTTTTTTAGAAATTCTTTGGGCGTCATGTGGAATTTCCGTTTAAAAACTTTATGAAAATAGGAAAGGTTGTGGAATCCTGTGGCGAGAGAGACCTCCAGAATGGAGGTGTTTCCCTGTTCAAACAGTTCTACAGCCTTTTCTAATCGCAGATTGTTGAGGTATTCCACTACGGTCATGTTCATGTGTTTTTTGAAAAAACGCATAAAGTAATATTCGCTGAAATAGCATTGGGCAGCGAGACCGGCAACCGTAAGCGGCTCGGCATAGTGCAGATGGATATAGTCCAGTACGGTTTTTAATTTTTCAGAGGCGTTTGCGGTGTCGACAGATCGTTTCCCGTCCGGGGTACGGTTCTGCAGGAGCAGGAAAATAACCTGCAGCAGTAATGCCTTAATGGCCAGTTCGTATCCCTCAACCGGATTTGCAAAGAGAGAACTGATTTGTGCAAAAATTTTGCGCAGAGATACATAAGCCGGATGGGTTGGACGGATCAGACAGGGAACCGACAGTTCTTCATTGGTCAGTGGCATCAGATAACGGGTGGAGCAGATATCGGTCGCATTTCCACCGAGAAAGTTCATGTGAAACACATAGGTTTCGGACTGGTAAAGCGCAGACTGTCCGCGGGAGACCGAGTGCAGCAGCAGAGGCGGGATAAAAATCAGATCGTCTTTTTCCACAGCGTAGGAAGTAAGGTCGATCTGGTAGTTGGCATCTCCTTCGGTGATGAGTGTAAATTCAGCCTCTTCGTGCCAGTGCGTTGTCACGACCGGATAATCCGGCTTTAAAGAAGTGATATATTTCTGTATGGGGAAGATCGCGTCACCGTGACGGGCATCTTCTTTCTGTTCAAGGGCAAGTGTCTGTAACCGTTTCATGGAAAATTCTCCTTTGTCTTATGAGAGCAGTATTGTGTTATAAAAAGTAAGAATTATGCAAGATAATTTTGAAATTCCAAACTATAATGACAGTATAATGTTACAGAAACAAATTGTCAAAGGACATGGAGATACAGGCGAAGGAGGACATGGACATGCAGAAAAAATGGTGGCATGACAAGGTGGCATATCAGATTTATCCAAAGAGTTTTTGCGATACAAACGGAGATGGGATCGGTGACCTGCGGGGCATTATTTCCAAACTGGACTATTTAAAGGAGCTGGGAGTTGACATTATCTGGCTTTCTCCAATCTATAAGTCCCCGTTTGTGGATCAGGGCTATGATATTTCGGACTATTATGCAATCGCTGAAGAATTCGGAACGATGGAGGAATTCGACGAACTGCTTGCGGAGGCCAAAAAGAGAGATATGTATCTGATTATGGATCTGGTTGTCAATCACTGCTCCGACAAGCATGAATGGTTTCAGAAAGCACTGGCGGATCCGGACGGACCGTATGCCGATTATTTTTATTTCCGGAAGGGAAAAAATGGAAATCCACCGAGCAATTACCGTTCTTATTTCGGGGGAAACTGCTGGGAGCCGGTACCGGGATCGGACAAATATTATTTCCATATGTTCGCAAAGGAGCAGCCGGATTTAAACTGGGAAAATCCAAAACTGAGGGAAGAAATCTACCGGATGATCAACTGGTGGCTGGACAAAGGACTGGCAGGTTTTCGGATTGATGCGATCATCAATATTAAAAAAGATCTGGCATTTCCGGATATGGAGCCGGATGGTGACGATGGACTGGCAAGCTGTTGGCGTATGGTCGAAAATGTAGAAGGTGTCGATGAGCTGCTTGAAGATTTAAAGAATCATACATTTGCTAAAAAGGATGCATTTACGGTAGGGGAAGTATTTAACATTGGGGTGGAAGACCTGCCGGACTTTATTGGAGAAAATGGACATTTTTCTACAATTTTTGATTTCAGCGCCCATATGCTCAGTGACGGGGAACACGGATGGTACGATGCGCCACCAATTTCTTTTGATGCGTGGAAAAAAGCAATCACAGATTCCCAGATGCGGGTACAGAATGTCGGGTTCGAGGCAAATATCATTGAAAATCACGATGAGCCGCGCGGCGTTTCCCGTTTTCTGCCGGATTATGCGCAAAATGCGGACGGGGCAAAGATGCTTGGTACAGTAAGTGTTCTGCTGCGTGGAATTCCGTTTATTTATCAGGGGCAGGAGATTGGCATGCAGAATGCCAGATGGAACAGTGTGGATGAATTCGATGATATCAGTACCAAAGACCAGTACAGGATGGCGCGTGAGGCCGGACTTTCGGATGCAGAAGCACTTGCCGTATGTTCGGTCATGAGCAGGGACAATGCACGGACGCCGATGCAGTGGAAGGATGCGCCGCAGGCGGGCTTTACCTCGGGAACTCCATGGCTGAAAGTCAATGATAATTATCCGGTGATCAATGTGGAAAAAGAGGAAGGGCAGCCGGATTCGGTTCTGCATTATTACAGAAAACTTATCGCATTGCGCAAATCTGGGGAATATCGGGAGTTGTTTACTTATGGAAAATTTGAGCCGGCATATGAGAATGCAGATCACGTAATGGCATATTACCGCATCCTGCAGGGGCGCCGGGTTCTGGTAGCGGCAAATTTTGGAACAGATACCATAGAACTGGATTGGGAAGTTCCGGCAAAAAAGGTACTTTTATCAAATAAAAAACGAACAAATGCTGAAAATAAGCTGATTTTAGAGAAATGTGAAGTGTTTGTGACGGAATGTAAATAGCGTTGCAATCTTATCGGATTTTGATATAATGAGAGCATACACGAATGTCTGTTTGGGGAGAGGAAAGGTATGCCGCAGTATATCGCAATTGATCTGAAATCATTTTATGCATCCGTAGAATGTGTGGAGCGTGGACTTGATCCGCTGACCACCAATCTGGTGGTGGCGGATGAAAGCCGCACGGAAAAAACCATCTGCCTGGCAGTTTCTCCATCCCTGAAAAAATATGGGATTCCGGGAAGAGCCAGGCTTTTTGAAGTGGTTCAGAAAGTAAAACAGGTAAACCGCAGCCGAAAAACCGGTGAGCCGGAATTGTCGTACATTGCGGCACCTCCGCGGATGGCACTTTATGTGGAATACAGTACGCGGATCTATGATATATATCTGAAATATGTGGCGCCGGAAGATATTCATGTATATTCGATTGATGAAGTGTTTATGGACGTGACACATTATCTGAAAACCTATGGAATGACAGCTTATCAGCTGGCACAGACTATCATTCTGGATGTGCAGGATCACATTGGGATCACGGCCACTGCCGGGATCGGAACCAACCTGTATCTGTGCAAAATCGCAATGGATATTGTGGCAAAGCACATCGATGCGGATGAAAACGGTGTGCGCATTGCCCAGCTGGATGAAAAAAGTTACCGTAAACTGCTTTGGGACTACCGGCCGATCACGGATTTCTGGCGTGTCGGACCGGGATATGCGAAGAAACTGGCAGAAAACGGAATGTATACCATGGGAGATGTGGCGCGCTGCTCCATCGGAAAAGAAACAGATTATTATAATGAAGATCTGCTTTACAAACTGTTTGGTGTGAATGCAGAACTTTTGATTGATCATGCCTGGGGGTACGAACCGTGCACGATTGCACAGATCAAAGCGTATCGTCCGCAGGCGAACAGTTCCGGATCGGGACAGGTATTGCAGTGTCCGTACCCGGCAGATAAAGCAAGGATTGTTGTGCAGGAAATGACAGACCAGCTGGTACTGGATCTGGTGGAGCATGGACTCGTGACGGATCAGATAGTGCTGACGGTTGGCTATGATATCGAAAATCTGACAGACCCGGTGCGGGCAAAAAGATATCGCGGGGAAGTGACTACGGATCGTTACGGAAGAAAGATTCCAAAGCATGCGCATGGGACGGCAAATTTGCAAAATCATACATCTTCTGCCATTACGGTAGTAGAAAAAACACTGGAATTATATGACAGAATTATAAATCCGGATCTTTTGATCCGCAGGATCTATGTTACGGCATGTCATGTACGCACAGAGCAGGAGGCACAAAAAGAACAGACGTATGAGCAGATGAGCCTGTTTGATTTTGCGGAAGAAACCGAGGAACAGAAGGCACAAAAGCAGGCATTGCAGAAGGAAAAACAGATGCAGAAAGCCATGCTTTCCATTAAGCAGCGTTATGGGAAAAATGCCATTTTAAAAGGAACCAATTTCAAAGAAGGGGCAACCATGCGGCAGCGCAACGGACAGATTGGAGGACATCGGGCATGAACCGGCTGGAAAATACGCATCGTTATGATGACATCATAGATCTGCCGCATCCGGTTTCGAAAAAGCATCCGCAGATGCCATCGGAAGACCGGGCCGCACAGTTTTCTCCGTTTGCAGCATTGACCGGTTATGAACGCGCCATCCGGGAAAAAGAAATGCAGCATGAGGAACGGATGATGCTCGGGGAGGGCATCAGCAGGGAAACTTATGATTCAGAATAAGGACAACATATTTTTTATGATTAAATTCATACGATATACTAAGCAGGAAATTTGTGTGGTATGAAATGACAGACAAAAAACAATGGAAAAGATATGCGGGGTATGCACTGCTTCTTTTCCTGTCATACAGCATTGGAAACGCAGCGGCTGTTGTAAGTACAATGACACTGCAGCCGGAGAAAGTGGAGAAAGAAATGAAAACAGTTGCAATTACCTTTGATGACGGGCCGAATCCGGAATATACACCGAAATTGCTGGACGGATTAGAAAAACGTGGTGTAAAAGCCACTTTTTTTCTGCTGGGAGAAGAGGTAAAACAGTATCCGGATGTCGTCAGACGGATGCATGATGACGGACATCTGATCGGTGTTCATTCTTATAAACATGTTAATTTTAAGGAAGTGGGCACGGCATGCACTTTGCAGCAGATTGAAAAAACACAGAAGGCGATTTATGATGTGACGGGAGAATATGCAGGATATATCCGTCCACCTTACGGATGCTGGCAGAAGGAACTGGATGCGCAGGTAAATCTGATCGAAGTACTGTGGAATGTAGATCCGCGGGACTGGGCAACGACCGATGCGGATACTGTGGTTCAGAGAATTCTAAAGGATACTAAGCCGGGGGACATTATTCTGCTTCACGATGCTTCGGCGTCATCTGTACAGGCGGCATTTACGGTCATAGATACCTTGCAGAAACAGGGATATTCGTTTGTCACGGTCGAGGAGCTTTTGTTAGAGTAGCATACTTGAATGTTCCGGTGATCTCGTGGTAAAATAACTAGCAGACCCAATCATTACAAGCTGAAAAAGAAGGAATAAAAAATGAGTAACGATAAATTTGACACGGCACGGCAGGTGCTTCGTCAGCAGAAATTAACAGGAGAACGCGCACTGTTTCAGTCTGAAAATCTGGCGGTATATGACAGTGTGTTTGAGAATGGGGAATCCCCGTTGAAGGAGAGCAGCAGTCTTTATCTGGATAATTGTCTGTTCCGGTGGAAATATCCGCTCTGGTATTGCAAACATGTCGATGTAAAGGAATGTACCTGGTTTGACATGGCGCGGGCCGGGGTATGGTATACCGATGATATTTCGGTAAGAGATTCCATTGTAGAAGCACCAAAAAATTTCCGCCGTTGCAGGGGAGTAACCCTGACAAATGTAAATTTCCCGAATGCAGAGGAAACCCTCTGGAACTGTACCGATGTAAACCTGTCCTATGTGCAGGCACACGGGGATTATTTTGCCATGAATTGTAAAAATATGCAGCTGGATCATTTTGAACTGGTTGGAAATTATTCATTTGATGGTGTGGAAAACATGGAGATCCATCATGCACGCATGCTTTCCAAAGATGCATTCTGGAACAGCAATCATGTTACTGTGTATGACAGTTTTATTTCGGGAGAATATCTGGGATGGAATGCCAGAAATCTTACACTTGTCAACTGTACGATTGAGAGCCTGCAGGGCATGTGTTATATAGAAAATCTGAAAATGGTGAACTGTAAATTGATTAATACGACACTGGCATTTGAGTATTCCACGGTGGATGCACAGATTGTAAATACCGTGGACAGTGTGCTCAATCCTTCCGGCGGAATCATCCGGGCGGATAAGATTGGAAAACTGATTTTGGAAAAAGACAAGGTAGATCCAGGGAAAACCACAATTATATGTACAGAAGATGAAGGGGAGGGACAACGATCATGAAAGCAAGTCACAGAAAAGACGTCATTATTGCCAGAATTATTTTTGCCATAATCTGCGCAGCACTGCTCGCAGGAATTATATCACTTATCGTATGGCTTCATGGGCGGAATGCAGGGAAAAACCAGACACCGGAAACGGAAATCACAAATAATGCACCGCCGGCAGACAACAGCAATCTGCCACCGGTAACGGAACAGCCGCTGGACGAAGACGGACAGAGTGTATGGACAAGCACGGATGGCGTAAATTTCCGTGCAGAGCCGAATACAGACAGTGAAATTCTTACCGTTCTCGTGACGGGAACGAAGCTGACACTGCTGGGAGAAGAAAACGGATGGGTGCAGGCAGAATATAACGGACAAAAAGGATATGTCAGTTCAGACTATGTTACCGATCAGGAACCGGATACAACAACGCAGGAAACAGAGTAACGGAAAGGGGAAACAATGAGTACAGCAGGAAAAATTATGTCCTTCCGACAGGATGGAAATGAGATTTGTGTGAAGTATGAACAGCAAAAACTGGTGGTGAAAGCCATAAGGGATGATATTGTCAATATTTTTGTGCCTTACAGAACAAAAGAACATTATTCTAAGGCCATTGATGGAGACAAGGCGGTTGCGACAGAACTGACGGCAGAGCAAAAAGGAGAAGATCTGGTAATTGCAACCGATAAGATCCGGATGCAGTTTGGAGAAAATCTGGAAATGGTGATTACGAGACCGGACGGGACTCCGCTTGTCCGGACACACCGGCAGGGCAGAAGTGTTTGCGGGGAAGTCAGTGAGCAGATGAAACAGATTCTGGAGTCGGAAGGGCATGATACGTCGAATCTGGGCGCACATGATTATCCGGTACAGATGATGTTTGATCTGGACGAGGGGGATGATTTTTACGGTCTGGGTGATAAGACCGGATTCCTGAATAAAAAAAATTATGAGTATGAGAACTGGAATTCCGATATTCCACAGGCACACAATGAGGACTATCATGCGCTGTACAAGTCGATTCCGGTGCTCTTTTGCAAGAAAAAGAATGACGTATATGGCATGTTTTTTGATAATACGTTCCACAGCTATCTCAATCTGGGCAAAGAAAATCCAGAATATTATTTTTACGGCGCGGATGATGGCAATCTGGATCTGTACTTCCTGGGTGGAGAAAAACTGACGGATCTGATTGAAGAATATACATATCTGACCGGGCGGACACCGCTGCCGCAGCGATGGACGCTTGGATACCAGCAGAGCCGCTGGGGCTATCAGTGCGCAGAAGATATCCGTGATGTGGCAGAACATTTCCGTGATCTGGATATTCCGTGTGATGCCATTCATTTTGACATTGATTATATGGATGGGTATCGTGTGTTTACATGGAATGATGCAAAGTACGGAAAACCTGGGGATCTGATTGCGGAAATAAAAAAACAGGGCTTTAAAACGGTAACAATCATTGATCCGGGAACCAAAGTCGATCCGGACTATTTTATGTGTAAAGAAGGCGAAGAGAACGGATATTTTGCGACCGATACACAGGGAACTACCTATGTCAATGAGGTTTGGCCGGGAGATGCAAATTATCCGGATTTTGGACGCCGTGAAGTACGCGACTGGTGGGGAAAACACCATAAGTTTCTGGTCGACATCGGTGTGGACGGTGTATGGAATGATATGAATGAGCCGGCAAGTTTCCGTGGCGGGCTGCCGCAGGATGTTGTATTTCATGATGAGGAGCGTACGACAAATCATGCGGAAATGCACAATGTATATGGACATTATATGAGCCGTGCGACCTTTGAGGGACTGCAGAAACTTTCCGATAAGCGTCCGTTTGTTATCACACGTGCAGCGTATGCAGGAACACAGAAATATGCGACCGTGTGGACCGGAGATAATCAGAGTCTGTGGTCGCATCTGCAGATGATGGTGCCGCAGCTGTGTAATCTCGGTATGAGTGGATTTGCGTTTGCCGGAACCGACATTGGCGGATTCGGTGCGGATACGACCCCGGAACTTCTGACCCGGTGGATCGAGGCTGCCGTATTTTCTCCGCTGTTTCGAAATCATTCCTGTCAGGGAACACGCAGACAGGAGCCGTGGCAGTTTGATGATCAGGTGGTGGGAATCTATCGAAAATATGTAAAGATGCGTTATCGTTTCCTTCCGTATCTGTATGATCTGTTTTATCAGGGAGAACAGACCGGACTTCCGGTTATGCGTCCTCTGGTTCTGCATTATCCAAAGGACCCGGAAACCTATAACCTCAATGGGGAGTTCCTGGTAGGAGAAAATCTTCTCGTTGCCCCGGTATTGGAGCAGGGAGCCACGAAGAAAATGGTGTATCTGCCGGAAGGGGAGTGGTATGATTACTGGACCGGAGAGAAAATTACCGGAGGAAAGTATTTCCTGCGGGATGCACCG
>OCIU01002489.1_pt1 | contig 10670 bp, 7 predicted proteins | sample 1538471 | NCBI WGS metagenome assembly OCIU01 (sample SAMN04571693, study PRJEB22368) | human gut metagenome | biome: human gut; material: stool | host: Homo sapiens | place: Luxembourg | collected 2012-06-01 | reverse complement strand
CATGCACTGCCGGTTACAAGGGGGGAACTGTATGTGACGAATATGATCAGTGGCCTTTGTTTTCTATTGATTCCGCAGGCACTGGTTTTTCTGGTAACGGTGGTTCTTTGTCTTTTGAAAGGCATTGCGAGTGTGCAGTTTCTGGGATTGTGGTTTTTAAGTGTTATGGGAATTGCTTTTTTCCTTTATGCAACGGTGTGTTTTTGTGTCATGTTTACCGGACAGCTGTTTGCACTTCCGGTGTACTTTCTGGCGGTTAACTATGTAGCATTTGCATTTTCCAGTGGGGCACGTTATGTCATCGGATATCTGGGATATGGACTTGGCATGGATACTGTGCCGGAATTTTTGATTTTGCGGATTCTCTCCCCGATGAATTATCTGTACAACAATGTGCGGTTTGTATTCCGGCAATCCTATAACCAGGAAACGGATCTGATGTCGGGGGTGTTGTCCTACCGGGGACTGCGGATACTTGCGGCCTATGTGGCTGCAGCAGTTGTCATTTATCTGATTGCTTATTACTGTTATAAAAAACGCAGGATTGAAAGTGCAGGGGATCTGATTTCTTTTAACTGGGTAAAACCATTGTTCCGCTGGGGCGTGGGAACCGGAGTCGGTTATTTTGCAGGCGTCCTGATGGCAGAATTTTTAGATTCCGTGCATCTGCATGTAAAAAAACCAATGTTGCTTGTTCTTGTGGTGGCATTTGGTTTTGTCAGTTTTTTTATTGCACAGATGTTTGTGGAAAAAGGATTTCGCGTATTTTGCCGCCGGAGATTCTGTGAGAGCGGGTTATTTGTGCTGTTTGTGCTGGGCAGTTTCTGGGGATGCTCAAAAAATGCCACCTATCTGGAACAGTATGTCCCGGATGCAGATCAGGTAAGCCGGGTGGAAGTTTCTCTTGATTATCCGGTAGAATATAAAGGGGACAGCGTTCGTGTGGCACGTCAGGCACAGAAAGAAATTTTAAGTCATGCGGAAAGTTACAGGGAAAATAAAACGGATGACAGTACGCAGATCATTTTTTATTACTATCTGAAAAACGGAAAAACGCTCTCCCGCACATATGAAATTGTCGGGGGGAATGAAACGCTTTCAGAACTGTTGTTTAAAGAAGAAAATAAAGTGGATCATTTTATGGAATATCTCTTTGGAACGGATTCTGACAAAATTTCAAAGTTTAGTACCGGAACGTTGACGTTAAATGAATCATCGGAAAATTATAAGGATTGTGACTTTGATGCGGATACTGCAAAAAAACTGTATCAGGCGATTTATGAAGACGCCGCAGATCAGAAGCTGCAAAAGTACAATCTGACGAATGCACTGAAAGATCCGGAAGAAACAGGGGAGTACTCTTCTGCCAGTATCAGTCTGGATTATTACCATGCATCTGCAGACTGGAAAAACGTATATGACCGGATTGATGATTATTACGGAAATACGGGAGAATCCGTGGAAACACCCACAACATATGGTGGATCTGCGTATATCAGTTTTGGAAAAGACTGCACCCATATCATACAGACACTGATTGACTGTGGTGTGATTACCGACGTATCGGACATTCAGTTCCAGCGGCCGGAAGAGAAAACATCACAGTGATGAAACCAGCGGGACTTTACAACTTTCGCTGCTTATTGTAAAATAAAGATGGCGTTTTCGGACGCCATCCATTTTTTTGTTGGAGGTAAAAAATGAGCAGACCAGTCGTAGCCATTGTCGGGCGTCCGAATGTCGGAAAATCTACGCTTTTTAATACATTGGCAGGAGAGAGAATCTCCATTGTAAAAGACACTCCGGGTGTCACAAGAGACCGCATTTATGCGGATGTCACATGGCTGAACTATAATTTTACATTGATTGATACCGGTGGAATCGAACCGGACAGCGGGGATGTGATCCTTTCCCAGATGCGTGAACAGGCAGAGATTGCGATTGCCACGGCAGATGTGATCATGTTTATCACGGATGTGCGTCAGGGACTGCAGGATGCGGATGCAAAAGTAGCGGACATGCTGCGAAGATCCAAAAAGCCGGTGGTTCTGGTGGTAAATAAAGTGGACAGTTTTGAAAAATTTATGCCGGATGTGTATGAATTTTACAATCTCGGAATCGGAGAACCGTATCCGGTTTCCGCTTCTTCCATGCTCGGACTTGGAGATATGCTGGATGAAGTGGTGAAATATTTCCCGGAAGGATCGGAAAATCAGCCGGAGGATGAAAGACCGAAGGTAGCCATTATCGGAAAGCCGAATGTCGGGAAATCATCCCTGATCAACAAGCTGGCACAGGAAGACCGTGTAATCGTATCGGATATTGCGGGAACTACCAGAGATGCCATCGATACAGACATTAAATACAACGGAAAAGAATATGTATTTATTGATACGGCGGGGCTTCGCCGCAAAAACAAGATCAAAGAGGAGATTGAGCGCTACAGTATTATCCGTGCAGTTACCGCTGTGGAACGCGCGGATGTGGTGATCATCGTTATTGATGCCACCGAAGGAGTAACCGAGCAGGATGCCAAGATTGCCGGAATTGCACATGACAGGGGAAAAGGTATCATTATTGCGGTTAACAAATGGGATGCCATCGAAAAGGATAACAACACGGTGAAGAAACATACCGAGAAAATCCGTCAGATCTTAAGCTTTATGCCGTATGCAGAGATTTTGTTTATTTCTGCAAAGTCCGGTCAGCGTCTGAATAAGATTTTTGAAATGATCGATGTTGTCATTGAGAACAACAGTATGCGTGTTGCAACGGGTGTCTTAAACGAAATCGTGACGGAAGCAGTTGCCATGCAGCAGCCACCGACCGATAAAGGAAAAAGACTCAAGATTTATTATGTAACACAGGTTGCGGTAAAACCGCCGACGTTTGTTGTATTTGTCAATGACAAGAATCTGATGCATTTTTCGTACACCAGATATCTGGAGAACCGTATCCGCGAAACGTTTGGGTTCCGCGGTACAGCTCTCAAATTCATTACGAGGGAGCGAAAGGAAGACTAGTTATGATGATCGTTGCAAGAATCATTGCATTACTGATCGGATATGGATTCGGTCTGTTTCAGACCGGATATCTGTATGGAAAAAGTAAGGGAATTGATATCCGTCAGCAGGGAAGCGGAAATGCAGGCACGACAAATTCTTTGCGGGTGCTTGGATGGAAAGCCGGCATTATTACATTTGCCGGTGATCTTCTGAAAGCAGTATTTGCCGTACTTCTTGTAAAACTGATTTTTCACGGAACGTATGGGGCTGATACAAAGGTGCTGGAACTGTATGCCGGGTTTGGAACCGTCTTAGGACATAATTTTCCGTGCTATCTGCAGTTCCGCGGCGGAAAGGGAATTGCCTGTACGACAGGCGTCATCCTTGCCGTCTGTCCTCCGGCAGTAATCTGCTGTGCCGTTGGATTCCTGATTATTGTGGGAATTACCCGGTATGTTTCGGTGGGTTCCATATTTCTGGTATCTGCCTATCTGGTACAGGCGATTATTTTCGGACAGATTGGCTGGTTAAAAATCAGCGGAGCCAGCCGGATCGAGTTTTACATACTGAGTGCATGTTTTACCGGCATGGCGATTTGGAGACACCGTGCGAATATTGTCCGTCTGATGAATGGAACAGAGAACAAATTCGGAACGAAAAAAGGAGATAAATGATATGGCAAAGGTAGGTGTGATCGGAGCTGGCAGCTGGGGCATTGCGCTGGCAAAGCTTCTTCGTACCAATGGAAATGAAGTAACGGTATGGTCGATCGTGGAAGAGGAAGTTGCCATGCTCCGCAGAGAGCATGAGCATATCGATAAACTTCCGGGAGTGAAGCTTCCGGAGGATGTCCTGTTTACAACAGATTTAAAAGAAGCAATCGTTGGAAAGGAGTTCCTGATTCTGGCGGTACCGTCTGTATTTACAAGAAGCACCGCAAAAAGTATGGCAGGATATGTGACAGAAGGACAGATCATTGTCTGCGTGGCAAAGGGAATTGAAGAAGATACCCTAATGACCATTTCCGATGTGACAGAGCAGGAGATTCCATGTGCGGATGTTGCTGTCATGTGCGGGCCGTCCCACGCGGAAGAGGTTGGAATCGGACTTCCGACAACCGTTGTGGCAGGAGCAAAAACAGAAAGCACTGCAAAAAAAATCCAGGATCTGTTTATGAATGAAGTGTTCCGTGTTTATACCAGCCCGGACATGCTTGGCATGGAACTGGGCGGATCATTAAAAAATGTGATTGCACTTGCTGCCGGAATGGCGGACGGACTCGGATACGGGGATAACACCAAAGCGGCCTTGATTACCCGCGGCATTGCAGAGATTGCGGGACTTGCCGTAAAGATGGGGGCAAAAGTGGAGACGCTCTGCGGACTGACCGGTATCGGAGACCTGATTGTCACCTGTGAGAGCCGTCACAGCAGAAACCGCAAGGCGGGTATGCTGATCGGACAGGGGTATACCATGAAGCAGGCTACCGACGAAGTGAAAATGGTCGTAGAGGGAATTTATTCGGCCAAGGCAGCACTTGCTCTGGCAAAAAAGTATGATGTGGAGCTTCCGATTATAGAAGAAGTGAATAAAGTACTGTTCGATGACAAACCGGCAAAGGAAGGTGTAAAGGATCTGATGGTCCGCGAAAAACGTGTGGAGCATCTGAATCTGAAGTGGGAAAACTGATATGCAGAAAATCAAGATTAAATATTTTACAGACAAAATCGAACCGCTGGATTACATTGAAGGAAAATCCGATTGGATTGATATGCGGGCTTCGGAAGAAGTAACTTTAAAAGCGGGAGAGTTTGCACTGATCCCGCTTGGCGTGGCAATGGAACTTCCAAAGGGATATGAGGCACATCTTGTGCCGCGCAGTTCCACATTTAAAAACTGGGGAATTATCCAGACAAACAGTGTTGGAATTGTAGATGGTTCCTATTGCGGGGACAACGATATGTGGCGGATGCCGGTTTATGCAACCAGGGATACCGTGATCCACGTAAATGACCGCATTGCACAGTTTCGAATCGTGGAAAACCAGCCAGAGATTGTATTTGAAAAGGTGGAACATCTGACGGGGAAAGATCGCGGTGGCTTTGGCAGTACCGGATTATCATAACAATAACAGCAACAGGAGAAGGAGGATTATACTATGGAAGATCGTATGATGAAATTTTATTCAAAAGAAAGCAACATGCTGGCGCTGCATGCCATGCACGGACATTTTGCAACGAGTCATTCCCACATTAATTATTATGTGGATGTGACAAGTATCAAGACACGTGTGGCGGAAGCAAAACAGGCGGCACATGTACTGTATTCGAGAATTCCAAAGACAAAATACGTGGATACCATTGTGTGTATGGATGGAACGGAAGTGGTCGGTACCTTTCTGACGGAGGAGATCCAGCGGGACGGAATTATGGGCACCACAAACCAGCATGAGACGGTGTATGTGATTTCGCCGGAGATTAACAGCAATAACCAGATGATATTCAGGGATAATAACAAAGGCGCAATAGCGGGAAAACATGTTGTGCTTCTTTTAGCAACTACGACAACCGGCGAGACCATCCGCAGAGCACTCGAGTGTATCCAGTATTACGGAGGAGAGATCGAGTGGGTGGCTTCTTTATTCGGAACGATCAATTCGGTAGACGGCGTAGAAGTCGAGACACTTTTTGATGAAAATGATGTCACCGGATATGCGGCATATCCAGTTGCAGACTGTCCGCTCTGCCGGCAGGGACAAAAGATTGAGGCGATGGTTAACGGTTTTGGATATTCAAAACTGTAATTTTTGGGGGCATTGTTTACAACAATGTCCCCTTTCGTTATTTCGCCAAGAAACCATGTAAATATTTGGACGGATTGACGGTGGTAATTTCGGGCAGATTCCGTTATCATACACTTGTCAGGAAGTTCAAAGAAACTTCACCAAAGAAAAATAACGAAAAGCAAAAATCAGGAGGTTTTTCAAATGGCAAGTTTATCATTAAAGAACGTTTGCAAAGTATATCCAAACGGATTTGAGGCAGTAAAAGATTTCAATCTGGATGTTGCAGATAAAGAGTTTATCATCTTCGTAGGACCATCTGGATGTGGTAAATCTACAACACTTCGTATGATCGCAGGTCTTGAGGAGATTTCTTCCGGTGATCTGATCATCGACGGAAAGGTAATGAACGATGTAGAGCCAAAGGATCGTGATATCGCAATGGTATTCCAGAACTATGCTCTGTATCCACATATGACAGTATTTGATAACATGGCATTCGGTCTTAAGTTAAGAAAAGTTCCGAAGGATGAGATCAAAGCAAAGGTTGAGGAAGCAGCAAGAATCCTTGATCTGGAGAAGTTACTGGATCGTAAGCCGAAGGCTCTTTCCGGTGGACAGAGACAGCGTGTTGCCATGGGTCGTGCAATCGTTCGTAATCCTAAGGTATTCCTTATGGATGAGCCTTTATCCAACCTGGATGCAAAACTTCGTGTACAGATGAGATCTGAGATCGCTTCTTTACATAACAGATTAGGTGCTACGATCATCTATGTAACACATGATCAGACAGAGGCTATGACACTTGGAACCAGAATCGTTGTATTAAAAGATGGTGTAATCATGCAGGTTGATTCTCCACAGAAATTATACAATGAGCCAAACAACTTATTCGTAGCCGGATTCATCGGATCTCCACAGATGAACTTCATCGATGCTAAGTGCACCATTCAGGGAGATAAAGCTACATTAACATTCGGTGATTACTCTGTAGTTCTTCCGGATTACAAGGCAAAGAAGCTCGAAGAGGGCGGATACAACGGAAAGACAGTTGTATTAGGTATCAGACCAGAGGATATTTCTGATGATCCTGAAATGATCCAGAAGAATGGTGACTGTGTCATCGAGTCTGATGTAACAGGATACGAGTTACTTGGTGCAGAAGTATTACTGTACTACTCCGTAGCCGGTGCAAACATGACTGCAAGAGTAGATTCTGATACACCTGCCCGTTATGGCGATCATATCAAGCTTGCATTTGATCCTCATAAGATTCACGTATTCGACAAGGAAACAGAATTGACAATTACCAACTAGTCCGTTAAAATTATATAGTTGTAAATCTTGAACCCGGGTGTTAGTATTTACACCCGGGTTCTTTCGAACGTAAATAATAGGAGAGTATATGCTTTCAAATCAGAAATTACAGAATTCATTAAACGAAATTAAAGAGATCAGCCACATGGATACGGCATTGTTTACTGCAAAGGGGAAGCTGGTAGCACATACGGAGGAGATGCCGTTGCCGGAGGCATTAGAACAGCAGGTGGTCGTTGATTTCGCAGAATCGCTTGCTGAAAAACAGACGTATCAGGATTATCATCTATATAAAGTGATGGTAGAAGGTGAAACGGAATATATTTTAGTCTGTCTGGTGAAAGAAGAGTCATTTCTTGTATGCGCACAGATGGCGGTCTGCCAGATCCGGAATCTGGTTATGAGTTTTGCAGAGCAGTTCGACCGCAATAATTTTATGCAGAATATCATTCTTGGTAATATGCTGATTGTGGATATTTACGGAAAAGCAAAAAAGCACCACATTCAGGAAGTACCGCGGGTAGTTTTTGTGATTGATACCGGAAGTAAAAATAACGATATGGCGATGGAACTGGTAAAAAATCTTGCAGATATCCGTTCGAAGGACTTTGTGACCTGCGTGGATCAGCACAGTATCGTTCTGATCAAAGATGTTTCCCATATAAAAGAAGAGGAGATGGAGGAATGTCTGTCAAAAATTGCGGGAAGCCTTGCAGATAATTTACATATGGAAGCAATGATTCGTGTGCGTGTCGGTTATGGAAACGTTGTGACACAGCTTCCGGAAATTGCGGAATCTTATCAGGAAGCGCGGATGGCACTGGAAGTTGGTCGTGTTTTTTATGCAAAGTATGACACAATTTCTTACGGAAAGCTTGGCATCGGGCGTCTGATTTACCAGCTTCCGATGAGTTTATGTAATATGTTTATCAAAGAGGTATTCGGTGAGAAAATTCCGGACATCTTAGATGATGAGGAAGCAATGTCTACTATCAATAAATTTTTTGAGAATAATCTGAATATATCAGAGACGGCAAGACAGCTGTATGTGCACCGCAATACTCTGGTATATCGTCTGGAACGTATCGAGAAAGCAATCGGACTGGATATCCGTACGTTTGACGATGCGATGACTTTTCGGATTGCAGTGATGGTGATTGCTCACATGAGAGATCAAATGTAATTTAGCAGGATAGTAAGGAGATAGAGGAACATGTCAGGATATGATGCAAGCAGTATATCGGTACTGGAGGGGCTTGAAGCGGTCCGGAAACGTCCGGGAATGTATATCGGAAGTACAACGACCAAAGGACTCAACCACCTGATTTATGAGATTGTCGACAATTCCGTGGATGAGCATCTGGCAGGTGCCTGTGATAAAATATGGGTGACCCTTGAGGCAGATGGCTCCTGTACGGTGGAAGATAACGGACGTGGTATTCCGGTCGGCATGCATGCAAAGGGAGTATCGGCTGCCCGCGTTGTATTTTCTACACTGCACGCAGGAGGAAAATTTGACAACAATGCGTACAAGACGAGTGGAGGACTGCATGGTGTCGGATCTTCGGTAGTCAATGCACTTTCCACCTATATGGATGTGGAAATCAGCCAGGGCGGATATGTGTATCATGACCGCTATGCACAGGGACATCCGGTGGTAGAACTTGAAGACGGACTTCTTCCAAAGATCGGGAAGACAAAGAAGACCGGAACGAAGATCAATTTTCTTCCAGATCCAGAAATTTTTGAGAAGACCAGATTCCGGGAAGATGATGTTAAGAGCCGGATGCATGAGACCGCTTATCTGAACCCGAAACTGACGATCATATATGAGGACCGGAGAAAGCCGGAAGCAGAGCACATTGAGTTTCATGAGCCGGATGGAATCATTGGGTTCGTCAAAGATCTGAACAATAATCTCGAAGTGCTGCATGATGTCATTTACTTCAAAGGGGAAAGTGAAGGCATTGAGGTGGAAGCGGCATTCCAGTATACCAGCGAGTTCCATGAGAATATCATGGGATTTTGTAATAATATTTATAATTCGGAAGGTGGTGCACACCTGACCGGATTTAAAACTGCGTTTACGACGATTATCAATTCCTATGCCAGAGAACTTGGCATTTTAAAAGAGAAGGATGCAAATTTCAACGGTACAGATGTGCGAAACGGAATGACAGCAGTGATTTCCATCAAGCATCCGGACCCGCGTTTTGAAGGACAGACGAAGACAAAACTCGATAATCAGGATGCAAACCGTGCAACTGCCAAAGTGACAAGTGATGAAGTTCCGCTGTTTTTTGATAAAAATTTAGAAACCTTAAAGATTGTGATTGGCTGTGCGGAAAAGGCTGCAAAAATCCGCAAGGCAGAGGAAAAAGCGAGAACCAATCTGCTGACCAAGCAGAAGTTTTCGTTTGATTCCAATGGAAAACTGTCCAACTGTGAGAGCCGGGATGCGTCAAAGTGTGAGATTTTTATCGTAGAGGGAGATTCTGCCGGTGGTTCCGCCAAAATGGCGCGAAACCGTATGTATCAGGCGATCATGCCGATCCGCGGAAAAATTCTGAATGTTGAAAAAGCCAGTATCGACAAGGTGCTTGCCAATGCAGAAATCAAGACAATGATCAACGCATTCGGCTGCGGTTTTTCGGAAGGGTACGGAAATGATTTTGATATCAGGAAGCTGCGCTATGACAAGATTATTATCATGGCAGATGCCGATGTCGACGGAGCCCATATTTCCACGCTGCTTCTGACACTGTTTTACCGGTTTATGCCGGAACTGATTTTTGAAGGACATGTTTATGTGGCGATGCCGCCATTGTACAAAGTGATTCCGTCAAAAGGGAAAGAAGAGTACCTTTATGATGATGCGGCACTGGAAAAATACCGGAAAACACATACCGGAAGTTTTACCCTGCAGCGATACAAAGGTCTCGGAGAGATGGATGCCGAGCAGTTATGGGAGACTACTTTAAATCCCCAGACGCGTGTCATGAAGCGCGTGGAGATTGAAGACGGCCGTATGGCGTCGGATGTAACCGCTATGCTGATGGGCACGGATGTGCCGCCGAGAAAGGCCTTTATTTATGAACATGCAAACGATGCGATCTTGGACGTATAGATCCTGTTAGGTTTTCTAGGAGTGAGGAAGAAATAAAATGGAACATAGTATCATTCGCACCGAGTATTCGGAGCTGATGCAAAAATCATATATTGACTATGCGATGAGCGTTATCATTGCCCGTGCGCTGCCGGATGTCCGTGATGGATTAAAACCGGTGCAGCGCCGTACACTTTATGATATGTATGAACTGGGAATCCGATATGACAAACCGTATCGTAAGAGTGCGCGTATTGTCGGAGATACCATGGGTAAATATCATCCGCATGGAGATTCTTCGATCTATGATGCCCTGGTTGTCATGGCACAGGATTTCAAAAAGGGACTGCCGCTTGTGGACGGGCATGGAAATTTTGGGTCCATTGAAGGCGATGGTGCCGCTGCCATGCGATATACGGAGGCACGTCTGCAGAAAGTAACGCAGGAAGCCTATCTGGCA
>OCIU01002488.1_pt1 | contig 10671 bp, 9 predicted proteins | sample 1538471 | NCBI WGS metagenome assembly OCIU01 (sample SAMN04571693, study PRJEB22368) | human gut metagenome | biome: human gut; material: stool | host: Homo sapiens | place: Luxembourg | collected 2012-06-01 | reverse complement strand
CTCCATCAGGCAGAGACGTTTGCGCCGGAGGATGCCCTTCGCCACGATGCGGGCGACCTGCTCAGCGGTCATCATCTTCGCCTCGTCGCGCGGAGTTTCGCCCTGCTGCGACCCGTCGGCCGTGAGGGCCGAGAAGCGGACGTTCGAAGCGGTGAAACCCGGACAGGCGATCATCACGTGCAATCCCTTTTTGAGGTTCTCAATACGCAGCGTTTCGAGGAATCCCGTCATGGCGTATTTCGAAGCCGAATAGCCCGTGCGGCCCGGCAGTCCGTGCAGCCCGGCGACGGAGGAAATGCCCACGACGGAGCCTTTCGACGCCTGAAGATACGGCAATGCGAACTTGCAGCAGTTGACCGTACCCCAGAAGTTGACGTCCATCAGCCGGTGCAGCACCCCGAGGTCCACGTCGTCGAAAATGGCGCGCATCGAAATACCCGCATTGCAGATCAGCACGTCTATGCCGCCGAACTCCCGCACGGCGGTTTCGATCAGCTCCCGGCACTCCTCGGGCTTCGTCACGTCCACCCCGCAGTAGGCCGCCTGCCCGCCCCGGGCGCGAATGTCGCCCGCAAGAAACTGCAATTTCTGCACGTTGCGCGCTCCGAGCACCACTTTTGCGCCCTGCGCGGCGTATACCTTCGCCATCGCCTCGCCGATACCCGACGATGCGCCCGTAATGACGATTACCTTATTTGCCAATGTCTTCATATCTTTTTTATTCATGTTTTGCATCTCCGCCCGCCGTTTTCGCGGCGTTCCGCCGCATCTACAAGTCCGGCCCCGCCCCCGCCTTGACGGGAACTTACCGCATGCGGCCGGAATGCGAGCCTAAATTTCCACCTCCAACCCGTCGTAAGCCAGGTGCACGCCCGGCGGGAGCGTCGCCTCCGTCTCGGCATGCAGGCCTATTTCGTGGGACATATGCGTGATATAGGCCTCGCGCGGCCCGACGCGGCGGATCAGCGCCAGCGCCTCCGCGAGGTTGAAATGCGACGGATGCGGGGCGAAACGCAGCGCATTGACCGCCAGCACCTCCGTACCGCGCAGTTTTTCGGCCTCGGCGTCCTCGATGGTCTTGAAGTCCGTCAGGTAGGCCAGCGTCCCGATGCGGAAGCCCGTGACCTCGAAGCGTTCGGAATGGTGGCCCGACACGGACACGATCTCCACATCGCCGACACGAAACGGCCTTGCGGTGTCGATTTCGTGCAGTTCGATCTCCGGCACGCCGCGGTATTTGTCCTGCGCGAAGGCGTAGTCGAAATCCTTGCGCACGCACTCCAGCGCCCGCGGGGCGGCCCAGATATGGACCTTGTGGACGGTCGGCGGGTAATCGACGAAATTGAAAGCCCGCACGTCGTCCAGACCGCCGATATGGTCCTTGTGCTCGTGAGTCAGCAGAATGGCGTCGAGATGCCGCACGCCCGTGCGGAGCATCTGGTAGCGGAAATCGGGTCCGGCGTCGATGACGATGCGCACGCCCCGCGTCTCGACCATCGCCGAGGTGCGCAGACGGTTGTCGCGCCGGTCCGCCGACGTGCATACCTTGCAGCGGCAGCCGATGACGGGTACGCCCTGCGAAGTACCGGTTCCCAGAAAGGTGAGTTTCATGGATGCAAATGTAGAAAAAATAGCGCAATTCCCGGCACTTTGTGATGCATTGCTTCATTTTTCGCACCGCATTGCCGCATACGTTTCAAATACGGCTTCCGGTCTCCGAATATCGCGGAACCGACGAAACCGGGATTCCGGTCCGTGCGGGGCAGATGCCGGGCGTCGTGAAAAACGGGGCGAACGGATCGTACCCCGCCGGAAGGATGTGCGGCAGGTGCGCCGCAAGCAGCGGAATCAGAATCCGCTTTCGATATTCCAGACAAACGCCCGGGCCCCCTGCATCCTGGTCGCAGCGTCCATTTCGCGGAAGGCGTCCATCAGCGGAGCCACCTTCTCGTCGTCGACGATGGCCAGGATCGAGGCGTTCATCGAAGGCCACGCATGCGTGCCATAGTGGGGTTCGCCGTCGACCGAGCCGCGGCCCTCGGTCAAGGCCCATTTGGTGAAGCCGCGGATACCCTGCTTGTCGAGGATGGCGTTCACCCGGTCGGTCAGCGCCTGGTTGTATGACAAAAATACTGCTTTCATAGTACCGATCAATTTTAATTCAGCTTTTCACTTTCAATGCTTGCTTGCCTGGTGTTCGGCCGAGAGGCGCGCCAGTTTCTCACGCTCCTTGCGCTGCGAACGGTTCACGAGGATCGAGTAGAGCACCGGAACGATGAACAGCGTGAGGATGGTCGAGAACGTCAGACCGCCGATCACGGCAATGCCCATCGGCTGCCACGTCTCCGAACCCGCTCCCGTGCCGATCGCCAGCGGCAGCATGCCCAGAATGGTCGTGAACGAGGTCATCAGCACCGGACGCAGACGGCTCTTGCCGCCGGCGATCACCGCGAGCCGCGCTCGATCAGGAGGTTCATGTAGTCGACCATCACGATACCGTTCTTCGTCACGATGCCCACCAGCATGATGGCGCCGATCAGGGCGATCAGCGACAGCGGCGTGGAGGTCATCCACAGCGCGAGGAACACGCCCGTGAAGGCGAACGGAATGGTGAACATGATGATGAACGGGAATTTGAGCGACTCGAACTGCGTGGCCATCACGATATACACCAGAATGACGATCAGGATGAGCAGCGTTCCCAGGTCGCCGAAGGCGTCGCCCTGATCCTCGACCGTACCGCCCACTTCGAGGTCCACGCCGTCGGGCGCGGGATAGTCGGCGAGGAGCTTTTCGACCTCGGCCACCACGTCGCCCAGCGCGACGCCGGCCCCGAGGGTCGACTGGACCGAAATGACGCGCTGGCGGTTCTCGCGCTCGATCATCGGCGCGGCGTACTCCTCCTCGACGGTTCCCACCTCCTTGAGCTTCACGGGGCGGCCCTGCGCGTTGTAGAGCGTGATGTTCTCGACATCCTCGATGCGGTTGCGGAACGGCTCGGCATAACGCACGATGATGTCGTACTCGTCGCCGTCCTCGCGGTATTTCGAGGCCACGAGGCCGTCGATGCGGTTGCGCACGGCCTGCGACGCCGTGGCGCTGCTGATGCCGTAGTACGACAGCCGGTCGCGGTCGAAGACCACGTTGTACTCGGGACGCAGGTCGTCGCGCGAAAGTTTCACGTCGCGAACGCCCTCCAGACGGCGCATCTTCTCCTTCAGGTCGTTGGCAACGGCGTTCGTCACGTCCATGTCATAACCGAAGACCTTGACGTTGACCGTCGCCGAACCGCTCATGCTGCCCGACTGTCCGCCGGGAGTGACCGTGTACTGGCGGATCTCGGGAATCCGGTCGAGATCACCGCGCAGCAGGTCGGAGATGACGTAGATCGACCGATCGCGCTCCTCCACGCCGGTCAGGCGCACGTTGTAGTTGATGATGTGCGAACCGGTGGTCTGCATCGCCGCGAAGGCGTTGTCCGACGAGTTGGCGCCGGCCGACGCCGAGACGAGCACGATCTCGGGGTATTTCGCATAGATGATGCTGTCGATCTGCCGGGCGATGCGCGCCGTGTAGTCGACGCCGACGTTCTGCTCCAGCTCGACCATGGCCGAAATGCGGCCGTTGTCCGAGGGCGGGAAGAACTCGGTGGGAACCCGCGTCAGCAGCCCCAGCGACACGACGAAGACCGACATCATCGAGAAGAAGGTGATCCGGCGGTGGCGTACGACCCAGTCGAGCGAACGGGCGTAGGCGTCATCGAGCCATTCGAGCGCCCGGTCGATCGGCTTGTAGATCACGCCGAGGCCCTTGTAATCGTGCACGCCGCCCTCGAGTTTCAAGAGGTAAGCCGACATCATCGGGGTCAGCGAAATGGCCGCCGTAGTCGAAACGCAGACCACGATCGTCACGATCCAGCCCAGCTCGCGGAACAGGATGCCCGCCATGCCCGGGACCATCGTCAGCGGCAGGAACACCGCGACGACCACCAATGTCGTGGCGATGACCGACAGCCACACCTCGTTGGTGGCGTAGATGGCGGCCTCCTTCGGGTTCGAGCCGCGCTCGATATGCGTCGTAATGTTCTCCAGAACCACGATGGCGTCGTCGACCACCATACCGATGGCGATGGAGAGCGACGAGAGCGAGATGATGTTCAGCGTGGAGCCGGTGGCGAAGAGGTAGATGAACGAACAGATCAGCGACACGGGGATCGTCATACAGATGATCAGCGTCGCGCGCCAGCGTCCGAGGAAGGCCATCACCACCAGCACGACGAAGATGAAGGCGTAGAGAATGGTCTCCGAGAGCGACCCGATGGCGTCGGTGATCTCCTGCGAGCCTTCGAAAATCAGCTCCATCTTGACATCCTTCGGGAGGGTTTTCTGAATCTCCGGCAGGCGCGACTGGATTTCGTGGACGATATTCACGGTGTTGGCGCCCGACTGTTTCTGGAACATCACGCGCACGCCGCGCTGGCCGTTCACACGTTCGTCCATGGTGAATTTTTCGAGCGTATCGCGGATCTGGGCCACGTCCGAAAGTCTCACCGTGCGGCCCCCGGCGTTCGACACCACGACCTTGCGCATCTCGTCCGAGAGTTTGAACTCGCCGTCGGCCTTGATGTTGAAGGTGTTGTTGCCCACGTCGATCGTGCCGCTGGGGATGTTGACGTTCTCGGCGGCGATGATCTGCCCCAGCTGCTCGACCGTGAGGTTGTAGGCCTCCAGTTTGGCGGGGTCGACGTTGACCTGCACCTCGCGTTCGGGTGCGCCGATGATCGACACGGCGCCCACGCCGTCGACGCGGTTGAGCACGTTGACCAACTTGTCGTCGAGAATCTTGTTCAGCGCCGGATAGCTCTCCTCGGCCGTGACGGCAAGCATCATCACGGGGATCATCGAGGTCGAGAACTTGAAGATCGTCGGATAGTCGATGTCGTCGGGCAGCTGCGACTGCACGCGCGACACCACGTCGCGGATTTCGTTGGCCCCTTCGTTCAGGTCGGAGCCGTATTCGAACTCGACGGTGATCATCGAGACGTTGTCCTGCGACTTGGAGGTCAGTTTCTTGAGGTTGCTCACCGTGTTGAGGTTGTCCTCCAGCACACGGGTGATGTTGGTCTCGATGTCGGCGGCGTTGGCGCCCGGATACATCGTGATCACCGAGATCTGGGGTATCTCGATCTCGGGATACTGGTCTACGGCCAGGTTCATCAGCGAGAAGAGTCCGAAGACCATCACGCCGACGAACAGCAGGATCGTTGAGATCGGTTTGCGGACCGCGCTTTCGTAAATTTTCATTGGAAAGGGGCTGTTTTAGTCTTTTTTAATATCCACTTTGGCCCCGTCGAAAAGTTTCGACAACGCCGTGACGGCCACCGGCTCGCCCGCTTCGATCCCCGAGAGGATGTCCACGCGGTCGCCGACCTGGCGTCCCACCTTGACCGAGCGACGCTCGGCAACCGAGTCGCCGACGATGACGTAGAGATAACGCTCGGCCGAGCCGACCTGCTTCTGCACGGCCACGTCGGGAACCATCACGCCCTCCTTGCTGCCCATGTCGAAGGTCGTGCGGGCGTACATGCCCGGGCGCAGCGTGCGTTTGGCGTTGGGGACCTTGACCTCGACCTTGAAGGTGCGGGTCGTGGGGTCGAGCGCCGGATAGATCAGCGACACCGTGCCCGTGAACTCCTCGTCGGGGAAGATGTCGACGGCCAGCTTCACCGGCATGCCCACCTTCACGTTGGGGAAGTACTGCTCCGAAATGTTGGCGATGACCTTCAGCGGGTCGATCTGCATGATGTGCAGGATCGGCTGCTGGGCGAACAGGTCGCCGGACTCGTAGTTGCGGGCCGTGACGACGCCCGAAATGGGCGAACGCACCTCGATGTTCTTCTTGAGGTTGGCGACCACCTCGCGCTGCACGTCCAGCTGGGCCTTGGCCTGCTCGATCTGCTGGGTCGAAATGCCTCCGGCCTCGTAGACCGGCAGCAGGCGGTTGTAGTCGTCCTCGACGGTCTTCAGCTGCACCAGCTGCTGGGTGTACTGCGTGGGATCGAGCGTCACGACGAGCTGCCCCTCGCGCACCGGATCGCCCACCTCGACGTAAATCCTGTCGATGTGCACGCCCGAAGCCGCCGGAGTGATGTCGTTCTCCTTGTAAGGCTCGATCTCGGAAGTGAAGACCTCCGTAAGCTGCACCGAAGCCTCTTCGGCAACGGCGCTTTTGGTCAGCACGCCTTTGTCTTCCGCAACGGCGGTCACGCCTTTCTTACCCGTGCAGCCGGCGAAAGAGACGGCGGCGATGCACAAAATCACGATTTTTTTCATACGTTCTTTATCCTGTTTTTTATTTATTTCCGTGTTCGCGGCCGACGATGCGGTCGTACTCGGCCTTGGCCGAAAGGTAATCGTAGATCGCCTGCGAGAAGTTCAGCTGCGCCTGCGTCTGCGAGAGCTGCGCGCTGTTGAGTTCGAGGATCGTCCCCGCGCCCGCCCGGTAACGGGTGTCGGAGATCTTGTAGGCCTTGCGGGCCTGCTCGACGGTCAGCTCCTGGGCGTACATCGTCTCGCGGGCGGTCAGCAGGTCGTTCAGCGCCGAGCGCACCTGCACGTCGATCTGCTGCCGGGCGTAGCTGCGCTGGAGCGACAGTTGCGAAATCTGGTTTTTCAGCTCGCGCGACTTGTTCATCTTCGTCAGGCCCGAAAAGATGGGGACCGACAGTTGCAGGCCGACCGAAATCGGATGGGTCCAGAAATACCGGGAATCGTCCGTCGCGGCGGCGCCGCCGAAATTGAAAGGCTCCATGTCGTTACCCGTATAGGAGGCCGACCCGAAGGCTGCGAGCGTCGGCATGCGTCCCGCATTGGCCGCCTTGAGCGAACGCCGGAGAACCTCCTCCTGCAATTCGAGCGAGCGCAGGTCGGAGTTGTTCGTCACGTCGGTGGTCAGCCCGTCCGTCCCGGCCAGCACGTCGTCGCGCAGGGCGTCCTCGATCTCCACATCCTCGGGAATCGAGAGGTACATCTTGAGCATCAGCTTGGCCAGCTTGATCGAATTCTCGGTCTGGAGGATCGTGGGCTTGAGGTTGCTCAACTGCACCTGCGCGGTCAGCAGGTCGTATTCCGAGGCCAGTCCGTGCTTGTACTGCACCTGCGTATCGTCGACCGTGCGCTGCACCGTGGCCTCCGACTCGCGGAGCACCGCGAGCGACTGCTCGGCGAGCAGGATGTTGTAAAAGGCCTTCTTCACCTCGGCCGTCAGGTCGATGCGCGAGGCGCGTGCGGCCTCCACGGCCGTGGCCATCTGCGCGTCGTTCATCTTCAGCGTGCGGTAGACCGACGGCGCGAAGAGCGGCAGCGACAGGTCGCCCTGCACGGCGAAGGTGTTATCGGCTCCGAACGAAATGCCGCCGCGCATCTCGGACTTCACGATCGAACGGGTGTAGCTGCCCGACGCCGAAATCTGCGGCAGCAGGTTGCCCCACGTCTGGCGCTTCACGTAGTCGTAACGCTGCACCTCCATCTCCGCGACCTTGACGGTCGGGTTTTCGCTCAAGGCGAGATCCAGCGCCTGGGGAAGCGTCAGCCGCATCTGCGCCGAAGCGCCGGCGACGCCCGCCGCCCAAAAGGCGATGATCAAAAAAAGTCGTTTCATCATTATTCGGTAAAATTATGTTGTCATTATCATTTATGCGGACGAACGGAACGGACGGATATTTCAGTCCCCGCCCCTTCGCGCCGGCTATTGCATCCGGTGAACGGTTTTGGCAGGCTCGTAGCGTTTCAGGTAGTCGTCGACGAGCAGCAGCCCCTTGGTCGTGGAGATGCCGCGGAAAAAATTGCTGATGATCTGCACGAACGCCTCGCGCTCGGTCATGCCCGCGGGCAGAATGAGGTCCTTGCGCACGGTGATGGCCGAAGCCGTGTAGTAAAGCACCGAAATGGCCAGATCGAGATTGATCGTGTCGACGAACAGCCCGTCGGCAATCCCCTTTTCCAGCATCTCCTGCAGGTCGCAGCGGCTCTTGGCGGTGCCTTCGCGCGTCATCTTGTCGTGCACCGCCGGGTAAAACTTGCGCAGGTTGTTCAGCAGCCGCTGGATGACTTCGGCGTTGTCCATCACGCCGCCCAGCACCATGAACATCGCTTCGAGCACGTTGCGCGCATGGGCGCACACCGCGGCGCGCTCGATGCGTTTCTTTTCGAAATAGCGGTCCATCGCCAGGTAGAGCAGCCCCTCCTTGTCGCCGAACAATTCGTAGAGCGTCCGTTTCGATACCCCCAGCTGCTGCGCGATGTCGTCCATGCGCACCGACTTGATGCCCTGCGAGACGAACATGTGCATCGCCTGTTCTATGATTCGTTCCTTCTGATCCATGATCCAATCCGATTGATACGGATGCAAATATACGTGCCAAAACTTATAAAACAAAAAAAGTTTTCTGTTTTTCCCGGTTTTCTGACGAAAACAACAAAAAAGGAGCCTATCAGGACTCCTTCATGCAAAACCGGACGCGGGAAATCGCCCTTCGGCGGGCAGACCGCACGGCGCTTCGGGGATCATGCGGCGGCCGTCCGCATAACGAGCATGCCAGCGCAGACCGGAGCAAAAAAGCCGCCGCAGAAATTCTGCGGCGGCTTTGTCCAAAACGGGAACGCCCCGTCTATTTCGTGACCCGTTCGAGCCATTTGACCATGGCCAGCATGGCGAACATCGAAATGGCGCAGACGATGACGAAGATGCTCCACGTCGCGGAGATCGAGATGCGCTTGTAGAGGATCGGGCCGATGAACAGCAGGCCGTTGCCCAGCGCCGTGGCCCCCAGCCAGCAGCCCTGCATCAGGCCCTGGAGTTTCTGCGGAGCGACCTTCGACACGAACGACAGGCCCAGCGGCGAGATGAACAGTTCGGCGATGGTCAGGATCAGGTAGGTGGCCACCAGCAGCCACGGCGTGACGCGCTCGGCGAACGAGAGACCGCCCTGCGCCTGCACTTCGGCGAGTTTGGGAAGGCCCAGCGACCCGAAGACCATCAGCACGTAGGCGAATGCGGCAATGCCCATTCCGATCGCGATCTTCATCGGAGTCGAAGGCTCCTTGCCGCGGTTGCGCAGCCAGGCGAACACGGCGATGATGACCGGCGTGAGGAACACCACGCAGAAGGGGTTGGCCGACTGGAAAATCTCGGCCGTGATGGGCATGCCGAAAATTTCGAGACGGGTGTAATCCTGCGCGAAGAGCGTCAGCGTCAGACCGTTCTGATGGAACGAGAACCAGAAGAAGATCACGATGGCGAACACGGCGAACAGCGCATAGAGACGCTGTTTGATCTCACGCGCATCCTGCTGGATTTCGGCCTTCGAAGGCGTCGTCCTGGAAGCGGCCGCAACCTTGGGATCGGGCAGCTTCTTCTTGTTGGCCAGGAAAACCACCAGCGAGAAGACCAGCGCCACGATAGCCACGCCGAACGCATAGTGGAATCCGGTGTTGAAGGCGTTGAGATAGCTCTGCGCGAAAACGCCCATGTCCGCCGGGACGCCGCCGAGGCTCACTTCGGCAGCCAGCTCGCTGAAACGGCCCTGGGCCACTTCGGGACTCATCGTGCCGCCGATATACTGGTGGCAGAGGGCCGAAAGGTCGGAATTGTAGAGGAATCCCTGCGTGCGGAGCCACCAGTTGCGCACGCCCACGGCGGCGAACGGTGCGAACATCGCGCCGATGTTGATGAACATGTAGAAAATCTGAAAGCCCGTGTCGCGCAGTTTGGCATACTGTTCGTTGTCGTAAAGCTGCCCCACGAGCGCCTGGAGGTTGCCTTTGAACAGACCGTTGCCGAAGGCGATCAGCATCAGTGCGCCGATCACCACGGTCTTCGACGTAACGGTGGGAACCATCAGCGCGGCATACCCCGCCGTCATCACCAGAATACCCGCGATGATCGTCCCCTTATAGTTGCGCAGCCGGTCGGCGATCAGGCCGCCGACGAGCGCCAGGATGTAGATCGAGGTATAAAAAAACGAATAGATTTTCCCGGCCTGCTCGCCGTCGATACCGAATTTCGACATCAGGAACAGCGTCAGAATGGCCATCATGGTGTAGAAACCGAAACGTTCGCCCGTATTGGCGAGAGCCGCGGCAATCAAACCTTTAGGTTGCTTGAGCATAGTAGAATTGGGTATTAGTAATGGATACGTTTTTTTGTTCGTGGACAAAGATAGAAAAATTTTTCATATATTTAGTGTCGCAACGGCACTTTTATCAGTCGGAACTCATAACCGGACCCGGGTGCGATTCGGTTTTGCTCCCATCCGACTTTTTATTACCTTTGTAGAAAATCGACTCCCCTATGGAAAAAACGACCCGAAGACTTCCGATCGTCGAACGCGACGAATGGTTACAGCCCGTCGAGGCGCAGATGAACCTGCGCCACGAGCGTTACGAGCGGAAAATGGCCGACATCGGACGCTCGGCGGGATCGCTCGTCGACTACGCCAACGGCTACCGCTATTTCGGCTGGCAGTGGGACGACGTGCTGGACGGCTGGTGGCTGCGCGAGTGGCTGCCGGGGGCGCACGACGTCTACGTCTTCGGCGACTTCAACAACTGGCAGCGCACCGAAATCCGCATGCACAAGGATGCCGCGGGGGTCTGGAGCGCCTTTTTCCCC
>OCIU01002478.1_pt1 | contig 10694 bp, 10 predicted proteins | sample 1538471 | NCBI WGS metagenome assembly OCIU01 (sample SAMN04571693, study PRJEB22368) | human gut metagenome | biome: human gut; material: stool | host: Homo sapiens | place: Luxembourg | collected 2012-06-01 | reverse complement strand
AAATTGCTACTGCCTGACGTCCGACTGCACAATAAGAAGCATTCACGCTTCTATTCTATCACGGATGAGAGAAAAAGAAAAGTGCTGAATGTAAAAAAAACACGGATTTTTTTGCAGAAAAACACAAAAAGTACAATGAAATACAGCTGAGATACAAAGGTTACATGGCGAGCCGCTAAATACAGAAAGAGATTACATGGCTGCGCGTGTGGTGGAAACAGGCAGTCGGACAGTTTGATCGCGCCCATTGGGCGCGACAATGCTGAACAAGTCGAAAGTGGATGCGCCTGCGGACACACAATTGCGTTGAACGCTTTTCCTTGCTTCATCCATGTGCGGCTTCTCAGTGCTCATTGCGCATTTCCTCCACCCCTGCAATATTTGCCCCATTTCCAGAAATAAAGTCGGCAAAATTCGGTTTTTTTTGCATTTTTATCGGATTCCACTTGCAAATCCCCCTCCTTTCCCGTATAATGAAGCAGGACTATATCGGCGTGGTCGGGCGCGCCGCATGAACAGAGAAGAAGGGAATCGTCATGCAGGACATGCAGGATATGATCGACCGCCTGAATCAGTCGGGCAAACGCCTGAGCAAGGGCCATCGGAAGATCGCACAGTATATCGTCGAGCATTATGATAAGGCGGTGTTCATGACCGCCAGCCGCCTGGGGGAGAGCGTGGGCGTGAGCGAATCCACCGTCGTGCGCTTTGCGGCGGCAATGGGGTATGAGGGCTATCCGCAGCTCCAGCGCTCGCTGCAGGAGCTTGTCAGCCATCGCTTGACAGCGAATCAGCGCTTCGAGATGGCGACGGAGCTTGACCCGTCGGCGGCGCTGACGACGGTGCTGAAGAGCGACATGCAGAACCTGCGCAACACCTTGGAACAGGTTGAGCAGCAGGTGTTCGACGAGGTAGTGCAGCGGCTGCTGAACGCCAATGCCGTGTATGTCATGGGCTTGCGGTCAGCGGCGCCGCTGGCGCAGTTCATGGGGTATTATCTGAATTATATTTTTGATAATGTGCATCTGGTATCTTCCGGCGCGACGGATGTGTTCGAGGAAATCATCAAGCTGCGGGAGAATGATGTGCTGATTGGCATTTCCTTCCCGCGCTACTCCACGCGGACGCTGGAGGCGATGCGGTTCGCGAAACGCTGCGGGGCGCAGGTGGTGGCGATTACGGACGGCCCGATGTCGCCGCTGGCGGAAATTGCGGATTTGTCGCTGACGGCGCGGACGGATATGGCGTCGTTTGTGGATTCGCTCGCCGCACCGCTGAGCCTGATTAACGCCCTGCTGGTGACGCTGGGACTGCACCGCAAGCAGGCGCTGAGCCAGCATTTCAAGCAGCTGGAATCCATTTGGGAGACGTATGAAGTGTATTTGGAGGAAGAAGGCCATGGGGATGTCCGTTCCTGAACGCCGGGTGATTGTGGTTGGCGGCGGCGCGGCGGGGATGATGGCATCCATCTTCGCGGGCAAAGCGGGCGCACGCGTGACGCTGCTGGAGCGCGGCGAAAAGCTGGGCAAGAAGGTGTACATCACCGGGAAAGGGCGCTGTAACGTCACCAATGACTGCACGCTGGATGAGTTCCTGCACGAAGTGGCGCGGAATCCGCGGTTCCTGTACAGCGCGCTGTCGTTCTTTTCGCCGCAGGACATGATGCAGCTGCTGGAAGACGCGGGATGCCCGGTGGTGGTGCAGCGCGGTCGGCGCGTTTTTCCGGCGACGGAGAAGGCGAGCGACGTAACGCGGACGCTGGCGCGGCTGATGCAGCAAAGCGGCGTTGAAGTGCGCTACGGCAGTCGGGTGCAGGCGCTGATGACGGAGACGACGGAGGACGGCGCGCTGCATGCAACCGGCGTTCGCCTGATGGACGGCACGGCGCTTCCGGCGGAGCGGGTGATTCTGGCGACGGGCGGGTTATCGTGTCCGCTGACGGGTTCGACGGGCGACGGCTATCGGCTGGCGGAGAGCGTCGGGCACACGACGACCCCGCGCATGGGCGTGCTGTCCGCGATTGAAACGGATTGCGACTGGTGCGGGCGCTTGCAGGGGCTGGCGCTGAAAAACGTCGCGCTGACGCTGAAAAAAGGCAAGAAGGTGCTGTACTCGGATTTGGGTGAGATGCTGTTCACGCATTTCGGCATTTCCGGGCCGCTGACGCTCACGATGTCCTGCCACTTGCCGGAAAATCTGGCGGAGGCAAACGTGACGCTGGACTTGAAGCCGGGCTTGACGGCGCAGCAGCTGGACACGCGGCTTCAGCGCGAATTGGCGGAGGACAGCCGCCGTCAGCTGCGGAACGTACTGCCGCACCTGCTGCCGGCAAGTTTTGCGGAGATTTTTCCGGAGCTTTGCGGCGTGGACGGGAGCAAGGTCTGCGCGCAGGTGACGAAAGAAGAGCGCGAGAAGCTGGTGTCCGCCCTCAAAGCGCTGCCGATTCCACTGAAAAAATTAGCGCCCATCGAGGAAGCCATCGTCACCCGCGGCGGCGTGAATGTGCGTGAAATCGACCCGGCGACGATGGAAAGCAGGAAAGTCAGCGGGCTGTATTTCGCCGGGGAAGTCATTGACGTGGACGCGCACACGGGCGGCTACAACCTGCAAATCGCATGGGCAACAGGCGCGCTGGCGGGTCAGAGCGCAGGCGAAGAAGAAATAGAAGCAATATAAAAATACTGGGGAGATTGAGACCATTGCATTATATCGTGGTAGACCTTGAGTGGAATCAGCCGATGTCGTTTGACAGTTCGGTATTCCGGCAGGTCGGGGATCGGCTCGTGTTCGAGATGATTCAAATCGGCGCGGTGAAGGTGGACGACAAATATCAGGTGGTGGACAGCATTTCCATCCCGATTCGTCCGCAGTATTATGTGAAGATTCATCCGCGCATTCGCAAGATGACGCAGTTGGGCGCGGAGGAACTGGCGGATGCGCCGACGTTCTTGGACGCGATGGCGCAGTTCACGGCGTGGTGCGGCGAGGAATATACGCTGTTGACGTGGGGCTGCGACGACATCAGCGTCTGGAAGCAGAACATGGATTTTTTCGGCTGCACCGAGCCGATGCCGCCGATTTGCGACATTCAGCGCCTGTTCTCAGATGTCAACGGCTGCCGTGACCGCAAGGGCTTGAAGGTCGCCATGGAGATGCTCGGCATTGAGCCGGACGCTGCCCGCTACTTCCACAATGCCCTGCACGACGCGTACTACACGGCGCTGGTGTTCGCGCGTCTGCCGCAGCCGGAGGATGTGCTGAAGTACCCGCAGAAGCCGCGTCCGCTCATCCACACTGACAAGCGTGAGCGCGCTGGCGGCGAGACGTTCGGCACGGTGAACGAGGCGTTCGCGAGCGATTTCGCCCGCGTGCCGCGCTGCCCCGTGTGCGGGAAGAAGATGAAGTTAGAGGACGGCGCATACGTCCGGCAGGCGGCGGATAAGTATATCAGCATAGCAAAGTGCCCGCAGCATGGGAATATGCTGATTCGCGTCCGCCTGCGCTTGGAATCGGACGGGCAGAAGCGGCTGACGATGACGGCGGCGAAGGCGTCTCCGTCGAATTTGGCGTATGTGCATACGAAGCGGCTGCAAATGACGCAGCGCGACGCGGCGTATGAGGAGAAGTATGGCAAGCCGGTTGATTTGGAGGCGGAGCTGGAAAAGGCGGATAGGACGTCGATGCCATTTGAGGAATAATCATTTATTCCGTCCAGCAAACTAAAAAGCCTTCCAATACAGTTCAAGGAACATGGGAGGCGACCGCCCCCTTGACCCCTTCGGCTCGCATCTAAGTTTGTTGGATTTTTTTGCGGCAGAAAAACCGCGTTTGCAGACGCAAATACCATTTTGACGCGGAATTAACCATAAACCACATGAAAAACAAAAACACCATTGCCCAAACGGGCATTTTGTGCTATACTGAAAGGGGATAAAGTGGGTAGGCTATGCCGCTTTACCCTCAGGAAAGTGAGGTATTTCATATGAAGACGAATTGTGTCATCACCATCGGCAGACAGTTTGGCTCGGGCGGACGCTATGTCGGACGGATGCTCGCGGAAAAGCTCGGTATCCCGTTCTACGATAAGGAACTTTTGTCCGAAGCTGCCAAGCAGAGCGGCATCTGCGAAGAAATCTTCGAGGATCACGACGAAAAGCCGACCCGCTCCCTGCTCTTCAATCTCGTCACCGGGATGCAGGTGCATGGCGACGCCGGTTCGTACTATATGGACATGCCGCTGAACCATAAGATTTTCCTCGCGCAGTTCGATGCCATCCGCTCGATTGCCGATAAGGGCCCGTGCGTCATCGTCGGCCGCTGCGCTGACTATGTGCTCAAGGATCGCCCGAATACCATCAGCGTGTTCCTGAAGGCGGAAATGCAGAGCAAGGTGGAACGCGCCGTGAAATACTACGGCGTTGACCCGCAGAAGGCGGAGGATCGCATCCGCAAGGCGGATAAGCAGCGCGCTTCCTACTATAATTATTACGCTACTGCAACGTGGGGCGACGTGAACAACTACGACCTGTGCGTGGACACGGGCAAGCTCGGCGTGGAGGGCACAGCGGAGCTCATCGCCCGCTTCGTCGAACTGCGGCAGGCAATGCTGGAAGCGAAGAAGTGAGCATGAGTAAAACCCTGCGCCGCGCGGCGCTGCTGGTGCTGATGACGATGCTCGTGTGCGCAGTCGCGTGGGCATCTGGCGATATTGACTGGGATACGCCTGCCGCCGGGCAGAATTTGTCCGGGAATGCGGCGGTTGAGATGCTGAAAGACTATATCCGGCGCGTCAATGAGACGCTTGTTTCTTCCGGCGCGGGGAAAATTGATCCGTGCTATGAGCTGTACCCGACGTTCGCCAGCCTTGGCTTGAACGGCGCGGAATTCGCTCAGCACGCCGAAATCACCGTGAACATGAACGCGACAGGCATCACCAGCCTTGTCCTGCGCATGGACAACCTGACGAACTTCGCCCTCATCGGCGGCGCGCTGGTGCAGCAGACCAGCCCGAACAGCATCACGCTGGACGAGGCGGTGTCGGCGGTGCAGGCGTATGTGCGCAAGGTGCAGGAGAGCAACGGCAATGGCGTGGTGGAGTCCTTCGAGGAACAGCCGATTCTCTCGCAGGGGACGCAGACACGCCTGTATGGCGCATACTACCCGAACCAGTACCACGACAATGCGAACTGGATGCAGCTGACGATTATCTTCCCCCAGCCGGGAAGCGTGGACGGCGGTCTGCTGCTGAACAACGATGCCGGCCCGACTGCAACCCCTGACCCCGACGGCGACGAAATCAGCGGCTATTTCCCCTTCGACGGCTTTCAGGACAGCCATTTGGAGGTCTTTGTGACCCCGACGCCCGAACCGGATTCGGCGGCGATGGAGCCGTGAAAAATGGGCGGAAATGAGGAACAACCATGGCGAGAAAATGCACAGAATATCACTATTTTCAGCACACCTATTGGGATGTGATGGCGCGGTACAACTGGATGCGCTGTCCGCACTGCGGGAAGCTGTGCAAACCGAGCAGATTCAAAGCGGCTACTGTGCTCGTGCCGATTGAGCTTGTCATCTTCGTGGTGTGCATTTTTTTCCGTAACAGCATGAATGATGCCATCGGGTGGTTTGCTGCCTGGTTGCTGTTTGTGCTGCTGCTGTTTCTCCCGCAGTACATCTATGTGCGGTTCTTCATGCCGTATGAGACGCTTTCGGAGGATGAAACGCGGAAGTTCCACGAGCTGCAGAAAAATTGATAATTTGAGCGGCCGCCTTGGGAGCGATTCCGGGCAGCCGCTTTTTGGTGCGCAAAACCGCTGATTCCGGTGCAAAAATCACGAGTTCACAGATTTGTCAAACCGAGTTTACAGAAAAGATGAAAAAAATTCCCGCGAACCCCTTGACAAAGTGACTTGACAGGGGTATATTATGTCATGTGATTAGCACTCGACCACGGTGAGTGCTAACAACACAGACCAGCATGGTTCACGGAGAGGAGGGATTGGTCATGATGATGGATGAACGGAAGTTCAGAATTCTGCAAGCCATCATTGACGACTACATCCTCACCGCTGTGCCGGTGGGGTCAAGAACCATCTCGAAGAAATACGACATGGGCTTGTCCTCCGCGACCATCCGCAATGAGATGAGCGATCTGGAGGAACTGGGCTACCTCGATCAGCCGCATGTCTCCGCAGGACGCATCCCGTCCGCAAAAGCGTATCGGCTCTATGTCGATCAGCTGCTGAAGACGGGGCGCATTCCGTCGGATAGCGATGCGGCGGTCAAGGGGCATTTTCTGGGGCGGATGCATCAAATGGAGGATGTGATAGACCACGCCGCACAGGTGCTTTCCTCCCTGACAAGCTACACCGCCGTGGTACTGCCGCCGACGGGGAAAATGCCGAAGATTCGCACGATTCAGCTCGTGCCGGTGTCGGATACATCCGCGCTGGTCGTCATCGTGACGGATATGGGCATTGTCCGCGATCAGGTGGTGCAGGTGGCAAGCGATCTCGACAGCGACGCGCTCTACGCCATCAGCAAGACGCTGACCGAACGCCTTCAGGGGCTGACGCTCCATGAGGCGGTGGCGCAGATGCCGCAGCTGATGCAGGGAATGCACGAGAACGAGCGTCTCCTGCAGGGCTTGGGCAAGGCGCTGGGGCAGCAGGACGAAATGACGCACCCGCATGTAGCGGTTGGCGGCACGAGCAACATGCTCGCGTACCCCGAATACAGCGACATGGAAAAGGCGCGCTCATTCCTGAGCCTGATGGAAACGCGCGACCGTCTGGCGGACATCATCAGTCAGAAGGGCGAAATGGCGTTCACCGTCCGCATTGGCCCGGAAACGGGCGTGCCGGAAATGGCGGATTGCTCCATCGTCACCGCGACGTACTCTACCGGCTCCGGCCGGCAGGGGACAATCGGCGTGATTGGCCCGACGCGAATGCGGTACAGCCGGGTGCTGTCCGTCATGAACACGATGGGTCAGCAGCTATCCGAGATGTTCGGAAGTCAGGCACCACAGAAAAATAAGAAGCTGGATAAATAGCAATGAAATGGAAGAAAGGCAGAAAGCGACCGATGAATGAGCAGCAGAAAACCCCGAAGCAGCCGGAGGAAGATATGACCCCCGACGTGACAGATCAGGAGCAGCCGGCTGCCGAAGCGCCGCAGGAACCCGCCCCCCAGGTGGATGCTCCGGACGTGGACGCACTCAAGAAGGCCGCTGCCAAGGCGGATGAGTATCTGGCGCTCGCCCAGCGCGTGCAGGCGGATTTCGACAACTTCCGCCGCCGCAACGAAGGCGTCCGCGCGGATGCTTTCGCGGAGGGTCAGCGCAAGGTCGCGACCGCGATGCTCCCCGTGCTGGATAACCTTGAACGCGCGCTGGCTGCCGCAGAAAATGCGGACGCCGACGCCCTCAAAACCGGCGTGGAGATGACGCGCAAGCAGATGGTTGCCGCCTACGAAAAGTTAGGCGTGACACCCATTGACCGCCTCGGCGAAAAGTTTGACCCGAATCTGGAGGAAGCCATCATGCAGGGTACGGCGGATGACGGCGAACCCGGCACGGTGTGCATGGTGCTCCAGAAGGGGTACATGATGGACAAGACCGTTCTCCGTCACGCGATGGTGAAGGTCGTGCCCGACTAAGCCCCATTCAATCAGACAGTTCGGGCAGCAATGCCCACTGCATAAATCAGACAATTTCCTAAACATTCGACATAGATATTGGAGGACAAGATTATGAGCAAGATTATTGGTATTGACCTTGGTACGACGAACAGCTGCGTGGCGGTCATGGAAGGCGGCCAGCCGGTTGTTATCCCGAACGCGGAAGGCGCGCGCACCACGCCGTCTGTTGTGGCTTTCTCCAAGGACGGCGAGCGCATGGTCGGTCAGATCGCAAAGCGTCAGGCCGTGACCAACCCCGACCGTACCGTCATCTCCATCAAGCGTGAGATGGGCACGAACTACAAGGTGAACATCGACGGCAAGGCCTACACCCCTCAGGACATTTCCGCTATGATTCTGACGAAGATGAAGGAAACCGCCGAAGCCTATCTGGGCGAAAAGGTTACGCAGGCGGTCATCACCGTCCCGGCGTACTTCAATGACGCTCAGCGTCAGGCGACCAAGGACGCTGGCCGTATCGCGGGCCTGGAAGTGCTGCGTATCATCAACGAGCCGACGGCTGCTTCTCTGGCATACGGCCTTGAGAAGGACGGCAACCAGAAGATTCTGGTGTACGACCTCGGCGGCGGCACGTTCGACGTGTCCATCCTCGACATTGGCGACGGCGTGTTTGAAGTGCTTGCCACCAACGGCAACACCCGCCTGGGCGGCGACGACTTCGACCAGCGCATTATCGACTATGTGGCGGATCAGTTCCAGAAGGAAAACGGCATTGACCTGCGCAAGGATCGTGCCGCGAGCCAGCGCTTGAAGCAGGAAGCGGAAAAGGCGAAGATCGACCTGTCCGGCACCACCAGCGCGAACATCAACCTGCCGTTCATCACGGCGGATGCCAATGGCCCGAAGCACCTCGACGTCACCATCACCCGTGCGAAGTTCGAGGAACTGACCGCTGACCTCGTGCAGGCGACCATCACGCCTATGGAAAAGGCTTTGAAGGACGCGGGTCTGACCTACAATGACATCAGCAAGATCATTCTGGTTGGCGGTTCTACCCGTATCCCGGCTGTTCAGGCGGCTGTGAAGCGCGTGACCGGCAAGGAACCCTTCAAGGGCATCAACCCGGACGAGTGCGTGGCTATCGGCGCTGCCATTCAGGGCGGCGTGCTGGGCGGCGAAGTGAAGGACGTGCTGCTGCTGGACGTCACGCCGCTGTCTCTGGGTCTGGAAACCGAAGGTCACATCTTCACGCGCCTGATTGACCGCAACACCACCATCCCGACCAGCAAGTCGCAGGTGTTCTCCACCGCGGCGGATGGTCAGACGACGGTTGAAATCAACGTCCTGCAGGGCGAACGTCAGATGGCTTACGACAACAAGTCCTTGGGCCGCTTCCAGCTGACCGGCATTGCGCCCGCGCCCCGTGGCGTGCCGCAGATTGAAGTCACCTTCTCCATCGACGCGAACGGCATCGTGAATGTCTCCGCAAAGGATAAGGCGACTGGCAACGAGCAGAAGATTACCATCACTGCTTCCTCCAACCTGACCGAGGAAGAAATCAACCAGCGCGTCAAGGAAGCTGAGCAGTACGCTGAGCAGGACAAGAAGCGCAAGGAAGAAGTCGAAACCCTCAACCATGCTGACTCCATGATTTACGAGATGGAGAAGCAGCTGCGCGAGAACGGCGACAAGCTGTCCGCGGAAGACAAGGCGACCGTCGAGAGCGAAATCGCGAACTTCAAGAAGGTGCGCGAGGGCAACAACGCGGAAGAAATCAAGAACGCGATGGATGCCTTCACCCAGAAGGTGTACGCCATCTTCGGCAAGCTGTATCAGCAGCAGGGCGGCGAGCAGGGCGCGAACCCCGAACAGCCGCAGGCCGGTACGCAGAATGCGGACGGCACCTATGAGGCGGACGGCGACGTTCACTAAGCAATAACGTTTCCCGTGGGGCGGCACCGGCTGCCCCACGGGAATGCCGCAAATATCCGAGCCGGGAGTGCCGTCCAACGTGCCTCCCGGTATATTTGGGTCAATCGCCCATGCAGAGTTTTGGGGCGACGCGGATGCGGTTTTCCTTGTTTCGATAAAAACCAACTCCGGTAGCGGCGACCCGAAGGGGTCAAGGGGGCGATCGGAAAGCCCCCTTGTCGCGCCCGCAGGCGCGATTCCCCTGCTTCCGAAAGAAATCCACTTCATCGAAGCGAATTTCTCCGCATGAGCAATGCAAAAAGCCGGATTATCAATCAGAGGTGAACAAACGTGGCGAACAAGCGCGATTATTACGAAGTGCTGGGTATCGATAAAAACGCGACGGATGAGGACATTAAGCGCGCCTACCGCAAGAAGGCGAAGGAATGCCACCCCGACCTGCACCCCAACGACAAGGAAGCGGAAGCCCGCTTCAAGGAACTGAACGAAGCCAATGAGGTGCTGTCCGACCCGGATAAGCGCGCCCGTTACGACCAGTTTGGCTTTGATGGCCCGGATATGGGCGGCGGCGCGGGCGGCAATCCGTTCGGCGGCATGGATTTCAGCGGCATGGGCGGTATGGGCGATATCTTCGACCAGCTGTTCAACGGCGGCATGGGCGGCAGTGCACAGGCGCGCCGGAATGCCCCTCGGCAGGGCAACGACGTGCGCTATGAATTGCGCCTGACCTTCGAGGAAGCGGCGAAGGGCTGCCATAAATCCGTCGAATTTTACCGCTATGAAAACTGCGCAACCTGCGGCGGCAGCGGCGCAAAGCCCGGCACGCAGCCGCAGACCTGCTCCATGTGCAAAGGCACGGGGCAAATCCGCCAGAGCGGCGGCTGGATGACGACCGTGCGTACCTGCCCGGCTTGCGGCGGCAGCGGCAAGGTCATCAAGGACAAATGCTCGTCCTGCGGCGGTTCGGGGCGCGTTCGGATGCGCCGGACGCTGGAACTCGATGTCCCCGCTGGTGTGGATGACAATATCGTCCTGAGCAAGCGCGGGCAGGGCGAACCCGGCGCGAACGGCGGCCCGAATGGCGATTTGCTCATCCAGATTACTGTCAAGCCGCACAA
>OCIU01002473.1_pt1 | contig 10703 bp, 10 predicted proteins | sample 1538471 | NCBI WGS metagenome assembly OCIU01 (sample SAMN04571693, study PRJEB22368) | human gut metagenome | biome: human gut; material: stool | host: Homo sapiens | place: Luxembourg | collected 2012-06-01 | reverse complement strand
CGGGCGTAAGAGATTTGAAGGGAGCTGTCCTTAGTACGAGAGGACCGGGATGGACTGACCTCTGGTGCACCAGTTGTTCTGCCAAGGGCATAGCTGGGTAGCTACGTCGGGACGAGATAAACGCTGAAGGCATCTAAGCGTGAAACTCCCCCTAAGATAAGATCTCTCATCCTGAAAAGGAGTAAGGCTCGTCGTAGACTATGACGTTGATAGGTCAGGGGTGTAAGCACAGTAATGTGTGCAGCTGACTGATACTAATAAGCCGAGGGCTTGACCTACAATTTGTAGTGAATGCAGGCTCGATTGTCTTGCCAGTCTCATGACTGCCTTTTACATGATGTTCGGTTTTCAAGGTGTATCACAATTTCATAGTTGGTGTTGATTGGAGTGAGGGTCCACCTGTTCCCATCCCGAACACAGAAGTTAAGCTCATTTCCGCCGACGATACTTGCCGGGTGACTGGCCGGGAAAATAGGTAATGCCAACACAGAAAACCATCGTATCATTCGATACGATGGTTTTTTGCATCCTCGTTCCGATTCAAAACGATCCGCCGGACCATTTAGTCCGGCGGATCGTTTTGCGTATGCCTATTTTATCTGGCACATTGTGTGCCTCACTTATGGAGCGACTCCATCGAGCGCGGGCGGACGCCCTGCGGAATGGGGCAGACGTAGCCCTCCGGGCCGACCAGACGGCGGTGCTCCTGCCTTGCCTGTGCAAGAAGCCCGGCGTTGACCATCAGCTCCGCGCCCAGTGCGGCAAGGGACTTCGCAGCATACAGCGTCATCTTGTGCGCAAGCGGCATGACGCCCTGCGTCACGGTCTGCCAGCTGTGCCCCGGCGTGCCGAAGGCCCATGTCGCTGTCTTTGCCTGCACGGTGGGGCAGAGCCAGCTCACGTCACCGACGTCAGTCGAGCCGCACTCGTATTCGATCTGACCCGTGTAGGGAAGCAGCTCTGCGTGAATGGGATGCGCGGGGTCTGCCTTTGGATACTCCATCAGTGCCTTTTGCGTCAGCTCGCGGGCGTAGGCCTCGTCGGCGGCTGTGATCTCCGGCACGCCGATCTGCGCCATTTTTTCATAAAGCGCGCGCTGGAGCGTGTCATTGAGCACCGTGTCGGAGCACGCCTTCACGAAGCCGATCTCGACCGTCGTGCCGGTCATCAGCGCCGCGCCGAGGCTGGCCATGCCGAGCAGATTGTGACCGCAGCCGTGGCCGCAGTCGCCGCCGGCGGAGCGCTGCTCGGTCAGGCCGCCCTCCTGACTCAGCCCGGAGAGTGCGTCAAACTCTGCGAGAATGCCGATGACGGGCCGGCCGGAGCCGAAACGCCCGGAAAAAGCGGTGGGGATGCCCGCCAGACCCTCGGTGACGGCAAAGCCCTCGCTGCGCAGCACGGCGCAGTAGCGCTCGGCGGCGTGGAACTCGGTAAACGCGGTTTCGGGGTGTGCCCAGATGTCGTCTGAAAAGCGGTAGAGAAATTCCGCCTTTTCGTCGAGCACGGATAAGAAGTTGAGATCGAGCATGCATGGACCTCCTCAGTCGGTGTTTGCTGTCATTATAGCAGAGCGGCGGCAGAGGTCAATCGCGGCGCGCGGAAATTCTGATCTGCGGATAGAAAAAGCGCCATGCCCATCGGCATGGCGCTTTGAGCCTGTCAAAATGACTATTTTGACACGCTCAGAGAAGGCAGCCGCAGCAATCCTTGACGCGCGTGGAGGTGCTGCTGAGCGTGAAGCGAAGACGCATCGCGTGGCCTGCGAGATCGGTCAGACGGTAGCGGCGGACGCTGCAAACGCTGTCGTCGAGCGCAAAGCCCGCGGCGGTCTCTGCGGGGGTCATCGGGTGCCAGATGCCGCCGTCCATGCTGCGCGCAAGCGCGGGCGGCTCGCCGGTGTAGTAGACCCAGAGGTCAAAAACGGAGCCGCTGCCGAACGCAAAGGCGCGCGTGGTGAACGAGCCGCTCGGGTATGTTGAGCCCGCCGTCGTGAATGCGCACGTGCCGGCCGGGAACGGCCAGTCGGAAATGCCCTCGATCGTGGTGCGGCGAAGCTGGAGCGTGTAGGTACAGCCGGCGATGATCTCGCATTGCAGCGGAACGGTCTTCTGGGTCTTTGCCGCAAAGTCCATGGGCGCACTTTCGTAGAGAACGCGCTCACCGCGCGTGATGCGCACGGTGACGGCCTTCATGCCGCTCTCGGGCGCAGGCAGCGTCACAGAGGCGAGGCTGCCGTAGCCGCCGGGTGTGAAATCGCAGAGTTTGCCGACCGCGTTGCCAAACAGCGTGAGCCCCTGCGTCTGCTCGGTAAAGGCCGGCTGAATGGACGGGACGAGGATGGGCGTGCCGTCAATGTTTTGCAGCTGCTCGAGGCTCTGCACCTCGCCCTCCTTCTTCGACAGATCGACTGTCAGCAGATTCTTCCGGCGCAGGAGCGAGCGCCCCGCATGGTGCTGTGCCTGCGCGTCGTGTGCGAGGTGATGGCGGAGCGTCTCGGCGGCGGTGTTGTAGTTGCCGCCGACCGTCTCCAGCGCGTCAAAGTTGGCGTTGACCTGTTCGAGGTTCACGAAGTCCTCGGGGACCCAGCGATACAGCTGTAAATGCTCGGTTCTTGTCATATTTTTCTCCTTTTTGCGCCGGAGTGCGTCCGGCGCGGCGTATTTGGAGACTGCTCTCCTACCATTGGGAGAAAAAGAACGCGCGGTTGCACCTTTCGGTACGCGGCTGTTTTTCAAAAACGCAGGACACGCTGTGGGCGCGTCACGGCGCGATCTCGCGGTACATGCCGACGGCGTCGTCCTTGCGGACGTTGTCCGTCACCTGGAGCACCTCGACGGCGACGGTGCGCGCGCCGAACTGGATCTCGATCCGGTCGCCGACCTTCACATCGTAGGAGGCCTTGGCGGGACGGCCGTTGACGGACACCTTCGCGCCGTCGCAGGCGTCGTTTGCGACGGTGCGGCGCTTGATGAGGCGCGAGACCTTGAGATATTTGTCAAGACGCATGATTTCTTCTCCTTTGTGGATAAAAGCGCTGCGCCCGTCCGGCAGGCCGCGTGCGGCGGCTGACCTTCGGGCGCAGAGGCGGATTATTTTGCGACCTTGTCCTTGAGCTGCTTACCGGCCTTGAAAACGGGGACGGTGGTGGCGGGGATCTCAATGGCTTCCTTGGTCTTGGGGTTGCGGCCCATGCGCGCCTCGCGGGACTTCGTCTCGAAGCCGCCGAAGCCGACGAGCTGAACCTTGTCACCGCTGCAGAGCGCCTCGGTGATGGCATCAAACGTGGCGTTCACGGCCTTTTCGGCGTCCTTCTTGGGCAGGCTGCACTTTTTTGCGACTTCCGCGATCAGTTCGGTTTTATTCATGATGGTTCCTCTTTTCGTAAATAATCAGATTTCAGTTGGATTTGCGCTTTTCCGGTCGGCTGTTTCTTTTTGTGCGCTCCACAGCGCGAGCAGCTCCTCACGGGAAAGACGGGAAAGCGCCGTCCCGTTTTCCTGCGCGGCCTGCTCCATTGCGCCGAAGCGGCGGATGAATTTCTCACACGCGGCGTGCAGCGCCTCCTCCGGGTCGGCGCCGAGCTGAACGGCCACGCTGACGGAGGCAAACAGCACGTCGCCAAGCTCCTCCTCCGCGCCGGAGCCTGCACGGCAGGCGTCGCGAAGCTCGGCGGACTCCTCGTCTAGTTTGTCCAGACTTGCCGCCAGAGATTCCCACACGAAGCCGCCCTTGGCAGCTTTTTTCTGGATCTTTTCCGCGCGCCAGAGAGAGGGAAGCGACCGTGCCACGCTGTCAAGCGTCTGGGTGACGCTCGACTGGCCCTTTTCCTGCTGCTTGAGCTCCTCCCAGCCGATGTTCTGCTCGTTGCTGAAGACGTGCGGGTGGCGGAAAATGAGCTTTTTGCAGATGCCGTCGCACACATCGTCGAGCGTGAAGCGGCCGGCCTCGCGCTCGATGTCGGCGTGGAACAGGACCTGCAAAAGCACGTCGCCCAGCTCCTCACACATGAGCGCCGGGTCGTCGCGGTCAATGCCCTCGCACGCTTCGTAGGCCTCCTCCAGGAGGTTGCGGCGGATGGACTGATGCGTCTGCGCGCCGTCCCACGGACAGCCGCCGGGGCCGCGCAGCAGCGTGACGATCGCCGCCAGATCGTCCATGCTATAACGCTCTTTGCTAGTAAAATTTATCATAATTCGACCTCTTTCGCAAGTGGCATGTGGATTATTTTTGCCGGATCCGGAGAATTTTCGCGATTTTTTCACCCTTCGGCAGCAGCATGCAGTCTTCATACGTGATGCAGCGCAGCGCCACCGCCAGAACGAGATAAACGCACACCGCAAACACGAGCGCCGCCAGACAGGCGAGCTTCACGGACGGCAGATAGTGCGCCAGCACGCGGTAGACCATGAACGTGGCCGCGCCCATGAGCGCCGAGGCCAGCAGCGGCCGGATGAGGTTGCGGACGATGGGAAGCCCGCCCCGGACGCTCTTTCGAAGCGACCGGATGTTCAGGATCGTGATGACGATGTAGCACACCAGCGTCCCGGCGGGCGCGCCGACGATGTTGATCGACGGAATGCCGACGAGGACGAAGTTCACGGCGATCTTCACAATGCCGCCGATGAGCATGTTGATGACCGGCGAGGTCACATCGCCGTGCGCCTGCATGAAGGCGTTGAGCAGCAGGACGAGGGAGTTAAAAATGACGGCAATGCCGAGGATCGAGAGCATCGGCACGGCAACGGCAAGCTCGTCTGCGCTGTAGCGGCAGAGCAGCCGGATGACCGGCTCTGCCATGCAGAACAGACCCGCCGCGCACGGCATCGAGATCAGCGCCATCGTGCGCAGCGCCGATTCCTCGGTCGCGCGGACGCCCTCATGGTCCTTGCGCGTCAGCGCCGCCGTGATGGCGGGGATGCAGGCGATCGTGATGGTGGGGATGAACGCGCACGGAAGGGCGAAGATGGTCTGCTGGTAGTTGTAGACGCCCTTGAGGCTCTCGGCCTGCGCCACGCTCCAGCCGAGCCCGTCCTCCAGACGGCGCATGTAGATCATGGTGTCGAACAGGTTGATGATCTGAAGACCCGCCGAGCCGAGCGTGATGGGGACGGCGATGGAGAGAAGCTCCTTCATCGTCGCCTTGCCGGTCTTGGGCGTTCCGGCGGCCGAGGCGGTCAGCGCGGCGCTTGCCCGGCGGAATTTCCCGTGCAGATACAGCACGGACACCAGACATCCGAGCGTCACACCGAGGATCGCGCCGCCCGCCGCCAGCGTCATGTCGCCGTATTGCAGGGCGGACTCGCCCGGCGCGAGCACAAGGCCGTTTTCGCGCACGCAGCGCTCGCCGGTCAGCTTCATGATGAGCCACGCCAGCGCCAGACCCACGACCAGACGGGTGATCGACTCAAAGACCTGACTGACCGAGGTGGGGGTCATGTTGCTCTGCCCCTGGAAGAAGCCGCGGTAGGCGGAGATCATGCAGATCAGCAGCACGCACGGCGCAAGCGCCGCAATGGCTGCCCACGAGTTTTCGCTGTTGGAGACAAGCACCGAAAGGGGCCTGCAAAACACCAGCATCACGAGGCTTCCCACGATGCCGATGGCGAGGAACACATAGATGGCGGTCTTGAAAATGCGGCGGATCTGCGCCTCATTTCCGAGCGCCTGCGCCTCGGAGATCATGCGGCTCATCGCCACGGGCAGACCCGTTGTGGAGATCATGAGCAGCACGTTGTAGACGTCGTAGGCGCTGTTGAAGTAGCCGAAGCCCGTCGAGCCGATGATGTTGTTGAGCGGGGTCTTGAACAGGAAGCCCATCAGCTTGACGAGGATCGTGCCGAGCGCCAGGATCGCCGTGCCCTGCAAAAAGGACTGCTTTTTGATCGGCTGGCTGCCGAGCGGTTCACTCATTGTGCATCCTCCTCTGTGTCGGGGCCATCGGCTTTCGCGTCGGAAAAGATGGTCGGGATGGCATGGTCGCGAAGCTCCTGCATCACGGCGTCAAGATCGATGGAGGCGTATTTGCCCGCCGCGTACAGGACCCTTCCGCGCACCATCGTCAGCGCCACATCCTGCCCGCAGACGGTGTAGACGAGGTCTGTGAGCATGTTGTGGCACGGGATGAGGTGCGGCTGATTGAAGTCCAGAAGAATGAGATCGGCGTCCATGCCGGTCTTGATCATGCCGCACTCGGCGGCGCGGCCCTGTGCGCGTGCGCCGCAGACCGTCGCCATCATCAGCGCGGCCTCGGGCGGCAGCGCGTCCACGCGGCCGGCGGCTGCCTTTGCCATCAGCGCGGCCGTCCGCATCTCGGAAAACACGTCGAGACTGCCGCTTGCGGCGGCGGACTCGGTGCCGAGACAGACGTTCATGCCCGCCTTCACCATGGCGAGCACGTCCGCGCGCCCCATGCCGAGGCGCAGCTCGCTGCGCGGGCAGTGGACGGCGGAGACGCCGCGCCGCGCGAGCAGGCGCATGTCCTCCTCACTCAGGTGGCAGCAGTGCGCTGCGGCGGCAGGCGCGGCAAACAGCCGGTGGCAGTCGAGAAGCTGCGCCTGCGTCAGACCCGTGCGGTCGAGGCAGTCCTCCTCCGCGGCGGCTGTCTCCGAGAGATGCAGCTGCATTCCAAGCCCGTTTTCCAGCGCGTAGCCGCTGACGGCCTCCCACGCCGGATGGGTCGAGGTGTCATACGAGTGGATGGCGCAGTCGATCTTGATGCGGCCGTTGTCAAAGCCGTGCCAGCGCTCGTGAAGCGCCGCGGCCTCAAGACAGTCGGGATCGGCGTCAAAGTCAAAGCCGTCGGTCAGCTCCGTCGTGACGGGGTGGCAGAGATTTGCCTTGATGCCGCTTTCCGCGATGGCCTCCGCCTCGGCGTCGGAGAAAAAGTACATCTCACTGACCGAGGTGACGCCGAAGCGCAGGCACTGCGCGATGCCCAGAAGCGCCGCGGCCTTGACGCTCCGCGCGTCCATCCGCGCCTGACGCGGAAAAACGCTCCGGCGCAGCCACTCGTCCTGCGCAAGCTCGTCGCCATAGCCGCGCAGCAGCGACAGCGGCAGATGCGTGTGGCAGTTGACAAGACCCGGCATCAGAACCATGCCGGAGGCGTCAACGATGTGCTCCGGCTGCTCCTCCGGGGCTTTTTTTCCGAGATAGGCGATCTTTCCGTCCGTGACGCCGACAAAGGCGTCGAGCCAGACGGACATCCGTTCGTCCATGGTGAGGACGGAAACGTGCGAGAATAAAGTGTCCATGCAATGCTCCTTCGATGAGACGTTCAAAGTGCGGGGCGCGGGGCGCGGGTCTGCTCCAGAAGCGCAAAGATCTCGTCCTTCTGGCGCAGCACCGTGTCGATGCGCTGGATGTAATCCTGCGGATATTTCGGGTTGTGGAAGCGCTCCAGCGCACCGGCGGGCAGATTGATCTTGTTCATGCCGCCGCCGCCGAGCGAGAGGATGCTGTGCAGCTCCTCCATCATGTATATGTTGTAATATCCGGTATAACCCGCGCGGCACCAGCCGACGTTTTCAAAGCTGCCGGACATGTACTTCTGACGGTAGAGATAGTACGGCTCAAACGCCGCCGCGCGGAGCTGGCGTCCGGAGGCGTCGAGCATCTGCGCCACGTCCTCGCGCGTGGGGAGCGTGACGCGCCGCTGGAACAGGTCGGCGCCCTTTTTGAGCGCCAGCGTGTGAACGGTGACGTTGCTCGGCTCCAGCGCGAGTACCTGCCGCACCGTCTCGGAAAACGATGCCGGCGTGTCGCCGGGAAGTCCGGCGATGAGATCCATGTTGATGTCGTCAAAGCCCGCCTCGCGTGCCATCTGGAACGCCTCGACGGTCTCGGCGGCGGTGTGGCGGCGGCCGATGGCGCGCAGAACGCTGTCGGACATCGTCTGGGGGTTGATGGAGATGCGCGTCGCGCCGCCCGCGCGGATGGCGCGGAGCTTCGCAAGGTCGAGCGTGTCGGGCCTGCCGCCCTCCACGGTGAACTCCAGCGACCGCGAGAGGTCAAAATGCGTGCCGATCGCGTCCAGAAGCCGCGTCATCTGCGGCGTGGAGAGCGTGGTCGGCGTGCCGCCGCCGATATACAGGCTGCGGATGTGCCAGCCGGAGCGCTTTAAAAGCGCGCCCGTGTACTCGATCTCGCGGATGAGGCAGTCGAGAAACGGCGGCAGAAATTCCCCGAAGCGCTCGACCGATTCGCTCACGAACGAGCAGTAGGCGCAGCGCGTGGGGCAGAACGGGATGCCGATGTAGAGCGAAAGATCGTCCGGAGCGAGCAGCCGCGCCGCCTCGAGCGTGTGCCGCGAGGCGTCCAGACACAGCCGCCGCCGTTCGGGCGTGACAAAATACACGTCGCGGAGCATCCGGTCGGCGTCCTGCTCGCGCCCGCCCTCCAGCAGCACCTTGGTGGCGAGCTTCGTGGGGCGGACGCCCGAAAGCGCGCCCCAGGGCGGCGCCTCGGGCAGAAGCTGCACCGCGGCGAGATAGTAGCTCTGCTGCAAAATGCGGCGCGTCAGGCGCACATCGGCCTTCGTGAGCGGGATGCGGCGCGCGGCGGTGGCCGTTTTTCCGTCCAGCGTGATCTTCGCCGTCGCGGTACGGTAAATTTTTCCGTCATGGAGCGAGGAAACGGCGCCGTCCTCGCCAGAGAACGGCGTCTCGACAAATTGCGTGGGCCGGTCGCCAAAGAGCTGCATTTGCAGCTGCTCCACAGGATAGCGCTCGGCGTGGCCCTTCAGATACAGCTTCATGTGTGCATCGCCTCTTGCATGTAGAAATTGCTGCTGCGCTCACGGTCGAGCGTGGAGGGCTCGCCGTGACCGGGGCAGACGGTCAGATTTTCGGGGATACCGCCGAGCCGCCGGAGCGAGGCAAGCATCTGCCCGGCGCTGCCGCCCTCAAAATCGGTGCGGCCGCAGGAGCCTGCAAACAGCGTGTCGCCGGAAAACAGCGCGCTGCCGCAGCGCAGGCAGACCGAGCCCGGCGTGTGACCGGGCGTTTCGAGCACGGTAAATTCCAGCGCGCCCAGCTTCACGGTGTCGCCCTCCTGATAGGTGTCGGTGTAGACGAGGTTGCCGTGGCTCATGTTGCGGGCGTTGTCGCTGTCCGCCGGGTGGACGTAGATCGGGACGGCGGGCAGCGCGCTGTGCAGCGCCTTCAGGGCGCCTGTGTGGTCAAAATGCGCGTGCGTCAGCAGGATCAGGCCGATTTTCCAGCCTGCCTCCTGCACGCGCCGCAGGATCTTCTGCGCGGACGCGCCGGGGTCGATCACGGCGCAAAGGCCGCTCTGCCCGTCGGAGACGAGATAGCAGTTCGTGCCGAGCGGCCCGAGCGGAAGCGTGAGAATGTTCATAAAAAGCTCCTTTTCAAAGCATGCCGCCGGCTTTGGCGGCGCAGGACGGGCGATCATACAGAGCCACGGCAGCGGAAACGCTCCGCCGCACTATTTTATACTAAAACCTGATTAAAATCTTCCATGCTTTCTGGTCTAAATTGCGCCAGAATGCGTTATCTTCCTTGCTGGGCAACCGCCCAGCTGCGTCATCTGCCTTTTCTGGCACAATTTATCCTCAGAAATCTTTTAAAAATTTCAAACAGGTTTTAGTATTAGATCTTTCGTGTCAACGATCAAGGTAACTGGCCCGTCATTGACAGACTCCACCTGCATATACGCGCCGAACTCGCCGTGCTGCGGCGGGAAGCCCAGCCGCGTACACTCCGCGAGGAACTGCTCATACAGCGGGATGGCGGTCTCCGGCCGCGCCGCGCCGATGAAGCTCGGCCGGCGGCCGTGGCTGACATCGCCGTAGAGCGTGAACTGGCTCACGACCAGCACGCCGCCGCCCACGTCAGCCAGGGAGCGGTTCATTTTGTCATTTTCATCGCGGAAAACGCGCAGCCCGAGGCACTTTTCCGCGAGCTTGCGGCAGCTTTCCGGTGTATCCTCCGGGGAAATGCCGAGCAGGATCAAAAAGCCCTGCCCGATCGAGCCGTGCAGCTCACCGTCGATGCAGACGGAGGCAGAGCGCACGCGCGTGACGACTGCTTTCATAGTCAGACCTTTCTGCCGCGCAGGCGGCGGTTTTTTTCGGGCAACGTCCGATGGAGAGACGTCTCAACCCCGCTTTCTTTCTCGCATGAGAAAGAAAGCGCCGTTGACGGTTGAAAGAATGGCAAAGGGGGATTTCGATTTCCCCCTTTGCAATCCCCTTAAAACGACCAAGAAGGGGGCTGCGGCCCCCTCTCTTGGATTTTCCCCCGGGGGTCAGTTGGTGCGCAGGAAATTTGTCGTATTTGCAAACGTCGGGCGTACGCATGGAGGTTTGTTCTACATTGTAGGGGCGGACGACTCTGTCCGCCCTCAAAATTCGTTGAATTTTCGTGGTCGGGTGTAGGGGCCGATGCCCACATCGGCCCATTGAAAATGTTGCGGATTCGCATCGGATTTCCGTAAAAACGGGCGTTTCCTGCGGGCGGACAGGGTCGTCCGCCCCTACGGCGTAGAATAGAAAATCAACGCGGTTTCGCCGGAAAACCGCCATAAAACGGCCATTTCTTGCGGGTCGATGTAGGCATCGACCCCTACGGCGCAAAATGGGAAACGCGGCGGTTTTCGCATGACCTGTACGATTTTTAACGGTCATTTGTAGGGGCGGACGACTCTGTCCGCCCTCAAAATTCGTTGAATTTTCGTGGTCG
>OCIU01002471.1_pt1 | contig 10708 bp, 11 predicted proteins | sample 1538471 | NCBI WGS metagenome assembly OCIU01 (sample SAMN04571693, study PRJEB22368) | human gut metagenome | biome: human gut; material: stool | host: Homo sapiens | place: Luxembourg | collected 2012-06-01 | reverse complement strand
CGCCGGTCGCGGTCAGGTCGAGACTGCGCTCGAGCTTGTCCAGATGCGCTTCCAGCTCCGAGATCTTCATGAAGCCCTTGTCGATGCGGACCTTGCCGTCCTGTGCGTACATGACGCCCGCGCCGTCCGGGTTGCCCGCCCACATGGTGCGGATGGTGTCGTGGGACGGCATTTTCACGCCCGCCGGTTTCGCTGCGATGATACACATTTTGTTGTCCTCCTGTGGTTTGGTCTCCCTCGGTTAGGGCTTCCCACGACAGCGCCGGTGCGAGCGACGCTGTTTCGGCCGGTTGCCGTCCGGCTCTCGTCAGGTGGGTGGCCTGCTCGACGCGCGGTCATGCGCCGATCAGGTGAAGGATGCGCTCGATGATCTCCGGGGCCAGTATGATCCATAGAAAGCCCACGAGCAGGCGGATGTCGTCGCGCGTGAGGTGCTTCATGCGTCCACCTCCTCGCCGTGGGCGGGGTCGATAATGTAGCGGATCCAGGCCAGATCGTCGGCGGGGATGGGCTCGTAGAGCCAGCCGGTGCCGTAGGTGTAGGGCTTGCCGTTGTGCTCGACGGTGAGCAGACCCACCTCGCGCAGATGCTCACGCGCGGCCGGGTAGTCGTACCTGCGCCCGTCCAGCCAGCGTTTGACCTCGGCCTCCTGCTCGGGCGTTCCGGCGTGCATGTTGTTGAGGTGGTAGCTGCGCCAGAGGCGGACGATTTCGTGGAAAGCGTAGTCGGAGATAAACGGGATGAGCTCGTCGAAGCACTGGCCGCCGCAGACGATGTCCGTGCCGCGCGGGTTCCAGACGTTCGCGCAGGCCGCGAAGACCGCGCCCTGGTCGGTGTCCTCCAGGCGGAGCTCCACCTCGACGCGGCAGTCGTGCTGACCGTGGCCGTACCAGTCGATTTTGCCGAAGGAAATGGTTCTGTTCATGTGTGTGTGACCTCCTAGGTGTTGAGATTTTGCGGGTCTCCCGCGACAGCGCCGGGCAGCGCTGTTTCGGCTCGTGACCGGCGAGCCATCGTCAGGCGGGTGGGGTGGGGCGTGCTCAAATCGTGAGCCAGAAGTCGGCCCACTCGCGCACGTCGGTCGGGTCGAGCGGGCGCTCCTGCGCCTCGCAGCACGCGGCGATCCGGCGCAGCTCGTCGTCCGCGGGCAGGGCGCGCTCGGTGTCCGCGTACCAGTCCGCGAGCACGGCGGCGATGTTCTCCCGCGGCAGGAGCTCGATGTCCTCGTCCTCGTCGGCGTCGTCCTCGTCCTCGGGGTCATCGAGGGCGGCGCGGATGCTGTCGGCCAGATCGTCATTGAGACCCCAGCAGTCGAGCTCGTCGGCGTTGTCGTCGATGTACTCGGCGATGTCGTCGATGTCGCCCGAGTAGTCGCCGTCGGACGAAACCGGGTCGCCAGTCCAGTCAAAACGGAAGTACGGGTCGCGCTCGTCAAAGTCGTCGTAGCGGGTCTGTCTGAGCAGGCGGTCGAGGCGGTCGGTGTCGAGTCCCTCGCCCCAGTTCGTGAGCCAGTCCGTGAGCTCGTCCATGGGCAGGAATTCCAGCTCGGTGAGCCCGCCGCTATAGCTGTTGATGCTGCTGACCAGCTCGCGCAGGTCGTCGTTGTCGCGCTCGGACAGAGCGCGGTAAATGCGTTCACGTTGTGTCATGGGTTGTTCTCCTCTCGTGTCGTGAGTCGGGTTGTGTGGGGTGGCTTCCCACGACGGCGCAGGCCTGCGCCGTTTCGGCCGGATGCCGTCCGGCTCTCGTCAGGTGGGTGGGGTGGGGCTTGCTTCAGGCGTGCGCCGGGCGGGCGATGCCGTCGACGCCGTAGTAGTCCATGGCGCGGTTGCTCGCGGGCAGCGTCTCGGGCACGTCCTCGGCCGCGAGCAGGTTGCGGGCGATCATGTAGTTCACGAGCTCTTTGTAGGGCTTGCAGGCGGCCACGTCTGCCCAGGTGCTCGCGGGGATGTCCGCCCAGTCGTGCGCCATGGCGTATTCGAACATGTTGCTCACGAGCTGGATCGCGGCGATGAGCGTGTCGCGTTTGAGCGTGCCGCGGAAGATGCGGATCTCGACCGTCGCGGTGTTCGTGACGTTCACGGCGGTGTAGCGGTCGTTATGGTTGGAGCGATACGCCGGGACGCGGGCGGATGCCCAGGACGCAAGCTGCGCGCCGCTGCTCACGTGGCGGATGTCGTCGGGCGTCACGCCCAAGCGGTCGATGGGCGCCCACTGCTCCAGGCAGGAGCGGCGGCGGCGCGAAAAGCGCGTGAGCTCGGCGGTGTAGAGCGCGAACAGCACCTGCACCTTGCGCGTTACGTCGTCGCGCTCGGCGTCCGTGCTGCCTAGCTGCGCGCGGCCGACATGGACGTGCAAGCCAGAGTTTGCGGCGTCGTGCGAGCGGAATCCCGCTTTCTCGCAGGTGCGCTGGATCTGGCGCCAGTGCATGACATACATGTGATGCGCCAGCGTGCCGGGGTGGGAGACGATCTCGACGCCGTTGGAGAGACTGCCGTCGGATTTGCAGTAGGTGCGGCCGCCGGGGATCTCGTCGATGCGGTCGGACAGCTCGTATGCGTCCATGCGGACGTTGCCGCCATCGTTGCGGGGCTCGCACTCGAGCTCGACGCCGAACGTCAGGTGTTCGCGGCTCTCGCGGTCGTTCTTGTAGCCGATTTCCGGCTCGGGCTTGTAGCTGTAATTGTGAATCATGGGTTGTGCTCCTCTCGTGATGTGTGTTGGTTTGGTGTTCGGGTTGATGTATTAGCGCTGCGCAAATTGCGAGGGATGAAATCGGGAGCGGCGTGCTCCCCTGTTGCGCAACGCAATTTTAGCGCTGTGCAAACGCAAATGTCAACCCGAAAATTGCGCTATGCAAACATTTCGGCACAATGCACAAAACATCGGTGCCGAAATTGTGCAAGTTTTTTCGGCGATGTCGTGGTATGTCATGGCCGCGGTTTGGTAGACTGTAGACATGAAATTATACAGAGCGTAATCATGGCGATTACGGAGAGGATAGGGTGAAGCAGATGTTTGTCAAAGGCGACACGGCCGGGCGCGCGGAGGCCGGGCGCAAGGGCGCAGCGCGCAGCGCGGAGGTGCGCAGGCGCAAGCGGGCGCTGCGCGAGGCCGCGCAGGCGCTGCTCTGGCACGGGCTCACGGCCAACGAGGCCGACGCCGCCGAGCAGCTACGTGCCATGGGCGTGGACGATCCCACGGGCGCGGATGCAGTCATGCTCGCGCAGTTCGTGCGGGCGTGCGCGGGCGACACGGACGCGGCGCGCTTCGTGCGCGACACGGCGGGCGAGCGTCCTGGCACGGAGATCAATGTTCGGGCGCTGGCCGAGCAGCCTGTCGCCGATCTGGATCTCGCGGCGCTGTCGGATGCCGAGCTCGCCGAGCTCGCCGAGGCAAAACAGGAGGCCGTGCTGCCTGAGCGTTGCACCGACGTTGCACCTGCCGCCGAGACGATGCCCGCAAAGCCTTGATGCAGCAGGGTTTTCTGCACCGTGGGGTGGTAGTCTCCGGAGCTAATGTCCCGTGTTGCTATCGCGTTCGCGTGGGTATGTGCACGGCCGCATGAGCGGGCGGCGGGCGCGGGCGTTGAACGCTGGCGCTGCGCGCGGGGGGTACGCCCCTACGCGCGTGTGCGTATTGCACCCGACCCATCCGCGCGCGTATACGAGCGCCCCCGGGGGGTGTGGCCCCGGCGGGGGGCGGGGGGTCGCGTCGGAAGAGGGGTCCCCACGCGCGAAAATTTGAGGGTAAAAAAGCGCTTTACAAGAACTACCAATTCGCCAAAACGGAGGTGTGCGGCGCGACGATGAGTGACTTCGACATAATTCAGGCGGAACGCGCGGCACGCGAATTGGCTCGCAGACGTTACCGGAGCTATCTGCCTTATGTACATGGGCAGACGTGGGTAAAGACGCGAATGAGCGAATTTCTGGCGGACCGGGTGCAGAGCTTCATCGAAGCGAAGACCGGGAACGCCTACGATATTCTGGTGATCGAAACACCTCCGCAGCACGGCAAGTCGCTGACGATTACGGAGTCTTTGCCGAGCTGGTATCTGGGGAAGTACCCGACCCGGCAAGTCATCTTGGCGAGCTACAACGACGATTTCGCCGAGCGCTTCTGCCGGAAGAACAAGACGAAAATTCGCCAATTCGGCGATAAGCTGTTTCAGATTCGGATCGGAGAGATCGACCGCGCAACGGAGATCGAGCTCGACAACCACAAGGGCCGCCTGATTAGCCGAGGCATCCGATCCGGCATCACCGGCAACCCGGGCGACCTGATTATCATCGACGACCCGATCAAGTCCCGCGAGGAGGCCGATTCGGATACGTGGCGCGACAAGGTGTGGGCGGAGTGGCAGAACTCCATTAAGTCCCGTTTGTCGGCCGGTGCGAAGGTCGTTGTGATCATGACGCCCTGGCACGAGGACGATTTGGCGGCGCGTATTTTGGCGACTGAGCCAAACGCGACACTGCTCAGGCTACCGGTAGAGGCAGAGGAAAACGACCCGCTCGGGCGAGAGCCGGGAGCGCCGCTGTGCCCGGAGCTGGGCAAGAACGCGACGTGGCTGGCGGATTTCAAAGCGAGTTATCTGGCCGACCCGAAGGGCGGCGTGCGTGCGTGGACGGCGCTGTATCAATGCAAGCCCCGTGTAGAGGGCGGCAACCTGATCCAGCGGTCGTGGTGGCAGTATTTCGATCCGAAGGACATCACGTACTTCGGCACGGAGCTCATCAGCGTGGACGCGACGTTCAAAGGCCTCGACACGAGCGACTTTGTGGCGATCACGGTGTGGGGCAAGCTCGGCGCGAACTACTATTTGCGCTACTGCCTGAACCGAAAGATGTCATTCACGGACACGCTTCAGGCGATTCGTCTGGTGCAGGGGCTGTACCCCGCGGCACGGCGGGTGCTGATCGAGGACAAGGCGAACGGTTCGGCGATCATTGATGTGCTGCAGCGCGAGATGTTCTGCATCCCGGTGAACCCGAAGGGCGGCAAGAAGGCGCGTGTGAATGCGGTGAGCCCGGCAATCGAGGCAGGACATGTGTTTTTGCCGATGGGGGCGCCTTGGCTGGATGAGTATATCGACCAGTGGAGCGCTTTCCCGGCCGGTGCGCACGACGACATGGTGGACAGCACGACGCAGGCATTGAGCTACATGGTGTATTCCTCCGGTGAGGCGACCCCGGCGCGACTGCCGGAAGAGGCGGAGGAGCAGCGGCGCGACGAGGAGTCCTTTTTGGATTCAGAGACGCTGTATGACGTGTACGGCGGCTACGAGTCGTGGTAACAGCAAGAGAATAAAAAAGCACCGACCCGGCGATTTGCTGGATCGGTGCTTTTGTTTGGCCATGTGGCCGAAAGGAGTATGGCTTTTGGTTTATATCATCTACGGTGCGGTTGGCGTTTTGCTCGGCCTGGCGATCTGTGCCGGGTGCGTATATCTCGGCTGGCGGGGGCACGCGAAGTTCGTGGAGCACACCCGCACGGCCGAGGCGAAGGAGCTCGGTGAACAGGAACGCGCGCGGCTGATTGAACAGCAGCAGGCGTTCCGATCCATGATGGATTACAGTACAGACGTCGCGTATGGCCTTGAGCCGGTAACGCCCGCCACGCAGGAGGAGTGATCGGCATGAGCGGTAAGGACAGCATTACACAGGCCTGGAGGTACTACGAGAACGGGCGGACATACAACAACAGTCTGTCCCCGAGCCAGTACGCGACGGTAAACACGAACATTGAATTCTTCATCGGAAATCAGTGGCGTAACCTGCCAAAAACGCGCGCTATGGCGTGCCTGCCGAAGCCGGTGTTCAACATCATCAAGCGCATTACGAGCCTGTTCGTGGCGTCTCTGACGGCCAGCGGTGTAGCGATCGTTTATGACCCGCTTCAGTATTACGACGGGACGAATTTGAGCGACCCGTCAACCGACGCTTCGGAGTACGCAACGGCGGAGGTTCGCAACCTGCTGGACAAGTTCAAGATGGAATACCGCATCCGTGAGGCGCTGTTTGACGGCGCGCAGACGGGTGATTACTGCGCACATTTCTACTGGGATCCGGACGCTGTGCCGTATGGCGGCGCGTTTGGCCCGTATCGTGGCGAGATTCAGATGGAGCTGGTGGACGGTATCAACGTTATGTTCGGCAATCCCAACACGCCGAATGTGGAAAAGCAGCCCTACATTCTGATTGTTGGCCGCGACACGGTGGCGTCCCTGCGAGAGGAGAAACGCCGCTATGACAAGCGCAACCCGCAGAAAAAGCAGGGCGCGGAGGCCAGCATCCAGGGTGATACGGAGTATTTCGAGCAGGCCGGTGTCGGCGGCAAGCATGAGCTGATTCAGTCTGACGACGGCCACGACAAGTGCCTGTTCCTTTATATGTACACCAAAAAGACGCACGAGGAAGACGTGGTTGACCCCAAGACCGGCGAGCCGATGAGGGAGACTGTTCGAGACGCAAACGGAGATCCGGTGCCGGAACGTGATGCGAAGGGCTTTCCGATTGTGGACGCGAACGGTCAGCCGGTATATAAGACCCGCACGATGCGGCGCTACGTTACGACCGTGCACGTTACGAAGGCGACGCGCAACTGCGTGATCTACGAGGATGTGGACACGGGGCTCTCCCGGTATCCGATCGCGTGGGGCAACTGGGAGCGGCAGAAAAACCAGTATCACGGCCGCGCGCTTGTGACCGGCATTATCCCAAACCAGATTTTCATCAACACCATGTTTGCGATGGTGATGCGCCATTTGCAGCTCATGGGATTCCCCAAGACCGTCTACAACCAGGATCTGATCGGCCAGTGGGACAACGAAATTGGGCAGGCAATCGGCGTGCGCGGGATGCAGCCAGGCCAGAACATCGGCCAGATTGCGACCACCCTGCAACCGGCCGACATGTCCAATCAGATCATTTATGCGATCGACAAGGCGATGGCGTATACCAAGGAGTGCCTGGGAGCGACGGACGTGCAGATGGGCGCTGTGAAGCCGGACAACACCTCCGCGCTGATGGTGCTCCAGTCCAATTCGGAGGTTCCGCTGGAGAACACGCGCGCCGGTATGTACGAGTGGATTTCGGACATCGGCGCGATCCTGCTGGATATGATGGGCACGTACTATGGCAAACGACCGCTGGTGCGAGACAAAGATTTTGACGAGCCGGTGACGGGCGCGGACGGTACGCCGATGATCGACCAGACGACCGGGCAGATGATTACGCAGAAGGTGACACGCCGCGTTGCGGAGGAATTTGACTTCTCACAGTTCAAGCACCTGTGGTTCAACATTCGCGCGAGTGTTGGCGCGACGACCTACTTCTCGGAGATCGCGATGGTGCAGACGCTTGATAACCTGCGTCGAGACGGCACGCTGGATGTGATCGCGTATCTGGAGCGCATACCGGATAAGCTGATTCCGAAAAAGCAGGAGCTGATTCAGGAGCTGAAGAGACAAGCACTTGCCGCGCAGCAGGCGCCGGGCGCAGTCGCCGCATCGGCGGCAGCTCCGGTGACGATGGGCAGCGGGGCGGCGGATGCGCCGGGCGGCCCGTCGATGGGCGGGGCGCTGGACGCCGAGAAGACGATTCAGAACATGCCACAGAACATCCAGCAACGTTTCAGCGCGCTGCCGCAGAAGGCGCAGACCGCGCTGCTCAAGGTTCAGGGAGCGGAATAATCCGCCCCTGGGCCTTTTTTCTTGCTCACAAGCCGCGATGGCGGTTTGAGATAAATTCTTTCTCACCATGAAAGGAGACACACATGGATACCAACAACGAAGCGACGAGCACCTATCTGGACGAGGACGCCCCGATTCTGCCGGATGGCTGGGCAGACGGGGACGACCTTTTCACGGATTCCGATGACGCGGCCGAAGTCGACACGGCAGCCGAACCGGGAGCCACAGATACGGGCGTTGCAGAGAACGCTGCGGATACGGACGGGCTCCCCACCACGGAGTCGGGCGAGGATGCAGCGCAGGACGCCGAGACAGACACTGAGACGACCGATACCACGGAGTCGGGTGCGAGTCAGGCGGAGGAGACGATGCTCCGGTTTAAGGCCCTTGTGGATCACGAGGACATTGACGTGGAGCTGAAAGAATCCGAGCTACCGACAATCTACCAGAAAGCCCGCGTTACGGACAGAGTTCAGCAGCGGCTGGCGGAGATGACGCCCACGGTCGAAACGGCCGCGCGCCTGGCCCGCCAGATGGGGTATGACTCTCCGCAGGACATGCTGAACGCCGCCGCGCAGAACTACCACGACTCCGAGATTGAGAAGCTGACGTCCGAGGGTGTGCATCCCGAGGTCGCCCGTGACATCGTGGAGCGCCGGATGCAGGACGCTGCGGTTCCGGTGCAGCGCGCGGAGAGCAGCGAGCCCGCCGCACAGGCGGAGACCGCGGCTCAGCGGGACTATCAGGCGGAGGTCGAGGAGCTCTTGCAGGCGAGGCCGCAGCTCCGGGGGCAAGCGCTTCCGGATGCAGTGTCCAGAGCCGCGGTGGAGGGCGATAAGCGCCTGCTGCTGGCGTATCTGGACTATGAGGCGCAGCAGGCACAAGCCGAAAATGAACGACTCCGCAAGGAGAATGAAATCTACAAACAGAACGCAGCTACGGCTGCGCGTTCACCGGTACGGGGCGTTTCTGGCGGAGGGGCAACAGACCTGAAGCCGAGCGACCCGTTTTTGGATGGCTTCAATTCCTCTGACTGGTGACGCGCAAATGCCGCGGCTGCGGAATCATGAAAGGATGAATGATTATGGCAGGCGGCAAGAATCTCGCCCCTAAGTATAGCACTTCCGTCGACGAGCGCTTCTCGCGCGAGTCCCAGGCTATGCTGGCACTGAATAACGACTATGAATTCACCGGCGTGGACACCGTGAAGGTGTACTCCATCCCGGTTGTCCCGATGACCGACTACAAGCGTACCGGCGCCAACCGATACGGCACCCCGAATGACCTGACCCGCAACGTGCAGTCGCTTCAGGTCAAGCGCGACCGCGCGTTCAGCTTCATCATCGACAAGGGTGACAAGATCCAGTCCGAGATGGTGTCTGACGCCGGTAAAGCGCTGGCACGTCAGCTCCGTGAGGTCTGCGTGCCGGAGTTCGACACCTACGTGTTCGCTACTCTGGCCGCTTCCGCGACCGCGCACGGCAACTACGCCACTACGGCGATCACGAAGAGCAACGCCTATGAGCAGTTCCTCAACGGCATGGAGGCTCTCGGTAACGCCAACGTCCCGGATCAGGGCCGCGTGTGCTTCTGCTCCTACCGCTTTGCGAACCTGATCAAGCAGGACAGCGCTTTCATGCGCTACGGCGACGCCACCCAGGACATGCTCGTTAAGGGCGTCATCGGTGAGGTCGACGGCTGCAAGATCGTGAAGGTTCCGTCGAGCAGACTGCCCGCGGGCTGCGCGTTTATCATCACGCACCAGGTTGCTGCGACGGCGCCGAAGCAGCTCGAGGACTATAAGATCCACGACAACCCTCCCGGAATCTCCGGTTGGCTCTGCGAAGGCCGCATGATTTATGACTGCTTTGTCCTCAACGAGAAGGCCAAGGCCGTCTACTATCACGGCTCCCAGGCTGTGCTGAAGATCCTGAACGTGGGTACGGCCGCAACGGATACCGGCAAGACCACCATCCTGGTTGAGCCGGGCACGATGGAGGGCAGCAAGCGTTACTACATGACCGCAGCGAAGGCCTCTGCGCTGACGGCGGTTACTTACGGTACCGCAATCACGACCTCTGGTTGGACGGCCATGTCCGCGGCCACCGGCGTGGAGATCACTCCGACCTCCGGCCATACGGTCGTGCGTGTGGTTGAGGTTGACGCCGAAGGTAAGCCGATCGCTGTCGGTGACGCCATCATCAACCTCGGCTAAGACTGAGGAGGAGCCCTTTTCGGAGGGCTCCTTTTGTGTGCCGGGCCCCAGTGGGCGCAGAAGAGATGGGGGCTTTTCCTCCTTGCCTTTGTCCTGCGTGGCGGTGGAACTCCGCCGCCCGGTCAAGTTTTATTGGAAACGGGGAATGTGCTTATGACTTACGGCGAAATCCGAGATCGCGCGCTGAAGTTGGTCAACCAGTATTCGCTGGCCGGGGAGCAGATCGCGGAGAGCTACAACAACCAGGCGGACTATGTGATGCGCGTCCCCGAGCTTGTGGATGACGCCCAGATGATAATCGCCTCCGGGCCGCGGCCCATTCGGGCATCAAAGGTGCTGGAGCGCAGCCAGGCGAAGGACTACGGCGAATTGCTGGAGTACCGACTGCCGGTTGACCTCATGCAGATCGCACCCGGCGGCCTTTTGGTGCTGGACGGCGAACGGTTTTATTACGAGAGCGGGTACGTGCAGCCGGACGACAAGCGAATCTTGCTGCCGCGAAGCATTACAGGCACGATCCGACTGGAGTATTACCGCCGCCCCCGGCAGATTACGCCGGATCAGGAGGATGCGGACGAACTGGACAACAGCCCCTTGACGCACAACGCGATCCCTTACTACGTCGCGGCGCACCTGGTGCTGCAGGATGACGCCTTTGCGTACTCCGCGCTATACAACGAGTGGCAGAACCAGCTCAACGGCATGTACCAGCGCCCGCAGCCGCATCGTGGGCGGGTTCAGAACGCCTATGGGGACTTTTACAATGTGTGACCACGCGCGTGGTAGACAGGGTTAGA
>OCIU01002460.1_pt1 | contig 10757 bp, 10 predicted proteins | sample 1538471 | NCBI WGS metagenome assembly OCIU01 (sample SAMN04571693, study PRJEB22368) | human gut metagenome | biome: human gut; material: stool | host: Homo sapiens | place: Luxembourg | collected 2012-06-01 | reverse complement strand
AAAGCCGAGCAGCTTTGTGACGGTGGATTTTCCCGAGCCTGTCTGTCCAGTTACACCAACAATCATTTTAAAGCCGCCTTTCGTCAAATCCCGCCGCGCGCACAAGTCGGTTGAACACCGCAAGCCCCACGCCGTTTTCGGGCGGGCAATGGGCAAATACCGTTTGATAGTTTCCGTCGTCGGCCTTTCTCAGCGCGGAAAAAAGGCGGTGGGCATGAGCCCTTTCGTCGCCCTTCGGACCGAGGGAAATCGTCGGAACCGACAGCAGGTCTTTATCCTCTTCAAAGCATATTGCGGCGTCGCCGTCCTTTGCGTTTTGATTTACAAAATCCGCAAATTTATCCCCGTCCCCGTGTATCAGAATGACCTTGCAGGAGGGGGAATAATGCTTGTATTTCATGCCGGGAGAGGAGGCCTTTTCCACCTGAATGTTGTGACCGACCGACGGGTCGACCTCGATTTTCCCGATGACCCTTTCGATTTGCTCGACGGTCACCCCGCCAGGGCGCAGCAGCCTCGGCGGATCGCAGACCATTGATATGACGGTGGACTCCACGCCTACGTCGCTTTGACCCCCGTCGATAATAAGCGGGATTTTACCCTTCATGTCGTGAAAAACATGGTCGGCCGAGGTGGGACTCGGTTTTCCCGAGGTGTTGGCCGAGGGTGCGGCAATGGGCACCCCCGCAAGCTCTATAAGCTCGTTTGCAACGGGGTGAACGGGAAAGCGAACCGCCACCGTGTCAAGACCGCCGGTGGTTTCTTTCGGGACGCGCCCGTTTGACTTGAATATCATGGTCAGCGGTCCCGGCCAAAATTCCTTTGCAAGCATTTTTGCCTTTTCGGGCACAAAATCGGTGAGCTCTTCAAGCTCGCAAAGACGGCCGATGTGCACGATGAGGGGATTATCTGCCGGTCTGCCCTTTGCGGCGAATATTTTTAAAACGGCCGAGCTGTCAAGGGCGTTTGCGCCGAGTCCGTAGACCGTTTCGGTGGGGATTCCCACAACTTCGCCTTCTTTTATAAGCTCGGCGGCCTTGAAAAGTCCCTCTTTCGGGGAAAAAATCTGAGTTTCCATTATATCATTTCTTTTACTTTTTTTATTTGCTCGAGAGAACGTTCGGCAAGAGCGGTATAGCGCTCTTTTTTGTCTCTTATGTGGGTTTCAAGGGGCGGCAGCAGCCCGAAGGAGGCTCCCATGGGCTGAAAATCCGAGATGTCGGGGTCGCTGATATATCTCGAAAGGGCTCCGATAATCGTTTCTCTCGGCAGCGTTACCGTGTCAAGCCCCGACAGCCGCCTGTAAAGATTTATGCCGGCCATAATCCCCGACGCGGCCGATTCCATATAGCCCTCGACCCCCGTGAGCTGACCCGCAAAGAAGAGGTCGGGACGTTTTTTTGCCGAAAAGTCGGAGCAAAGCACCTTGGGCGAATTTATAAAGGTGTTGCGGTGCATGACCCCGTATCTGACAAACTCGGCGTTTTTAAGGGCGGGAATCATGGAGAAAACCCGTTTTTGTTCACCGAATTTAAGATTGGTCTGAAAGCCCACAAGATTATAGAGCGTTCCCTCGCTGTTTTCTTTTCTCAGCTGTACGGCGGCCCACGGTCTGTGTCCCGTTTTGGGGTCGCGAAGCCCCACCGGCTTTAAGGGGCCGTAGCGAATGGTGTCGGCACCCCGTTTTGCCATTATTTCAATGGGCATACAGCCCTCGTAAACCTTGGGACGGTCAAATTCGTGAAGAACGGCGCCCTCGGCATTTATAATCTGCTCATAAAAGGCTTCATACTGCTCCTTGTTCATGGGACAGTTTATGTAATCGTCCTCGCCTCGGTCATATCTCGAGGCGGCGAAGGCACTTTCCATGTCGATGCTCTGCCCTGTGACAATGGGGGCGGCGGCGTCGTAAAAGCTCAGATGGCCGAGCCCGAAAAACTCGGAAATCGCTTTGGAAAAACCGTCGGATGTCAGCGGCCCGGTGGCAACGACGCAGGGACGATCGGGAATTTCGGTTATTTCCTTTGATATAATCTCAATGTTGGGATTCGAACGAATCTTTTCGGTGATTATTTTTGAAAAATCGTCGCGGTTGACCGCCAAAGCTCCACCGGCAGGCACGTCACATTTATACGCCGTTTCGACGCAAACCGACGAAAGCTCGGCCATTTCGGCCTTTAAAAGCCCTCCTGCGGCGGAAATCCGCCTTGCCTTGAGGGAGTTTGAACAGACAAGCTCGGCAAAGAGGTCGGATTTGTGAGCGGGCGAGTGCTTCTTCGGCTTCATTTCGGCGAGGGTCACTTTTATACCTCTGTCTGCCAGCTGAAGAGCCGCCTCGCATCCCGCAAGCCCTGCGCCGATAACGACTGCCTCTTTATTCATCGGTCTTTTCCGCCTTTTTTCTGCCTCTCGGCTTTTTTTCGGCGACCCGTTCATATCCGCAGCCCTCGTTGTTGCAGACGATAAGCCCGCCGCGGCGTTTGAAAAGGGTCTTTCCGCAGTTGGGACAAAGCTCGTCGGTGGGCACGTCCCATGTCATGAATTTGCAGTCTTTATAGTCCTCGCAGCCGTAATATTTATAGCCGCGCTTGGATTTTCGTTCGATTATGGGCTTGCCGCATTTCGGACAGGAGCCCTTTGCCACCGTGACGATGGATTTTGTGGTCTTACATTCCGGATAGCCCGAGCAGGCGAGAAATTTTCCGAATCTGCTGTTCTTTATGACCATCTTTTTGCCGCAGTTGGGACATATCTCGTCGGTTTCCACGTCGGGAACCTTGGCGTGCTTGCCCTCCATTTTCTGCTCGGCAATTTCGAGGTTTTTCTCAAAGGGACCGTAGAATTTTTCAAGGGTTGTGACATAGTCGAGCTTGCCCTCGGCCACAAGGTCGAGATCCTCCTCCATTTTCGCCGTGAATTTGGAGTCGACGATGTCCTTGAAAAGCTCTCGCATGAGCCCCGTGGTCACCTCTCCGAGCGGAGTGGGTTTCAGCGTTCTCTTTTCCCGTTCGACATATTCTCTCTTTATGACGGTGGCAATTGTGGGGGCATAGGTGCTGGGTCGGCCGATGCCGGTCTTTTCCATGACGTCGATGAGGGTGGCGTCGTTATATCTTGCGGGGGGCTGGGTGAAATGCTGATTTCCCGCAAGCTCGCGGAGCACAAGGGTGTCGCCCTCGGCAATGGGCGGCAGCACCGACTCGCCCTCCTCGTTTTCGTCCTTTGCGGTGGCGTAGACGGCGGTAAATCCGTCGAATTTAACGGTGTATCCGCTTGCACGGAAAATATAGTCGTCGGCGGCAATGTCGATCGAGCGGGTCGACTGTATGCAGGCGGCCATAAGGCTTCCCATAAAGCGCTCCCAAATGAGCTTATACAGCTTATATTGCTCGGCCGTCAGCGACTCCTTGGCCATGGCGGGGGTGAGGGAAATGACGGTGGGACGGATGGCTTCGTGGCCGTCCTGCGCCGAGGCCTTGGTTTTATAATAGCGGGGCTTTGCCGGCAGATAGTTTTTACCGAAATTTTCTTCGATGAACTGATTGCCTGCGGCTCTTGCCTCTTCGGAAATTCTCACCGAGTCGGTTCTCATATAGGTTATAAGACCGGTGGTTCCCATGCCCTTTATGTCGATTCCCTCGTAAAGCTGCTGGGCGATACGCATTGTACGCTCACCGGTCATGCCGAATTTGCGGGCGGTGTCCTGCTGAAGGGCCGAGGTTATGAAGGGGGGAGGCGGCTGGCAGGTTCTTGTACCCTTTTTGACCTTAAGAACCTTATATTCGGCCTTTTCGAGAGCCTCTTTAATGGCGGAGGCCTCCTGCTCGTTTTTAATGGCAATCTTTTTGCCGTCGATGGTGGTGTGAAGCTTCGCGGCAAATTTCTTGGACGACGGCTTTTGGCTCAGCTTTGCGTCAACGGTCCAATATTCCTCGGGAACGAATTTTCTGATTTCTTCCTCTCTGTCCACGATGAGCCGCACGACCACGCTCTGAACGCGGCCGGCCGAAAGACCTCTTCTGACCTTTTTCCAAAGGAAGGGGCTTAATTTATAACCCACTATACGGTCGAGAATTCGTCTTGCCTGCTGGGCGTCCACAAGATTCATGTCTATGGAGCGGGGGGCGGCCATACCCTTTTGCACTCCGGATTTGGTGATTTCGTTAAATGTGACCCTTATGGGAGCCTTTTCGTCAAGGGCGAGCAGCTCGGCCAGGTGCCATGCAATGGCTTCTCCTTCGCGGTCGGGGTCGGTTGCGAGATAAACTTTGTCGCTGTTTGCGGCGGCGGCCTGAAGGGATTTGATAAGCTCCTCCTTGCCGGCGACGGGCTCGTATTTCGGAGTGAACTTTCCGTCGAGAGAAACCGACATCTTCTTTTTGGGAAGGTCGCGTATGTGGCCGACGGAGGCCATTATTTCATAATTTCCGCCGAGATATTTTTTTATGCTTTTTGCCTTTGTGGGGGACTCGACGATAACTAAATCGGACATATATAAAAACTTCCTTTCGTGAAAGGTATAGTTGCGAATTTAAGACAGCTTTTCAAACCGATTGCCCGAAAGCCGCGACACAAGACCGTTTATTTCAAGCTCGGTCAGCGCGCACATCAATCGGTCGCTTTTAAGCCCGCTTGAGCAAACAAGGTCGTCAAAGAGGGCAATATTTTCGCAAAAGCTATTATACACTACACCCGCGTCCTCTGACAAGTCCCTTTGCGGGGCGGGAACGGTAAATTTTTTGTTAATTTCATCCTTTTTATAAGCCGAGGGCTCGTTATGTTTTTGCTCTGCTTTTTTTGCAAAGCGGGGCGGTTCTTCGGACGCATCGGGTGACGGAAAGGACGGGATACTTGTCTTTTCCGGGCAGAGCTCACCCGCGCTCAGGTCTATTTTACCGGGGAAAAGTCCGGAATATTCCTCGGCGATGTCCGAGAAAGAGAATATCGGCTTTGCGCCGTTTTTAATGAGATTGTTTGAGCCTGCAAATTCGGTTTCTCCCGCGTGGCCGGGAAGTGCGAAAACGTCGCGGCCCTGTTCGGCGGCAAATGAGGCCGTTATGAGCGAACCGCTTTTCTCTCCCGCCTGAATGACGGCCGTTCCGAGGGACAGCGCCGAAATAATGCGGTTTCTCATGGGAAAGGAGAACCTTTGAACCGCCATTCCGGGCGGAAACTCGGTGATGAGAGCGCCGTTTTGAGAAATTCTTTTGCGGAGAGGCTCCTGTTTCATAAGATAGTTTGAAAGAAGTCCCGTGCCAAGCACCGCCGCGGTCCGACCGCCTGCGTCAAGAGCGCCGAGGTGGGCGGCGGAATCAATGCCGACGGCGGCTCCGCTTATTATGACAAAGCCCGAACAGGCAAGCTTTCTTGAAATGTTAAATGCCGAAAGACTGCTGTACTTTGTGGGCTTTCGGCTGCCCACAATCGAAATCGAAGGGGTCTGTGAAAAGTCGGGAAGGTCGCCGAGGGTGTATAGAACGCAGGGCGGGTCGGCAATCGACCGCAGATTTTGCGGATAATCGGCGTCGGTTACGGCGATGGGTTTAATGCCGGAATTTTTGCAAAGAGAGGCAACCTCACGGGCATAATCAAGCGACTCGGCGGAAATTCCGCCAAGCTGTTTTTCGGTGAAAAGCCCGCTTTGTTCAAGAATTTTTCTGTCTGCGGCAAATACCGCGTCGGCGCTTTTGAACCGCGCAATGATTTTGCCGATACCTTTGCAGGCAAAGCCGAGAGCCTTCTGCAAGGCGATAGAATAAATGAGGTCGTCCGACAAATTTGTCACCCCTTGGTCATTTCGTATATGATTATGGCGGCGGCCGCAGCGGCGTTAAGCGACTCGGCACGGCCGGACATGGGAATGGTGAAAAGCTTTTCCGAAAGCTCTTTTGCCCGAGCGCTTGCGCCCGAGGCCTCGTTCCCGATTATGACCGCCCCGCCGACGGAAAAGTCAAGCTCGCCTATTTTGCAGTCGGAATTTGACACCACCGAGCAGTAGAGCGGAACATGAGCGGCGCAAAGACGCTCTGCGGCCGAAGAAATATCGGGGAAAATTTCCACGGGAAACCGAAGCAGCGCTCCCATGGACGCCCGCAGCACCTTTGGCCCGAAGGGGTCGCAGCCTCCGCAGACCAGTATTCCGTCAACGCCCAGCGCCTCGGCCGTCCGCGCGGCGGCACCGACGTTTGACGGGTCGGAAAGATTTTCGAGAACAAGATATTTTTTCCCCGACTCAAGCTTTAACGAAAGCTCTGGAAAGGGGCAGACGCATACCGCGCCCTGACAGTTTTCGGTGTCGGAAATCTTGTCCATAAGCTCCCGATTGACGGTAAAGCTTTCCTTTGCGCGGGAGCAAATCAGCATATGCTTTTCGGGAAATTTCTCGGCAAAATCCGCCGAGTAAAAATATGTGTCGATTGCGGCGCCGTTTTGGGCGGCGTCGGAGCAAAGCCGAAGCCCCTCGATTATGAATTTACCTTCCTTTTTGCGGAAGGAGGTGCTTGAAACAAGCTTTGCCGCATACTTGATTTTAGGGTTGTCTTTTGAAGAAATAATCATAATAAATAAAAAGGCAAAACGCCCGAAACCAAAAGTCGGTCGGGCGTTGAAAGGGTTAATTAAAGAGTGGCGCGGGCCTTTTCCACAAGAGCGGTGAAGGCTGCTGGATCGGCAATGGCAATCTCGGAAAGCATTTTGCGGTTGAGAGTGATGCCTGCCTTTTTAAGGCCGTTCATAAAGGTGGAATAATTCATTCCGTTTACGCGGGTGGCGGCGGAAATGCGGGTAATCCACAGACGGCGGAAGTCGCGCTTTCTCTGCTTGCGGCCGATGTAGGCATAGTTGCCGGATTTCATAACTGCCTGTTTGGCGGTTTTAAAAAGTCTGTGCTTGGAGCCGAAATAGCCCTTAGCAAGCTTTAATGTTTTCTTTCTTCTTTTGCGCGTCATGAGAGCGCCTTTTACACGTGCCATTATAAAATACCTCCGATATTATTTGTAGGGAACGAGTTTCTTGATCTGAGCGGTGTTGGTCTTGTCTGCGACCGAAACCTTGCGGAGATTTCTCTTGCGCTTGGTGCTCTTTTTGTTCAGAATGTGGGACTTGAAGGCATGACCGCGCATGGGCTTGCCGTTCTTGGAGAGCTTAAAACGTTTTTTTGCTCCGCTGTGAGTTTTGATTTTAGGCATAACAAAGGTCCTCCTTAATAATTCAAGCTTTTTTGGGTGCAAGGAACATGAGCATATTGCGTCCTTCCATCTTGGCCGGCTTTTCGACCGTCGCCGTCTCCTCCATGGCCTCGGCAAAGCGTTTCATGTTGTCGAGTCCGATTTCGGGATGACCCATTTCACGGCCGCGGAAACGTATGGAAACCTTGACCTTGTTGCCTCCGGCGATGAATTTTTTCGCGTGGTTAAGCTTGGTTTCAAAATCGTGTGTGTCGATGTTAAGAGAAAGACGAATTTCCTTGGTTTCGACAATGTGCTGATTTTTTCTGGCTTCCTTTTCGCGCTTCGACTGCTCAAAGCGGTATTTTCCGTAATCCATAATTTTGCACACCGGAGGATTTGCGCCGGGTGCGATTTTTACGAGATCGAGATCTCTCTGCTCGGCAATTCTCAAGGCCTCTTTGGGCGACATGATGCCAAGTTGTTCTCCGTCTCCGGAAATTACGCGGACCTCACGGTCGCGGATCTCTTCGTTGATGGAAAGCTCGGGCTTGCTGATAGGACTGCACCTCCAAAAGTTTTTTTAACAAACAAAAAAGGATAGGTAAACCCATCCTCAATACGAAAGCTCCCCTTTTGTCAAGAGAAGCGGCGGTATTGACCGGTCGGCGCCTTTAAGCCGAAACGGTGAGACGGGCGAAAGCTCTTCTGCTTTGTTGTAAAAAGATAATACAGCAGACAAAGAAAAAAGTCAAGTGTTTTTTCAAAAACCGCCCGCCGAAAAAAGAAAATTTTCACGCCGCCTTAACATTTGATGACACATTTTATCAAAAAAACGTCGTTAAAATGAAACTTTTTGTAATTATTCTTGCTTTTCGTCGGGAAATGTGGTAGAATAGCAAGGGTTTTAGAATGATGAAATGTTGTTTTTGCGCGTAAAAATACGCAAAAATCATTAACGAGCCTCGGGCCGCAAAGGTTTTTTGGCGGCCGATTTTCGGAGGTGTCTTTATGGCAAACAAAATTTGTTACATTGTCGGCTCGGGCGTGTTCGACGGGCGGAATTTCGCTCCTCGGACGGCCGATTTCATAATTGCGGCCGACGGAGGGTACAGGTATCTCGAAAGAATGGACATAATGCCCGACCTTATTATGGGCGATTTCGATTCCCTCGGCAAAATACCGAATCACCCCAATGTCATAACCCACCCGACCGAAAAGGACGACACCGATCTTATGCTGGCCGTCAAATATGCCATGGAGCACGGCTTTAAAATTTTCTGCATTTTCGGATGTATGGGCGGGCGGACGGATATGTCCATCGCCACCATGCAGACGCTGTGCTATATTCTCAACAACGGCTGCACCGGGTATGTTTTCGGCGAAAACAGCGTGGTCACCGGGGTACACAACGGTCAGATGTTTTTCGGAACCGGCCGAAGCGGCACCATTTCGGTTTTTGCCTACGGCGGAAAGGCCGAGGGGGTAAATATAAAGGGGCTGCGCTACACCATGGAGGACGGCACCATCGAAAGCGATATGCCCATCGGCGTCAGCAACGAATTTGTGGGCACGCCCGCGTCGGTAAGCGTCAAAAAGGGCACCCTCATCATCACGCTGACAAACGCCGGCTTCAGACGGGAATTTTTCGGAAGACAGTAACAAATGAATTTGACAAACCGCTCAAAAGATCTTTTCGGGCGGTTTTTTTACATAAATTCTCCTCTTTAGGGAAAACCAAAAGGGGAGTGATTTTTTTGAAAATAGGAAAAACGGAATATAAAAAATATGTCGAAAAGACCGACGTTAAGTCAAACGCCGCGGCCGACTGCTTTTGGGCCTTTGTGACGGGAGGACTTATATGCACCCTCGGGCAGCTTTTGGGAAATTTATATGCAAGTCTCGGTGCCGCCGAGCAGTCGGCCAAAACCATGGCCACCGTCACCCTTGTTTTTGCCGCGGCGGTTCTCACGGCAATCGGGATTTTCGACGACATCGCAAAACGGGCGGGGGCGGGAACCCTTGTGCCCATAACCGGTTTTGCAAACGCGGTGGTGTCTCCCGCAATGGAGTTCAAAAGCGAGGGCTTTGTTATGGGAACGGGAGCCAAGCTCTTTTCGGTTGCCGGGCCGGTCATCGCCTTCGGAAGCCTTGCCGGGGTGATTTACGGTCTGCTGTATTATATTTTCAAATAGCCCTATTATATAATGTAAAGCGGCAGGTGCTTAAAGTTAAATTTTTTGCCCAAAATTTTTAATTAAATATGAAAAAACTATATCTTTTTTCAAAACGATGTGTTATAATGTCCTCGCAATATCTTCTTCTAAGGAGAAAAAGGAGGATTTTTATGAAAAAAATTATTGCCGCGCTGCTCTCGGCGGCTCTGGCGGTTTCGGTTTTCGGGACCGTTTTCGGGCTTGCCGACGAAAAGCTTTTCGGCGATGTGAACGGAAGCGGAACCGTCACGGTTGAGGACGCTCTCCTCGTGCTTCAGTATTCGGTGGGTAAAATTCCCTTCACCGACGAGCAGAAGGATCTTGCCCGCGTTTCCGACGAAAAGGGCGAGGGAGAGGTCGCCGTTGCCGACGCTCTCATGATTTTGCAGTATTCGGTTGGAAAAATCACCGAGTTCCCCCGCAAGGCCGATGAGACGGTTCACCTTGAAATTCCCGAGACCAAGGTGGAAAACGGAGCCTACACTCTTGACGAGTCGGCAGACAATTCCTTTGTTATCGACGAGACCGGCCTCGAGCCCCTCACATTCTACACCATCGCTTTTAAGGGCGACGTTCATGAAATGCGGCTCATCGCTTCTCTCCAGGGGCTTATAAACCGTGCCTACGGAATGGACGACGAACACACCGTTCTTATCAACTATTCCATCGACGGAAACGATTCTTTCTGGCTTAAGCAGATGACTTCGAAGGGAATGTTTACCCAAATGAAGTCCAAAAAAATCGTTGTCCGCGACATGGACACCTTCTATTACACCTTTGCCAATCAGCTTAAATACTGCGGTATGGTGACATGGGACGGCGGCGTTCCCGCCACCTCCAACGTTGCCGCCACCGTCTGCGGAGCGGAGGGCTACCTCCCGGTTCTCAAGGGCAGCGCGGTGGAGACAAAGCTTGCCGAGCTCGGCGCCGAGGAAAAGCTTTCGCTTTTTGAAAAATTCACCGGCACCCTCGGTACCAAAATTCCCGACACCGACCTCGACAGCTCGGGAAGCGCCAAAAACGACGCATATCGCTGGGCTCTCGAAAAGTATATGGACAGATGCTCGGCCTACTATGTGGGATATATTCTCGACGGCGGCGTGACCATTCCCGACAACTATTGGTCCAAGAGAAATTATGCCGAATATAACTGCATCGAGAACTTCGATTATCTCATCGCGCGCCATGCATTCTGCTTTGACCTTAACCCCAATCCCGACGACACCGTGTGCGACGATGTGACCCAGCCCAAGGGCACCGATCACGACACCTTTATCATGATTCTGCAAAAGCGCTATGAACGCGCAAACGGCAAAATGGGTCAGATGATGGGTTTTCCCCCCTGGTGGATAAAATACACCGTTGACACTCCCGG
>OCIU01002458.1_pt1 | contig 10762 bp, 10 predicted proteins | sample 1538471 | NCBI WGS metagenome assembly OCIU01 (sample SAMN04571693, study PRJEB22368) | human gut metagenome | biome: human gut; material: stool | host: Homo sapiens | place: Luxembourg | collected 2012-06-01 | reverse complement strand
TCCGAACCGCCCTTTTTGATTGGCTTAGAACTCCCGTGCGCCCTTCAGGAACGCGCAGTAGCACTTGTATTCTTCCCACAGGTCAACCTTGCTGATGACCTCCCACGGCGCGTGCATACTCAGCACCGGGATGCCGCAGTCGATGACGTTCATGCCGTACTTGGCGCAGATGTAGGCAATCGTTCCGCCGCCGCCGACATCCACCTTGCCCAGCTCCGCCGTCTGCCAGCACACGTTCGCTTCGTCGCAGATGCGGCGCACCTGCGCGACAAACTCCGCGTTGGCGTCATTCGAGCCAGACTTGCCCCGGCTGCCGGTGAACTTGTTGAACGTCACGCCATTGCCGACGATGGACGCGTTGCGCTTCTCGAACACGCCCGCAAAGTTCGGGTCAAAGCCCGCGCTCACGTCGCTGGAGAGCATACGGCTGTTCTGCAGGCAGCGGCGCAGGGTCAGCGGCTTGTCCTCGCCCGTCACACAGGCAATCAGTTCCGCCATCGTGTTCTCAAAGTACATAGCGCCCATGCCCGTTGCGCCGACGCTGCCGATTTCTTCCTTATCAGTCAGCACCGCCGCGAGGGTGTATTCCGGCGTGCCTTCATAATTCAGCACAGCCGCCATCGACGGATACGCGCACACGCGGTCGTCGTGGCCGTAGCCCATAATCATGCTGCGGTCGAAGCCGAGGTCGCGCGCATGGCCCGCAGGAACAGCTTCCAGTTCGGCGGAAATGAAATCTTCTTCGTCGATGCCGTACTGCTCCTTCAAAATGTCCAAAATCGCGGTCTTGACCGGGTCTTTGTCGGTATCCTTCTTCGGTTCGCTGCCGATGATGATGTTCAGGCTGTCGCCTTCAATCACCTTTGCGGCGGTCTTGCCCATCTGATCGGCGGCAAGGTGAATCAGCAGGTCAGAGATGTAGAAGACGGGGTCGCCGGGCTTATCACCGATATTCAGCGTAACGGTCGTGCCGTCCTTCTTGACAACAACGCCGTGGAGCGCCAGCGGCAGCGCCACCCACTGGTACTTCTTGATGCCGCCGTAGTAATGCGTGTCGAGGTACGCAAGGTGCTCATCCTCATACAGCGGATTCTGCTTGATGTCAATGCGGGGCGAGTCGATGTGCGCGCCCAGAATGTTCATGCCGCACTCCATCGGCTTCTCACCAATGATGAAGAGCATGATATCCTTGTTCATCCACGCACGATAAACACGGTCGCCCGCCTTGAGCGTTTCACCGTTCTTGACGACGTCCATCAGGTTCTTGAAGCCCTTTGCTTCCGCCTGACGCACGCCCTCCGCGACGCACTCACGCTCGGTCTTGCCGTTGTTCAGGAATGCCATATAATCCTTTGCGAAGGCGGAAAGCTGTTCCTTTTCGTCCTCCGCGAGGTTTTCCCACGCATTTTTGCGGTACATAGCGCATTCTCCTTTGAAAGGTGCATTTTCCAGTCTCCCGGAATGCATTTATTATACGTCAAATCGTGCAAAAGTGCAACCATCCGCCGCATTTCTTTCGTACCATTCAAAAAACCGGGCAGTCTTTTGCACTGTCCGGCTAATGGGGAGGCGCTGGGGCGTTGCCCCAGACCCCACAAGGGACGCTGTCCCTTGACCCTGCAAGGGAGTTCCTCCCTTGACCCTTTCGCGCGATTGAGTTGAGCGCACTTGCCTACTGGTTTCGCGTGTTAATTGATAATACTGCTAAGGTGCAAGCAGATACCTTCCCTACGGCTTTCGATACCCTGTCTTAACCCACATAGTTGCGGCGCCGAAGGTTTCCAAAGGGCGATCGCAGACTTCGTCTGTTTTCATTGCCCTTTGGTCGCCTCCGCAGAGGCGAAACTCCCTGCGCAATCATGCAATGTCATGCCGAAATGACATTGCTCCCCTTACTTCGTCGGGAACGCGAAATACTTGCGCGCGTTGTCGCAGGAGATGCCGCGGACGATTTCGCCGAGGATGTCGTAATCCTGCGGGAAGCGGCCATCCTCCACCCATTCGCCCAGCAGACGGCACAGGATGCGGCGGAAATACTCGTGGCGCGGATAGGACAGGAAGGAGCGGCTGTCGGTCAGCATGCCGACAAAGCCCGCCAGATAGCCAAGATTCGCAAGGCTCGTCAGTTGGTTGGTCATGCCGGTGAAATGGTCGTTGAACCACCACGCAGAGCCGTGCTGCATCTTGCTGACCGCTTCGGACGACTGGAAGCAGCCGCACAGCGTGTCAATCGCCTGATCGTCCGCCGGATTCAGGGAGTAGAGGATCGTGCGGGGCAGCCCCGACGCCGATTCAACCGCGCCGAGGAACGCTGCCATCTGGTCAACGGGCGTATAGTTGTTGATGGTATCGTAGCCAGTGTCCGGGCCGAGCTTCTCGAACATCACGCGATTGTTGTCGCGGCGGCAGCCGTAGTGCAGCTGCATCGTCCAGTTCAGCTTCTTGTACTGCGCGGCGCAGAAGAGCAGCATCGCGGTCTTGAACTGCGCGACTTCGGTGTCCGTCAGCGTCTCGCCCGCCGCCTTCTTGGCGAAGATGGCTTCAATCGCGGCATCATCCGCCGGCTCATAGACCACATAATTCAGGCCGTGGTCAGACAGACGGCAGTTGTTCTCGTGGAAGTACGCCATGCGCTTTTCCAGCGCCGCCTTCAAGTCCGCGAAGGTGTGGATTTCCATCTCCGCCGCCTTTTCCAGCTTGGCGATGTACGCCATGAAATCCGGCTTCTCGATGTTGACTGCCTTGTCAGGGCGCCATGCGGGCAGCACGTTCGTCTTGAAGGACTTGTCCGCCAGCAGCTTCTGGTGATACTCCAGCGTATCCACCGGGTCGTCAGTGGTGCAGATGGTTTCGACGTTGCTCATGGCAATCAGGCCGCGCGTGGTGTAGCCGGGCTTCTGCAGCGTCTCGTTAGCGAGGTTCCACACTTCGTCAGCGGTCTTGGCGCTCAGCGTACCGTGATAGCCGAAGAAGCGCTGCAGTTCCAGATGCGTCCAGTGGTACAGCGGATTGCCAATTGCCTTGCCGACAACCTCCGCCCACTTGCAGAATTTCTCGTAGTCGCTCGCGCCGCCGGTGATTTCAAAAATTTTTCTTTGTCTGGAGCTTCCCCGGTGATGTAGTATTCATCCACGCCCGCGCAGCGCATCAGGCGCCACTTGTAGTGGTCGCCGCCCAGCCAGACCTTCGTGATGTTCTCGAAGCGCTGGTCTTCCCAAATTTCCTTGGGGCTGATGTGGCAGTGGTAGTCGATGATGGGGCAGGCCGCGGCATAGTCGTGGTAGAGCTTGCGCGCCGTCTCGGTGTTCAGCAGGAAATCCTTATCCATGAAGGTGGTCATACGTCATGAACTCCTTTCAAAAATTGCTACTATATGAAACCGCACCATGCGGGGAAAAGCTTATTTGTCTTGTGCCACCCGTGTTGAGCCTCGCTGGATGATTTCCGCCGTAAAGACGGTTTTTTCCGGCATCTCGCGCCCCTCCAGGACGCCCAGCATCGTTTCGACGATGCGCTCGCAGATAGCAGGCAGACGGTTGTCCACGCTCGTCAGCTCCGGCTCGGTACACAGGCAGAGGTTCGAGTTGTTGTAGCCGACGACGGACAGATTCTCCGGCACGCGCCGCCCGACCGCCTGCGCGTACTTCATCGCGCCAACCGCCAGCACATCCTCGCTCGCAAGCACCGCGTCGAACTGCAAGCCCTCTCGTTCCAGTTCCATCAGACAGTCGCGCACGGCGTGAATGCTGAATTTGTCCGCGTCGAAGCGGCGCATCAGCGTCTCGTCCACCGGCAAATTGTGCGCCGCCAGCGCGTCCCGGCATCCGGCGAGCTTGCGCTGCCCGGAGTTGTTGCTGGAGTGGTACAGGTACAACACGCGCTTGCATCCGCTGTCCAGCAGCTGGTTCATAGCTTCCTTCATCGCGCGCTCGTCATCGCACAGGACGCAGAACACGTTCGGGCACTGGAACGAACCATTGAGCAGCACAACCGGCACATTCGTCGCAGCTTGGCGGATATAGTCGTTCTCCTCCGACTTCTCCTCGATGAACGTTGAGCCCATGAGCACCATGCCGTCCACATGGCGGCTGGTCAGCAGCTCGACGCCCTGCCGGCGTGCCGCGAGATCGCGGTTCGTGCAGGAGAGCAGACAGTCGTAGTGCTTCTGGCGGAAGGCATGCTCCAGGCAAGCCAGCGCGCGCGCCAGATACGGATCAGCCGCATCCGGGCAGAGCAGCCCGATGGTCTTCATCGTGTTCAATCCCAGGCCACGCGCAAAGGCATTGGGTACATAGCCGCAGCCGTCAATGACCTTCATCACCTTCCGGCGCGTCTCCTCCGACACATGGGGGCTGTTGTTCAATACGCGGGATACGGTTGCGATGGATACGCCTGCGTGACGGGAAATATCATAGATGTTCACTCGCGGCATTCCCCCTTCCATTCGCGGTGTGTAAACACTTCCATTCTCCGCGTCAATCCACATTATACACGCTTTTTCCCCCTTTTGCAAGCCTCATTTTCGCGTTTTCGTGCCGACATTCACAGGAAATCCGGCGTACTTTTTCCCAGATTGCATAAATTGCAGGAAATATCAGCGGAACCATTGACGGAAGCGCGAAAAGAGAGTAGAATAATTGCAGGCGTGTTGTAATCGCTTACATGCCTGATGATTTGCCTGATGAATAGATGGAGGGACATCGAAATGGAACGTTTGAATGCTGCGATGGCGCCCGCGCCTGTCCGCCCGGTCAAGGTGCTGCAGTTCGGGGAAGGCAACTTCCTGCGCGCCTTTGTGGATTACATGATTGATATTGCCAACGAGAAGAGCGACTTCAACGGCTCTGTCGCGCTGGTGAAGCCGATTCAGATGGGTACGCTGTTCCCGGCGTTCAAGGAACAGGATTACCGCTACACGGTCATGCTGCGCGGTCTTGTGGACGGTCAGGCGGTGGAGCAGACGCGCGTGGTCACGTCCGTGTCCGACGCCGTGGATGCGTATGCGGACTATGCCCGCTATGCCGATTACGCCAAGCTGCCGTCGCTGCGCTTCATCGTCAGCAACACGACCGAAGCCGGCATCGTGCTGGACGAGACGGACGAGTTCTCCCTCTGCCCGCCCAAGTCCTACCCCGGCAAGCTGACGAAGTTCCTCTTCGAGCGCGCCGAAGCATTCGACTACGCGCAGGACAAGGGACTCATCATCCTGCCTGTCGAGCTGATTGACGACAACGGCATCATGCTGAAAAAGTGCGTCAAGGCGCTGGCAAAGCAGTGGGCGTTGGGCGAGAAGTTCGAGCAGTGGCTGGAGACGGCGTGCGTGTTCACCTCCACGCTTGTTGACCGCATCGTGACCGGCTATCCGCGCGGCGAAGATCAGGCAATTTGGGAGAAGCTCGGCTATCAGGACAACCTGCTGGACACCGCTGAACCCTTCGGTCTGTGGGTCATCGAATCCCCCCGCGACCTTTCCGACGAACTGCCCCTGCCGCAGTGCGGGCTGCCCGTCATCTACACTGATAATCAGAAGCCCTACAAGCAGCGCAAGGTGCGAATCCTCAACGGCGCGCACACGTCCTTCGTCCCTGCTGCCTTCCAGTGCGGCTACGATATTGTGCTGGACGCGATGAACGACCCGATGATTGCCACCTTCATGCAGAAGACGCTCTACGACGAGGTCATCCCGACGCTGTCCCTGCCCAAGGCGGACTTGATGGCGTTCGCCGAGGCGGTCACGGGGCGCTTCCGCAATCCCTTCATCAAGCACGCGCTGCTCTCCATCTGCCTGAACAGCGTGTCGAAGTGGCGCGCGCGCTGCATGCCTTCCCTGCTGGGCTATGTGGAGAAGACCGGCGAGCTGCCCGCGCACCTGACGTTCTCTCTGGCGAGCCTGATGAGCCTGTACCGCGGCGGCAAGCTGACCGGCGACGGCCGTCTGGAATGCCAGCGCGACGGTCAGCCCTACTACCTGCAGGATGACGCCGCCGTGCTGAACTTCTTCGCCGAGACTTCCAGCGAATCCCCCGAAGAACAGGCGAAGGAATTCCTCTCCAATGAAGCGTTTTTTGGCGCTGAGCTGTGCAAAGTGCCGGGTCTGGTGGAGTCCGTCGGCGCGTCCCTGCGCGAAATCCTCGACAAGGGGATGCGCACGGTCATGAACGAGAAGTTCGGAGTGTGAAAAATGGCTGAACTGCTTCGCATCACCCCGCAGGACAATGTAGCGGTCGCGCTGACCGCCCTGTCCTCCGGGCAGACTGTGACGGTGGATGGCATTGCGCTCACCACGGTCACGGACGTTCCCGCCGGGCACAAGGTGGCGCTTTTCCCCATCAAGGCGGGCGAAAAGGTCATCAAGTACGGCTTCCCGATTGGCTACGCGAAGGAGGATATTCCCGTCGGCGCGCATGTGCATGTCCACAATCTGCACACCGGGTTGTCCGGCGAGCTGACGTATGAATATCACCCGACGTACCCGACGATTCCAGAAATTCCGGCAGCGACGTTCATGGGCTATCCGCGCAAAGACGGGCGCGTCGGCGTGCGCAATGAGCTGTGGATTCTGCCCACCGTCGGCTGCGTCAACGACATTGCCCGCCAGCTGGAGCGTGCGGCGCAGGAGCTTGTCGGCGGCGGCGTGGAGTGTGTCTGTGCCTTCCCGCACCCCTACGGCTGCTCGCAGATGGGCGATGATCAGGAGAATACGCGCACGATTCTGGCGGATTTGGCGACGCACCCCAACGTCGGCGGCGTGCTGGTGCTGGGGCTGGGCTGCGAAAATTCCAGCGCCGCCATCATCGAGGAGCACATGGGCGACTACGACAAGTCGCGCGTGCGCTTCCTCGTCTGCCAGCAGGTGGAAGATGAATTTGCCGAGGCGATGAAGCTGCTGCGCGAACTCGCGGCCAACATGCGGGATGAGCAGCGTGTCCCCTGCCCTGCCAGCAAACTTGTGATTGGCCTCAAGTGCGGCGGTTCGGACGGCTTCTCCGGCATCACGGCGAACCCGGTCATCGGCGGTTTCTCCGACCTGCTGTGCGGCATGGGCGGCACGACGATTCTGACCGAAGTGCCGGAAATGTTCGGTGCGGAAACCATCCTGATGGATCGCTGCAACACGCCGGAGCTGTTCGACAAGACGGTGCGGCTGATTAACGACTTCAAGCGCTATTTCGAGGAACATCATCAGACGATTTACGAGAATCCTTCCCCCGGCAACAAGGCGGGCGGCATTTCCACGCTGGAAGACAAGGCGCTGGGCTGCACGCAGAAGAGCGGTTTCTCCCCCGTGCGCGATGTGCTGGCGTATGGCGAGCGTGTCCACACGCCCGGCTTGAACCTGCTGTCCGCCCCCGGCAACGATCTTGTGGCGGCGACGGCGCTTGCTTCGGTAGGCGCGCAGATTGTGCTGTTCTCCACGGGGCGCGGCACGCCGTTCGCGTGTCCTGTGCCGACGCTGAAAATCGCCACGAACACGCCCCTCGCCACGAAGAAGCACGGCTGGATTGACTTCAATGCCGGTCAGCTGCTGACAGACGGCAAGACGCTGCCGGAGCTTTCACAGGCGCTGATGGAGGACGTGCTGGCGACGGCATCCGGGCGGCTGGTCTGCTCGGAGCGCAACGGCTTCCACGACCTTGCCATCTTCAAAACGGGCGTTACGCTGTAATACGCAAACATCCCGACGAGCATTTTCACTCGCCGGGATGCTTTTTATTTGGTTCGATTACTCAATCCAGAACACGCGGTTGTCCTTGCGCTTCGCCGCTTTCGGGGCTTCGCCGTCGATGTAGCCGACTGCGCAGTGCCCGATGCCTTCCCATTCGCCCTCGATACCCAGCTTTTTCAGCAGCGCCTGATATTCGGGCCGCTCGAATTCTTCCTTCGCGCGGTGAATCCAAATGCTGCCCAGCCCCAGCGAATGAGCCGCCAGCATCAGGTTGCCCATGACGAGGCTGCCATCGTAGATGGCGGTGCGGCAGGATTTGTCCGCCAGCACAATCAGAATCGCCGGTGCGCCGTAGAAGGGGTCGAAATCCGGCTTGCCCATGATTTCCGCATTCGTTTTCGCCAGCTCGTCGCGCAGTTCCTTGTTCGTCACCGCGATGATGATGGCGGACTGCCTGCCCATGCCGCTGGCCGCGTACAGCCCGGCTTCCACAATCTGCGCCAAATCTTCTTTGGCGGGCATCGTCGGCTGAAATTTGCGGATGCTCCGGCGCTCTTCTATTGCCTTGATGATTTCGTTCATGATGCATTTCTCCCTTCTGGTATACTATTTCCAAATGAGAATGCAAGAAATAGTATTATTCTTCTTCGTCCTCTTCCTGATTCAAGAAGGCTTCCCGGAAAATCGTATCCGGGTCAAAGCGCGGGTCAAACGCCAGCGCTTTCAGGCTCTCCCGTCCAACGACGGTGTTCGTGCCGAGACAGTCGTTGCAGCGATAGCCGCAGTCCGGGCAGACGCAGCCCAGATGGTCGCTTTCTGCCTGAATCATGTAGGTGCCGCATTCCTTGCAGGAACAGCGCATTGAATTTCAGTTCCTTTCTTGCTTTTCGTCCGCCCAAATCACCGTGCCGCCGAGGTCTTGCACCACGCGCGCCACTTTTCGCAGCGTTTTCGCCGTATCCTCCCCGCCCAGTGACAGCAGGCGCAGGTCGATGCGTTCGCTGCGCTCATCCAGCGCGTCATAGAGCGCGTCCGCATTGCCGCCGTAGTAGTCCGGCAGACAGAGCAGCTTTTTCAGCATCCGGTGGACGGCTTTCCCGTCCGAGAACTGCCGCCCGTCAATCGTCAGAACGTGCATCAATTGGCGCTCACCGTGCCCTTTTCGCCGTCCACAGTCACGACCGCGCCGGATTTTAAGATATTCGTGGCGTTCTTCGCGCCGATGATGACCGGAATGTCCAGCGACATGCCCGCAATCGCGCCGTGTCCCTCCGGGTTGTCGTCCTCCAGCACAATCGCGGAGGATTTACGCAGCATGGAGAACATCTCTCGCGTCGTCTGATGGCAGACAATCACGTCGCCGGTGTTGAAGTTTTTCGCGTCCTTTTCCAGATTGCGGATGACGCACAGCGGTGCAACCACCTTGCCGCCATGCAGCCCCTGCCCGCGCGACAGCAAATGCCCGACGACATGCACCTTCATCAGGTTTGTCGTGCCGGAAATGCCCAGCGGAACGCCCGCCGTCAGCACAACCAGTTCGCCATCATGCACCAGCCCGTTCTGCACGGCAGCATCCACTGCGTGTTCAAACAGGTCGTCGGTGTTGCTTTCCTCGGCAATCATCAGCGGCACCGTGCCCCACGAAAGCGCAAGCTGGCGCCAGACGTGCTTTTCCGTCGTGCAGCCGACAATGACGCACGCGGGGCGGTAGCGGCTGAGGATTCGCGCCGTCGAGCCGGACTTGGTGACGGTGATAATCGCACTGGCGTTGAGGTCGTGCGCGGAAGTGACCGTCGCGTGGCTGATAGCATTCGTGACGTCAGTCGAGGCGGACGTGTCGCGGGAGAAGCGGCGGATGTAGTCCATATCGGCTTCCGCGCGCAGGGCGATGCGCACCATCGTCTCCACTGCCTCCACCGGATACGCACCAACCGCCGATTCGCCGGAGAGCATGATGGCGCTCGTGCCGTCGTAAATCGCGTTGGCAACATCAGTCGCTTCGGCGCGGGTTGGACGCGGGTTCTTAATCATCGAATCCAGCATCTGTGTCGCGGTGATAACAGGCTTGCCCGCCGCAATGCCGCGCTGAATCAGCTTCTTCTGCAGGCTCGGCACGTCCTCCAGCGGCACTTCTACGCCCAAATCGCCGCGCGCCACCATCACGCCGTCCACCACGCGGAGAATCTCGTCAATGTTCTCCACGCCCTCCATGTTCTCAATTTTGGCAATAATGTTGATGGTATGGCAGTTATTCTCCTGCAGGATGTGACGGATCTGCATAATATCGTCCGCGCAGCGCGTGAACGAAGCCGCAATGAAATCATAACCATTCTTGATGGCAAAGAGAATATCCTGATGGTCTTTTTCACTGATGAAAGGCATCGACAGGTGCGCATTCGGAATGTTGACGCCCTTGTTGTTGCTCACCACGCCGCCGTTGAGCACGCGGCAGACGATATCCGCCCCATCAATGCGTTCCACCTGCATCCCAATCAGACCGTCGTCAATCAGGATGCTGCTGCCGACGGCAATGTCCTGCGGCAATTCCTTGTAGGTGATGGACACGCGCTCTTCGTCGCCCTCCACCTCGTCAGTCGTGAGGGTGAACAGCTGGCCGTTTTGCAGCGTGACGTGCCCATTTTTGAACGAACGCACGCGAATTTCCGGGCCCTTGGTATCCAGCATCGTGGCGACCGGCAACCCCAGTTCGTCGCGGATACGGCATACTTCATCGTAATAATGCTGATGCGTTTCATAAGTGCCGTGCGAAAAGTTGAAGCGCGCGACATTCATGCCCGCTTTCATCAGCGGCGCAATCAGGTGCTTCTCAAACAGGTTCGGGCCCATCGTGCAGACGATTTTCGTCTTGCGAATCGGCGCATTCATGAAAACATTCCCCCATTTTCATAGAATCCTTTCCTATTATATCATACAGATACTCTGCTGTGAATCCCCCGCGATAAAAATTGTGAAAAATCGAACACAAAAACGGACGAAAGCCGCTGCTTCCGTCCGCTGATGTTTATACTATTGCCAAAGAAAATGCGCCAAGATGCGCCGCGAATTTTTCGCTCTGGCTAACGGGAGTGGAATGCA
>OCIU01002454.1_pt1 | contig 10775 bp, 8 predicted proteins | sample 1538471 | NCBI WGS metagenome assembly OCIU01 (sample SAMN04571693, study PRJEB22368) | human gut metagenome | biome: human gut; material: stool | host: Homo sapiens | place: Luxembourg | collected 2012-06-01 | reverse complement strand
TAAAAGCTGAATCTTTCATTGAATTAGTAAAGAATATTTAATGTAAATAATGAGGATGTAAATATTAATTTATATCCTCTTTTTTTATGTTATTTTTTTGTAATAATTTTATAAAAATAAAATGGCATAAAAAAACACCGATTACTCGGTGAATATTGCAACATGGTGGGCCTTAAAGGGCTCGGACCTTCGACCTCGTCCTTATCAGGGGCGCGCTCTAACCAACTGAGCTAAAGGCCCATCCTTTTTTGCTGCCTTAATATTGTAAGGCAAAGTAAATACTTTTGTCAACAATTATTTTCGATTTTTTTGAAAAAAACAAAATTATATAAAATAACTTATTTATTATGATATAACCAATATTTTATTTTGCATTTTGGAAGCGCTTTAATTATAATACATGAGGAGGAAATATGAAAAAAACAATAAAATTATTAACTATTCCTGCTTTATTAGCAACAACTTTAGGTATGGTTGGATGTAATAAAAATGAAAATTCATCTAGTACTTCTAGTTCTTCAAATACATCTGCTACTACTTCAAGTTCATCTTCTAAAAACAATTTAGAAAATGCTGATTTAATTTTATATTTTTATCGATTCGATGAAAATTATAGCGATGTCGGTGCATGGTTTTGGGGAGATGGTCTTGATGGAAGGGGAATGATGTTTGATTCTTCATCTACTGTTACTCTTAATGAGACTGGTGAATGGAAATGGTTAGCTGTAGGAATAAAGTTCGATGAATCTTATGAAGTTTATACAGATTGGGGATTTGGTTCTAGTGAAAAAACGGTCTTACCAAAGGAGTATTGGGCTAATCTAATTATTAGAAGTCGTGATGGTACTAAAGATGTTGATGCTGATCGCAGTGTTGATTTAACTAAAGTAGATGATGATGGAATTATCAGAGTTTATTCTATTACTGGAAATGAAACTTTATTTTATGATGAAAAGGATATTCCAACATCTCCAATTAATGAAGTTTCAATGAGTACATTGACAAGTATAAAAATGTCTTTATATTTTGCTTTTGAAAAATCTCTTAGCGTTGAAGATTTTTCTATTAGAGATGAAAGCAATAAAAAATATGCTATCAATAAGCTAAATAAAAGTAGTTTAATTTATGAGTTTGTTTTAGAAAATGAATTTTCTGATTTTACAACACAATTATATTTAGATTATGATGGACATAGTTATCCTATTAATTATAGAGGTGTATTTAATAAAGCTGCTTTTAATAAATTATATCAATATGATGGCAAGGATTTAGGTGCAAATGTAAATGCTGATGGATCGGAAACTGTTTTTAAGGTTTGGTCTCCATCGGCTAGTGCTATCACAATTAATTTTTATGAAAGTTCAACTAGTAATGGAATTAAAGAATCTTTTGATATGGTAAAAGGCGAAAAAGGCGTTTGGTCATATAAAGCTGATAGAGATTTACATGGCATATATTATACCTATACTATAGATGTTCTTGGAAAAACTAATAAAGAAGTTGCTGATCCATATGCATCTAGTTCAAATGCTAATGGGAAAAGGAGTCTAGTTGTTAACTGGGAAAAAATTGAAACTAATTTGACAAATGTCGCTCCAGAGGTAGTTTCTCCTTCTAGTGTCACGGTTTATGAAACACATGTTCGTGATTTTTCTATGAGCGATTCTTGGAATGGAAAAAATGAAAATAGAGGAAAGTATCTTGGAATGATTGAGGAAGGTACAAAATTAAGTACTGGAGAATCAACAGGCTTTGACTATATAAAAAATTCCGGAGTAACACATATTCAACTTCAACCGGTTTATGATTTTGCATCAGTTGATGAAACTAAATTAAATGATAAAAAATATCAAACTGCACATCGTGGAGGTATTTATAACTGGGGATATGATCCTTATTCCTATTCTTCATTAGAAGGATCTTATTCTTCTGATCCTAATGATGGATTAACAAGAATTAATGAGTTTAGAAAATTGACAAATGCCTATAATGCTGCTGGAATTGGAGTAATAATGGATGTTGTTTACAATCATGTGCCAAGTGGTGCTGATTCAACATATGAAAAAATAATGCCTAATTACTATTTTAGAACAAATTCTTATTCTGGAGCTGGAACGGATTTAGCTAGTGAAAACTCTATGGTAAAAAATATGATAGTTCAAACCACAGAACAATTAGTTAAAAGATATAATTTGGCTGGATTCCGTTTTGATCTTATGGGATTGATCACTAAAAGTGCTATGCAAATGGTTGAGTCAAATCTAAAATCATTTGATCCAGATATCATTTTATATGGTGAAGGATGGTCAATGTATGAGGGCGATAAGTATTTGGGGAAAGAGATGCAAGCTGTTCAAGGTGCTTTTAAGGCTACTAATAAAGATAATGAATCTGACATCGGTTTCTTTAATGATTCTATTCGTGATGGACTTAAAGGATCTGTTTTTGATGATTCTAGTAGAGGATTTGCCCAGGCTGCATATGATCCTGATACCAGTGGCTTAAATTCATTAAAGACTAAGATTTTATTTGGCTTAGTCGGTACACAGCAAAGTAATATTGCAAAATGGTCATATGATTTTACTGGTGTTTCTATCAATTATGCAGAATGTCATGATAATTTGACCATTCATGATAAGTTATATGCTTCTGATTATATGTTAAGTGAAAGTGAAAGAAATAAAATTCAAACTGAAATAAATAATATAATTGCGTTTTCCACAGGTGTATCTTTTTATCAATTGGGACAAGAATTTGCTAGAAGCAAAGAATTAGATCTATCATGGTTAGAAGGAGCTGATAAGGTAACTGAAAAATATTCTGCAATTAATAATGGAGAAACTACGAGATATTTTGTTTCAGATTCTTATGATTTCTCTGATGAAATAAATGCAATCAATTGGAATTTAATCCATGAAAATAATGATATGGTTACTGCTTTTAGAAAAGCAATTACTTTAAGGAATTCTGAAGATTTAGCAAATTTGAAGCCGACATCATTTGAAAATATGCAATATAGTGAATTGACATATGAAGAAATTGGTGTAGAAGAGTTGGATTATGAAAAGATGTTAGGATATAGCATTTCTAATGATTCTTCTCGTTCATTAGCTTTTGTTTTTAATACTAGTTCAAAAATTGTTGAATTAAATAATAGCGAATTAGTAAATAATGCTAAAAAGTTTATATATAATGGTGAAGAAGTTTCTTCTTTACCAACAACTATGGATTCTTGTAGTTATCTTATAGTTATATATTAATTGATAAAAGCATCCTAAACAGGATGCTTTTATATTATGGGAAAAGAAAAAACTTGACTTTATTGATTTGTTTTTTTATACTATCTAACGAGCCTTATTAGGCGTAAAGAAAAGGAGAGGCAAAAATGGCAGTTCCAGCAAGAAGAACCTCCAAGACTACAAAACGTTTACGGAGAACTCACTTTAAATTAGCAGCTAAAAACCTCGCTGTTTGCAGCAATTGTGGAGAAAGTATTAAACCTCATACAGTTTGCTCTCATTGCGGTTACTATAACGGCAAAAAGGTTATTGACGTTAAAGTTAAATAAGCGGCTGATAAGCTAAACTAAAAATTTTGGAGATTTTAATCTCCATTTTTATTTTAAATTAGTTTTTGCTTATTGTTTACTTTTTTAGTGATTGCTATAATACTAATGATTTTTCAATGTGAGGAAAAATGAATAATACAATAAACAATACAAGAAAATACTTATTAGACCATCCAAAATTAAAAATATCATGTGAATATTTCTTTAATATGGTCTTAACTATAACATCATCTTTTTTATTTGCTTATGGCTTTAGATCTTTTATTGCACCTACCGGTGCTGAACATATGGTTTCAGGTGGTGCTTCAGGTATATCTCAGGTTTTAATTCAAATATTGCTTTTTCCATTTCCAAATTTGGATAGTACAATGCTGCAATCTATTTTTTATTTCTTAATAAATGCACCTTTATTTATTTTATCTTGGTGTCGCATAGGAAAGAAATTTACTATTTTTACATTTATAAATGTTCTATTAGTTTCTGTTTTTATAGATCTTATTCCAGAAAGTTGGACAACTATTTTTAATATTCTAGATGATAATATTGCTAGAGCTCTATTTGCAGGAATTCTTACTGGATTAAGTGTAGTTTTAGCTTTATATGCTAATAGTTCAACAGGTGGGATAGATTTGATTGCGTTATATATAGCTGAAAGAAAATCGACATCTCTTGGAAAATATTCAACTGGAATTAATGCTACTATTGTTTTACTTTATGTATTCTTGAGAATAATGCATGATCAATCAAATGTATCGCAAGTTGTTACGATGGCTTTATATACTGTAATTTACTTTTTTACTTCAGGTACTGTTGTTGATCTTTTAAATAAGAAAAATAAGAAAACTGAACTTCAAATATTTACTTCTTCAACCCAGATGTCCCAAGTTTTGATTCATTCTTTTCCACATGGATGTACTATAGTTGATGGAAAAGGTGGATATACAGGTAATGATAGATTAATTATTTACATGGTTGTTTCTTATAATGAAGTAAAAAAGGCTATAAAAGTTATGCGTGAAGTTGACCCAAATTGTTTTGTAACAGTTATTAATACATATCAAGTATATGGAAAATTTTATATTAGACCAATTAAATAAGATATTTTAGGAGGAAATTATGACATATAGTGAATTAGCAGATTTGATTTTTCCTGATGTAACAGGAACAATAGAAGATCTTGAAAAAAGATACCCGAAGAGAAAATTAAAAGAAGGAGCGATGGTTACAAGATTTGCTCCAAGTCCTACTGGTTTTTTACATACTGGAAGTTTATTTACTGCATTAGTTGCATACACTGTTAGTAAACAATCAGGTGGTGTATATTTCTTTAGACTTGAAGATACTGATCAAAAAAGAGAAATTGAAGGCTCTGGAAAAGAACTAGTCGATCAACTTAAGTACTTTGGAGTTGTGCAAGATGAAGGATATTTTGGCGACCATGAAGAAGGTATTTATGGACCTTATGTTCAATCTAAAAGAGCTGATATTTATAAGATAGTTATAAAAGAATTAATTAGAAGAGGAAGAGCTTATCCTTGTTTTTGCTCTCAAGAAGATTTGAATTTGTTACGCCAAACACAAGAAGCTAATAAAGTTATTCCTGGATATTATGGATTATATGCTAAATGTCGTTATTATACTCCTGATCAGGCAGCAGAATTAATAAAGCAAGGAAAACCTTATGTAATTCGTTTTCATTCTTTAGGCGATCATACAAAATATATTAAAGTTCATGATTTAATTCGCGGTGATTTAAATCTTTCTCAAAATGATCAAGATATTGTCATTATGAAATCAGATGGACTTCCTACATATCATTTTGCTCATTTGGTTGATGACCATTTCATGGGAACAACAACAATTACCCGTGGAGAAGAATGGTTATCCTCACTTCCTATACATCTAGAATTATTTGAAGCTATGGGATGGAAAGCTCCTGATTATGCTCATCTTCCAGTTATTATGAAGGTAGATGAAAATGGAAATAGACGTAAATTATCTAAACGTAAAGATCAAGAAGCGGCTGTAAGTTATTTTATAGAACATGGTTATCCTGTTGAGGGAATCATTAAATATTTATTAACTATTGCTAATTCAAATTTTGAAGAATGGCTAAGAGCAAATCCAAAAGAAGATGTTTCAAAATTTAATTTTACATTTGAAAAAATGAGCTTGGATGGTGCCTTGTTTGATTTACCTAAACTTCGCAATATTTCCAAAGATGTTCTATCTTATCTAGATGCTCCGACAATAAGTAAAAATGCAACCGAATATGCTCAAAAATATGATCCTAAGTTATATAATTTAATATCTAAAGATCCAGCTAAATTTGAAAAGATTATGAATATTGAAAGAAATCAAGAACATCCAAGAAAAGATTACGATGTTTATTCTGATATTTATGAAAAGATTAAATTCTTTGATTGTGATATTTACGATGAACTTTTTGAAAATACTGAATTACCATTTAACCCATTTATAGATAAAAATATAATTAAAACAATTCTTGTTGAATTTAAAGATAGTTTGAATTTAGATCAAGAAGAAAGCAGTTGGTTTGATAGTCTTAAAAATTTAGGCGCTAAACATGGATTTGCTTTAAGTTTTAAAGAATATAAAAAGGATAAGGAACATTTTATAGGACATGTAGGTGATGTTGCTGAAATGGTAAGAATTGCTCTTACAACAAGTAAAAATAGTCCTAACCTTTTCCAAAGTATGAAAATTCTTGGAAAAGAAGAAGTTTCAAGAAGAATTGATAAAACATTAAATTCTAAAGTATTAGCTTAAACACTGCCTTGGCAGTGTTTTTTGTTAATTGCTTTTTTATGAATTTTTGATATACTTGTTTTACCAATAAATATTTAACATTTATTCTTTATATAATGAAGAGTATTAAAGTTATTATAGGAGAGCACTTTGAATACTAATGATAGAGCGGAATTATATTTAGAAAAATATATGACTTTAAAAGACTCTTCAGCGTTAGGAGATTTATATGTTCTTTTATCGCCTGCAGTCTTTTCTTTTGTGATGTCTATTATTCATGATGAAGAAGAAAGCAAAGATATAGTTCAGGATACTTTTATGATTGTTGCTAAAAAAGCTGATCAATATCGCTTTGGAACATCTGTAAGAAATTGGATTTTTGAAATTTCTAGAAATATCGCTCTTGCAAGATTGAAAAAGAAAAAAGATTTAATTTCTTTGGATGATGCTGATCCTATTAATAAATTAGGATATATTGATCCAAAAGATAATGATGTTTCTACTTGGAATCTTGCTAAAAAAATTTTAAAAGAAGAAGATTATAAAATTCTTTATTTATATATTATTGGCGAATATAAACATCGAGAAATTGCTGAAATATTAAATCTACCTTTAGGAACAGTTACGTGGAAATATAAAAATTCATTAAAGAAATTAAAAAAAGTATTGCTTGAAGAGGAAAAAAAAGATGCGCAGTAGAAATTTAAAAATAGTATTGAAAGAGGATGCAAAAGAAATATTTAATCCAATGGAGGAAAAAAATAAGTTTTTAAAAAGACTCTATAAAGAGAATATTACACCTCCTAAAAAAACTCTTTGTAAATCTCTTTTTCCAGTTTTTCAAAAAGATAATATTGACAATATTGTTAATTATGGTCTTCTTATTGCTTTACTTATAGTAAGTGGAGGAGAAATTAAAATTGAATACGATACTTCTTCTATCAAATTAAATTCTCCTGTTATGACCTCTTTTTATATTTCAGGAAATAATCAAAATGATGATAATCCTTTTTTTGAAATCAGTTTTAAAACAAATGGAAAAGTTGAGAATATTATAGCAGCTAATGAGGATGCAAAAATAGCTATTGGTCAAACGCGTAAAAAAGGCGAATTAGATTTAGATGAAGCTATAAAATTTATTTTTGATAGCTCTAAAAACTCTTATTATTTAAATGTTAATGCAACAAAAGATAATCCAAATAAAATAAATGTTCTTTTTTATGGAAATGATTCAGATGTAATTATAGTAAAAAAACGTGTTGGAAAAACGCTAGCTAATTATTTAAAAAAGAATTATATTTATGCACAATTTTATGATTGTAAAAAAATATCTGATAATGATCTTTTTGAACAATACAGAATTGAAGCTAAAAAATTTGAAATATCTCTTGAAAAATATGTAGCTGTTTTAAATATAAATACATATTTATCTTGTTTTTCTGATGAAATAAAAATCGAAGAATTAATCGAGAAATATAGAAATTGTTCTTATGAAAAAATATTGGCAATAAAAAATACTCTTGTGGAATCTTTTTTAAAGATAAAATATGGAAAACAAATTACAAGTTTTAAAAATGATTTTGAAAAATTAGTAAAAAAATATAAAGATATAAGAAGTCATAATTTTAATGAATGGAGACCATTATTTTTAAAATTTATGACAAGTTATACAAATGTAATTGAAAACAAAATTGAAAAAGTTGGAAATATTGATTGTTCTAATATTTATTATTCTGATTTTGATGCGTATAATTTTGCAATATTACTCAGTAAATTTATGTCTAACAAAGATTTTCAAAATAAAGAAATAGTTAATTTAAAATATGAGAAAGATGATACATATTTAATTTATCAGTATAAGAATCTTTATAATAATATAAGTGTATATTATCAAGAAGAGAAAGATATTATTGAAGAAATATGTCATTTGATCGAGACATATAGTTCTCAAATAGACGAAGTATTAAAGGAAAATCAAGAACAATATGTTCTTTCTCAATTAGATAGACAAAAAATTGATGATGAAAGAAATGTGGATTTTTATGATGATTTCAAAAAGAATGAAGATACATATTTTATCTGGTATTAATCGATTATTTCTAAATTAATAATATTTGAAAATATAATTTTAGAAGATTTCTGGTTCGCTAAAATTAAATATTTATTAGTTATTTTTTTAACAGGACCTAAAAAGAATTGAACATATCCTTTATCGAAGTATTTTATATCTACAGTTTGATTATTATTACTATTTAATAATGCTAAATTACAAGCGATTTTTTCGATTTGATCATCTTGTAATTCTGGCATTTCTATCATATTATTTTTTTTAATTTCTTCATTTAATATTTCATATTGCCCCTTTAGTGATTTAAAAGCAGCAAATTTTTTGATTCCACGATCATTTATCATTTTTTATGTCCTCCAATTTCATTATGTCTTTTTTCAAAATTAGATTTTTCGTATGCAGAAATGAGTTTGGTTATTTTTTCTTCTCCATATGTTTTTTTAATTTTAAATATTATTTGGGCTAAATTTTTTCTCTTTTCGTCATCTATTTGATTACTGAATAAATCTGGTTGGTAGTATTCATTAGAAGTTAACTTTATAGCATTGATATTGATGGTTCTTATTTTAAAAGATTTGTTTGCTTTTTTAATAAGAATACTTTTTAATGCGTTTTTGATCTCTTTTTCATCATCTGTTGGAGCTCCGAAGATTATTGTTTCTGAAAATCCTTCTGATCTTGAAGCATAAATACATGTTAAACTTATTCCGCCAGCAAGAACATTTTCATTCATAAGTCTAATGGTTAATTCTTCAGCCATTTCATATATAGGGAAAAGAATATTTTTGAATTCATAATCTTCAAATAGAACTTGACCTACGCTTAATGAATGGGATTTAGGAGTGTATTTTTCATGAATATCAGCAAAATCTATGCCAAATGAATGATTATATATTTCTTCACCGATGATGCCGAATTTAGATTTTAAATATTCTGGAGTACAAGTAGCAATATCACCAACTTTATATATACCGATATCATTAAGCTTTTTTTCTAATCTTTTTCCAATACCCCACATTTTACTAAGAGGATATACAGGCCATAATTTATAAGGAATATCTTCATATTTCCATTCAGCGATGAAATCTTTGCTATGCTTTGATTCGATATCCATGCAAGCTTTGGCCATAAAAATATTTTCGCCTATGCCGATTGTTACAGTTAATTTTAACTTTTCTTTAATTCTTAAAAATATTTTTTTGGCGATATTATAAGCGCCTATATTTTTTAAATTTGGATAATTAGTTATATCTATAAAGCTCTCGTCGATAGAATAAACATAAATATCTTCAAAGGAGACAAATTCCATAAAAATTTTTACTACTTCGGCAGAAACTTCAAGGTATCTTTGCATTCTTGGCGTGGCGAATATTAAATTGTCAATTTTTGGTAGCTCGAAAACTCTTAATCTTGATGGAATGTTTAATGTTTTAAGATAAGGAGAAACGGCTAAAATAATTGTTCCATCGTGATTTATCAGCAACAACAAGTGGAGTATAGAAAGGATCTAAGCCTCTATCTATACATTCTACTGACGCATAGAATGATTTTAAGTCGATTGATAGAATTGTTTTTTGGGGAAGATCTTTGAAATTATTTAAGCTGTTTTGGTTCATAATTTTAGTATAGCAAAAGAAGTTTTTTTAATACTAATACTTGTAGTCAACAAAAAAGCAGTATAAAAAATTGCTATTTAAAATAGGTCAATAGTGATAAAGAGTTTAAAAGAAAGCAACTTTAAGAAAAAAATTAGCTGCTTTTTACAAGAAAATTGGTGTAAAAATAATGTAAATTTTCATGAAAAAATATAGACAAAAATAAAAATAATTATTAAACTTATTGTATGTTTGAAGAATGTAATTTTGATGAAATTGTAGAAAAACACAAGAAAGTTATTGCTTATGAAGGAAAAGATGAAATCTTTAAATTTATGCAAGAACGTAATTTTTTATCGAAATTAAATCGTTTTATAAATTACAATTCACAGAAAAGATATGATTTATTTACTAATGGCTTTTTAACTTTAGGATATTGTTATATAACTTTTGATGAAAATAATGAAAGATTTAGAGCAAATGTTTTAATAGCTCCTTCAAAAGGAAAAAATGATTTGAAGAATATTTTGCTAGAAACGTATGATAATTTATTAAATTTTTATAAAAAATATAGTAATAGAGAAATTTCACATAATAGATTTAATAAAATTTTGTATAACAATTTATTTTCCGCAGAAGAAGAACCATCATTTTTTAATGTTCCGGATGAATATACTGATTACAATTTTGTTCAAGTTTGTTCGATGGAATTTGAAAAAGATTTTGCAATGCCTAAAGAACCAGGAAAGTTTTTTATTCCAGTTTTATTTAATTC
>OCIU01002438.1_pt1 | contig 10826 bp, 9 predicted proteins | sample 1538471 | NCBI WGS metagenome assembly OCIU01 (sample SAMN04571693, study PRJEB22368) | human gut metagenome | biome: human gut; material: stool | host: Homo sapiens | place: Luxembourg | collected 2012-06-01 | reverse complement strand
AACTGCTCATTCTGCCACTGCACCTTGATGGCCTGAAACCGCTTCGTTTTCCGCGTGCCGGTCAGGGACAGGCAGCCCTCCTCCGCGTCATACGGCGCGGATTTTTTGACGATTGCGGGATTGAACATGACCATGTATTCGCCGCCGTTGTCGAAAGCGATAATGCGCTTGTTGACGCCAATCATATTCGCCGCCATGCCCACACAGCCGTCCTTGTGCGCGGTGAGCGTATCCAATAAGTCCTGCGCGATTGTCAAATCGTCTGCCGTGGCAGGTTCCGCTTTCTGGGATAGGAAAAATTCATCTTTGCAGATTTCACGGATCATGGGAAAACCTCCGCTGTTTTTTCTTTCCTATATTGTAGCAGAGAAGCAGAAAAGCCTCAACTGAACTTTAAACAAAAGCCGTGCATTTTCCGGCATAAGCTGCTACAATGATATTATGTATGCAGGAAAATCCGTTTTTCAGTGGAAGGAGTGAACGTTTATGCTCTGTCCGTGGTGCGGCAGTCCCGTCATGATTCGCGGGTCGCAGTGGGAGTGCGGCTGGTGCGGAGATTCCGGGGTCTTGAGAAGAAAACCTGTGCAGAAACCGGTGCAGCTCACATTGAGGCTCTCATTTGTTTACCATGTCGAGCTTTCAGAAACATGGCTCGATCTGAAGGAGGCGCTGGCGCAGCTTGCGCCGAAAAAAGACACGCCCGCGCAGCTTCTCGGCAAGGTGCTGCTGCATCACATCTCTGCCGGCATCCATCATGCAGGTGCTTTGCCGGATGAACAGAAGACAGAAGAACTGCGGACATTTTTGAACACGACCACTGATCTGAATCTGGGAGAGCGCGCAGAGCAAATCATGCGCGATGCCGGGCACGGCATCCTGTTCCGTGAGGAGGCGGCGCTTTCTGAAAGGGAATGCGGTGTATTCTGGACGGAGCTGTTTTCCGTTCGTCCGCCGGAGGACTACTATAACAACGTCGCGCCGGATGGGCTGTATACGCTGCTGTTCCGGCTTTCCTCCGTTTACGCCTATTTCGGCACAAAGGAGGACGAGGAGACGTGCGCTGCGCAGGTCTACCGAAATGCGCTGCAAGAGGCATATTATGCGCAATGGCAAAATCACGTTCTGCTGCATCCCGACATAGAACGGGCAAAGCAGCTTTTGTCGGAGGGACGTTTTCCTGCCAACGAGGACATTTGCCGTGAGATCCTGCTGGTCGAATTTCCGGAGGAAGTCCCGCATGAGACCGCCGAGGAGCTTGACGACCTGTCATGGGCGTACATTCTGGATGATGTCTTTTCCCGCGACACGGAAACGGGCATGATGATGTGGCGGCTTCTTCTTGACATTGCAGAGCCTGCCCTGAAATCCAGCCCCGAGGCAGCCGAGGCCCTGCTCCGCGACTGGAACTGGCTTGCCGCGCCGGACCCTGAACAGGCGCTGCCGCTTTTGATCGCGCTGGAAGACGCGCGCTTTGCATCGCAGCTTTTTAAGAGCGCCTTCATCGGCGGGACGCAGCTTTCCGTCCTGAAAGTCTGCCGGGCGTGCGGAGAGGCCGCGCTGGGACGCGGCTGTCTTGCCCTCGCGCTGAAAAACCCGCATCTCGATCAAGGCTGGGAAAAGCAGCTCCAGCGGGTCTTTCCCGCAATATTTCCCTCCGGGCACATGGGGGCTCCGAAGCGCCCATAGCCTAGGGTGTATCTGAAAACTCCCAACGCACCCGGACAGCGGGCCTTTTCACGCCGTGCCGCGTCATTTTTCCTTGAAATACGTCAGTATTCCTGCGAAAAAATGTCTTGCTCAGCGCAAAAATTCCTCGCTGCCGGTCACATTTTCAGTTTTCAGATACACCCTAGCAGCCGGAACGCAGCTCCGCTGTCAATCGCGCTCTGAAAATCGGCTGCGGCGCACCCTCCTTCTGGCGCTCCGTGCGCGTGCTCCCGCTTCGTGCAGCGTTCGCGCGGAAAATAGATGTTTTTTCATGTATCTGCGCAAAAAAGCACAACGATCCGTCCGTTTTTTTGTGGTTTGCTCCCATGGAAAAAGCCGCGTCGGGAATTGACTTTTCCGGTCGGTTCTGCGATAATGGTGGCATTGAAGCACAGGCAACTGACGGAACGTGGAGCACCACATGGGAGCCTGATGTAATACGTACTGTCGACCGTCTGGGCAAACCTGCTCTCCATGGAGATCTATGGAGACGGGTTTACCCTTTTTTTATTTGCTTTTTACAAGGAGGATCTCATGAAAAAAGTAGCAGTTATTATGGGAAGCGATTCCGACTGGCCCGTTGTCAAGGGGGCCTGTCAGCAGCTCGATGCCTTCGGCATTGCCTATGAGGCGCACATTCTCAGCGCCCATCGCTCCCCTGCCGCCGCCGCCGATTTCGCCAAAAATGCCCGTGCCAACGGCTTCGGCGTGCTCATCTGCGCTGCCGGAATGGCAGCCCATCTGGCGGGCGCTTTCGCCGGGAACTCCACCCTGCCGGTCATCGGCATCCCCATGAAGGGCGGCGCTCTGGACGGACTGGACGCGCTGCTTGCGACCGTCCAGATGCCAAGCGGCATTCCGGTCGCCACGGTTGCGCTCAACGGCGCGAAAAATGCCGCCGTGCTGGCCGCCCAGATCCTGGCCGTCCATGACGATGCGCTGGCCGCAAAGCTCAAGGCTCAGCGTGCCGAGATGGCACAGCAGATTGCCGCGAAGGAAGCAAAGCTCCAGGCGGAGCTGCGCGGCTGAGCCTTTCACGCAGAATTGCGCTTCACACGAAAAAACGTATAAACCCGAAATCAAATACATTTTGGAGGTACCATCATGAAACTCGTTTACACTGGCAAGACCAAGGACGTTTACGCTCTGGAAAACGGCAACTACCTGCTGAAGTTCAAGGATGACTGCACCGGCAAAGACGGCGTATTCGATCCCGGCGAAAACGCTGTGGGTCTGACCATCGACGGTGTGGGCGATGTGAACCTGCGCATGAGCATCTATTTCTTTGAGAAGATCAACGCCGCCGGCATCAAGACCCACTTTGTCGGCGCCGATCTGAAAAACACCACGATGGAGGTCCTCCCCGCCAAGGTCTTTGGCCACGGTCTCGAGGTCATCTGCCGCCGCAAGGCCGTCGGTTCCTTCATCCGCCGCTATGGTGATCTCATCGAATCCGGCGCAGACCTCCCCTCCTATGTGGAGACCACGCTGAAGGACGATGCCAAGGGCGATCCCCTGATCACCAAGGACGCACTGGTGGCTCTGGGCGTGATGACCGACGAGCAGTATGAGGATCTCAAGTCCCAGACCCAGAAGATCACGCAGATCGTTGCCGACGATCTGAAGGAAAAGGGCATGGTCCTTTACGACATCAAGTTTGAGTTCGGCTATGCGCCCGACGGCAGCGTTATGCTCATCGACGAGGTCGCCAGCGGCAACATGCGCGTCTACAAGGACGGCCAGTACATCGATCCCATGACGCTCTCCGAGCTGTTCTTTGCGTAATGGGCGGCTTTTTCGGAGCGTTTTCCCACCGCGATGTGGGACTTGATGTGTTTTTCGGCACCGACTACCACTCCCATCTGGGGACCCGCCGCGGCGGCATGGTGGTCTACGGGCACGAAAACGGCTTCGTCCGTGAGATCCACGACATTGAGAACACCCCCTTCCGCACGAAATTTGAAAAAGACCTGCACGAGCTCAAGGGACATGTCGGTATGGGCTGCATCAGCGACACCGACCCGCAGCCGCTTCTGGTGCGCTCGCATCTGGGGCTGTACGCCATCTGCACGGTGGGCATCATCAACAACACCGACGAGCTGATCGAAACGTATTTCTCCGACCATGGTCACCAGTTCATGGCACAGAGCAACGGAAAGGTCAACGTCTCGGAGCTGGTTGCCGCCCTCATCAACATGAAGGAAAACCTGATCGACGGCATTTTGTACGCGCAGGAGATGATCCGCGGCTCCATCACGATCCTGCTGATGACGCCGGACGGCATTCTTGCCGCCAGAGACCGCCTTGGGCGGCTTCCCGTTCTGGTGGGCAAGCACCCTGACGGCAGCCTCTGCGTCTCCTTTGAGTCCTTCGCCTATCATAAGCTGGGCTATGAGGACGCCCATGAGCTTGGCCCGCGCGAGATCGTCGCGCTGACCAGCAACGGCTACGAGACTGTCTCCCCTCCGGGCAAGGAAATGAAGATCTGCGGCTTCCTCTGGACGTATTACGGCTATCCCAACTCCAATTATGAGGGCGTCAACGTAGAGGTCATGCGCTACCACAACGGCGAGATCATGGCGCGTGACGAGATCGCGCGCGGCAGGCTCCCGAAGGTGGACTACGTCGCGGGCGTGCCGGATTCCGGCGTGCCGCACGCCATCGGCTTTGCAAACCGAAGCGGCAAGCCCTTTGCGCGTCCCTTTGTGAAATATACGCCCACCTGGCCCCGCTCCTTCACCCCGACCAATCAGGAGGTTCGCAATCAGGTCGCCAAGATGAAGCAGATCCCCGTCCCGGAGCTCATTCAGGGAAAGAAGCTGCTGTTTGTGGACGACTCCATCGTCCGCGGCACCCAGCTTCGGGAAACGGTCGATTTCCTCTACGAATCCGGCGCGGAGGAGGTTCACATGCGCTCTGCCTGCCCGCCCATTATGTATAGCTGCAAGTATCTGAACTTCTCGCGCGGAAACTCCGATATGGAGCTGCTGGCGCGCCGGGTGGTGCAGGAGCTGGAGGGCGACGAGGGACAGCTGCATCTGGACGAATACGCCGACTCCACGACGGAGCGCGGCCAGTGCCTTTTGAAGGCCATCTGTGAAAAGCTCGGCTTTGATTCTCTCGGATATCAGTCTCTGGACGGCGTTCTGGAGGCCATCGGCATCGACCGCGATAAGGTCTGTACATACTGTTGGAACGGAAAGGAATGATCGACATGGAAAAATCCAGCTCCGCCGCCTACGCGGCAGCCGGCGTGGACATCACTGCCGGTTACAAGGGCGTCAAGCTGATGCGCGCAGACGTCCAGCGCACCCATATCCCCGGTGTGGTTTCTGACATTGGCGGCTTCGGAGGCCTCTTTGCTCCCGACCTTGCCGGGATGACGGAGCCCGTTCTCGTCTCCGGCACGGACGGCGTGGGCACCAAGCTCCGTCTGGCAGAGCTCATGGACAAGCATGACACCATCGGCATCGACTGCGTTGCCATGTGTGTAAACGACGTGATCTGCTGCGGCGCAAAGCCCCTGTTCTTTCTTGATTACATCGCCATTGGCAAAAACGTGCCCGAAAAGGTAGCCGCCATCGTCTCCGGCGTTGCAGAGGGCTGTGTTCAGGCCGGCTGCGCGCTCATCGGTGGCGAAACGGCCGAGCATCCCGGCATGATGGCTGAGGACGACTATGATCTGGCGGGCTTCACCGTCGGTCTTGTGGACAAGCCCAAGGTCATCGACTCCGGCCGCATGGCGGCGGGCGATGTGGTGCTGGCGCTGCCCTCGTCCGGCTTCCACTCCAACGGCTACTCGCTCGTCCGCAAGGTGTTCGACGTGGAAAACGCCGACCTCGGCAAGTATTATGACGAGCTCGGCGAGACGCTGGGCGAGGCGCTGCTGCGCCCCACCGTCATCTATGTAAAGCCCGTCCTCCGCTGCATCGAGGCCGCGGACGTCCGCGGCGTCAGCCACATCACGGGCGGCGGCTTCTATGAAAACATCCCCCGCTGCATCCCCCATGGCCTTTGCGCGAAGATCTGCAAGGCCTCGCTCCGGACGCCCGCCATCTTCGGCCTGCTCCAGAAGCAGGGCGGCATCGATGAGCACGACATGTTCAACACCTTCAATATGGGCGTGGGCATGATCGTGGTCGTGAGCCCCGAGACCGCCGACGCGGCGCTCTCTGCCCTGAAGGCAGAGGGGATCGACGCCTACGTCTGCGGCGAGATCGTCCCCGGCGAGGATCAGGTCGTCCTCGTCTGAGCTGCACCAAGCGCCGCGCTGGCTCGCGGCGGCTGCAAAGGAGAAAAACGCCTATGAACAAAGCGAAGATCGCCGTGCTGGTCTCCGGCGGCGGCACAAATCTACAGGCACTGCTGGACGCGCAGGCGGCAGGACAGCTGCCGCACGGCCAGATCGCGCTCGTGCTCTCCTCCAACGAAAACGCCTACGCCCTGACACGGGCGGCAGGCGCCGGCATCCCGGCCCGGGCTGTCTCTGCCAGACAGTGCGGCGGTCAGGCGGCGTTTGAGTCCGCCCTGTCTGCGCTGCTGACGGAATACGAGATCGATCTCATCATTCTGGCAGGCTTTTTCACCATCCTCAGTGCGGACTTTACCGCCCGCTGGCCCTCCCGCATCCTGAATGTGCACCCCTCCCTGATCCCCGCCTTCTGCGGCGAGGGCATGTACGGCCTGAGGGTCCACAAAGCCGCCTTGGCTGCGGGCGTGAAGGTCACGGGCGCCACGGTGCATTTTGTCAATGAAGTTCCGGACGGCGGCCAGATCCTGCTGCAAAAGGCAGTGGACGTTCTGCCGGACGACACGCCCGAGACGCTCCAGCGCCGGGTCATGGAGCAGGCGGAATGGCAGCTCCTGCCCCGTGCCGCGGAGCTGGTCTCGGAACAAATCGTAAAGGAGAATCGCGATGCTTGACTTTCTTACCCTTCTGCGGGAGAATCCCTACCCCGGTCGGGGCATCCTTGTGAGTAAAAATCTCGTTTACTACTTCATCATGGGCCGCAGCGCCAACAGCCGCAACCGCATCTTTGTCCCGACAGAGGACGGCATCCGCACCGAGGCGCACGACCCCGCAAAGCTGGTCGATCCCAGCCTCATCATCTACCACCCCGTCCGCACGATGGGCAGCGCGCTGGTGGTCACCAACGGCGACCAGACCGACACCATCTGCCAGTACGGCGACTTCCGCAAGGGTCTCATGACCCGCGAATATGAGCCGGACGATCCCAACTGGACGCCCCGCATCTCCGCCGTTTTGAACGGCGACGGTTCGTTTGAGCTGTCCATCCTGAAGCGCAGAAACGGGCGCTGCCTGCGGGAGTTCTTCTGCTACGAGGGTGCAGAGGCCGATCTCGGCTATTTCATCAGCACCTATCAGGGCGACGGAAGCCCCCTGCCGACCTTTGCCGGTGAGCCGCTGGAGGTCACCGTCCCGACGCCGGAGGCAGTCTGGGACGCGCTCAACAAGGACAATAAGGTATCCCTTTACACCAACGTGAACGGCGAGGTTCGCCTGTTCAACAAGAATCTGGGAGATTGAGGAGGACACACCGATATGAACGAGTTGGAACTGAAATATGGCTGCAACCCCAACCAGAAGCCGTCCCGGGTCTTTATGCAGGACGGCTCCGACCTGCCGTTTGACGTTTTGAACGGAAAGCCCGGCTTTATCAACCTCTTGGACGCCCTGAACTCCTGGCAGCTCGTCAAGGAGCTGAAGGCCGCGACCGGCCTGCCCTCCGCCGCCAGCTTCAAGCATGTCTCCCCTGCCGGCGCCGCTGTCGGCCTGCCGCTGAGCGAGATCGACCGGAAGATCTATTTTGTTGACCCCGCTGCCGAGCTTTCGCCCATCGCCTGTGCCTACATCCGCGCGCGCGGCGCTGACCGCCTGTGCTCCTATGGCGACTGGGCAGCGCTCTCCGATGTCTGCGACGCCGCCACCGCTGCATACCTCAAGGAGGAGGTCTCCGACGGCGTCATCGCCCCCGGCTATACCGACGAGGCTCTGGAAATTCTGAAAACCAAGAAAAAAGGCAAGTACAACGTTGTCCGGATCGACCCGGACTATGTCCCTGCCGCATTGGAGCATAAGGATGTGTTCGGCGTCACCTTCGAGCAGGGCCGCAACGACCTTGTGATCGACGAAGAAATGCTGAAAAACATCGTCTCTCAGAACAAGGAGCTGCCGCAGGCCGCGAAGATCGACATGATCGTGGCGCTCATCACGCTCAAGTACACCCAGTCCAACTCCGTCTGCTACGTGAAGGACGGTCAGGCCATCGGCGTGGGCGCAGGCCAGCAGAGCCGCATCCACTGCACCCGTCTGGCAGGTCAGAAGGCAGACAACTGGTACCTGCGCCAGCATCCGAAGGTGCTGGGTCTGCAATTTGCAGACGGCATCCGCCGCCCCGACCGCGACAACGCCATCGACGTCTATACCTCCGACGAGTATGAGGACGTGCTGGCTGACGGCGTGTGGCAAAGCATCTTCCAGGTGCGCCCCGAGCCTCTGACCGCAGAGGAAAAGAAGGCCTGGATCGCCACGCAGACCGGCGTCACCGTCGGAAGCGACGCCTTCTTCCCCTTCGGCGACAACGTGGAAAGAGCCAGAAAGTCCGGCGTCTGCTACATCGCCGAGCCGGGCGGCTCCATCCGCGACGACCATGTCATCGCCACCGCCGACAAGTACGGCATGGTGCTGGCATTTACCGGCGCGCGCCTGTTCCACCACTGAGCCGCCGCGATACCGTACACACCTGCCGCCGCGCGGCTTCCTCGGATGTCCGCGCGGCGGCGTCCAAAATTCGATTATAAGGAGGGCTCTATGAACCTTCTGGTCATCGGCGGTGGCGGCCGTGAGCACGCCATCGTCAGGAAACTGAAAGAAAACCCCGAGGTAGAAACGATCTACTGCGTTCCCGGAAACGGCGGCATCGCCGCCGACGCGGTCTGCGTCCCGGAGATCGGCGCGAAGGACATCCCCGCGCAGGTGGCCTTTGCCGCCGCACATAACATCGGCTTTGCCGTGGTCACGCCGGACGATCCTCTGGTGCTGGGCGCGGTGGACGCGCTGGAGGCCGCGGGCATCCCCTGCTTCGGCCCGGAGGCGAAGGCCGCCATTCTTGAGGGCAGCAAGGTCTTTTCCAAGGAGCTGATGAAAAAGTACGCCATCCCGACGGCGGATTACCGGGTGTTCACCGAGGCTGCCGCCGCCATGGAGTATGTGCAGTCCTGTCCCCTTCCCGTGGTCGTCAAGGCCGACGGTCTTGCCCTTGGCAAGGGCGTGCTCATCGCCGAAACGCGCGAGGCTGCCGTCTCCGCCGTGGAGACCATCATGCTCGACCGCGCCTTCGGAAGTAGCGGCAGTCAGGTGGTCATCGAGGAATTCCTCACCGGTCCGGAGGTCTCCGTGCTGGCCTTTACCGACGGCAAGACCGTCGTTCCCATGGTGTCCTCCATGGATCACAAGCGGGCGCACGACCATGACGAGGGACTCAACACCGGCGGCATGGGCACTGTGGCGCCCAACCCCTACTACACGGACGAGATCGCGCGCGTGTGCATGGAGACGATCTTCCTTCCCACCGTGCGCGCCATGAATGCCGAGGGCCGCACCTTCCGCGGATGCCTGTACTTCGGGCTGATGCTGACGCCAAACGGCCCCAAGGTCATCGAGTACAACTGCCGCTTCGGGGACCCGGAGACGCAGGTGGTGCTGCCGCTTCTGAAAAGCGACCTGCTGAGCATCCTGCGCGCCTGCCGGAACGGCACGCTGGCAGAGACGGCAGTCCAATTCTCCGACGAGGCCGCCTGCTGCGTCATCATGGCCTCGCGCGGCTACCCGGAGCACTATGAAAAGGGCTTTGCCATCACAATGCCCGCCGAGGTCGCCGCGCACACCTATGTGGCGGGTGCAAAGTGCGAGGGCGAGAAGCTGCTGACAAGCGGCGGCCGGGTTCTTGGCGTCACCGCCACGGCGGCAGATCTGAAAAGCGCCGTGAAAAAAGCCTATGAGCGCGTGGAGCGCGTCCATTTTGACAATGCGTTCTACCGCCACGACATCGGCCAGCGCGCCCTGAAAGCGCTGGAACATTGAAGGGAGCAAGCGCAGGCATGGTTTACAGAGTATATGTAGAAAAAAAAGAGGCACTTGCCAACGAGGCACACGCACTGGCAGAGGATCTGCGGGCTTTTCTGGGCATCCGCGGCCTGACGGGTCTGCGGCTGCTCAACCGCTACGATCTGGAGGGCATCAGCCGGGAGCTGTTCGACTACGCCGTAAAAACGGTGCTCTCCGAGCCGCAGCTCGACATGGTGACGGACGAGCTTCCGCAGGGCGACATGGTGTTCGCCGTGGAATATCTGCCCGGTCAGTATGACCAGCGGGCGGACTCCGCCGCACAGTGCATCCAGATCCTCTCGCAGGGCGAGCGCCCCATCGTGCGCACCGCGCGGGTGTATGTTCTGGAGGGCGCGCTGACGCAGGAGCAGCTCGCCGCCATCAAGCAGTATGTCATCAACCCCGTGGAAAGCCGCGAGGCGTCTTTGGAGCTTCCGCAGACGCTTCGGATGGAATATGACATTCCCACCACCGTCCGCACCGTGGAGGGCTTCACCGCCATGGACGGTGAAGCCCTGAGCGCGCTGCGCGACGAGCTGGGACTGGCCATGGATCTGGACGACCTGCAATATTTGCAGGGCTATTTCCGCGATGACGAGCAGCGCGACCCCACCATCACCGAAATTCGGGTCGTGGACACCTACTGGTCCGATCACTGCCGCCATACCACCTTCTCCACCCACATTGACCATGTGGAGATCCACGACGCTGCCGTTCAGGCGGCTTATGAGCGGTATCTTGCCGCCCGTGTGGAGGTCTACGGCGAAGAAAAAGCAGCCAAGCGCCCCCAGACGCTCATGGACATCGCCACCATCGGCGCAAAGGTGCTGAAAAAGCGCGGCCTGCTGCCGGAGCTGGACGAGAGCGAGGAGATCAACGCCTGCTCCATCCATGTCACCGCCACAGTAAACGGCGAGGCGCAGGACTGGCTGCTGATGTTCAAAAATGAAACGCACAACCATCCCACCGAGATCGAGCCCTTCGGCGGCGC
>OCIU01002430.1_pt1 | contig 10851 bp, 8 predicted proteins | sample 1538471 | NCBI WGS metagenome assembly OCIU01 (sample SAMN04571693, study PRJEB22368) | human gut metagenome | biome: human gut; material: stool | host: Homo sapiens | place: Luxembourg | collected 2012-06-01 | reverse complement strand
GGGGCTGTAGGGTTGTGGCTTTCAATTTTTTTATATATGAAAATACCCGATATCGAATTAGCAAATATCAGCCGCTACCGCGGCGAACTGATGGGAGCGGCAATGCTCTTCATCATACTCTTTCATGTGGGCTTGAGTCGTGGCGACCCATTCTACGGGTTGAGACGATGCGGCAATGTGGGAGTGGACATGTTCCTGTTCCTTAGTGGAGTGGGACTGTGGTATTCGTGGACGAAGAATCCGTCGTTCACACATTTCTTCAAACGCCGTTACCTGCGCATCTACCCCGTGTGGCTGTTGATGGCAAGCCTCTATTATGTGCCCGACTATCTCAACCACGGAGGCCACAGCAACAGCGTGGTCGACATGCTTGGCGACATCCTCATCAACTGGGATTTCTGGCTGCATGATGAGCTGACCTTCTGGTATGTGCCAGCCATAATGATGCTTTACACCTTCGCACCCGCCTACATGAAGCTCATCACGCGATGGCCCATGTATCGTTGGCTGCCGCTGCTCATGGTTGTGTGGTGCGTCATGGTGCAGTGGGTGCTGCCCATACACCATGCCGTGGGACATCTCGAGATCTTCTGGAGTCGCGTGCTCATCTTCTTCATCGGCATCAACATAGGACAGTATGTCAAGGAGAAGGCCACGCTGCCCGGCTCGTCTGTCGGTCTGCTGTTTCTCACCTTCGCCATGACCTTCGGCACATGCCTCTATCTCGAACAGGTGCGCCACGGACAGTTTCCCCTCTTCGTGGAGCGCATGCTCTACATACCGTTCACCATAACCGCTATCTTGGTGCTCAACCGTGTGTTCCGACGCACGCCACGGTGGTTCAACAACTTCTGCAGGCTGGTGGGAGCGGTGAGCCTTGAGGCATACCTCATACATATCCATTTCGTGCTCTGCTATGTGGAGCCTTATCGCCTTGGCTATTGGCCCACGTTCCTTATCACCGTCGCCATAACCATGCCGCTGGCTTGGTTGCTGCATAAGTTGGTCGACATGGCGGTAAGACGCTTCGAATAAAAACAATATAACATATCGGGGCTTGCCGATTTCTTTTGTCGGCTTGTCCTTTATACCCATGACAACTTTAAAAAGTATGAATTATTTACGACTTATACGTCCGCAACACTGGATAAAGAACTTCTTCGTTCTCATACCCTTGTTCTTTGGTGGCGAACTGTTTGACGTGACACCCATCCTTAGTGGACTGGTGGTGTTCTTTGCTTTCAGTTTCATTGCCTCGTCGGTCTATTGTTATAACGATATCGTCGATGCCGATGACGACCGCCATCATCCTCTCAAATGTAAGCGCCCCGTGGCTTCGGGTGCGGTGTCGGTGCGCCATGCCTACTGGCTCATGGCTCTGATGTTTGTGTTGGGCATGGCTACAACGCTGCTGCTTGAGTCGCAGGCGATGTGGAACGTGATGGCGGTGCTGCTGTTCTATTATGTTCTTAACCTCGCCTACTGCTCCAAGCTTAAGCAGTATGCCATCCTCGACGTGTGCATCGTGGCTTTCGGCTTCGTGCTGCGCATCATCGCCGGCGGTCAGGCTGCCGATGTGGAGCTGAGCAAGTGGATTGTGCTCATGACCTTCCTGCTCACCCTCTTCCTCTCTTTCGCCAAACGTCGTGACGATGTGTTGCGTATGAACGCCACGGGTGAGGCACCGCGACACAACACCAGTCGTTACAACCTGACGTTCATAAACCAAGCCATCACCATAACGGCCAGCGTGACGCTCGTCTGTTACATCATGTACACCGTGTCGCCAGAGGTTACCGAGAGCATAGGCAGCAACCACCTCTATCTCACCACCGTGCTTGTGTTGCTCGGCCTGCTGCGCTACATCCAGATAGCGGTTGTTGATGAGAAGAGTGGCGACCCCGTCAAGGTGATGTTGCACGACCGCTTCTCACAGCTTATCGTGCTCTTGTGGCTGGCGTCTTACCTTGTGCTCATATATCTTTAAGGTGCTCATCTTTAAGATGTTTGACCGTCTTTAAGGTTCTTATCAATCTTTAAAAATGAAGAAACTTTTTGTGTTCGATTTTGACGGCACGCTCACCAACGCCGACACGTTGCTCGAGTTTATACGCTTTGCCTGTGGGCGCAAGCGCATGTTGCTCGGCTTCTTGCTCTATTCGCCGTTGCTCGTGCTGATGAAGGCCCGTCTCTATCCCAACTATAAAGCCAAGCAGAAGGTGTTTGCCCATTTCTTCAAGGGCATGACCCTTGAGCAGTTTGATACCCTCTGCCAAGCTTTCGCCCGCCAAGGCGAGCATCTGTTGCGTCCTGCCGCCGTGCGCTTCATTGACGAGGTGCGCGATGAGGCTCATGCCATGGCCATCGTGAGTGCAAGCATCGACAACTGGGTACGTCCCTTTGCCGAGATGTACCTCGGGCAACAGCATGACGGCACCGACATCGTGGTGCTGGGTACCAAGGTGGAGACCGACGGCAACGGACGGCTCACAGGACGCTTCGCAACGTCCAACTGCTACGGAGCAGAGAAGGTGAGGCGCATAACGGAGGTGTGGCCCTCGCGCGACCAGTATGACGTGTCGGCGTTTGGCGACAGCAGGGGCGACAAGGAGATGCTTGCCTATGCAGACCAGGCCTATTTCAAACCGTTCAATCATTAAAAAACAGAAAGCTCTATGATCTTAAACGAGATAACCAACCGTCTCACGCCGTCACAGCGCCAGAAGCTTGGTGAGGTGTTGAGGTTCGGCATTGTCGGCGCATTGGCAACCCTGCTTCAGTATGCCATCTACAGCGTCATGCTACTGTGGTGCTCACCGTCGCTCTCCATGACTGTGGGTTATGTGTTGAGCTTCATCTTCAACTTTGTCGCATCCACACGTTTCACCTTTAAGGTGGAGACCAACGCCAAGCACGGAGCGGGTTTCGCCCTGTCACATGTCGTCAACTATCTCCTGCAGATGGCTACGCTCCATTTCTTCCTTTGGATCGGGGTGAGCGAGAGGCTGGCGCCTATACCGATGTTCTGCATCTGTGTGCCTGTAAACTTTGTGCTTGTGAGATTCTTCCTTAAGAAATGAAAAAAATATTCGATATCTTCCGCATTCGCCGCGAGGAGCGATGGTTAGCCCTTGTTGTGCTGGTGGCCCTTTTGGCGTTGAATGCCCTTGTGCTGTGCAAGTATTATGACCTCTTCACGCCCATCACACGGTGGTACTGGCCGCTGTTTATACACAACTTCCACATCTCGGGCTTTGACCCCATCACCTATTCGGTCGTGAGCGACTGGCTGGCAGGCTACAACGTGTACCGCCACCCGTTGCTGGCGTTCTACATGTATGTGCCTTACCTCATCAACCAGGCTCTGATGCAGCTCACCGGCATCAACTGTGCCATCTTCATCGTGGCTGCCATACAGGTGTTCTGCGCCTTCTACAGCATGGTGTTCATATACCGCATCTTCCGTGAGGTCATAGAGGTGAGACGCGCCGATGCCACGGTGCTGACACTCTTCTTCTTCTCGTTTGCTTATGTCATGGTGGCGGCGATCGTGCCTGACCATTTCATCATAAGCATGATGCTCTTGCTCATTGCTCTCTACATCTCGGGACGTCGCATGAAGAGTGGCCGCTCGTTCAAGACATGGCAGACGGTGCTCTATTTCATCCTTACCGCCGGCACATCGCTGAACAACGGACTGAAGATTTTCCTTGCAGCCCTCTTCGTTAACCGTCGCCGCTTCTTCCGTCTGCGCTTCCTGTTGCTCGGTGTCATCTTGCCCTCGGCCCTTATCTGGGGAACGGCTCGTGTGACCTATGCCAAGCTGGTGTGGCCGCGGGAGATGGCACAGAAAAAAGCTAAGGAGGAGAAGAAGGCACGCGAGGCCAAGAAGGCTGAGGAGGCAAGGATGGCTGAGGTTGCCAAGAAGGCTGAGGAAGCCAAGATGGCTGAAGCGAAAAAAACAGCTGCAACAACAGCTTCGCTTGCAAACAACAAGGGTGGTGACACGGCCAAGGTTGCAGCCGATACCGTCAAAAAGCCTACAGCCGTGCAACACAAAACACCTGCAAAGGCAAAGCGTGTGCGTCAGGGCAGACCAATAGGCAACGGCGAGTTCTTACGCTGGACCGACATAACGACATCGCGTGTGCAGTCGATTGTGGAGAACCTCTTTGGCGAGTCTATACAGCTTCACCAGAAGCATCTGCTTGAGGATGAGTTCCGTCAGCGTCCAATGATTGTCCACTATTCGTCGTGGCTCAATTATGTGGTTGAGGCTCTCGTCGTGTTGCTGTTCATCGTCGGAATGTGGTGTGGTCGCCACTCGCGTTTCTTCTGGCTCTGTCTGTCATGGTTTGGCCTCGACATGTTGCTACATGTGGGCATGGGCTTCGGGCTCAACGAGGTCTACATCATGTCGGCCCATTGGATATTCATCATCCCCATCGCCGTGGGCTTTGCCTTGCTGCATCTGCCGAAACGTTTCGTTGCGCCCGTGCGCTATGGTGTAGGTCTTCTGACGCTCTACCTGTGGGTTTACAATGTGGCTCTTATCGTGAAATATCTTCTTTAAGAAAAGCCGTCTCTCTTATTGGATGTATCTTTTTTAAGAAAAGCCGTCTCTCTTATTGGATGTTATGAGAAAAGTAAAAAAAGACAATGACGTTATGAATCATGTAAAAGGTGCAGCAAACAAAAAAGATGCGTTGTGGCGCAGCCGTGTGAAGCCGCTGGTTGACAACCATGTGAAGCCCATTCTTGGCATACGCCGAGGTGAGCGCGGCGTGGCTGCTGTGGCGTTGCTGTTTGCCGTTGCGCTCAACGCCTTGCTCATATACAAATATTTTGGAATCCTCACGCCTGGCGGCACGCAAGGCTATTACAGCATCTTCATGAAGCGTTTTCAGGTGTCGGGCTTCGACGCCTCTTCTTGCATTGCGCTCTCATGTGAGGACATCTATTTCAACTCGTTCCGCCATCCGCTCTTTTTCACCATCCTCTGGCCCTTCTATTGGCTTAACCAATGGCTCATGAGCATCACAGGCATCAACTGTGCCATCTTCATCATGGCCACCATGCAGGTGGTGAGTGCTGTCTATTCGGTCATCTTCGCCTACCGCATCTTTACAGATATTCTTGGGCTGGCCCGCACCGAGGCACGCGCCCTCACCCTTTTGCTCTTCTCCTTTGCCTACATCATGCTTTCCATGATGGTGCCCGACCATTTTGGTCTGTCGCTGCCGTGGCTGTTGCTCACCGTGCTCCTCGCAGGACAGTGCTTCAAGCGTGGCACAGCCTTCAAGCCATGGCAGCAGGCGGTGCTCTTTTTCTTTACTGCCGGTCTGACGCTCACCAACGGTCTGAAAAGTTGTCTGGCGTTCCTGTTTGCTGCGCCGCGCCGTGTGTGGCGGTGGCGTTCCGTGCTGTCGGTGGTCTTGCCGCTGGCTCTTCTCTTCGGCATAAGACAATATCAGCAGGTTGCCTATGAGCAGCCCATGAAGGAACGCGTGGCAATGATGATAGAGATAAAGAAGCAGAAGGACCCCAACTTTGGAAAGGGCGATGCAAAGATTGTGGCGTGGCGTGAGAAGCAGAACGGCACAGCCATAGACAAAGACAACCTTCTGTTGCAGTGGAGCGACATCTCTACGCCCCGTCTGCCCTCTGTCATACATAACCTTATGGGCGAGAGCCTTATCCTTCATAGCCAGCATCTGCTTGAAGATGTGCAGAACAACCGTCCTGTGTTCGTGGCCTATGACCAAATGGTCTTTTATGTGGTAGAGGGCTTGATCGCTCTTCTTTTCATCATAGGCGTGTGGTACGGTCGCCGCTCGCGTTTGATGTGGCTCTTGCTGTCGTGGTTCGCCTTTGACATGCTCATGCATGTGGGTTTTGGCTTCGGCCTTAACGAGGTCTACATCATGACCGCCCACTGGGCTTTCATCATACCCATAGCCATAGGCTTCGCTATACGACATCTCTCTGGCACTAAAAGAGAACTCGTTGTCAGTGCGGTGAGCGCACTGGGCGCGTGGATGTTCTTTTATAACCTGGCGTTCATTGTGGGTTATTGTGTGGATTAAACATCATAAAAATCAGTAAAAGAGTAAGAAAATGGCAAATTTGTTTGTTGTAAAGAAAGAGGAGCGTGCCGTCGCTGCCGCCATTCTCCTTATTATAATAGGGCTTCAGACATTGATGGTAAGCAAGTTTTGCGTATTGCTCTCTGACCCGTCGCACGAGGCATGGATGCGGTTCATGCGCAACTATCACATGTCGGGCTTCGACCCGATAAGCTACACCGTGCTCCGCCATTGGACCATGGGCTACGATGTGTTGCGTCATCCGTTGCTCGCCTTCATGATGTGGCCGTTGTCGATGCTAAACATGCTGCTGCGGTCGCTTACGGGAGCCGACTGTGCCGTGTCTGTCATGGCTCTCCTCCTCACGTTCTGTGCCTTCTGGTCGTTCCTGCTTATGTGGCGCACGTTGCGTCATGTGGTTGGCGTGTCGGCCCATGTTGCCACGTTGCTCACCCTCTTTTTCATGTCGTTTGCCTACATCATGCTCACCGTTGTTGTGGCAGACCATTTCTGCTTGTCGCTCTTCATGATCATGCTCACGCTCTATCGTGCCGGCATGCATCTGCGCGAAGGCACCCGCTTCGGTTGCAAGGAGGTGTTGCTGCTGTTTGTTGTCACAGCAGGCATAACGCTTAGCAACGGCATCGTGGTGTTGCTTGCCGCCATGTCGGTGAACGGACGTGCCGCCTTTCGTCCACGCTTCTTCTTCACAACCCTTGTCCTTCCCGGTGTGCTCATGCTCGCTCTTGGCGTGGGCCTGGCAGAACATGCTAAAAACGAAGCCGCAACTAAGCCGAAGGCACAAAGCGTCGTGATGTCAACCAGTGCTGTAGGCCAGCAGTTTAAGTGGACGCGTGACGACCTCTCGCGCACCGCTGTGGTGGTAGAGAATCTTTTTGGCGAGTCGATACAGCTCCATCGCAAGCATGTGTTGGGCGATGTGTTGTCGGGTCGTCCTGTGATAGTGGAATATTCGTGGAAGATACAATATGCCGTTGAGGCTGCCATAATAATAATGTTTATTGTCGGCACCTTTGTGGGACGCAAGCAGCGTTTTGAGCAGCTGCTCCTTGCCGTCTTCATGTTCAACCTGTTGCTGCATGTGGGTCTGGGCTTCGCTCTTGACGAGATTCATATCATGACAGCCCATTGGGCGTTTGTCGTTCCCCTCTCCATCGCTTGGCTTTTCTGCTATTTCAAGCGCCGCCAGACCGCAGCCCTCACTTATCTTCTTGTCTTCACCCTCATAGCCGTCATTACCGTCTACATGTTCGCTTACCACGGCTATCTCCTGCACCGCTACCTCACATGGCCACTCTGCAAGTGAGCTTTTTTACTTTTAGGTGTTTTGGCTTGCAAACATGCTTTGTAAAGGATGCAAAAATGTTAAAACAGGAGCATTTTTATCCCAGTTTTGCATAAATATACAGAATGACAGAAAGACAGCAAACAAAGGGCTATTCTTTCATAATGCGCAAAATTTTAGTTAAAACTAAAGCACGAATTGTTAACGACTCTTAAATATACCCCTGTTTTGTCATTAAGCCTCTTTGAGGTCGTCAAAGAGGCTTAATGAGGCTGTCAAAGAGCCTCTTTGACAACGTCAAATGGGCACTTTCATTTTGTCAAATGGGCTTAATGGGAAACTGAATAAATATACGGCCCAAAGTGCATATTTATGCATTGGACGAGATGACTGTTTTTTTTGTGCCTATCCGCCTTTTTGTGCCCGTCCACCTTTTTGTGCCCGTTCGCCTTTTTGTTGAGGCTTTTTTGCTTAATAGCTCTTCTCGTTGGCGAGGTTCCACAGGTTGAGGAAGGCGGCTCGTGATATGTCAGTTACCTTCTCATAGTTGATCTTCTGCGCCTCGTCGCCAGGCATGTGGTAGTCGGGATGTCCGTCGGTGTGGTACCATATTATTGGAATGTCGCGCTTGGCAAACGTTCCGTTGTCGCTACCGCCCACGGGCTTGTCCCACGCACGATAGTCGGGGTCGAGGTGAAGGTTATACTGCTTGATGTCGTTCTTCAGCCAGTCGCCGAACACGGGGTGGGCGGCGGTGTAGAAGTAGACAACGTATGGCGGGTTCTCTGGCTTGTTGTTGCGTCCTATCATGTCGAAGTTGAGATAGCCTTTGATCTTGTCGGCAAAGGCACAGGTCTGCATGAAGAAGCGCGATCCGAGGAGACCGATCTCCTCGCCGTCCCAAAACGCGAAGACGATGTTGCGCTCAGGCTGCACGCCCGCTGTGGCGAAGGCATGGGCTATTTGAAGGGCAGCGCTCACGCCCGATGCGTTGTCGTCGGCACCGTTGTATATGCTGTCGCCCTCAAGGTCTGGGTCGCAGCCCACATGGTCGAAGTGGGCTCCCATGATGACATACTCGTTGGTGTTCTTGCCTGGAATCATCGCCAGCACGTTCTTCATGTTAAGGCGGCGGTGGGGCATCTGCTTCAGAAGGGCAATGGAGTCGGGGTGTACCTGCCATGGCTTGCGTTTCTGCCATTCCATGCTGTAGGCAGAGAACGGCTGTGTGTAGCTGTCGCCAAGAGGTTTGATGCCCCATTGGCGCAGGAGTGAGATTATGTATTGTGCTGCCACCTGGGCATCGTTTGTTCCCGCTTTGCGTCCACGCAGCTCGTCGCTTGCGAGGAAGCCTATATGAGCTTTGGCAGCGTCCATGGTGATTGTTTGCAGCGCCTGCTCCTTTGCTTTTGTCGTGGCGTTGTTGCTGTTACGTTTTGCGGCGTATGCGCTGTCGGAGCCTATGCCGATGAAGGCGATGAGCAGCATGGCTGCTGAGAGAAAGGTTGTTCGCATGAGTGGAAAGAGTGTTTAAATGTTGTTTTGATTTGAAAATGTTGTTTAAAGTAAAAAGAAAAAGCCTGACGGAACTGGCCCGTCAGACTTTTTTATCTAAACTGCATGATTGTTTTGTCGTGCTTTAAAAGTTATGAGTAGCGCAGAATTTGTCCCGGACGCAGACGCATGTTCTTGCCAATGTGGTTGAGGCGGCATATTGTGTCGACCGTCACGCCACGCTTCTTGGCAATGCTCTGCAAGGTCTCGCCGTTCGACACCTTGTGGTAGAGCACCTCATCGTTGGTGTCCTGAGGCATGGGCTTGGTGCCGATGACATCCTCACGATTGTAGCCGCCGTTGCCCACCTTTCCGCGAAGGCGGTTAGCTTCTGCCGACTCTGCTTTGTAGGTATCGCGGTTGAACATGTAGCTGTCGCCCACAACGTCTTGCTCGCGGAAGTCGAACATAAGAGCCGGGTTTATAGCCACGCCGCAGAGGCGTGTCTCAAAATGCAGGTGTGAGCCAGTGCTTCGACCGGTGTTGCCGCCAAGACCAATGGGTTCTCCGGCACGCACCTCCTGGTTTTCTTCAACCAGCTGCGCTGACAGGTGTCCGTAGGTTGTTTCAAGTCCGTTATTGTGGCGAATGACCACATATTTGCCATAACCTCCTGGGTTATATTTTACCATGCGCACCTTTCCGCTGAAAGCAGCGCGTATGGTGTCGCCGATATATACCTTGATGTCGATGCCCTCATGCTGGCGTCCCCAGCGTGCACCGAAGTTGCTTGTCACCACTCGGCTTGGGGTAGGCATGCAGAAATGCTTGAGGTTTATGCGATAGGTTTCAGGCAAGGCTGTAGCGCGGTGTGCGAAGGTGTTGTTCCAGTCTTCATACAGCTCAGCAGCCGGATTCTCCATCTCCTCGCGTGCTGTGATGTTGCGGAGCATAAGCGTGTCGACAGTCTTCATTCGGCGGTCAACGGGTGCCTGGCGTGCCAAGAGGTCTTGGCCCACAACGGGTACTGCCGACAAGGTGAGTAATGTTGTTATAGCAAATGTTTTAATAATTTTCTTCAAACTCATATTTTTTCTTTGGTCGTCGTTAAGTTAGAATGAGTATATCATTCTTTCATAAGAAGGAAATTGTCGTTACAAATTCGCGACAAGAAGGTGTGAAATTGTTCAACAATTATCAAAAGACGCCACAAAGATAATAAAAAAATCGTAAAATCGCGGTTATGTTAACAGTTTTTATTCGCTTTTTAACATAAAAGTGTCTGAAAATGGGTCAGTTATGGTGTGCCGTAACGTAAATGTATAAAAGGGCTCTGGCGTTTTCGACGCTTGATTTGCATCAACGGGCCGTTTTAACATAAATTGTTTTAGCTTATCGCAGCCCAATTAACATTCACGTCACGTAGTTCGCGGAGCCTTCGCCACAGCATGGCATACTGAGGGCTGGAGCATGTGGGGTCGGCAGCAACAATTTTTTGTGCCTCCTCGCGTGCCATCTGCACGAGCTGTCCGTCGCGTGCTATATCGGCAATCTTGAGGTCGAACGCCATACCGCTCTGCTGCGTGCCCTCAAGGTCGCCGGGGCCACGCAGCTTGAGGTCGGCCTCGGCAATGCGGAACCCGTCGTTGGTGTCGCACATTATGTCGATGCGCTTGCGCGTGATGTCGCTGAGCTTATAGCCCGTGACGAGGATGCAGTAGCTTTGGTCGGCGCCGCGGCCCACACGTCCGCGCAGCTGGTGGAGCTGTGAGAGGCCGAAGCGTTGGGCGTCGAGGATAATCATGACCGATGCGTTGGGCACGTTCACGCCTACCTCAATGACGGTTGTGGCGACAAGAATCTGTGTCTCGCCGCTAACAAACTTCTGCATCTCCTCTTCCTTCTCGGCAGGTTTCATCTTGCCGTGTACCTTGCTCAGGCGAAACTCGGGGAAGATGCTCTTCA
>OCIU01002416.1_pt1 | contig 10918 bp, 11 predicted proteins | sample 1538471 | NCBI WGS metagenome assembly OCIU01 (sample SAMN04571693, study PRJEB22368) | human gut metagenome | biome: human gut; material: stool | host: Homo sapiens | place: Luxembourg | collected 2012-06-01 | reverse complement strand
ACCGCAGAATTGGCGGAAAAGATCCGTCGAAGCGCGAAGACGCAATTGTGCGGTGTTGCCCTTGTCTTTTTCACCCGTTTCTGCTACACTGAAAAGCGGAGCGGATGAACCGCCCGAAAGACGCCGAAGCGTCTGCGCAAAAAATCTTGCAGCACCAAACACCATATATATTATGTATGTCAGGAAGGCATATGATCCTTTGAAGGGGATCGTATGCCTTCTTCCGTTTTTCAGGAGGTTCCATGACCCTATCCGCGTATTTTGCACAGCATCCGAAGGCCGCGCTCGGCTTTTCCGGGGGCGTTGACTCCTCGTATCTGCTCTATGCCGCGCGGCAGGCCGGGTGCAGCATCCGCCCCTATTTCATCAAGACGCCCTTTCAGCCGCAATTTGAGCTGGAGGACGCAAGGCGCCTGTGCGCGTCGCTCGGCGCGGAGCTGACCGTGCTGGAGCTGGACGTGCTGGCCGATCCTGCGGTCGCCGCCAATCCCGCCGACCGCTGCTACCACTGCAAGCGCCGCCTGTTCGGCACGCTGGCAGCGCGGGCGCTCGCCGATGGCTATACGCTGCTGCTGGACGGTACGAATGCCTCGGACGATGCAGACGACCGCCCCGGTATGCGTGCCCTGCGCGAGCTGCACGTGGCCTCGCCGCTGCGCGAATGCGGGCTGACCAAGCCCGAGATCCGCCGCCTGTCCAAGCAGGCCGGGCTTTTTACCTGGGACAAGCCCGCCTACGCCTGCCTTGCCACGCGCATCCCCACGGGAACGCCGGTCACAGCCGAGGCACTCCGCATCACCGAGCGCGGCGAGGGCTATCTTCTCTCCCTCGGGCTGCGCGATTTCCGCATCCGCTTTCTGCACGGAGCCGCGCGGCTCCAAGTCCCGGAGGCGCAGCTTCCGCTCGTGCTCGCGCACCGCGAGGAGATCGTCCGGGAGCTCAAGCGCAATTACAGCGCGGTTATGCTGGATCTGGAGGTACGTCCATGAACGAACATCTGCATGAACTGCTGGAGGCCGTGAAAAACGGCTCCGTTTCCGTGGAGCAGGCGGAGCTCCAGCTCAAAAAAGCGCCGTTTGAGGATCTTGGCTACGCGAAGATCGATCTGCACCGCGCACTTCGTCAGGGCGCGGCGGAGGTCATCTACGGCGCGGGCAAGACGCCGGAGCAGATTCTCGGCATCGCCTCCGCCATGCATGGCGCGGGCGTCAGCCCCATTCTCATCACCCGCATCTCCGAGCAGGCCGCGCAGCTCGTCTCCGGCGCGCTGCCGCTGGACTACCGGCCGCAGGCGCATCTTGCCATCGTCGGTGCGCTTCCGGAGCCGGACGCGCCCGGGACGATCGTCGTTGCCGCCGCCGGAACATCAGACTACGCCGTTGCGGAGGAGGCCGCTGTCACCGCCGAGGTGCACGGCAACCGCGTCATTCGTCTCTACGATGTAGGCGTGGCGGGGCTTCACCGGCTGCTGGCGCATCTGGACGAGCTGATGTCCGCGCGCGTCGTCATCGCAGTCGCCGGAATGGAGGGCGCACTTGCCAGCGTGATCGGCGGGCTTGTCTCCTGCCCGGTCATTGCCGTGCCGACCAGCGTCGGCTACGGAGCCGCCTTCGGCGGCATGGCGGCGCTTTTGTCGATGCTCAACTCCTGCGCCAGCGGCGTGAGCGTCGTAAACATCGACAACGGCTTCGGCGCGGGCTTCCTCGCCAGCCGCATCAACCACATAGGAGGGACCGCATGAAAACGATCTATCTTGACTGCTCGATGGGCGCGGCGGGCGACATGCTGATGGCGGCGCTCTATGAACTGCTGCCCGAAAAGGAAGCATTTCTTGAAAAAATGAACGCGCTCGGTCTTCCCGGCATCACGCTTTCTGCCGAACCGTCGGTCAAATGCGGCATCACCGGGACGCATATGCGCGTGCTGGTGCACGGCGAGGAAGAAGGCGCCGCACATGCGCACACACACGGGCATTCGCATGACCACGGCCATGAGCATACGCACGCCGGCCTGCACGAGATCGAGCACCGCATTTCGCACCTTGCGCTCTCCGAGACCGTGCGCGAAAATGTCCTTGCCGTCTACCGCTCCATTGCGGACGCGGAAAGCCGCGTACACGGCGTGCCCGTTGACAATATCCACTTCCACGAGGTCGGCTCGCTCGATGCGCTTGCCGATGTGACCGGCGTCTGCCTGCTGTTCGAGATGCTCGCACCGGAGCAGGTGCTCTGCTCGCCCGTCCATGTAGGAAGCGGTCAGGTGCGCTGCGCGCACGGCATTCTTCCCGTTCCGGCGCCTGCCACGGCGCGGCTGCTGGAGGGCATTCCGGTCTACGGCGGCAGCATCCGGGGCGAGCTCTGCACGCCGACGGGCGCGGCGCTTCTGCGCCGGTTCGTCACGCGCTTTGGCGCCATGCCGCCGATGTGCATGGAAAAATGCGGCTACGGCATGGGCACGAAGGATTTTGAGGCAGCCAACTGCGTCCGCGCCATTTTGGGGCAGACGCTCGCCTCGGGCGGGCAGATCACGGAGCTTGCCTGCAATCTGGACGACATGACGCCGGAGGACGTTGGCTTTGCCATGGAGCGCCTGTTTGAGGGCGGCGCGCTCGATGTCTACACCACGCCCGTCGGCATGAAGAAAAACCGCCCCGGCGTGCTGCTCACCTGCATGTGCCGTCAGGATTCGGTCGAGGAGATGGTGCGCCTGCTGTTCCTGCACACCACGACGCTCGGCATCCGCGCCTCCGTCTGTGACCGCTTCACGCTCTCGCGCCGGCAGTATACCGTCCAGACCGCGCAGGGCGATGTGCGCATCAAAGAGAGCTCCGGCTGGGGCGTCTGCCGCCGCAAGCCGGAGTATGAGGACGTCGCCCGTATTGCGCGCGCCACCGGCCGCTCGCTGGAGGACGTCCGGTCGGAGAGCGCCTCGCCCTGCTTCCTGAGCGCACAAAAGCCGCGTTAGGATCGTTCGCAGGATTTACCGTGTCGTTTGCAGGTGAAACGAGCGCAATAAATCGAAATTTGTGGAGGAAGTAAGTATGCTAAACAAGATAGAGTTCGACCTTTGGGCTGATGGCTATGACAAAACTGTCGGCATTTCTGATGAGGAAAACACATACCCTTTTGCCGGTTATAAAAAGGTACTTGGGTTCATTTTTCAGACCATAATGAGAGCTGAAAATGCCGTTGTGCTGGATATTGGATTCGGAACAGGCACATTAACGACAAAACTATACGAGCGAGGCTGTTCCATTTATGGGCAGGACTTTTCATCAAGAATGATTGCGTTGGCGTCTGAGAAAATGCCAAATGCGCATTTATATCAGGGGGACTTTTCAAAAGGGCTTGTCGAACCATTGCGTAACTTTCGTTATGATTATATTGTTGCGACATACTCTCTGCATCATTTGACGGATGCGCAAAAGAGCGACTTCCTTTTAGACTTGCGTAACTACTTAAAAGAAAACGGTAAAATTATAATCGGCGATGTTGCCTTTGAAACGCGAAAGGACTTAGAACAGTGTAAATTGAAGGCAGGAGACACATGGGATAATGATGAAATCTACTTTGTCGTTGAGGAACTGAGAAAAGATTTTCCAGACCTTTCATTTACGCAAATGTCCGATTGCGCAGGCGTCCTGATTTTGGACTGACAACTTCCAGTTTAACGAACTGGCGCCCCCTTCGGAGCGTCCGGACAAAAAGTCCTCCGTATGATCGTAACCATACGGAGGATCCTCTGTTTTATGGGCCGCACCCATGCGTCTGCGCTTTTTAATGATCCGATTTCAGGCCCGCGCCGCACATTGTAATGAGCGTGTCCGGCGTCTGACCATAAATGCGGCAGTATTCCAGATACGCCGCGTAGTTCGCCGCCGTCGTGTGCTCGCAGTAGACACCCTTCCGCGCCAGCGCTGCGCGGGCGCTCAGGATCTGCGCCTCCGGCGCGTGGACGAAGCGAACATGGTGCTTTTTCGCAAGGGAGAGGATCTCATGGCCGCGCATGGGCTTTCCGATGGCGATGCCCTCGGCGATGGTCGGCGTAGGCGTCACCGTCTCCGGCTCGCTCTCGCCATGCGCCGCCGCACGCAGCAGCGGGTCGCAGTTCTGGCTTTGCAGCGCGATGATCTGCGGCATGTTGTCGATCACGCCGCTCTCCAGCAGGTGCTCCAGCGCGCGGATCGCGCCGAGAAAGAGCGTTCCGTTTCCGGTCGGGATCACGATGTTGGCCGGGATGCGCCCAAGCTGCTCGAAGGTCTCATAGATGTAGGTCTTGGTGCCCTCGTAGAAAAACGGGTTGTAGACGTGGTTCGCGTAATAGACGCCCTCCTGCTCGACCTTCGCGCGGCAGACGTCGGCGCAGTGGTCACGGGAGCCGGGAACGACGGTGCAGACCGCGCCGTGCGCGCGGATCATGTCGATCTTCTTGGGGCTGGTGCCCTCCGGAACGAAGATCTCACAGCCAATGCCCGCCTTGGCGCAGTAGGCCGCGACCGAGTTTCCGGCATTGCCGCTGGAATCCTGAACGACCCTGTCCACGCCGATGGCCTTGCAGTGCGCCACCAGAACCGCCGCGCCGCGGTCTTTGAACGACAGTGTCGGCATGTAATAGTCCATTTTCAGCAGCACGTTTTCATCCAGCCGCACAACGGGCGTCATGCCCTCGCCCATCGTAACGCCGCGCCAGCTCTCGCCGTCCAGCGCCATAAAGCGCCGGTAGCGGAACATGCTCCATTCGTGCGTATCGACCTCGCTGAGATCAAATCGGGGCGGCCGGAATTCCAGCTCCCACAGCCCGCCGCAGTCGCAGTGTGCTTTCCTTGTATCGGCCGCCGCGCGGCGTCCGCATTTGGTGCAGACAAATTCCATCGCCGTCTCCCCCTTTACGCCTTCACTTCCGCAACGGCTTCGATCTCGACCAGCGCGCCGTTGTGCAGCTCCCGCGTGGGGACGACAACGCGCGCCGGCTTGTGGCTGCCGAAAAACGCCGCGTAGACCGCATTCACCGCGTCCCAGAGTGCAATGCTCGAGACGTACACCCGGCAGAGCACGACATCTTCCCTGCCGCAGCCCGCCGCATTCAGCACCAGCTCCACATTGTGCAGCGCATCGCGCGTCTGCTGTTCGATGTCCGCCGCCATCGGCGCGCCGGTCTCGTGGTGTACCGGAAGCTGACCGGAGACATAGAGCATCCCGCCGGAGATCATGCCGGGAACATAGTGTCCCTTGTTCACAAGCCTGGATTCGATTCTGACTTCTTTCATCCGCGTTTCCCCCTTACCTCGTCGAGATAGCTGTAGATCGTCACCTTATTGACGCCCAGCTTCTCGGCGGCTTTTTCAATGCTGCCCTTCATCAGAAACAGTCCCTTCTGCTCCATGAAGCGCACCTTTTCAATGCGCGCCTCGCGCGGCAGATTCTTTGCGTCCGCGTCGCCGAGGATCCCGTCCATCAGGTTTTCGATCATCACGGAAACATGCTCCCGCGCCTCGCCTTCTCCTGCACCGTCTGCCTTCTGCTGCGGCTCCGGCGGCAGAAGCGACTGCAAAAAATCGATCTGCCGCGTGATCTGCGTCGTATCCAGATTGATGCACAGTGCACCTGTGAGCCGTCCGTCCGCATCCTTGATCAGAAGCGTGGACGAGCGGATGCGCTTGCCGTTCGGCGCGGTAAAATAGTAGTTTGCAGCATAGTTTTCCTTCAGGTCGTCAGACAGGATGACCTTTTTGACGAGCTGGTCAAAGCTGGCGCCGAGCTGCCGCCCGGTCACGGACGGGTTTTCCACATAGACAACCGAGTGTGCCGGATCGTCCAGATCGTGCAGCACGATCTCGCAGTCTGCGCCGAACGTCTGCACCAGCATCTGCGCCAGCGGAACATACGGCCGCAGCGCGGGCTTGATGTCCATGCCGCGCCTCCTTATTGCAGTCTGCCGCGGCATGCGATCTCCAGCTCCTGCACGACCTGCTCGCCGGAGATCAGGTACGCACGGTCGTAGAGATTGCAGACCGGGCAGATGTGCACCGGGATGATGCGCACCTTGTCGCCGACCTGAACGCGGTCATGGAAGGCACGGTCAAGGACGATCGCGTGCTCGTCAAAGACCTTCTCGATGTGTACCTCCGGCCACTCATAGATCGTTCCCTTTCCGGGCGTGGCACAGATGCCCTCGGTGCGCGACTGCATCGTCAGCCCCTTCGCACCGACATCGAGGATTGTCCGCGTATCGGTCGGCTTGCTGATGACTGTTGCCAGCACAGTCGCGGCGCACAGCTCCAGCGTACCGGCGGCATGTCCCTGCGACGCGTCCATCAGCGCATATGTGCCGGGACGCAGCTCTGTAATGCCCGGAAGAATGGGAACGTGGTTCATAAATGTCGGCGTTGCGCCGTAGCTGACCGTCCGGCACGGCATACCATGCGCCTGCGCCAGCTCTGCAAAATGGAGCGTCCGGCGCTGTGCGCCCTCGGCGAGCTGCATCAGCGCTGGAATGTCCGCCGCGCCGTAGCTGTTGCCGTCATGCGAGAAAATCCCCTCAAACCGCACATGCGGGCAGCGCGCGATCACGTCGAGCAGGCTCCGAAAATCCGCCTCCTCAATGATGCCGGAGCGGTTCTCGCCGACCTCGATCTCTACAAGGACCGGAACGGTCACGTTTTCCGCCGCAAAGACCCGCTCCGCCTCCGTCACCTGACACGGCGTATCCACGCCGAAGGAGACACGGACGCCGCTTTGTGTCAGCGCCGCGATGCGCCGCAGCTTCGTCTCCCCCACGATCTCGTTTGCGATAAAGATGTCCCGCAGGCCGTTTTCCGCCATCACCTCGGCCTCGCCGGTCTTTGCCACCGCAATGCCGCAGGCGCCCTGCCGGAGCTGCATCTTGGCGATCTCGGGCGTTTTGTGCGTCTTTGTGTGCGGACGGAGCTTCACGCCGTTTTCCTCGGCGTAGCGCTGCATATCCGCCAGATTTTTCATCAGCCGCTCCCTGTCGATCAGCAGAGCGGGCGTGTCCAGTTCCAAAAACTTCATTGTTCTCGCCTCCTGTTCGCAGTATAATATAATTTATTCTATTTTGTCAATGTATCGTATAAAAAATTATTTCATCGATTCCAGCGCCAAAACAGGTATCCCATCCGGCAGTTTTCCCTTTACTTTTTCCGTTGCCTCTGCTATAATAGTTGCCAGTCAGTACGCGCCCGTAGCTCAGCTGGATAGAGTGACAGACTCCGACTCTGTAGGTCGCACGTTCGAATCGTGTCGGGCGTACCAAAAATTCCGTGAAATCAGATGATTTCACGGAATTTTTATATGAATTTGTTTGAATTTCAACTTTTGAAGCATAGCGCAACCGGACAGTGCTTTTTGGGGGAACAGCTTAGATCTCCAAGCTGCTTTGCATAATCTGGCTGGCGGCTTTTTTGTTCTTGTCGAATGCGTGCGTGTAAATATCCAGCGTGGTAGACGGTTGACTGTGACCGAGAAGCCCCGCGACCGTGCCGACGTCCGTGCCGCTGGCGATGAACAGACTTGCCGCTGTGTGGCGCAGGCTGTGAACATTCAGGTCCGTCGGCAGATCGTTTGCCTTGAGGATTTTCTTGAAGCGCCATGTGAAAGTCGAAGGCGTCATCGGGAGCTTCATGCCTTTTCTGCGGAATACATAGTCATCCTTGGTCTGCTCACGCCGGTCGTAACGCTCCGTTTCGGCGGCGCAGAAGGCTTCGTATTCGCGCAGCAGACTTTCCATCTCTGCTGAGAAATACACATATCGGTTGCCCGCTTTCGTTTTCGGGGCTTTCACGATGATCTCGTCGCCGGTCGTTTTGACCGCGTTCCGGCAGACGTGGATGCTGCGTTCGGCGTAGTTGATGTCCTCCCACTTGAGCGCACAGCACTCACCGCGCCGCATTCCAGTTGCGATGATGAGCTTGAAGTAGGTTTCGTACAGGATGCTCACGCTTTCCAGCGCCTGAATCAGCTTTTTCACCGTTTCATCGTCCGCAATCTTTTTCTCTTTCTTCTGTCCTGCGTACTTGTAAGTGCGCCAAGCCGGGTTATGATCCAAATAGCCGCCCTCCATCGCGTCGGAGAGGATGCCGCACAGGCAGCTGTGGACACCCTCGACCGTCGCTTCAGAGAGCGGCTTTCCTGTCGCTTTATTTTCTGCTTCCGCAGCTTTGTGTACAGACTGCGGAAGTGTTCGGGACGCAGATCGACCAGCTTGTAGCTGCCGAGGTACGGTTTGAAACGCTCGATGTCCTGTTTCTCGCGCGCGAGCGTGGACTTCGCAAGTTTGTCTGGCGCAATCGTCTGGAGCCAGATTTCCGTGTACTTTTCCAGCGTGATTGACCGGTCAACATCCGGATTCAGTTTTTTGCAGCTCATCTCGAACAGCGTTGCCTGCTCCTGTAACCACTTCTCCGTCTGCTTTGGCGTAAGACCTGTGGGCGGCTTGACCGTCTTCTGCTGCGGATTGCGCCGCCTGCCGTCCGGTGTATAGCCCATCGAGACGACGAGCAAATAACTGTTTCCGCGTTTTCTGATACTTGCCATTTTGTGATTTCTCCTGTTTCGCTCAGCACGGCTGAGATTTTGTAACAGCAACAATACCAGAAAAATCGGGAATAGCGAGTAGATTTTGAAGATTCTACAAAAACGACAATGTTATCGGTGATGTTTCAGCAGACTGGAAGTGATCAATCTAATAATCCTTCGGTCATCAATAACTCAAGAACTCTTGCTTCTCTCTCAAACATGGCATGATTATAAGGGGTTTGTGTTACATTGCGATTCTTTCTTATCGCAGTTTCGGGATCGACAAATTCCAAAGTATATGTTTCTGTAAATTCATACTCATCTAAATCTTGCGCAACCACACAATCCTCTGCTTCGCAAAGATAATAATAATTATCCTGAACAAAGCATTCCGTCTCATCCAAATCACTCTTCTGAATGCGGTGGACATACCCATATTCTTTTATCGTTTCGGTTTTAACTACCAGCCCTGATTCCTCACGGGTTTCCCGTATCATAGCATCTATGGGCTTCTCACCGCTTTCTATCCCGCCGCCGGGGAACTTATAGTAGTCATATTTCAAGCTGTGTATCATAGCAATCTTGTTGTTTACAATGATAATACTTCTGGCAGAATTGCGAACAAATGCGTGTGTACATTTTCCGTAATCTTTCTTATCCATCTCAAATAGTAATCTCATGCTGCCTCCCCATAGCCCGATTTATTGAACAAACTATATCACATATTTTTTCTCTATTCAACGACTGATATGGTGCGTCAGGAAGCTCGCAAATCCATGCTGTTCACTGCGAACAGACTGTCGCTCATACTTGCCATAGAATCCTGCATGTGTTATTCCATATCCCAATTTTCATGATCGCCCTCGGCATGACCGAGGGCGGTTTTCTTTTGCCGGAGCTTCTTGCGGCGCTTGCTGTCGATGTGCAGAGCTATAGTCGTTCCGTCACGTGTCGGTGCATCGTCCGTCATCTGCTCCACAGCACGGCCAAGGCGCACAGCGCCGTGCACAAGATCACTGCCGCAGTCGAGATCCACGCGCAGGTGATGATCTTCTTCTGTGCCGTCTGCTCCATATCCGAAAGCTGTTTCTTCGTATCGTTCAGAGTCTCGGTCAGGGCAATCTTCGTACTCTCGGTCAGTGCTTTGCAGCCGGAAGAATACTTCTCGTTCAGGTTCCCAGCCTGTCTCTCGAATTTTTCTGCACTCGTTTGCATCTTGATCAGAGATTCCTGCGCTTCTGCTTTCGTCAGAAGCATTTTCAGGTCTGTGTCTAACTGCATCTGCTGCCGGAACAGCCTGTCCTGCATTTCGAGCAGCGCGCTCCAGTTCCGCTCCGTGACCATCACGCTGGGTTCCAGCCGTTGCGCCTCGTCCATCAGCTTTTTGTGCTGCGCCAACATTTCCTGTGTTGTCATTCTCCGTTCTGTATCCAAATTCCGCCTCCATATTTTCTTTTAAGTATTTCTCCATGTGCAGCTTGCTGTCACGGCATTTGCGTCCGTCCGGTGTGGTGTAGGTAATATTCTTCCGGCCATCTGTCCAAGTAGCGTTGTAACCTTCCGACCGGAGCAGTACTAGAAATTCCTCACGGTCCCCGGCGCAGCGCATACACTCGTCGATCACGCGCATCAGCTCGAACTTCCAGCTTTCACCCCTGTCCGCCGTGTAGTATTCCGCGTTGGACATTCCACGCGACTGCCGCTGCTCATCTTTCTGGAATTTTGGCAGCCCCAGTTCTTCGCAGATTTGGTCATTGCGAACACGCAGCTCCTGAATTTGCTCGTCTGCCATATGCACCTTCCGACCGGTTTCAAAATTGACACTGTTGATGATACAGTGGGAATGAATGTGTTCACGGTCGGTATGCGTACAGACCAGCACCTCGCAGCCCTCGAAATATCCGGCAAGCTGTCGTGCTGCTTCGTGCGCTGTGCGAGGATCAATGTTCGCACCTTTCGGGAAGCTTTGCACCATGTGATAGAACATCACGCCGCCGTCCTTGTGGTGCAGCAGTTTCGTACTCAGGAATTCGTCGAATGCGGTTTCCGGCTGACAGTCAATACCGCTGACGAGCTGCTGCCCATCCCAGAGCGTCTTGCTGAGTTGGGAAACGTAGCGCATGACACTTTTCATGCAGCCGCGCGTCTGCGTACCCTTTTTGTAGTTCACGAAATGGACGATTGCGATTTCGCCGCACCTCCCTCCTGCAACTCCCGCAGGGCAATGTTGATCTTGGAAAACTCCTGCGCAGCAGAATCCAAATTGGCGAACTGTACCTTGCCCATGTTCGCCAGCACCGCCAGCTGGTTGAGATTGTTGCCGATGGCCTTCTGCTGCCGCAGGACTTCTTTGAGACCATCCATGACGACGATGCGCTTGCCAA
>OCIU01002410.1_pt1 | contig 10937 bp, 10 predicted proteins | sample 1538471 | NCBI WGS metagenome assembly OCIU01 (sample SAMN04571693, study PRJEB22368) | human gut metagenome | biome: human gut; material: stool | host: Homo sapiens | place: Luxembourg | collected 2012-06-01 | reverse complement strand
CAGCACCACATCGGGCTTGATGTCCCCGCCGCAGGCGGGGCACCTGGGGACGCCAGTGGTAGAGAGGATGGTGTCCAGGCCGTAAAAGGCCCCGCATTTTTCGCAGTAGTTCCGCAGAACACTGCCGTGCAGCTCCAGCACCTCCCGGCTTCCCGCCTTCTGGTGCAGGCCGTCGATGTTCTGGGTGATCACGGCCTTCAGCTTCCCCTCCTGCTCCCACTGGGCCAGCTTCCGATGGGCGGCGTTGGGCTGGGCCCAGGGGGCCAGCATCTTGGCCCGGTAAAAGTCGTAAAACTCCGCCTTGTGGCGGACGTAGAAGCTGTGGCTGAGGATGGTTTCCGGCGGGTATTGGAACTTCTGGTGATACAGGCCGTCCACGCTACGGAAATCCGGAATCCCGGACTCCGTGGACACCCCGGCCCCGCCGAAAAACACCATATTGTCCGATTCTGCCACCCATTGCCGTAGCTTTTCGATCAATTCCGTCATCCGTAAGACCTCCATTTCGTGAATTTATAAGGAGTATGCCATGAACATTCAGATTTTCGGGGCCCGCAAGTCCTTCGACACCAAGAAGGCGGAGCGCTGGTTCAAAGAGCGCCGCATCAGATACCAGTACATCGACCTGGACAGCAAGGGCCTGTCCCCCGGGGAATACCGCAGCGTCCGGGCCGCCGTGGGCTATGACGCCCTGGTGGACCGGGACAGCCCCGACTACCGGGAGCTGGGGCTGGACTATCTCCTGCCCCAGGCGGCGGAGGAGAAGCTGCTGGAAAATCCCTGGCTGTTCCGGGCGCCCATCGTCCGCAACGGCCGCCAGGCCACCGTGGGCTACTGCCCCGACGTGTGGAAAACCTGGGAATAACCGTCCCCATTATACCACCCATTTACCCGTCCGGCAAGAAGCTCCGGTTTTTTCGACAAGCTCAGGAAACGCTTCCTTTTGCCGGGAAATTGTGGTATACTGGGCGAAAAATACCCGAAAGGAGGGCTGCGGCATGAAAATCGGAACGGTGGAAGTTCCCTCGCGGCTGGTGCTGGCCCCCATGGCGGGGGTGACGGACCTGGCCTTCCGGCTGATCTGCCGGGAGCTGGGGGCGGGCCTGACGGTTACGGAGATGGTCAGCGCCAAGGCCCTGTGCTATCAGGACAAAAAAAGCCGGGGCCTGCTGAAGCTGTCCCCCGGGGAGCACCCGGCCAGCGCCCAGATTTTCGGCAGCGACCCCGTGTGCATGGCGGAGGCCGCGTGCATCGCGGCGGAGATATCCGGGGCGGATCTGATCGACATCAACATGGGCTGCCCGGTGGGAAAGATCGTCTCCAACGGCGACGGCAGCGCCCTGATGCGGGACCCGGAGAAGGCCGCCCGGATTGCCCGGGCGGTGGTGGAGGCCTCGCCGGTGCCGGTAACGGTGAAAATGCGCCGGGGCTGGGACAAGGGCAGCATCAACGCCGTGGAGCTGGCCCGGATGCTGGAGCAGGCGGGGGTGTCGGCCCTGGCCATCCATGGCCGCACCCGGGCCCAGATGTACGCCGGGCAGGCGGACTGGGTCACCATCCGCCAGGTGAAAGCGGCGGTGTCCATTCCGGTGATGGCCAACGGCGACGTGTTTTCGGCGGAGGACGCCGTGAAGATCCTGCACTTCACCGGGTCCGACGCCGTGATGATCGGCCGGGGCTGTCTGGGCAATCCCTGGCTGTTTCAGCAGGCCCAGGCGGCGCTGGAGGGCAAGCCCATCCCTCCCCTGCCGCCCCTGGCCCAGCGGTGCGATACCGCCGTGCGGCAGATCGAGCTGGCGGCCCAGGACAAGGGGGAGCACATCGCCATTCTGGAGGCCCGGAAGCAGTACGCCTGGTATCTCAAGGGCGTGCCCCACGCGGGATATTACAAAGAGCAGATCGTGCGCATGAACACGCTGGAGGATATGTACCGGATCACGGAGGGCATCCGCCGGGACCTGACATAAGGCGGGCCCAAGGAGGAAAAGGAGGAATTCTATGCACAAGAGAAAGCATTGGATCGTGGCGGCGGGACTGGCCGTGTGCGGCCTGCTGCTGGCGGCGTTTTCCCTGGGACACCCCCGGGATGTTCCCGAGACAAACCGGGACAGCGCGCCCCGGCCGGTGGTGCGGGTGGTCCCCGCCTGGAACGGCCTCCAGGCGGAGAAAACCGTATATTGACCGCCCCGCGAAAAGAAGCCGTAAGCCCTTCTGGGACCATCAAAAAAAGCAGCCTTTCGGCTGCTTTTTTTTCGCCTATAGGATGATCACCGGCCCGGCGGCGGCCAGACGGCCCTCCCGGACGGTGACGGTCTCGCCGGTCAGGGCGTTTTCATAATTGCCGTCGGCCAGGGGGACGGCGGCCGTCCCCGGACGGCCCGCCAGGGGGAACACGCCCACCGCCAGGTGTTGGCCGTTCTGATAATCGGCCACGGCCAGGCCCTGCGCGTCGTCCGCCTCCACATGGAAGGCGGCGTCTGTGGGCAGGCGCTTTTTGATGTCGTACAGCTTCCGCAGCAGGGGAGACAGGTCCTCCCCGGTCCAGTCGATGGGCTCCCGCTCAAACAGGGAGGGCGTATGGACGGCGGAGACCTCCTGCCCGGCATAGAGCAGGGTGGTCCCCTTCTGGAAATAGCTCAGGGCCGTCCAGGCCAGCAGGCTGTCCCGGCTGGGGAAGCGGTCCGCCGCCCGGCGCTGGTCGTGATTTTCCAGGCAGCTGAGCTTGTTGTACCAGGTGGGGAAGCTCAGCTCCTGATAGCTCAGGGCGGCAAAATACCGGCTCAGGGGCATGGCCCCGCCAGTGGCTCCCTCATACAGGGGCCAGATGTCGTAGGGGTACAGAATGTCGAACACGTCAAACAGCTCGTTGTCCGTGGCGGCGTACAGGCCCTGGCGGCGGAAGGCCAGGATGTGGTCCAGGTGGACGCTCTCCCCCAGCCAGATGGCCCCGGGGCGCACCCGTTCCACCGCCTGCCGGGCCTTGCGCCAGAACGCCACAGGCACGGTGCTGGCCACGTCGCAGCGGAAGCCGTCCACATACTGGGCCCAATAGCACAGAGACTCGATCTGATAATCCCACAGGCCGGGAACGGCGTAGTCCAGGTCCACCACATCGGTCCAGTCCCCCACCTTGTTGCCCCGGCTGCCGTCGGGCTTGTGATAGTAATACTCCGGGTGCAGGGCCACCAGAGTGGCGTCCGGGGCGGTGTGGTTATACACCACGTCGATGATGCACTTCATGCCGTTTTCGTGGATGGCGTCCACCAGGTGGAGGAAGTCCTCTAAGGTGCCGTACTCCGGGTTCACCGTGCGATAGTCCCGGTTGGCATAGGGGCAGCCCATGCTGCCCTTGCGGTTGGCTTCCCCGATGGGGTGGATGGGCATCAGCCACAGGATGTCCGTGCCCAGGGCCCGGATCCGGGGCAGATCCGGCTCCACGGCCCGGAAGGTGCCCTGGGGCGTGTGGCTGCGGACGTACAGCTCATAGATCACGCTGCGGCGCAGGGCGGGATTGGTTTCAAGGGACATGGCAAATACCTCCCAGAGAATTATTTCAGGGTGCTGCTGTTGTTCAGCACGCCGGTGCTGTACAGAAACAGCACGTCCTGATCGGTGAAGGTCAGATAACGGCCCAGCTGGGTAGGAGACAGATAGCGGATATCCACCAGGGTGACCCTGCTGTACCCCTCCAGCAGCAGCGGGGCCAGGCTGGAGGCGAAGGAATCCCGGAAGATCACCAGCTCCCGGCTCGTCCGGGCGTTGGGACTCTCCACCGTCAGCAGGGACACGGACCCGGACAGAAACAGCTCATACGGGTCGCTGCCCCGGGCCTTTTCCAGGTCGTACACCGGGCCTTCCCCGCCGGTCTCGAAGTTGGTGACCCGGCAGGCGGCGATGGTGTCGTTGGTGAGATAGCGCAGGGTCTCCCCGGCCAGGGGCAGGGCCGCGTACCCGGAATACACCCCATAGAAGGGGCGGTCCAGGGTCACCTCCGTGTAATCCGCGGCGGCGTCCGCCCCCATGGCGGCGGCCAGATACCGGGCCACGGCAGGAAGCCGCTCCTGCCGCCAGTGGGCGTCGGTGCGGTAATAGTCCTCCAGGGTCAGCCGGTCAAACAGGTCGATATACGTCATCTCCGGCGTGCCCTCCCGCAGCCGGGACACCAGGGCGTCATAGTCCATGGCCGGGCGGCCGGAGGCCGGGGCCAGGAAATACCCCTTGTCCGGGATCACGGAGAGATAGACGTTGGCCTCCGTCCCGGCCAGATAGGTGTCGTACACATACCGGAAGCGCTGGGCGGCCCGGTCCACGGAACCGGTGTTCAGGGGGAAGTCCAGCTTGGCGGCATAGCCCCCGGAGAGATACACCCCGTCCACGTCCCGCTGGCCCAGCAGGTCATAGGACACCAGGGAGCGCAGGGTACGGAACTGTTCCCGCAGGGGGAACTGGTCGGCGGCGGCGTGCTCCAGCTTGCCGGCATACTGGCCGGACAGGAAGCCGGAGACGGTAAGCTCCGGCCACTGGGCCAGGGGGCGGCGCTCCGCCTGGGACACGTCCCCCGGGGTCCGCAGCAGGCCCCACAGGCCGAAGCCCGCCAGAAAGCCCGCCAACAGGCACAGGGTCACAAGATGCTTTGCTTTCATGGCAGCCTCCTCAGAACTCATACCAAAACCTGTTAAAAAGCTTGAAAAGCTTTTTATAGCACCGAAGGTGCGTCAGGTTTTGTATGAGACGTCACAGCGTGTTTTCACACGCTGTGCGTGCGCACAGCGCACGGGATTCTTGATTAAATTTTTTAATCAAGAATCAGTATCAGAACCGGAAATACAGGAAGGGATTGGCGGAGCCGCTGACCAGAAACGCCGTGCATACCGCCAGCAGGGTCAGCAGCGCCGCAGGCTCCAGCGCGTCCAGCACACGGCCTGCCCGTCCGGCGGCCATGCGGCGGCACAGGACGGCAGGCAGCGGCGTGGACCCCACGGCGGCCAGCGCCAGCACCGGGGCATAGCTGCGCAGATAGTAGAGGGCGCCGCTGTCCCACAGGGGCAGGCCCCCCAGGCCCAGCAGGCCCCCGGCGGTCTCCAGGGCGGCGGGGACAGACGCGGCGTCAAACAGCACGAAGCTGAAAAGCGCCGCCAGCAGCACATACACATGGCCCAGCACCGGGACACGCTTCAGCCACCGGCCCAGAAACAGCTTTTCCAGCAGCAGGAACGCGGCAAAATACAGGCCCCAGGCCACGAAGTTCCAGGCGGCCCCGTGCCACAGGCCCGTCAGGCCCCACACGATCACCAGGTTCCGCACCCAGCGGGCCTTACCCACCCGGCTGCCGCCCAGGGGGATATACACATAGTCCCGGAACCAGGAGCCCAGGGAGATGTGCCAGCGCCGCCAGAACTCCGTGAGACTGCCGGACACAAAGGGATAGCGGAAGTTCTCGGCAAAGCGGAAGCCCATGATGCGGCCCAGGCCGATGGCCATGTCGCTGTAGCCGGAGAAGTCGAAGTACACATGGAGCATATACGCCGCGGCGTACAGCCAGGTCAGCAGCACCGTTTTCTGACCGCTCTGCTGATACACCGTCACCAGCTCATACAGGACGTTGGCAAGCAGTACCTTTTTCCCCAGGCCCAGCACAAAGCGGCGGGCACCCAGAGCCGCGTCCTGCACCGTGTGGGTGCGGCTTCGCAGCTGGGGGGCCACGTCGGCGTAGCGGACGATGGGGCCCGCCACCAGCTGGGGGTACATGGCGATATACGCCGCCAGGTCAATGAGATTCCGCTGGGCCGGGGCGTCCCCCCGGTACACGTCGATGACATAGCTGAGGATCTGGAAGGTATAGAAGCTGATGCCGATGGGCAGGGCCATCCGCAGCAGAGGCACCGACAGCCCGGTGACGGCGTTGAAGCCGGAGATCAGGAAGTCGGCATACTTGCAGTAGGCCAGCATCCCCAGGCTCAGCACGGCGGACAGGGTCAGCAGCAGCCGCCTGCGGGTGGGATACCGCTCCATGAGCCGGGCGGCGGCATAGCCCTGTAAAATGGCGGCGGCCATGAACAGCACAAATCGGGGCTCGCCCCAGGCGTAGAACACCAGGCTGCACAGCAGCAGCGCGGCGTTTTTCAGCCGCCTTGGAACTAAGAAATACAGTCCCAGGGCGCAGGGAAGGAAATAGAAGAGAAACGGCAGACTGGAAAACAGCATGGCTGCGGCGGATTACTGGAGGGGCTCGTCGCAGGCGGTCTGAACGCCGGTGTAGGTGGCGGTCATGGTGTTGACAAAGTCGTCCACCAGGTCGTCGGCGCCGAACAGCGCCACCACATACTCGCCATAGGTGAGGACCACCAGCTTGTCAGGGAAGCCGCACATCCACTGGGTGTTCTGGACATTCTGGCGCAGAGCGTCGGCCACAGCGGAGACATCGCCGCTGTTTTTCACATGGAACGCGCCGCAGGTAAAGCTGTTGGCGTTCATCATGTGGGTCAGCGACGCGGCGTCGTCAATGAGATCGGATTTGTCGGCGGGGAAGTGCAGCATATAGTCCAGATTGTCGGCATCGTCCACCGGGAAAGCGCCGGGGGCGTTGTCTACGGGGTTATCCAGGCTGCCGCCCACCACGGAGAACTTCTCGCTTTCGGGATAGGCGTTCCACACGGCGGTCAGCAGGTCCACGGCGCTGGCGGGGAAGCCGCCGTTGACGTCGCCGCCCTTCTGGGAGGAGCAGGCCGCCAGGGACAGGACCATCACCAGGGCCAGTAGCATAGTGAGAAACTTTTTCATGGGTAAATACTCCTTTGTTATCGTTTTCAAAAGCCATCCGTGCATTTTTGGAGGGCTATTGGCAATGCATCATATCATATTCCCGGCGAAAAGGCAAGGCGAACAGGGAAATTTTCATAAAAAGGAGGCGGAGCGATCTTCGACGGTGAAGTATGGCTGCTTGTCCACGCGGAGTGGACAGTGATGGATAAAATTTTCACATTCCGGGAGAAAAGATGCGAAAAGCCCTTGCAATCCACGGGGAAATGTGGTACAGTCCACTTCGACAATTGAATAGGGGCGGCGGGGCCTGTCCGCACTGCCGCCTGACACCATTATTTCTGGCTTGCCGCCAAGGTCGCGGCAAGGAAAAAGGAGAAAGCTATGAAGAAGAAACTATTGGCTCTTTTCCTGGCGCTGGTAATGGTCGGCGCCGTACTCCCGGGATGCGGAGACGGCAGCAAGGACCCCGGCGGACAAGGAAATAACGGCAAAACGGGCGAACCGGTCAAGGGTGGCGAGATCACCATTGGCATCGCCCAGGACCTGGACGACAGTCTTGACCCCCACCAGACGGTGGCCGCAGGAACCAGAGAGGTCTTGTTCAACATCTTCGAGGGATTGGTGAAGCCCAATTCCGACGGCGAAATGATCCCCGCTGTGGCGGAGAAATACACGCTGTCCGAGGATGGAACCACCTATACCTTCACGCTTCGTGAGGGAGTGAAGTTCCACAACGGCCAGACAGTGACCGCAGAGGATGTTGTATATTCCATCAATCGCTGCGCCGCTGTGCCGGAGGGTCAGGAGAAGCCTCTGGTAGCGGCGTTTTCTGCTGTCAAGAGTGTCGAGGCCCTGGACGAAAAGACCGTTGCCGTTACCATCGCACAGCGGGACCTGGAGTTCATCAGCTATATGACGGCCGCCATCATTCCCGCGGACTATGAAAATCAGGACACGGCTCCGGTGGGCACCGGCCCCTTCAGGTTCGTGTCCCGGACCCCCCAGCAGGACTTCGTCATGGAGCGGTTCGAGGATTACTGGGGCGCCCCGGCGTGGCTGGACAAGGTCACCTATAAAATCTGCGAAAATGCCGACGCCCTGGTGATGAACCTGAACGGCGGGTCCATCGACCTGTGCGCCCACCTGACCTCCGCCCAGGCCTCCCAGCTGAACCAGAAATTCCAGGTGCTGGAGGGCACCATGAACCTGGTGCAGGCCATCTATCTGAACAACCAGGCCAAGCCCTTTGACAATCAGCTGGTGCGCCAGGCCCTGTGCTATGCCATCGACCGGCAGGGCATCATGGACATGGTGGCCGACGGCCACGGCACCGCCGTAGGCAGCAGCATCTATCCCGCGTTTACCAAGTATTTCCTGCCGGAGCTGGTGGATAAGTATCCCCACGACGTGGCCAAGGCCAAGGAGCTGCTGGCCCAGGCCGGGTATCCCGACGGCTTCGACATGACCATCTCCGTTCCCAACAACTATCAGCCCCATATGGACACCGCCGAGGTGGTGGCCGAGCAGCTGCGGGAGGCGGGGATCAACGTGACCATCCAGCCGGTGGAATGGAGCACCTGGCTGGACACCATCTATAACGGCCGTCAGTTCCAGGCCACGGTGGTGGGCGTGGACGCCGCCAATATGACCGCCCGGGCCATGCTGGAGCGGTTCACCTCCGACTACGGCAAGAACTTCATCAACTACAGCAACCCCGCCTATGACGCCCTGTTCCAGAAGGCCATCAACGCCCAGGACGAGGCCGGGCAGACGGATCTGTACAAGCAGATGGAGACCATGCTGGCGGATACTGCCGCCAACGTGTATATCCAGGACCTGTGCGACCTGGTGGCCATGCGGCAGGATCTGGGGGGACTGAAGTTCTATCCCATCTATGTGCTGGACCTGTCCACGGTTTATTTTACCCAGCAGTAACACATCTATTAAACTGAAAGAGGCGATGATCATGAAATACGCAGCCAAGAAAATCGGACTGACGCTGCTGACCATGGTCATCGTCTCTTTTCTGGCGTTTCTGGCGTTCCAGGTGATCCCCGGGGACCCGGCGGTGAAGCTGCTGGGCACCGAAGCCACCCCGGAGCGCATCGCCGCCCTGCGGGCGGAAATGGGACTGGACCGGCCGTTTCTGGAGCGGTACGTTCAGTGGGTGCTGGGGGCCCTGAAGGGGGACTTCGGCACGTCCTACAGCTATAAAATGCCGGTGTCGTCCATGCTGGCGGGGAAGCTGCCGGTGACGGGGCTTCTGACGGGGATGTCCTTTGTGCTGATCCTGGCCTTTTCCATCCCCCTGGGCATTTTCACCGCCCGCCACGCCGGGGGGCGGCTGGACCGGGCCATGACCGCCGTGAACCAGGTGCTGATGGCCATCCCGGCCTTTGTAACGGGCATCCTGCTGACCTATGTGTTCGGGCTGGTGCTGCGGTGGTTCGTGCCGGGAAACTATGTTTCCCCCGGCGATAATCTGGGCGGCAGCCTGTGGTACTTCCTGTTCCCCGCCGTGTCCATCGCCCTGCCCAGGGTGGCCATGACGGTGAAGATGCTGCGCTCGTCCATTCTGTCGGAGCTGCAGAAGGACTATGTCCGCACCTCACACAGCCGGGGCAACAGCGACCGGGCTACCCTGTACCGCCATGTGCTGCGCAATGCCATGGGGCCGGTGGTGTCGTTTCTGGCCATGACCGCGGCGGACATTGTGGCCGGCTCCGTGGTCATCGAGCAGGTATTCTCCCTGCCGGGGCTGGGCCGGATGCTGCTGACCTCCATCGCCAACCGGGACTATCCCGTGGTGCAGGCGGTGGTGGTGATCGTGGCCTTCTGGGTGGTGCTGGTGAACCTGCTGGCGGACCTGATCAACCAGCGGCTGGACCCCCGGCTGCGGCTGACGTGACAAATCGGGAAAAGAAAGGTGGGAGCGGGCCTTGCTGCTGAATGAAAAAAAGAATCACTATCTGCGGACGGGGCTGATCCTCACCGGATTGATGACGGCCCTGGCCCTGGTGGGCTGCGTGTGGACCCCCTATTCCCCCACGGCCATGTCCGGCAGCGAGAAATTCCTGGCCCCGTGCCTGCGGCACCTGTTCGGCACGGACAACTTCGGCCGGGACATTTTCAGCCGGGTGCTGGCCGGGGCGGGCACCACCTTCTTCATCAGCGCCGCCACCGTGTGCATCGGCGCGGCGGCGGGCACCCTGGTGGGGGCCTTTACCGGCTACTTCGGCGGCTGGCTGGACGAGACGCTGATGCGCGTCAACGACGCGGTGACGGCGTTTCCCAGCATCCTGCTGGCGCTGGTGTTCATCTCGCTGCTGGGCTTCGGCAAGTACAACGTGATCCTGGCCCTGGGCGTCGCCTTTGTGCCCAGCTATGCCCGGGTGATCCGCAGCGAATTTGCCCGGCACCGGGAGATGAACTATGTCAAAAGCGCCCGGCTCATGGGAGCGGGGCATCTGCGCATTATGTTTCTGCATATTCTGCCCAACACCCGGCAGGTGCTCCTGCCGACGCTGGTGATCGGGTTTAACAATGCCGTGCTGGCGGAGGCCAGCATGAGCTATCTGGGCATCGGCGTGAAGCCCCCGGACGTGTCTCTGGGGTATATGCTGTCGGAGTCCCAGAGCTATATGGCCAGGGCCCCCTGGTATATGCTGACGGTGGGCGGCGTGATCGTGCTGCTGATTTTAGGCGTCAGCCTGCTGGGCGAGGGCCTGCAGCAAAAGGAATGGGGGAGGTGACGGTATGCTGGAGATCCGGGATCTGCACGTGCAGTTTCACGGGGCGGACCACGAGGCGGTGCGGGGCATCGGCCTGACGGTGGGCGACGGCGAGATCGTGGGCCTGGTGGGTGAATCCGGCAGCGGCAAAACCGTCACGGCCATGATGATCTCCGGCCTGCTGCGGCCGGAGCAGGCGTCCTTCCGGGGGAAAATCCTGCTGGACGGGCGGGACCTGCTGACCAGCAGCGGCGATACCCTGCGCAGCATCCAGGGAAAGGACATCTGTGTGGTGTTTCAGGAGCCTATGAGCGCCATGGACCCCACCATGCGCATCGGGCCCCAGGTGGAGGAGTGCCTGCGGGTACACACGGACCTGCCGCCGGGAAAGCGGCGGGAGCTGGCCCTGCAGGCCCTGCGGGACGTGGACCTGCCGGAGGCGGA
>OCIU01002403.1_pt1 | contig 10962 bp, 8 predicted proteins | sample 1538471 | NCBI WGS metagenome assembly OCIU01 (sample SAMN04571693, study PRJEB22368) | human gut metagenome | biome: human gut; material: stool | host: Homo sapiens | place: Luxembourg | collected 2012-06-01 | reverse complement strand
TGCACGCGCGCGGAGATCGTGACGTTCCTGTATCGCGCCTATCAGGGCAAGTAAAAAAGCAAATACTCAACTTACAAGGCAGGCACCTGGTTTCGGGTGCCTGCCTTGCAGCAAGAGGTACTGCACAGAAGTTAGCCGCCACGGCAGCAAAATGTTCGTCCCATTTGCGTCGGTAGCTATATCGGCGGGGAAAATATATTAGAGAGAAAAAGGAGAGGTAACATGGCAGTTCGTAGATTAAAAGGTTTATACTTAAAATCAGAAGGTAAATACTTAGAAGACTACCCTTCGCGTTATGTTGAACAGACAGAGGCACTTTTTGAATGGCGGCAGAGCGCACCGAAGCAGGATATCGAACTTCATAAGAGAGCTGAGAAGTTTTCCGGCCTGTTCAGGGAAGTATCCGCTGGGTAAAGTGCTTTGCTACAAAGTGCCCGGTTTTCCGTGTGAAGCATTGGTTGAGGATACAGAGAATTCGTAAGTGCGTTACTTGCTTTTAACGCAAAATGGGGACGTATATGAGGACATAGTCTTTTCTAACACTTTTCTAACACATTCCGGCAAAAGGCTGTTTTTGGGCACAAAAAGCAATCATAATAGAGAAAGTAACGCTCCCAAGATCAAGATGATCTCGGGAGCGGTTTTGCGTTCAGATGACGGCGGTATATGGCCATAAGACAGGTTTAGTAGAATGCTTCTCTTTCTACTCATCCTACGTTGTGGAACATTTAATGGGAAGTGCCTGCCTACTTGGTCAGAATGTTCGGCAGCTGGGCGCGCAGGGCGGCCACGCCCTCGGCAGAGCCGAGGTCATAGCGCTCCACCATGTTCAAAACAGACTGCAAAGAGGTTTTCGGGTTGCACCACAGGTCCGGGGCGTAGCCCTTGCCCTCCACATTCTCCATATTGTAGATGAAGTGGAACGACTGACCGAACTGGAAGCCGATGCCGGAGTTTGGAAGCGTCCAGCCTCGCACATTTCCGACCAGCTGCGCGCCTCTCGTCGGGCCGCCGATCACAAGGCAGTTGTCAAGTGTCCTGCAATAGGTCACGATGCTCTCGCCGGCGGAGCCGGACATGCTGTCTGTCAGAAGAAGAATCGGAGTGCTGTTTTCCAGCAGCTTTCCCTGAAACAGCTCATAGTCCTTATCGCCTGTCCGGAAGGCGGCAAACTCTTCACCCAGGTCCGCGTAGGCTTGGGTCCTATCGAACATAGCAGTGCCCCAGTTGGAGATAATCGTTTTCTGTTCGGGTTCTTCTCCCGTGTAGCTTTTCAGCCAGTTTTTGATGAAGTCTTCATCGCCGCCGCTGTTGGAGCGGGCATCAATGATGATGAGCTTCGCGTTTTTAAGGTCAGAACCGGTGCGGACGAACTCGTCCATTGTCTCCTCATAATTCCAGTCAAACCTGCGAATCGTTATCAAGGCGATAGACCGCTGTGGAACCCTTGCTCAAAACGATGGCAGTATTGCTGTCGGCATCATAATCGACGGTAAAGCCGAGCGCATTGCCGAGGTCGCGCAGCTTGAAATAGTTGCTGCCGTCGATGTTGTATTTGTCGCAGTCCGCATCGACGCCGTCGACCGACAGATTTTGCGGCGAAGCCACCACATTCGCGGCGGAGGCGTAAGGTGCGGCAATGCAAACCAGGAGCAGCGTCAAAATGATGGGCAATAGCTTTTTCATGGATGATTCTCCTCTCCCTTATCACGCTTTCGGTGCGCCGCTTTCAAAGAAGCGTTCCCCGTCAGAGCAATTTTTCACTTTAAGGGTAGCATGCTCCATCGTATGCTGCAGCGCAAATTTTGCATAAAAGCGGTATCGCCCGTCTAAAGGCGACCGATAGCTTCATCCGCGGCCTTTCAGCCGAGCTTCTGCGCAAGGTCCTCGAGCGCGGCGGTCATCGCCTCTTCAAACGAGGGGTGCGGACGCATGGCCAGCAGGAATTGATCGACCGTCATGTGGTTGGCGAGCGCCTGCGAGACGCCGCCGACCATGTCGCTCGCATGCTCGCACATGAGCTGCGCGCCGAGAAGCTCGCGTGTTTTGGCGTGGGCGACGAACTTCATAAAGCAGCGGCCCGGGTCGGCGATGAGCGTCTTGGCGTTGTCGAACATGACGTGTTTGCCGACCTTGACGGGGATGCCCGCCTCCTTGGCCTCGGCCTCGGTGAGGCCGACGACCGCGATCTCCGGACGGCAGTAGATGCAGCTCGGCACGACGGACATGGATGTGTGATTTTCCCTTCCGCAGAGCAGGTCGACGCAGGCGATGCCCTGCGCGGTCGCCACATGGGCGAGCTGAATTTTGGCCGAGACGTCGCCGATGGCGTAGATGCGGGGGATGCTCGTCTCGTAGCGCTCGTTCACGGCAATGCTGCGGCGGTTCATCTCGACAGAAATGCCATCCGCGAACAGGCCGTCGCAGTACGGGCGGCGGCCGATGGCGCAGAGCACGGCCTCGCCGGAGACGGTCTCGCTCTTTTCCTTGCAGGTGAAGTTGACGGCGATATCCTCACCCGTCTTCTCGACGCTCTGGACCATCGCGTTCGTGAAGACCTTCACGCCCTGCTTTTTGAGGATGAGCGCGAGGCTCTGGCCGAGCTCCTTGTCCATGTTGGGCAGCAGGCGGCCCATGCCTTCGATGACGGTCACTTCACAGCCGAGGTCTGCGTAAAACGTCGCAAACTCGATGCCGATGACGCCGCCGCCGATGATGACGATGGAGCGGTACAGGTGGTCGCACCCCTCAAGCAGCTCGTCGGAGGTCATCGCGAACTCAAGTCCGGGAATCGGCGGGCGGGACGGGACGGAGCCGGTGGCGATGAGGATATCGTCGCAGGTGTAGTCGTTGGCACCGCCCTCGGCGTCCGTCACGCGGACAGCGCCGGGTGCGGTGATGAGCGCCGTGCCGCGCAGAAAGTCGATCTTTGCGGTCTTGAAAAGCGATTCAATGCCGGAGGACAGCTTTTGCGAAATTTCGCGCTTGTAGGCAAAAATCTCCGTCATGTCGGCGCGGATATCGTCGGTGTGGATGCCGGCGTGTGCGCCGTGCTTGGCGTCGTGGAAGATCTGAGAAGAGTGCAGCAGCGTTTTCGTCGGAATGCAGCCGCGGTTTAAGCAGGTGCCGCCCGCTTCGCGCTTCTCGACGACGGCGACCTTCTTGCCGAGCTTGGCCGCATGGAGCGCGGCTTCGTAGCCGCCGGGGCCCGCGCCGATGACGATGAGTTCATAATGAGCCATAATAGTTCGTTCCTTTTTGAGAGCAATGCCGCCGACTTTTCGGCGGCATTGCGTGATGTTGAGATATGCGCTGCCTTCGTCAGGCAAACTGATACCGTAAAACCATGTTGCGCGCCGCGCCGACCTCGTCGAGACGGCGGACGGGCGTGGAGTGGGGAGCGGTGTGGAGCGTCTCGGGATCGGAGTGCGCGAGTTCAAAGAGCTTGCAGTAGATGCCGCAGACCTCGTCCATGGTCTCCTTGCTCTCAGTCTCGCAGGGCTCGATCATGAGCGCCTCATGGACGATGAGCGGGAAGTACATCGTGGGCGGGTGCAGGCCAAAGTCGAGCATGCCCTTGGCAAGGTCGAGCGCGGAGACGCCCGTCTCCTTGTGGAGATCGACAAGCGACATGACGAACTCGTGCATGCAGATCTCGTCATAGGCCATGGTGAAGGTATCCTTGAGCCTGACGCGCATGTAGTTCGCGTTCAGCACGGCGTTCATCGCCGCCTCGCGGATGCCGGACTTGCCGAGCGTGAGCACGTAGGTCAGTGCGCGCACGACGACGTCGAAGTTGCCGTAGAACATCTTCACGCGGCCGATGGATTTTTCGGGATACTCGAAGCCGTACTTGCCGTCCTTTTCGACGACCAGCGGGCCGGGCATGTACTTTTTGAGGAATTCCTTGCAGCCGACCGCGCCTGCGCCGGGGCCGCCGCCGCCGTGCGGTGTGGCGAACGTCTTATGCAGGTTACTGTGGATGCAGTCAAAGCCCATGTCACCGGGACGGACGACGCCCATGACGGCGTTGAGGTTCGCGCCGTCGTAATAGCACAGGCCGCCCGCATCGTGAATGATCTTCGTGATCTCGAGGATGTTCTTGTCGAAAATACCGACGGTGTTCGGGTTCGTCAGCATCAATCCCGCGGTGTCGGGGCCGACGGCGGCGCGCAGCGCGTCGAGGTCCACGCAGCCGTCTGCGCCGGACGGGATGTTGATGACCTGGAAGCCGCACATCGCGGCGGTTGCGGGATTTGTGCCGTGGGCGGAGTCGGGCACGATGATCTTCGTGCGGTTAAAATCGCCGCGGTCGGTATGATAGGCCTTGATGAGCAGAACGCCCGTGAACTCACCGTGCGCGCCCGCCGCGGGCTGGAACGTGACAGCGTCCATGCCGAAGACCTCGCCAAGCTCAGAGCCTAACGTGTGCAGTGCCTCGAGCGCGCCCTGCACGGTCTCGATGTGCTGGAGCGGGTGGAGCTGGGTGAAGCCCGGCAGCGCCGCCATGTCCTCGTCGATCTTGGGGTTGTACTTCATCGTGCACGAGCCGAGGGGATAGAAGCCGTCGTTCACGCCATGGATGCGCTTGCAAAGGGCGGTGTAGTGACGGGTGAGCTCATTTTCGCTCACATGGGGCAGGTGCAGCGCCTCGCTGCGCTCTTCGGGAAGCTGATATTCGGGGACGTCACACTCCGGCATGAGGGTCATGCCGCGGCCTTCGACGCCAAGTTCAAAAATGAGCTTCATTTACAGCACCTCCTTCACGATGGCGACAGCTTTGTCGAGCTGCGACTTGGAGACGAGCTCCGTCACGCACCAGAGAATGCCACCCTCGACCTCTGCGCCGCCGAGGATGCCCTCGGCCTCGAGCGCGTCGAGGATCTTCCTGCGGCAGTTGGGGCATTCGACTTCGGTGACGAACTCGTGGAAGAATTCACCCTTGTACTTCAAGGTGCAGCCGATCTTTTGGAGCTCAGAGGCGAAATAGTGCGCCTTCGAGGTGCAGAGCCGCGCGCACTGCTTCATGCCCTTTTCGCCCATCGCGGCCATGTAGACGCCCGCGGCGAAGGCGCATAGCGCCTGGTTGGAGCAGATGTTTGAGCTGGCCTTTTCGCGGCGGATGTGCTGCTCGCGCGCGGACAGCGTCAGCACGTAGCCAACCTCGCCGTCCACATCCTTCGTCTGGCCGACGATGCGGCCGGGGAGCTTTCTCGTCATGGCGGATGTCGTGGCCATGAAGCCGAGGAACGGGCCGCCGAACGCCGTGTCGAGGCCGAGGGGCTGACCGTCGCCGACGGCGACATCCGCGCCCATCGCGCGCGGCGTGGGCAGAATGGCGCAGGCGATGGGGTTCACGCCCATGACGAACTTGGCGCCCGCGGCGTGGACGATCTCACCGGCCGCCTTCGCGTCTTCGATCTGGCCGAAGTAGTTCGGCTGCTGGAGGTAGAAGCACGCGGCGTCATCGCCGAGCGCTTCCTTGAGCGCGTCGAGATCAGTTCTGCCGTCCTTTGCGGGGACGACAAAAAGCTCGGTATTCGAGGCGAAGCAGTAGGTCTTCATGACCTCGATGACCTGCGGATGGGCGCAGGCGGAGACGTAAGCCTTCGTGCGCTTGCGGTCCTTGCACATGGGGATCGTCTCGGCCGCGGCAGTCGCGCCGTCGTAGTGCGAGGCGTTGGAGACGTCCATGCCGGTCAGCTCGCAGATCATCGTCTGGAATTCAAACGTACCCTGCAGAACGCCCTGGCTGATCTCCGCCTGATAGGGGGTGTAGCAGGTGACAAGCTCTTCGCGGGAGGTGACGGATTTGACGACCGACGGGATGAAGTGGCGGTAGGCGCCCGCGCCGCGAAGAACGGTCTTGAAGACCTTGTTCTTTTCGGCCATGGCGGTGACGGCCTCGCGCACCTCAAGCTCGCTCAGGCCCTCGGGGATGTTCAGCCCGCCGCTCCGCAGGAGCATTTCCTGCGGGACGGCCTTATACAGCCCTTCCAGGCTGTCGACCCCGATGGCGGCGAGCATTTCTTCCCGTTCCGCAGCCGTGGTGGGAACGTAAGAGCCCATCTCAGCCCTCCTGCGCGCAGTGCGCTTCGTAAGCGGCGGCGTCAAGCAGCGCCTCAGTGTCGGTCACGGGAGAGACCTTGATGATCCATGCGCCGTAGGGGTCGGAGTTCAGCGTTTCGGGCGCGTCGGCGAGCGCTTCGTTGACCTCGCAGATCGTGCCGCTGACGGGACAGATCACGTCGGAGACAGCCTTGACGGACTCGACATCGCCGAAGCTCTCACCGGCGGTGACGCTGTCGCCCTCGGCGGGCAGGTTGATAAAGACCACATCGCCCAGCGCATCCTGGGCAAAATCAGAAATGCCGATCACGGCGACGTCGCCGTCCATCTTGACCCACTCGTGGGACTTGGAATACTTCAGCTCAGCAGGGATGTTCATGGTAATTTCCTCCTCAAAATTGTTCTCAGTGAATGTTGTTTGTGATTGACGGTCCAATGGTTTCCGAATATTCGGTCAAAAATCTCTATTTCAGCGTTCGAGCTTGTAGAACGGCATTGGCACGATCTCGAGCTCGACCATGCGGCCGCGCACGTCGGCATTGAGGTGCTTGCCGATCTCGATATCTTGGGCGGGGATATAGCCCATCGCGACACCGCAGCCGATATAGGGCGCGAACGTGCCGGAGGACGCCCAGCCGATCTTTTCTCCATCCATCGTGTAGAGGTCGCAGTGCTCGCGCACGATGCCGCGGCCGACGACCTTCATGCCAATGCGCTTCATTTTCGGCGCGCCGAGCGCGACAAGCGCGTCGCGGCCGATGAAGTCCTTGCCCGTGAGCTTGCACGGAAGTCCCGCCATCTTCGGCGTGATCTCGTCGTTCATCTCGTGGCCGTAGAGCGGCATCGAAGCCTCGAGACGCAGCGTGTCGCGCGCGCCGAGGCCGCAGGGGATCAACCCCTCGGGCTCGCCCGCCTTCAGAAGCGCTTTCCACAGGTCGACGGTGTCCTCGGCCTTGCAGTAGATCTCAAAGCCGTATTCACCGGTGTAGCCCGTCTGGGAGACGAGAGCATGGATCGTGCGCTCGCCGAGGTTCAGGGGCACGTCTTCGGTGAAGGTGTAGTACTTGGCGGGGATATACTGCTCGTCGCAGAGCTTTTTGAGAATGTCGCCGGACCTGGGGCCCTGCAGGGCGATCTGGCCCCAGTCGTTGCCCTCGTCGCGGTAGTCGACGTCGCCGGAGAGGTGGCTCTCGACCCAGGCGGCGTCCTTTTCGCGGTTGCCCGCGTTGACGACGAGCCAGTAATTGTCCGCTGCGCAGCGGTAGACGATGAAGTCGTCGATGATGCCGCCATTGTCGTTGCAGAACATCGAGTACTTGATCTCGCCGTCTTTCATGTTCGAAATGTCGGCGGTGATGATCTTCTGCACGTTGGCGACGGCATCAGGGCCCTTGAGGCGAAGCTCGCCCATGTGGGAAACGTCGAACAATCCGGCCTTTTCACGAACGGCCATGTGCTCGGCAATCACGCCGGTGGGATACTGCACGGGCATCAGAAAGCCGCCGAATTCGACGATCTTGCCGCCCATGTCCACATGCGTTTGGTAAAGTGGGGTCTTCTTTTCCATAGTGCGCATCCTCCGAAAACAATAATTTTAATGAATCTTATAAAAATTATTAAAATTAAGCATCAAAAAAGAGACACAAAACTCCCTTTTGAGCTTTGTGCCTCCGTTGATCACCTGAGAGATTCCCCGCCCGAGTCATCGCGGCAGGTTGCACCTTCGGCGTGCGTAAACGCACTTTTCGGAGCGTCGTCCGAGTTCGGCCCTTTTGCCTGAGAGCTTCTGCGTTCCCCTTCGGCGCCGCGGCAGAATATTCCGCGGTCTCTCCCGAACTCATCATCCGATCGGTTGATTCATTTTGCTTTTTAAAGCTAACATAAGAACGAGCCTTTGTCAAGAAAGAAAAAATAATATTTTGTTAAAATATTTCAAGCGGAAATTCGGCAAACCGAAAACTGCCGAAACAGGTCAAAATTTGAAAGCATCCCGTTGTTATGACTGCGTTGCCGGCCAGGTTCTATTTCGTTTCGGCATGGTGCTATTCATACTTTGCATTTGCATTTTGCCTAAAGCGGCGGCGGAGAAGTGATGGGGCGTCTATTTTCTTCGACGAAATCCGTCCTGCGCGGACAAAATTGTATTGACAACGGCGGAGGATGGGTCTATTGTACACACATCATTCGTCAAATGCTTTGAGCAGGACACGACTTCCCCGGATCACCGCTTTCAGAGAGCCGTTGGTGGTGCAAAACGGCAGCAAGGAACGGGCAGGCCATCCCCTGTGAGCAGCTGCGGTGAAAGGTGCAAACGCCGAGTAATCGCAGCCGGTCCCCCACCGTTAACAGGGTACGCTCTCCGATCCATTCGGGCAGCGGTCGAGCGGCCGGTTTTCCGGCAAGCAAAGTGGTAACGCGGAAGTTGAGATCTGCGGCGGATATCGCCGCGATACTGGCCTTCGTCTTTGCGATGGGTTTTCGTTGTGGAAAATCCGCGGCAGAGGCGGGGCTTTTCTTTTTGCTCCCGGCATTGGCGAAGAACACAGTTTTTTAGGAAAGAAAGGGAAATCACATGAACACACTCGTCATCGTGCTGATCGCGGCGGTCGTCCTCGTCGCTGCCTACGCACTCTATGGGCGCTGGCTCGCCAAAACCTGGGGCATCGACCCCAAGGCGCAGACGCCCGCCGTCAAGTATAACGACGGCAAGGACTTTGTCCCCACCAACGGCTGGACCGTCTTCAGCCATCAGTTTTCCTCCATCGCGGGCGCGGGCCCTGTCACCGGCGCGATCCAGGCCGCCGCGTTCGGCTGGCTGCCGGTGCTGCTGTGGGTGCTGCTCGGCGGCGTCTTCTTCGGCGCTGTGACGGACTTCGGCGCGCTGTACGCCTCCGTCAAAAACGACGGCAAGTCCATGGGCATGCTGATCGAAAAGTACATCGGCAAGCTCGGCCGCAAGCTGTTTCTGCTGTTCTGCTGGCTGTTCTGCCTGATCGTCATCGCGGCGTTCGCCGACATGGTCGCCGGCACGTTCAACGCCTACACCGTGGTCGATGGCGTGACGCAGCTCGCTGACGCCGCGCAGACCAACGGCGCAGCCGGTATGGTGTCCATCATGTTCATGGTGTTCGCCGTCGTCTTCGGCCTTGTGCAGAAGAAGCTGAACCTCTCGGGCTGGAAGGAAGCCGTGCTCGGCATCCTCTGCATCGTTGCCTCGTTCGCCGTCGGCATGAACTGCCCACTCATCTTCGGCAAGGTGACTTGGAGCTACATCACGTTCGTCTACATCTTCTTCGCCGCCGTTCTCCCGATGTGGCTTTTGAAGCAGCCGCGCGACTACATGACCACCTTCATGTTCATCTGCATGATCGCGGGCGCGGTCGTCGGCCTTCTCGTTGCGCATCCGACGATGAACCTCCCCGTCTTCACGGGCTTCAACAATGAAAAGCTCGGCACGATGTTCCCCATCCTGTTCGTCACCGTCGCCTGCGGCGCGGTGTCCGGCTTCCACAGCCTCGTCTCCTCCGGCACGTCGTCCAAGACGGTCGAAAACGAGAAGGACATGCTCAAGGTCGGCTACGGCGCGATGATCCTCGAGAGCCTGCTTGCCGTGCTCGCGCTCTGCGTGGCCGGTGCGGCCGCCGCGGCGGACGGCACTCCCGCCGCCGGTACCCCGTTCCAGATCTTCAGCCGCGGCGTTGCGGGCTTCTTCGAGATGTTCGGCGTGCCGAACTACGCCGCCACGGTCTTTATGACGATGTGCGTCTCCGCCCTCGCCCTCACGAGCCTTGACGCCGTCGCGCGTATCGCGCGCATGAGCTTCCAGGAGCTTTTCAGTGTGGACGACATGGCCCACGCCGAGCCCTGGCGCAAGCTCCTGTGCAACACGTATTTCTCCACCGTACTGACGCTTGTGCTCGGCTACGTGCTCACGAAGATCGGCTACTCCAACATCTGGCCGCTGTTCGGCTCTGCCAACCAGCTGCTCTCTGCGCTCGTGCTCATCACGCTGTGCGTCTTCCTCAAGGTCACGGGCCGCAGCAACAAGATGCTCTTCCCGCCGCTCGTCATCATGCTCTGCGTCACGTTCACGGCGCTTGTCCAGCGCCTGATGGCCATGGTGAGCGCCATCCAAAATGCCGCTGCTGTCACCATCCCCGCGGGCGAGACGACCTGGGGCGCGGTGTTTATCGCCAACGGCTTGCAGCTCATCATCGCGGTGCTGCTCATCGTGCTCGGCGCGACCATCGTCGTGAACTCGATGAGAAGCTACGTCGCCAGCAAGCACAACAGCGAGGCCAAGGTTTAATTTTGAAAAATGTGCAAAAAAAGGAGGCTTCCCGTCGGGAAGCCTCCTTTTTTGCTTTATTACCAGCTTGCGACCGTGCCGTCGCATCTCGGTTCGGTGCCCGCGGCGTAAACGCCGTTTTCGCACTTCCAGATGATCTCGCCGCGGCCCATGGCCGTGCGGTCGTCGACGATCTCGACCTCGTGCCCCATTGCTCGCAGCTGCTCGGCGATCGCCTCGCCCGCCTCGCGCTCGATCTGGAGCTTTTTGCCGCCGATCCACTGGATGCGCGGCGCGTCGAGCGCCTCCTGCGGGTTCATGGCGTAATCGATGGTGCTCGTCAGCACCTCGACCTGCCCCTGCGGCTGCATGAACGCGCCCATCACGCCGAACGGGCCGACGGCCTCGCCGTCCTTGAGCAGAAAGCCCGGGATGATCGTGTGGTAGGACTTCTTTCCGCCCTCCAAATAGTTATCGCTCTTCGGGTCGAGGGAGAAGTTCGCGCCGCGGTCCTGAAGCGAGATGCCCGTGCCGGGGATGGCGATGCCCGCGCCAAAGCCGCAGTAGTTGCTCTGGATGAGCGAGACCATGTTGCCCTCGCTGTC
>OCIU01002387.1_pt1 | contig 11020 bp, 8 predicted proteins | sample 1538471 | NCBI WGS metagenome assembly OCIU01 (sample SAMN04571693, study PRJEB22368) | human gut metagenome | biome: human gut; material: stool | host: Homo sapiens | place: Luxembourg | collected 2012-06-01 | reverse complement strand
CTGGGTCAACACCACCTGCCCCTGCTGCGGCGGCCCCGCCAAGCGGGAGACCGATACCATGCCCCAGTGGGCCGGCTCCAGCTGGTACTTCCTGCGGTATATGGACCCCCACAACGACAAGGCCCTGGCCAGCAAGGAGGCCCTGGAATACTGGAGCCCCGTGGATTGGTACAACGGCGGCATGGAGCACACCACCCTGCACCTGCTGTACTCCCGGTTTTGGCACAAGTTCCTGTATGACATCGGCGTGGTGCCCACCAAGGAGCCTTACGCCAAGCGCACCAGCCACGGCATGATCCTGGGCGAGGGCGGCGAGAAAATGTCCAAGTCCCGGGGCAATGTGGTGAATCCCAACGATATCGTGGCCCAGTACGGCGCGGATACCATGCGCCTGCACATTATGTTTATCGGCGACTTTGAAAAGGCCGTCACCTGGTCCAACGAGGCCGTAAAGGGCTCCAAGCGTTTCCTGGACCGCTGCTGGAATCTGATGGACCTGGCCCAGGACAGCGACGAAATTTCCGAAAAGAACGAGGCCCTGATCCACAAGACCATCAAGAAGGTCACCGCCGATATCGACGATCTGAAGATGAACACCGCCATCGCCGCCCTGATGGCCATGGTCAACGAGTTCTATTCCTCCGGCCTGACCCGGGGCGACCTGCAGCAGCTGATGCTTCTGCTGTCCCCGTTTGCGCCGCACATGGTGGAGGAAATGTGGGAGCTTACCGGCTACGCCGAAAAGACCGGCAGGATGGCCATGCAGATGCCCTGGCCCGTCTATGACGAGGGCAAGACCGTGGACACCCATGTGGACATGGCTATTCAGGTCAACGGCAAGCTCAAGGGCGCCGTCACCGTCCCCGCCGGCAGCGGCCAGGAGACCGTCATGGCCGCCGCCATGGAGCTGGACAAGGTCAGAAAGGCCGCCGAGGGCATGACCGTGGTCAAGACCATCCTGGTGAAGGACAAGCTCATGAACCTGATCGTCAAGCCCGCGAAATAATCGGAATCGTAAAAAATGTTGGAAAACGGCTTGACAAGGCAGGGCCTACACAGTATAATGCTATTGTTAAAGTCATGTCCAATGGCTCTTAAAGAGTATCCTGGATCGAGCCGGATACATCGGAGGGAGGGAAAATAGATGTCCGAAGTCCACGTCAAGGAAGGCGAGTCCCTGGACAGCGCTCTGAAGCGTTTCAAGAGAAGTTGCGCCAAGGCAGGCGTCCTGGCTGAAGTGCGGAGAAGAGAGTGCTACGAAAGCCCCAGCGTCAAGCGCCGCAAGAAGTCCGAGGCTGCCCGCAAGAACAGAAACAAGAGATATTATTAATCGTCTCAAAAGCGTGCTGAACGTTGCGTTCAGCACGCTTTTTTTGCGGCCGATTTCATAATTTGTTCAAAGATTTTTCACCATTGCCCGAACCGCATATGTATAATGTTATAATGTGTAGCTTGTCCAAAAAGGGCAAGGCGCTTTTTTCGCAAGCCTGGCTCTCCCTCTGGGAGAGCTGTCACCGAAGGTGACTGAGAGGGCCTGCAAACCCTTTATCAAAAAAAGCCCTGCTTTTTTTGATAAAGGTCTCATCTAAACCCCTCGGAAAGCGGGTATACTGCTTCTGCGCCGGTGATCCCCGCGCGAAGGCCCCGATAGCGCGGAAAAGGTTGATTTTTTGGGCTGAACCTGCTATAATGAACGGACTTGTCAAAGGATAACCGGAAAAGGATTTTTGTTATGCTGAGAAGATTCAAATCGTCTGTTACCTTTTTAATGAAGCTGCTGGCCTTTCTGCTGTGTGCCGCCTGCTTTTTCGGCCTGTTCGGACTGGAATATTTCTTCCTTCTGCGCCCCAGCCGCACCCTGGGCGTCACGGCGGTGGCCTTTGTGGTGGTCTACATCCTGATGACCAAGGTCTACGGCGGCTTCGACATCGGAAAGCGCAAAAGCAAGCCCATCGTGTTCTCCATGGCCCTGACCCTGCTGCTGACGGACCTGGTGACGCACTTCCTGCTGTGCATCATGAATACCACCGTCATCCACGGGGGACGCTTTGTATATGAGTGCCCGTTGCTGCTGCTGGCGGTCTATATGCTGCAGGTGGCCCTGGTGATCATCATGGCCTACGGCGGCAACGACCTGTACTTCAAGGTCAACAAGCCCCAGCGCTGCCTGATGGTGGCCCGCCGGGGCGAGAAGGTCGGCCGCTACAAGAAGCAGTATAACATCCAGCAGGTGGCCTGGCTGGACCAGCCGGATCTGCTGACCTGCGTGGACCACGCCGACGCGGTGTTCCTGTATGAGCTCTCTGTCCGGGAGCGCACCGACCTGGTGGAATACTGCTACCAGACCCGCAAGGACCTGTACTACAGCCTGGAGATGTCCGACGTGGTGGCCATGGCCGGGGAGCGGGTCATGTTCGACGACAAGACCATGATGTACTGCCCGGTCCGGGAGTTGCGGTTCGAGGAGCGCATCGTCAAGCGTCTGGGGGATATCCTGGTGTCCGTGGTGGGCCTGGTGCTGACCTCCCCCATCCTGCTGGCAACGGCCCTGGCCATCCGCCTGGAGGACGGCGGCCCGGTGTTCTACCGCCAGAAGCGCGCCACCTACGGCGGCCGGGTGTTCGAGGTGTACAAATTCCGCTCCATGCGGGCCCAGGACGGCAGCATCCACGTCTCCGCCAAGAAGGATGACGACCGCATCACCAAGGTGGGCCACATCATCCGCAAATTCCGCATCGACGAGCTGCCCCAGCTGATCAACGTCCTGAAAAGCGACATGAGCATTGTGGGTCCCCGGCCCGAGATGCTGGAAAACGTGGAAAAATATACCGACGACCTGCCGGAGTTCCGCTATCGCCTGCGTGCGAAGGCGGGGCTCACCGGCCTTGCCCAGATTTACGGCAAATACAACACCTCGCCCCGGGACAAGCTCATCATGGACCTGGCCTATATCCAGCAGTACAGCGTCTGGCTGGACCTGAAGCTGATCCTGCGGACGGCTCTGGTGCTGCTGACGCCGGAGGAGAGCACCGAGGCCTTCGAGGACAAGAAAACGGAGGAAAAACCGTAATGCATACCACAAAGCGCGCCGTGCTGCTCAGCTGCTCCGACCACTATAACCACCGCCTCTACGTCATCGACGGCTATCTCAGGTCCCTGGGCTACGAGACGGTGTACTACACCAGCGACTTTGACCACACCTCCAAAAAGGTGTTCCGCTGCACGGTCCCCGGCTGCCGCCAGATCCATGTGCGGCCCTATCAGAAAAACCTGTCCCTGTCCCGGATTCTGTCCCATCGGGACTTTGCCCGCCTGGTGTTCCAGGAGCTGGAGCAGGACCCCCCGGACGTGGTGGTGGCCCAGCTGCCCCCCAACTACCTGGCCCATTATGCCGCCCGCTTCAAGGCCCGGCACCCGGAAACCAGGCTGATCTTCGAGATTTTCGACATGTGGCCGGAGACCTTCCCCTCCGGCTCCGTGAAGCGCCTGCTGGCCCTGCCCTTTTCCGTGTGGGCCGGTCTGCGGGATAAGAACCTCTCTGCTGCGGACCGGGTGATCCCCGAGTGCAGGCTGTTCTGCCGCAAGCTGGGTCTGCCGGAGGAAAACGCCATCTACCTGGCCTCCCGCCGCGACCCGGACCAGACGCCGGAGGCCCATCTGCGCTCCGACGGGCTGGACCTGTGCTACCTGGGGGCCATCAACAACGTGGTGAACGTCGACGCCATCGCCGGTCTGACGGCCCAATTGGCCCGGCTGAAGCCCGTCACCGTCCATGTCATCGGCGACGGCGAGAAATGCCCCCAGCTGCTCCAGGCCCTGCGTGACGCCGGGGCGGAGGTGGACTGGCTGGGCGTGGTGTTTGACGAGAGCCGGAAGCACGAGGTCATGAGCCGCTGCCACTTCGGCTTTAACCTGATGAAGCCCGACGTGTGCGTGGGCCTGACCATGAAGTCCGTGGATTATTTCCGCCACGATCTGCCCATTCTCAACAACATTCCCGCCGACACCGCCGAGCTGGTGGACCGGGAACAGGTGGGTCTCAACGTGGGGGAGGACACGGCGGCCCGGGTGGCCGCCATGACGGTGGAGGACTGTCTGCGCATGCGTAAGAACGTCCGCCGGGTCTTTGACGAGAATTTTGACCTGCCGGTGGTGCAGGCCCGATATGCTGCCCTGCTGCAGGGCATTGTGTGAGGATACGACCGTGGAAAAACAGATATTGATCCTGCTGGCTGCCTACAAGGGCGGCCGGTTTATCCGGCCCATGGTGGACTCCATCCTGGCGCAGGACGTGGGGGGCTGGAGGCTGATCCTGTCGGACGATGGGGAGGATACCGCCCCCATTTTGCAGGAATACGCCGATAAATATCCGGATAAAATAACGCATTATCGTTCCGGCCGCCGGTTCGGCAGCGCCCAGAAGCACTTCATGCACCTGCTGGAGCAGTTCGGGGGCCAGGCCGACTACATCATGTTCAGCGACCAGGACGACGTGTGGCACCCGGACAAGGTGCGCCTGACCCTCCGGCTCATGGAGCAGGCGGAGACGGACCCGGCCCTGCCGGTGCTGGTCCACACGGACCTGCGGGTGGTGGACGGCCAGCTGCATGAGATGGACCCCTCTTTCCAGCATTATTCCGGCCTGGACGGCCATCGTCTGGCGCTGGAGCAGCTGCTGGTGCAGAATGTGGTCACCGGCTGCACCATGATGATCAACCGCTCCCTGGCCCGGCTTGCCTGCCGCCCGGTGGGGGAGGGGGATATGCTGATGCACGACTGGTGGCTGGCGCTGATCGCCGCCGCCATGGGCCGGGCCGTGTTCCTGGACCGTGCCACCATTGACTACCGCCAGCACGGCGGCAACGTGGTGGGGGCCAAGGATCCCCGCTCGGCGGGCTATGTGCTGCAGAAGCTCAAGGGCGGTGCGGTGCGCCGTTCCCTGGTGGATACGGCCCGACAGGCCGGGGCTTTCCTCTCCTGCTATCGTCAGGAGCTGACCCCGGATCAGCAGGCCCTGCTGGCGGACTATGCCGCCGCCCCTGAAAAGGGAAAACTGGCCCGGCTGGCCCTTTACCGGCGGCGGGGCCTGTGGAAGTACGGCCTGAACCGCCGTATCGGACAAATTCTTTGGTGGTGAATCTTTTGCAAAATCGAATCCGTAATATGACGGAGGAGCTCCGGCAGGGCGCCTTTACCCAGCGGTGCAGCCAGCTCTCCTTCGGCGTTCTGTGCCTGCTCCTGCTGGAATGCAGCATCACCGGCGGCGGCCGCTATTGGGAGGTTGGACCTGTCAGCGTCCGCATTCTGCTGGGGGGCCTGGCGGCTGTTCTGGCCCTGCCGGAGCTTTTCCGGCATCTGGGCGCATACCTGAAAAAGCCCTCCATCTGGCTGACGCTGATATTTGTGGTGTGGCTGGCCTTCTGTGCTTGGCTGGGCATCCGGTCAAACAACCGCATGGACGTGCTGATCACCGACGTAAAGGGCTTCATGTGGCTGTTCCTGATCCCCGTGTTTGTGGCTGTGGTCCGGTCCCGCGACCGGTTGCGGACCCTTCTGAGCTGGGTCCTGGCGGGGGCGGTGATCCAGGCGGCTCTGATCCTGGCGGTGAACGCCGCCGTGGTGCTGTCGGATAACCCCGAGCCCCTGTGCCGCTGGCTGACGGCCCATTCCATCGGGCTGGTGGACATTGTGTCCGACAAGCTGGTCCGGGTGTTCTTCAAGAGCAGCCCCTATATGATCGTGGGCTGCGTGGTGGTGCTGTTCCGCCAGGCCCGGGCGCCGAAGCTGCGCTGGCGCTATGTGCTGGCGGTGGCTCTGCTGTTCAACGCCCTGCTTTTAAGCTATACCCGCTCCCTGTACGGAGCTTTAGGGCTGACGGCCCTGATCAGCATCGTCACGGTGCTGGTGCTGTGCCCGGAGGGTCGGCGGCGGACGGCGGCGTTTCTGCTGGCTGCCGTGGTGTGCTTCGGCGTGCTGGTCACGGTGCAGGAGTTTGTCCTGGAGGGCAGCTATCTGAGCTTTGCTGTGTCCCGCACCATCGGCCAGGAGGTCCCCACCTCCTGGGCCTCCCAGCTGCGGGGCCGCATCCGGGGAGATATCTCCGATGACAAGCCCAACGACGCCGAAATGGATCGCCAGCGGGCCTATATCCAGGTCACCGAGAAATCCGACCGGTTCCGCCAGGAAACCCAGGACGGCCTCAAGGACTGCATCCGCCGCAGTCCCATCATCGGCTGCGGCCTGGGCGCGTCGGCGGCCAACCGCGACAGCGGCGTGGACGAGTATTTCTATCTGGACATGCTGGCCCGGACGGGTATCGTGGGTCTGCTGCTGTACATGCTGCCCTTTGGCTATGTGGTGGTCTGGTGTCTGCGGCGGCGGGAGCTGCTGCGGGAATGCCCGGAGGGGGCGGCCGTGGTCTGCGGCCTGTGCACCTTCTGGATCGTCACCTGGTTCAACCCCTGGATGAACGCCGTGCTGGGCATCGCCTGGTACGCCGTCGCCCTGTCGGTCCCCCAGGCGCTGGAGGAGCGCAGCGTTTGATACTGCGCAACAGGAGAATGTTTTACCATGGCGAATGAATCAAGCGGAAAAAAAGCCCTGAAGGCCGGACTTGGCTACACGGTGGGCAATATGCTGGTGAAGGGCCTGTCCTTCCTGGCCATCCCCCTGTTTGCCAGGCTGATGACGGTGGAGGACTTCGGCATTTACAGCACCTTCAGCTCCTATGTCATGATCGTGACGGTGCTGGCGGGCTTCACCCTGCACACCAGCGTCCGCAACGCGAAGCTGGATTATGTGGACCTCACCGGCTCCTACTGCTCCTCCGTGACCCTGCTGGTCATCGGCAATTCCCTGCTGCTGCTGGCATTGAGTCTGGTGTTTGCCTCACCGCTGGCCCGGATCCTGAGCCTGGAGCAGCCGTATCTTCCGGCGCTGATCGTGCTGGAGAGCTTCGGCATGGCCATGCTGACCTTCTACAACTCCGTCCTTTCGGTGGACTATAAGTATAAGGAGTACCTGGTGCTGAGCCTGGTGTATGCCGTGGCTGGCATCGGCGGCTCCGTGCTGCTGATCCTGACCCTCTGCCGGGGCCAGGGATACCTGGGCCGCATCCTGGGCACCCTGATCCCTGCGGTGCTGGTGGGCATCTATGTGGTGTTCCGCCTGTGGCGGAAGGACCGCCCCCGCATCAGCCGGGAATACTGGCGCTACGGCATGGCCATCAGCCTGCCCACGGTGCCCCACGGCCTGAGCCAGCTGTTGCTGAACCAGTTTGACCGCATCATGATCAAGTCCATCATCGGCAGCACCGAGGCCGGACTTTACAGCTTTGCCTATAACGTGGGGATGATCTTCCAGGTCATCACCAATTCCATGGACACCGCCTGGGCACCCTGGTTCTTTGAAAAGATGAAGGCCCGGGAGTACCCGGCCATCCGCCGGGCCGCCTCGGCCTATGTGATCTTCGTGTCCATCGGGGCCATGGCCCTGGCACTGATCTCTCCGGAGGTCATCCTCATTGCCGGCGGCTCCAAATACAGCGACAGCCGCTACGTGACCATGCCCATCGTGCTGTCCATGTACTACGCGTTTTTGTATACCCTGCCCTCCTCGGTGGAGTATTACTATAAGAAAACCAAGCTCATCGCCCTGGGCACCATGCTGGCGGCGGGTATGAACATTCTGCTCAACGCCGTGTTCATTCCGGCCTTCGGCTATGTGGCGGCGGCCTACACCACCGTGGCCTGCTACCTGCTGTATTACCTGCTGCATGTGGCCCTGTCCTGGTGGGTCCACAAGGGCATGGTGTATGACATTCTCCAGCAGTTCTTCTGGCTGGGGATCGTGTCGGTGGTGTCGCTGGTGACGGTGGCTCTGACGGACCTGTTCTGGATCCGGATGGGACTGCTGGCGGCCCTTCTGGGCGTATGCCTGCTGTGGACTCTCCGCCACCGGGACCAGGTGGCCCGGACCCTTGCGGTGTTCCGCAAAAAATCGGCCTGAACCCGGGACAAAACCCCCGGTTTTGCGGGACATCCCGCCTTGTCCCGGGACGGAAATATAAGAGAAGTTACGAAATAACGGATAGGAGTGAGATAAGTGGAGGAACTGACGCTTCGGCAAATGCAGGAGGGAGCTCTGAACATTCTCAAGAAATTGGACGGCATCTGCCGGGAGCAGGGACTGCGGTATTTCCTGTTTTACGGCACGCTGATCGGGGCCATCCGTCACAAGGGCTTCATTCCCTGGGATGACGACCTGGACGTGGCCATGCCCCGGCCGGACTTTGACAAGCTGGTGGCCTACTGCCGCCGGCACCGGCAGGAGCTTCAGCCCATGCAGCTGATGACCGTGGACGACAACCCCCAGTATGTGTACCCCATCGCCCGGTTCAGCGACACCTGCTACCGGGTGAAGTACCAGGGCATCCGGGATTACGGCCTGGGCCTGTTTGTGGATATCTATCCCCTGGACGGCTGCGGAAACACCGAGGAGGAGGCCAAGGCCTGGGTGCAGCAGCCCATGCGGGATGTGAAGTTCATCAACTGCTGCGCCGCCGAAAAGTTCACCCCCAGCCGCCGGGGCTGGCTCCACACCCCCGCCAAGCTGGCGGGCTTTGCCTGGGCCCGGCTCCACGGAAGCGCCCATTACATCCACCGCATTGAGGCCTGGGCCCGGCAGAAGGACTATGAGAAGTGCCGCTATGTGGGCTGCACCGTTTGGGATACCAAGTGGAACATCGTGTTCCTGCGGGAGGACCTGGAAAAAACGCTGTATGTTCCCTTTGAGGATGCAGAGTTCCCCATTCCCGCCGGATATGACCGGATGCTGCGCCACACCTATGGCGATTACATGACGCCCCCGCCGCCGGAGCAGCGGATCGGGCAGCATTTTTACACCGTATGGCCCAAGGAACAAGGGGCCGCGGAGGAACATAAGGAAGGAGCCATTTCATGAAAGGTATCGTTTTGGCCGGCGGAGCCGGTACGCGCCTGTATCCCCTGACCATGGTCACCAGCAAGCAGCTGCTGCCGGTGTATGACAAGCCCATGATCTATTACCCCCTGTCCACCCTGATGATGGCGGGGATCCGGGACATTCTCATCATCTCCACCCCCACGGATCTGCCCAATTTCGAGCGTCTGCTGGGGGACGGAAGCCAGTTCGGCATCCGGCTGAGCTATAAGGTGCAGCCCTCGCCCGACGGCCTGGCCCAGGCGTTCCTGCTGGGCGAGGAGTTCATCGGCGACGACTGCTGCGCCATGGTGCTGGGAGACAACATCTTCTACGGCAGCGGCTTCCGTGCCCGTCTGAAGCAGGCGGCGGCGGACGCCCAGCAGGGCCGGGCCAGCATCTTCGGCTACTATGTCAACGACCCTGAGCGCTTCGGCATCGTGGAGTTCGACGAAACCGGAAAGGTCATCTCCGTGGAGGAGAAGCCCCAGCATCCCAAGAGCAACTACTGCATCACGGGGCTGTACTTCTACGACAACCGGGTGGTGGACATGGCCAAGCGGGTGAAGCCCAGCGCCCGGGGCGAGCTGGAGATCACCGACCTGAACCGCTTCTATCTGGAGGACGGCACCCTGAACGTGCAGCTGCTGGGCCGGGGCTATGCCTGGCTGGACACCGGCACCATGGACTCCCTGGTGGATGCGGCGGACTTTGTGCGCACCATCGAGACCCGCCAGGGATCCCAGATCGCGGCCCTGGAGGAAATCGCCTTCAACGAGGGCTGGATCGACAAGGAGACCCTGCTCCAGTCCGCCCAGCGCTATGGCAAGTCCCCCTACGGCCAGCATCTGATGCACGTGGCCGAGGGTAAAATTCGTTATTGATAGGTGGCCTGTATGAAAATTCTGGATACGAAAATTCCCGAGGTAAAGATCATCGAGCCGGACGTGTTCGGCGATCACCGGGGCTGGTTCATGGAAACCTGGTCCCTGCCCAAGTATGAAGCCCTGCACTTCAACAGCATGCAGGACAACGAGAGCTTCACCGCCAAGAAGGGGACCCTGCGGGGCATCCACTTCCAGCAGGATCCCATGGCCCAGGCCAAGATCGTCCGGGTGGTGCGGGGCGCCGTGATGGACGTGGCGGTGGACCTGCGGAAGGGCTCACCCACCTATTTGCAATGGGTATCCGTGGAGCTCAGCGCCGAGAACAAGCGCCAGTTCTACATTCCCCGGGGCTTCGGCCACGGCTTCGTGACCCTGACGGATGACGTGGACTTCTGCTATAAGGCGGACAACCTCTACGACCACCCCAGCGACCGGTCCATCCGCTTCGACGACCCCGCCATCGGCGTGGACTGGGGCGTGACGGATCCGATCCTGTCCGACAAGGATAAAAACGCTCCGCTGCTGGCGGACAGCGACTGCAACTTCGTTTACGGAAAGGGAGAATGAGCCATGACCATTATCGTTACCGGCGGCGCCGGCTTTATCGGCAGCAACTTTGTGTTCCATATGCTCAAGGAGCACCCCGACTACCGCATCGTGTGCCTGGACAAGCTGACCTATGCCGGAAACCTGTCCACTCTTGCCCCTGTGATGGACAACCCCCACTTCCGCTTCGTGAAGGCGGATATCTGCGACCGGGAGGCCGTTTACAAGCTGTTTGAGGAGGAGCACCCCGACATGGTGGTGAACTTCGCCGCCGAGAGCCATGTGGACCGCTCCATCGAAGACCCCGGCGTGTTCCTGCAGACCAATATCATCGGCACCGCCACCATGATGGACGCCTGCCGCAAATACGGCATCCAGCGCTATCACCAGGTGTCCACCGACGAGGTGTACGGCGACCTGCCCCTGGACCGGCCGGACCTGTTCTTCACCGAGGAGACGCCTATCCATACCTCCAGCCCCTACTCCAGCTCCAAGGCGTCCGCCGACCTGCTGGTGCAGGCGTATCACCGGACCTATGGCCTGCCGGTGTCCATCAGCCGCTGCTCCAATAACTACGGGCCCTATCACTTCCCGGAGAAGCTGATCCCCCTGATGATCGCCAACGCCCT
>OCIU01002384.1_pt1 | contig 11038 bp, 8 predicted proteins | sample 1538471 | NCBI WGS metagenome assembly OCIU01 (sample SAMN04571693, study PRJEB22368) | human gut metagenome | biome: human gut; material: stool | host: Homo sapiens | place: Luxembourg | collected 2012-06-01 | reverse complement strand
CGCGAAAGGGTCAAGGGACGAAGTCCCTTGCGGAGTCCAGAGGCAGAGCCTCTGGTGGTTCCCCTCACAGCTCCCTTCGTCCCTCCATCGCCTTTGAGAGCGTTACTTCGTCGGCGTATTCGAGGTCGCTGCCGACGGGGACGCCGTGGGCAATGCGGGTGCACTTGATGCCCATGGGCTTAATGAGACGCGCAATGTAGGTTGCGGTTGCTTCACCCTCGATGTCGGGGTTCGTCGCCAGAATCACTTCGCTGACCGGCTCGGTCTGCAGGCGCGTCATCAGTTCCTTGATGTGAATATCATCCGGCCCGATGCCGTCCATCGGCGACAGCGTGCCGTGCAGGACGTGGTACAGCCCGTGGTAATCGTGCATCCGCTCCATGGCGGCCACATCGCGCGGGTCGCGCACGACGCAGATTTGCCCGTTATGGCGGCTTTCATCCGCACACACGGCGCACTTTTCAGCGGAGGAAAAATTGCCGCACACGTCGCAGTAGCGAATCGCCTTGCGCCCCTGCCATAGTGCCGCCGCCAGCGCGTGAACATCCTCCAGCGGCATCCCGACGATATGGTACGCCAGCCGCGCCGCTGTCTTGTGACCGATGCCGGGTAGCCGAGACAGCTCCGACACCATCCGCTCAATCGGTTCGATTTGTCCGGGCATCAGAACAGACCGCCCATGCCGCCCATGCCGGGCGCCATCTTGTTCATCGTCTCTTCGCGGTTTGCTTCACCCTTGCGCAGCGCTTCGTTCACCGCCGCCATCACAAGGTCCTGCAGCATTTCCACGTCGTCGGGGTCAACGACCTTGGGGTCAATCGTCAGGGACAGCAGCTCGCGCTTGCCGTTCACCTTCACGCTTACCACGCCGCCGCCGGACTGCGCTTCGTACTCCTGCGCATCCAGCTTTTCCTGCGCGTCCGTCATCGCCTGCTGCATTTTCTGCGCCTGACGCATGAGCTGCTGCATGTTCGCGCCACCGCCGAAGCCAAAGTTCTGTCGTGCCATAAAAATCGTCCTCCTAATTATTCGTTTTCTGTCAGTTTCTCCGGGGAAATCCGCCGGATGGTCAGGTTGCCCGAAGCCGTCGTCACGCGGACAGACGGTGCGCCATCGACGATGGATACGCCGTCCGTCAGCAGCCGCCCGGACACCGAGCGAAGAATGGCGTCACACTGCGCGCCGGGAATTTCCAGACTGATGCCGCCTGCGACCGAGCCGCCCTTGAAGGTGGAGAACATCTCCGCAAAAGAGAGCATTGCGCCCCGGCTGACCGAGGACAGCGAGATGTTCAGAAACGCAAGGCGCTCCAGACAGAGCATCCCCGTTGTCGTGAACAGGCTGCAATCCTGACCGGAGAGGTCGCTGCCGGCAATGTCGCCGCTGCCGTTCTTGACCTTCAGGCTCAGGCTGCTCAAGTCGGAGAGCATCACGAAGCCGGAGAGCGACTCCACGGACAGGTCACTGACCTGCAAACCGCGGACATGCACGCTGCCGGACGTCGTGCGAATCTCGACCCGCCCCTTCCACGCGCGCGGAATGCGGACGGTCACTTGCAGCCAGCGGGCGCTGAGCGGCAAGGGCGAGAGTGCGGCGGCGGACTGCTCCAGCGTCAGCGTATCGCCGTTCTGGGCGAGCGAAACCGCCTTCATATCGTGGTCGTCACCGGATGCCATGACTTGGATTTCCTGCGTGTCATCGGCGTAGAGTTCCAGCAGGGCGCCGGTGAGGTGAATCACCAGCTGCGTAATGGTCAGCGAGGAAAAAGAGTTGCGCGAATTCATACGCGTTCACCTCCGTCATTCGTCCTCATCATATCACGTTTTGGCGCTTGTTGCAAGGGGAAAAGCCAACTATGAAGCAGTTGGATGCTTATGCGGATAGGCATAGTTGACTTCATTTCCATCGTGGTAACTTCCGCGAGTTCCAGAGGGCATAAAAACAGACGAAGTCTGCGATCGCCCTCTGGACTCCTTCGGCGTTCGCCTCCGGATGCTACTTGATTTTTATTGGAAGTTTTTTAGTTTGTGCGCAGGGACGCTTCGCTGCCTGCGGCGAAGTTGCCGGACTTGTTTTTCCTCTTTGAGTAGGTTTAACGGAGCAACAGTTGGGGCGTTGCCCCAAGCCCCATAAGGGGCGCCGCCCCTTAACCCCGCAAGGGGCATTGCCCCTTGACCCTTTTTTCGGCGCCATGCGGGCGCTGTTATTCCAGCAGCTCCGCCCCCGTCACCACGTCGTCCATCACCGCGATAACCAGCGGCGTTCCGCGATCCTGCTTGCCTTGCAGGCGCACGTTGTCCCTTTCCACCAGCGTCGCGGGGGATTTCGCCTGCTGCACGCGAATCAGGTGATCGTCCTTCTCCAACCGCACCACGCCCGCAAGCTGTTTGCCGTTGCTGCCATTCTTGTTGAAATAGAACGACTTCACGCCCTTGCCGTTGCGGTTCTGCTTCTCAAAATCAACGGAGAGCAGGCGTTTGGCGTAGCCGCGGTCGGTCAGCAGCACGATTTGGTCGCTGTCTTGCAGCTGCCCGCACCAGATGACCTCGTCGCCGTCCTCCACCTGCATACAGCGCACCCCGGCGGCGACGCGCCCCTGCACCGGTACGCTGTCGAGCGAGAAGCGGATGCACAGGCCGCTGCGGGTGAACAACAGCAGGTCGTCGCGGCTGGCGGCGGGGAGAACTGTCAGCAGACGATCGCCGTCCTTCACGTTCACGGCGGCGAATTTCTTGCTGCGCACGTCGTAATCCGCGGCGGCGGTGCGTTTCACCATGCCCTGACGGGTGATGAAGAGAATGTCCGGCAGATGCCCGATGTCCGCCATGCGGATGCACGTCATCCACAGCGCCTTCTCGTCGTCCTCCAGCCCGGCCAGCACGCCCGAAAGCAGCTGCCCGCGATCCTTGGGCTTGACTTCGTTCAGCGACGCGACCGGCAGGGGATAGCAGTTGCCGTGGTCGGTGAAGATGAGCAGCGTCTCGTCTGTTTTGGCCATGAACAGGAAGTCGGCGAACTCCTTGTCGTCCTCCGTGCGGGTCGGGAGCGGCGTTTTCTTGTAGAGCGCGGGATTCATGCGCTTCAATTGCCCCGCGCCCGTGAACGCCACGATGACTTCCTCCGGCGCGGCGGCTTCTTCCTCGACTTCCAGCGGGGATTCGTCCGCTTTTTCGATGGTCGTGCGGCGCTCGTCGGCGAATTCCTCGGCAATCTCCTGCAATTCCTTGCGGATGACCGCCAGCAGCTTTTTCTCGCTGTGCAGGATGCCCTCCAAGCGGTCGATGAGTTTCAGGATGTCCTCGTACTCCTTGCGCAGGGCGATGATTTCCAAATTCGTCAGCCGCTGCAGGCGCATGTCCAGGATTGCCTGTGCCTGTGCGTCGGACAGCTCGAAGCGCTCCATCAGGCGGGCTTTCGCTTCTTTCGGGTTCTTTGAGGAGCGAATCAGCGCGATGACCTCATCGAGATTGTCCACCGCAATCATCAGCCCCTGCAAAATGTGCGCGCGGGCTTTCGCCTGCTTCAGGTCGTACTCCGTGCGGCGGGTGATGACGTTCTTCTGATGGCGGATGAAGTGCCCCAGCATCGTCTTCAGCCCCATCTGCACGGGCTTGCCCTCGGCGATGGCGACCATGTTCACGCCGAAGGTGACCTGCAAGTCCGAATACTTGTAGAGCACTTTCAGCACCTTGTCCGGGTCGGCGTCCTTCTTCAGCTCGATGACGGCGCGCATTCCCTCGCGGTCGGATTCGTCGCGGATGTCGTAGATGTTTTGCAGCTGCCCCTTCTTTTCTTCCGACAGCTTCAAAATCTTCTCCAGCATCGCGGCCTTGTTGACCATGTAAGGAATTTCCGTGATGACAAGCAGCTTGCGCCCGTTCACGCCGTCCTCCACATGCACACGCGCACGCAGGGACAGCTTCGAGCGTCCGGTCTCATAGCCTCTGCGGATTTCCTCGTTTTTCACCAGCACGCCGCCGGTGGGGAAGTCCGGGCCGGGGATGATTTTCATCAGCTCATCCAGCGGAATGTCCGGATTCTCCATCACAGCAATCGCCGCGCGGATGCTTTCGCCCAGATTGTGCGGGGGGATGTTCGTCGCCAGCCCTACCGCGATGCCGCTCGCGCCGTTGACGAGCAGATTCGGAAAGCGCGCGGGCAGCATGTCCGGCTCTTTGAGCGTGTCGTCGAAATTCAGGCGGAACGGCACGGTGTCCTTCTCAATGTCGCGCAGCATTTCCAGCGCGAGGGGCGTCATGCGCGCCTCGGTGTAACGCATGGCGGCAGCGCTGTCGCCGTCAATGGAGCCGAAATTGCCGTGCCCATCGACCATCGGTCCGCGCATGGAGAAGTCCTGCGCCATGCGCACGAGCGCGTCGTACACGGAGGAATCGCCGTGCGGGTGATATTTGCCCAGGCAGTCGCCGACGATGCGGGCACACTTGCGGTGCGGCTTGTCGGGCGTCGTGCCCAGTTCCATCATGGTATAGAGAATGCGGCGCTGCACGGGCTTTAAGCCATCCTCGACGCGCGGCAGGGCGCGTTCCAGAATGACATGCTCCGCATAGGGAATCATGGACTGGTGCATTACGTCCTCGACGGTCGTTTGCAGGATGCGCGACGGGTCGTCCTTGGGAATCGGGCGGTTATCGCTTGTTTTCTTTGCCATAACTTACTTTCCTTCCCCTCGCTGACCTTCCGGCAGCTCGAAATTATCCGGCTTGTTGAAGTCGGCGTTCTCGATGATGTAGTCGCGGCGCGGCTCGACCTTGTCGCCCATCAGGATGGTAATGCGGCGGTCAGCCAGCGCTGCGTCCTCAATCGTCACCTGCATCAGTTTGCGCTGGGAAGGATCCATCGTCGTCGCCCAGAGCTGTTCGGGGTTCATTTCGCCCAAGCCTTTGTAGCGCTGAAGCGTGTAGCCTTTGCCCGCTTCCTTGATGCACTTCGCCAGCTCCTTGTCGTCGTAGGCATAGAGGACTTTGCTGCCCTTTTGCACCTTGTACAGCGGCGGCATTCCGATATAAACGTGACCGCCGGTGACAAGCTCTTTCATGTAACGGAAGAAGAAAGTGAGCAGAATGGCACGAATGTGCGCGCCGTCCTGATCGGCATCGGAGAGGATGATGACTTTGTTGTATTTGAGGTTGGCGAGGTTGAAATTCTCGTCGATGGACGTGCCGAGCGCGGTAATCAGCGAGCGGAACTCCTCGTTGCTCAGCACCTGATCCAGCCGCTTCTTTTCGGCATTGAGGGGCTTGCCGCGCAGGGGGAGAATCGCCTGATAGCGGCTGTCGCGCCCCTGCTTGGCGCTGCCGCCTGCGGAATCGCCCTCGACGATGAACAGCTCATTGTCTTCCGCCTTTTTGCCGCGGCAGGCGCTGAGTTTGCCGACCAGCGGCGCGGCGTCAAGCTGATTTGCTTTGCGGGCGTTGTCGCGGGTCTTGCGCGCGGCTTCCCGCACCTGCGCGGCGCGAATCGCCTTCTGCACAATCTGCTGCGCAATCTCCTGATTCTTGAGGTTCTCCAGCCAGTCCGTCAGCTGCTGGGTGATGATGCCCTCCACCGCGGGGCGCACTTCACTGTTGCCCAGACGCCCCTTCGTCTGCCCCTCGAACTGCGGATTCTTGACCATCGTCGTCAGCACGCAGCTCAAGCCTTCGCGGAAGTCCTCGCCCGTCAGGTTGCTGTCCTTTTCCTTCAGGAAGCCGTTGCGGCGGGCGTAGTCGTTGAACATCTTCGTGAATGCCGCCTTGAAGCCCGTTTCGTGCGTTCCGCCTTCGCCCGTGGGGATGTTGTTGACATAGGAAAAAAGGCTCTCGGTATAGCCGTCGGTGTACTGAATGGCGACGCGGCAGATGACGGAATCCTTCTGCCCTTCGAGGTAAATCGGCTGATCGTGCAGGACGGTTTTGCCGTCGTTCAAATACCGCACATAGTCGATGATGCCGCCCTCGTAGTGGAAGGTCGTTTCGCGGCGGGCGGGGTCGCTCACACGCTCGTCGAGAAAGACGATTTTCAAGCCCCGGTTCAGGTATGCCAACTCCTGCAGGCGACGGAAGACTGTATCGTAATTGAAGCGCACGTCCTCGAAAATCGCGTCATCGGGAAGAAAACGCACGAGTGTGCCCTTCTTGCGTGTGTTGCCGACTTTTGCCAAGGGCGCGTCCGGCTTGCCCGCGATGACCTTGCCTTTCTTCTCGTCGAACTGACTTGTGAAGCGCATGGCATAATGGCTGAAATCGCGGTAGATGTCCACGGTCAGCCACTTGCTCAGCGCGTTGACGACCGACGCGCCCACGCCGTGCAGACCGCCGGAATAGCTGTAATTCTCGTTGTTGAACTTGCCGCCCGCGTGCAGCACGGTGAAAATGACCTCCGCGCCGCTGACGTGCATGGTCGGGTGCTCATCCACGGGCATACCGCGCCCGTTGTCATACACCGACGCGGAGCCGTCCGTGTGCAGCGTTACGCGCACCTCATCCGCAAAGCCGTTCGACGCCTCGTCAATTGCGTTATCCACAATTTCCCAGAGCAGGTGATGCAGACCGCGCGTCGAGGTGGTGCCGATATACATGCCCGGACGCATCCGAACCGCTTCCAGCCCTTCCAGCACCTGAATATTGCCCGCATCATAGTGATTTGCTTGATTTGCCATGAAAAAACTCCTCTTATAATGAAGGAAGTATATCAAAATCGCAACGGTGACAAAGCACCAATTTTCATTATATCACAATTCCGCCGATTCATCAAGGCGAACAGCAAAATGACGCTCGGACAGTTCGGCAGAGGGAAATCGGCACAAAAAGGCGCTGTACGCTCAACAAAAACGTAACATTTTATCAAATATCGGAAACATGTTCATGGGAAAACAAAAAAAGATATTGAAAACGGGCAGATAATTGCCGAATCAAACAGGGGAAAATCCGCGAAAACGCCGCAGAATTTACAATTCACAGGGAAAAAGCCTCTTGACAATGAAACAATTTTGTAATAAAATCAGGCTGTACGGAAAGGAGTGATTTCCCCATGATGAATTCCGGTCTGCGGCGGCTTCTGTCCGGCGCGGTGGCGCTGATGCTGCTGGGCTGTTCCTCCGCCTTGGCGGATACGGCGACGGTCACTGCGCGCAAACTCATTCTGCGCGAAAAAGCATCCTCGACCAGCGATGCCCTGCAAACCCTGCCCAAAGGCACGAAGCTGGAGGTTCTCGGCAAAAGCGGCAGCTGGTATAAAGTGACTTACGGGAAATACACCGGCTATGTCTATAAAACGTATGTCAGCGTGACCAAGACGGCCAGCAGTTCCAGTTCTTCCAGCAGCGCGACGCGGCTGGAAAAGGGGAGCACGGGCAGCGACGTCAAGGATTTGCAGACAAAGCTGAAAAAACTCGGCTATTATGATGCTTATGTCGATGGCGATTATGGCGACACGACCGTCGCGGCGGTCAAGGCGTTCCAGAAGAAGTATAACTTGACGGCGGATGGCATTGCAGGCAAAGAGACGCTCAAAAAGCTCGACAGCGTCTACGAGAACGCGAACAGCGCCAAGGACGATGATTCGCTCCGCATGGGCGACAGCGGCAGCGCCGTCAAGGACTTGCAGACGAAGCTGAAGAAGCTGGGCTATTACGACGGTACGGTGGACAGCACGTTTGGTTCGGGCACATACGCGGCGGTCAAGGCGTTCCAGAAGAAGTATAACCTGACGGCGGACGGCGTAGCTGGCAGCGAAACGCTCAAAAAGCTCGACAGCGCGTACAAGAACGCGGACAGCGACAAGGATGACGACTCGCTCCGCAAAGGCGCAACCGGCAGCGCGGTCAAGGATTTGCAGACGAAGCTGAAAAAGCTCGGCTTCTACAACGCCTATGTCGATGGCAGCTATGGCGATACGACGGTTGCGGCAGTCAAGGCGTTCCAGAAGAAGTATAACCTGACGGCGGACGGCGTAGCGGGCAGCGAAACGCTCAAAAAGCTGGACAGCGCGTACAAGAACGCGGACAGCGACAAGGACGACGGCTCGCTCCGCAAAGGCGCAACCGGCAGCGCGGTCAAGAATTTGCAGACGAAGCTGAAAAAGCTCGGCTTCTACAACGCGTCCATTGACGGCGATTATGGCGATACGACGGTTGCGGCGGTCAAGGCGTTCCAGAAGAAGTATAATCTGACGGCGGATGGCGTGGCGGGCAGCGAAACGCTCAAAAAGCTCGACAGCGCGTACAAGAACGCGGACAGCAATACCAGCACCGATGACGATTCGCTCCGCAAGGGCGCAACCGGCACGGCAGTCAAGACGCTGCAGACCAACCTGAAGAAGCTGGGCTTCTACACGGCGTATGTCGACGGTTCGTTCGGCGCGACGACCGAGAGCGCCGTCAAGGCATTCCAGAGGAAGTACGGACTGACGGCGGACGGCGTGGCAGGCAGCGCGACGCTCAAGAAGATTGAATCCGCCGTGGCGAGCGCCAGCAGCGGCAAGATTACCACCGAGCGACTGGACTGGTTCAATGGCGGCAAGTACGTCATCCCGAACGGCGCTGTATTCCAGATTAAGGACGTCAGCACGGGGCTGATTTTCTCCGCGCGCCGGCAGAGCGGCGGCAACCATATGGACGCCGAGCCGCTGACGGCGGAAGATACCGCGATTCTCAAGAAAATCAACGGCGGCACGTTCAGCTGGCGCCGCCGCGCAGTGCTGGTGAAGTACAACGGGCATGTGTATGCCGCGTCGATTTACTCCGAACCCCACGGCACAAACACAATTCTGGACAACAACTTCGATGGGCAGTTCTGCCTGCACTTCTACGGCAGCAAGACCCACGGTACAGACCGCGTGGATGCAGATCACCAGAAGTGCGTGGAACAGGCCATGAAGGCGACTTGGTAAAAATCCCAGTCAAAGGGCAAAGCAATGGGCACTGCTGCAGCGCGGCAGTGCCTTTTTGCGCACATCCGAAATCATCCGCCGATGCCCTATTGACAAATCGCCCAAAATCCATACAATAAAATTGCGGCTGAAATCATTCATTTTTCATTCATTCCGATGGACAGCCGAGGACAAGAGAGAGAGGAAAGTACCATGTTCGGATTTCGACCCGACGGACGGCGCGTGTCGTCCATTGACCCCATCGTCGGCATTACGCCGTACCTGATGCCCATGCGCTGCGACGCGCAGGTTTTCCTGCAGCACCGCGTGGACTATGAGCTGCTGACGCGCTACATTGCGGCGCAGGCGGCGAAGGGCGAAAAAATCACGTTCATGCAGATTATTACCGCTGCGTTCGTCCGCACTGTGTCCCAGCACCCGGAAATCAACCGCTTCATCCTCAATAAGCAGTTCTTCGCGCGGAACATGTGCGCCGTGTCCTTCACGATGCTCAAGAACCCGCAGAACGCCGAAATGGGCGAGACGGCGGTGAAGGTGAAGTACGACCTGACTGACACCATCTACGACGTGCGCGACCGCATGGAAAAGGTCATCAACGCCAACCGCGGCGAGGACAAGAAGAACTTCGCGGATAAGCTGGCGAAAGCGGTACTGGTCGTGCCGGGTCTGGCGACGGGCATCGTCGCGCTGGTTCGCCTGCTTGATCGCTACGGGCTCTGCCCCGGCGCACTGCTGGATGAGCTGCCCTTCCATACCAGCATGTATATCACCAACAACGCTTCCATCGGCCTGCATCACGTCAACCACCACATCTACAACTTCGGTTCGGTTACGCTGTTCTTCGGCATGGGTACCGTGGAGAAGGTTGCCGTGGTGGAGAAGGGCGAGGCGCGTATGAAGCGCTTCCTGCCCATCGGCATCACGGCGGATGAGCGCGTCTGCTCCGGCGCGCACTACGCGGCGTTCTTCGGCACGATGTCGTATCTGCTCAATCATCCGGAAGAACTGGAGAAGCCGCCGGAATCCGTCCGCTTTGACGAAAAGTGCGAATACCACGTCCCGAAAGTTGGCGAGCAGCCGGCGAAGAAGCAGAAAAAGCAGCAGAAAGCCACGGTTCAGGCGTAAATCAGCAGGAAAAAACGCATGATATGTCGAAATCCTCCGTTGCAGCGCATTCCTTGAAACGGGAGTGCAGAAGAACGGAGGATTTTTTTCATGCAGAATGTAGGTATTGTCGGCTTGGGGCTGATTGGCGGCTCACTCGCGAAAACCATCAAGCTCCACACGCCGTACACGGTTTATGGCACGGACAAGAATGCGGACACGATGCGCCGCGCGTTCCTGATGGAGGCGATTGACGGCGAACTGACGGCGGAGACGCTGCCGCAGTGCGATGTTGTGCTGATCTGCCTGTACCCGCAGGGGATTATTGACTATGTGACTGCCCACGCAGCGGACTTTAAGCCCGACAGCCTTGTGATTGACTGCGGCGGCGTGAAGCAGGTGATTTGCGACGCACTGTTTCCCGTATCACAGCGGTATGCGTGGCACTTCATCGGCGGACACCCGATGGCGGGGCGCGAGTACAGCGGCTTCAAGTACGCCCGCGATGATCTGTTCGACCATGCGTCGATGATTCTGTGCGGTCACGGCGACGACGACCCGGCGGTTTTGCAGCGCGCCCGCGACTTTTTCATGAAACTGGGCTTCCTGCGTGTGCAGTTCACGACGCCGAAGACGCATGACGAGATGATTGCGTATACGTCGCAGCTGGCGCATGTCGTGTCGAGCGCGTATGTGAAGTGCCCGCTGGCGGATAAGCACCGCGGGTTCTCGGCGGGGAGCTTCGCGGATATGACCCGCGTGGCAAGGCTGAATGAGGATATGTGGACGGAGCTGTTCTTTGATAATCGAGAGGCACTGCTGCCGGTGGTGGAGGACTTGGTGCAGCGGGTGACGGAGTATCGGGACGCGCTTCGGGATGAGGATAGGGAAGGAATGAGAAAATTATTGCGTGAGGGACGCGAGACGAAGGAACGCCTGACGGATTAACACGCAGGTAAAGTATGGAAGAGCGCTCAACCCAATCGCGCGAAGGGGTCAAGGGGGGACTTCGTCCCTTTTCGTCTGCCCCTTGCGGAGTCCAGAG
>OCIU01002363.1_pt1 | contig 11115 bp, 8 predicted proteins | sample 1538471 | NCBI WGS metagenome assembly OCIU01 (sample SAMN04571693, study PRJEB22368) | human gut metagenome | biome: human gut; material: stool | host: Homo sapiens | place: Luxembourg | collected 2012-06-01 | reverse complement strand
AAACCAGGGTATAGGTAGAGCTTCCGGGGCCACCCTTTGTCATGACATTGGTATATCCGAATACTTTAAAGCTGGAGATGATACCCGTGATCGTCAGGAAAAATGTAGTCGGTTTCAGTAAAGGCACGGTGATCTTGAAAAACTTCTGAACCGGATTCGCTCCATCGATTTCTGCTGCTTCGTACAAATCTCTCGGCAGTCCTGTGATGGCCGCACTGTACATGAAGACGCGGTATCCGAGACTTGCCCAGATGACTACGAGCATGATCGAAGGCAGTGCCCATTCGTAACTTGCAAGGAATCTGGGAGGATCCTGCCAGCCCAGCGCTTTCATCAGCTGGGTGAACGGGCCGTATTTGGAATACAGTGCCATCCACACTACGGAGATTGCCACGATGTTACAGATATGCGGCATATACATTGCCACTCGTACTACACCTGCAACCTTTTTATGGCAGAACTCGTCGATCAGTACCGCAATCACGATTGCAAGGAACAATCCGATTGGAACGGTGACAATGGTGAAGAGCAGAGTATTTTTCAGAGAAGCGGTAAACCACTCATCTGTCCACAGATTCTTGAAATTTGTGAGCCCTACGAAATTCCAGTTTCCGATTCCCTGTGTGAAATTCCAGTCCGTCAGACTTACGTACAGGGAGATCACCAGCGGGATCAGGCTAAAACATATTACACCGATCAGGCTCGGCGCCAGAAAGGAATATGCAACCAGATTCTGATGCAGTATTTTTTGTCTTTCCCCTTTGCTTTTCTTTTTCTTGGTTTCCATTCATTTTCCCTCGTTTATCTGTTTCAGATCAGGGGCGGATCACCTGAAACGCTTCCGCCCCTTTCCGCTGATTTGTTGTAAGTTATGTTACTTATTTCTTGCTTTCGAGTTCCGTCTTGATCAGTTCATTGCTTCTCTTGACCATATTGTCGATCGTCTGATCTACAGACTGTCTGCCATAGCACATTGCGTCAAATTCTTCGTTCCATACGGCACTTACTTCGGTAGATGCAACACCCTGTACCGTCTTAACACCCTGCGTTCTGTCCACAGACAGATAGTTGTTCATGGATTCCAGATCAATGGAGCCTTCTGCATTTGCCTTCAGTACATCAAGAACAGCTTCTTTATCGATACCATTCCACAGAGGAACTCTTCCTCCCTTAACCAAAGGAGCCATACCACCCTTAAGGTACCACATAGCGAACTCGAAGCAGGCTTCCGGATACTTGGTGTTGGCCGCAATACACATCAGGTCGCCGGCACCTGGGGTACCTGCATGGGTTCTGTAGAACTCGGTATTATACTGCTCGTCATCGGGAACGGGTGCGGGTACCAGTGCAGTAACGAAATCGTGAGGATAATTTTCCTGATCCATACACAGACGCATCATGGGGATGCCCAGTGTAATGGCACATTTGCCCTCCAGGAAGGTGTTGGCAACACTCAGGTCCTCGGAGTACTCATCTTCAATGGGGATTGCCCAGCCATTGTCCAGAGTCTTCATTACCATCTCAAAACCGTCGTGATATACCTTGTTATCGAAGTTCACTTCCGTACCTTCATCATTCTTGTAGGATTGGTAGGAACCCAGTACGGAGTTCAGCATCAGCTGCACATATCTGGAGTTCTGCTTACGGCTCCAGCACAATCCGTATACCTTATCCTGACCTTCGCCGTGGGTCAGCTTCTCCACTGCACTTAAGAATTCGGAATAGGTCCAACCATCATAAGGGATATCAATACCGGCTTCCTTGAACATATCCTCATTGATCATCAGCCATCTTGCATTCTCGTATTTTGTCGGGAAACCGTAAACAGATCCATCATCATATTTGTAATCCAGCATATTGGATTCACCCAGTTCTGTCTCCAGATCAAATCCGTAATCTTTCAGCATACCGGACATATCTAACAACAGGTTGGACTCGACACGCTTGTCCAGCTTGGAACGTCCGCCGTATCCGAAGAACAGATCTACATCTCCGCCGCCCATCAGATAAGTCTCCAGCTGTAAATTACCTGAACTGTCGTTGACATAACGTACATATTCTACCTGTACGCCCTTGTCTTTGTACTGCTCATTAAAGTTTGCGCACACTTCATCGTATCCATATTCCGGCTGTACGCCGCCCCACAGACGAATCGTAACGGTCTTGCCGTCATCGGTACCGAACCATTCCTTCTCCCCTGCTTCTGTACCTTGCGCCGCTTCCGTGGACTGTGCAACCGCTGTGCTTTCTTTCTGTTCTGCAGATGCACTGTCGTCTGCTGCATTCTGACCGCATCCTGCCAGACAGGATCCCAACATTGCCATAGTCAGTACTAATGCAATTTTCTTCTTCATAAATCGTAATCCTCCTTTGTATTGTTGTCTATGGTCAACCTGATCGTCCCCTCATCCAAAGACATCTCAGGAATACACCCTTATTTCGTAAATATGTGCCTCATTACTGCCGTTCGTCTTATGAACCATTACCGTGACCCTGTCACATTCTGTTGTAGGAAAAGTTACTATATTTTTCCGTTGAACGTTCTCTGTAACCGTCTGCTTCGCTGCCTTTTTATCTCCCTGCCAGAGAGTTACGGTATAGTCTCTGATCAGTTCCGGCGGTACCCCGATCCTCTGCTGTGCCTGCCTCTTGCGGGACAGCGTGATCTTGATCGGATAATGGAAATTGGAATCGAAAGTCAGATGCACTTCCGATACCGGCTGTCTGTCGGCCAGATGCAATGTAAGCATCTCTCCTTCGGTTCTACCCTTGCCGGAGATCCACAGGTTCCGGTGTCCATCCTCATCTCTGGAAATGCCGTTGATTACATTTTCCGGGGGACAGCCTTCCCGTGCAGAGGTTGCTGTGACTTTAGCTCTTCTCGCCAGATCCTTCGGATCCTCGTTCCAGATGCCGGGAATATAAGCGTCATCCTTCAACAGCATCTGCTGTAATTCCCTCATATGTTCCTGCGCCCCTCTGGGATCACAATCATATTTGATACAGAGTGCTGCCGCCGTTCCGACTGCCTGCCCGCCGACTGCGCAGGTTCCCATGACTCTCGTGGATCCCATTGCCATCTTGCTGGCACTGATATCTCGTCCGGCCATCATCAGGTTCGAAATATTTTTTGAATAATAGGAGCGATAAGGTATCGTATATGCACCGTCGAAGCTGATCACTCTGGAGGGAAGCTCATCAAAATCGTAAAGCCCCTTCGCCGTGTGGATATCCATCGGCCAGCCTCCGTAGGCCACGGCATCCTCAAACTGTCTGTTGCTGAGGATATCGTTTTCATTCAGGATATAATCCCCTATCAGACGTCTGCCTTCTCTGGAACCCGGCAGCATTCCGACCCATTCCAGATCGTAATTTTCTGCGCCATGGTCGCCACCGTTTTTCAAATGATCCCATATTCCGTAAATGCAGGATACCAGTTCATCCCGGATCTGCTCATACTCGTCAATGATGTCATCTGTCTCACCCGGAAGTTCGATCCACCAGTATCCGTAGTCTACCGAAGAAGTACTGAAGGATGTCATTCTTACATATGCCTTGTCCACCTCTCCCTTGATCTGTGCTCCATGTACTGCGGAGTGGGTTCGGTATTTCAGTTCTTCTTCCGTAAAGGTTCTGGCAAAATCCGGCTTTTTGAATGCCACCGGATGTCCTCTGTCCACCGCTTTGAATAATAAGGTGTTGCCCATCCGTTCCTTGTTCGGCTGTCCAGGAGCATCCGGTTCCCCGAATTCATCCCTGCCTTCACTGCCTGTCCGGAATTCCGCCTCTGCATAATATCCAAGGGTTGCATTGCCGGTGCAATCGATGAAGACTTTACCGGATATCTTCCAGTGCGTCTCCGTAGTCAGCTGGTAGGCATCAATGCTGCGGATCGTGGATCCTTCTCCCATCTCACAGCTTTCCATTGCCGTACTTAAGTACACCGTAAGATTCTTCTGTCTTTTCACTGTTGAAAAAAGGACCATATCCCAAATCGAAAAATTATAATAATCATTTCTGCTCTTGTTGTCCAGCATAATCTCATGCAGGATTCCGCTCTCCTCAAGATCCGGCTTCGCGAGATTCTCAGAAGCTCCGCAGATGTGCATCCGGATCTCGCTGGAAGCATTGCCTCCCAGAACATGTCGGTCATGCACCAATGCTGTTCTGGCCCCGTGTCTTGCGGCTGCCAGTGCTGCGCAGATCCCGGACATTCCGCCACCGATAACTACGACATCATATTCAGCATTTTTTACTTTCTTTTTCTCTGACATTTCACCCACCCTTTTATGTAGTAACATTATGGCTATATAATATTCCTACTTGGTTATTATGTCAATACATATTTTGTATTTTTTAAAACATATTTGTTATTATGAGTAACATAACATTATTTTTATTTGATATTTAGTTCATTTTTCCCATGCTGTTTATTTTATGTACGTACATATTGTAAATTTTATGTAAAATCTGCTAATCTTATGATTTCAGTCATACTTCCTCCAGATAATGCACTCCCTCAAGCTGGCTCACTTCCGACAGGATCTCCGCATGATTTCTACGTTTTTTCAGATCCATCATCAGGATCAGCACAATATCGGAACCTTTCAGGGTCTTATCTCTCTTTTTCTCGATAGAAGACAATTCGTACCCACAGTCGTTGATATAATCATAGACACCGCGGGTCATTGTCTTGTCAATTTCCATATACAGTCCGATATAGCGGTTATATTTTTCCTGCACGCGACTGATCCTCGCAATTCCAAACATGGTACTGAAAATGAGCACGAACAGGATCAGACTGATCTGCAGCATTCCCGAGCCCAGCATAATTCCCAGTGTCGCTGTCGTCCACAATCCGGCTGCCGTTGTAAGGCCACGGACCTGATTCTTTCCGGTGATGATGATCGTCCCCACTCCGAGAAAACCGATTCCGCTGACTACGCCTGCCGGAATACGGCTTAAGTCTGTCCGCCCTGTTCCGAAAGCCGTCCCCAGATAAATATTTACGATGGCAGAGGCCGCCGCCCCGAGACAGACCAGCGCAAAAGTCCGCATTCCGGCAGGATGATGCTTTGTTGCCCGTTCCAGTCCGATACAGCCCAGCACTGCCGCGAATAGCAGCCGCAGTGCAATGGCTCCTGTCGTAAATCCGGCAAAATATTCCGTAAAAGTATTCAGCATTACTTGCCTCCTCCTATATTTTTGTACAGAAAACCGGCACTACCACGATTCACATACATGGGCTGTGCCGGTCGTTTGTCTGCTTTTCACGGATTTTTGCGACGTGTTATTCCTGTTGTTCCCCCAACAGATATGTTCCCAGTACATAGGAAAAATCTACCAGTGCAGACTGCACCTCCTTTGGATACATACTGGTCAGATGGTGGATCTCGAATGCAAAACACTCCTGATAATGAATATCACGTAATGCCTGTACGGTCTCTTTCCAGGGAATCGTACCATTATAGGGCGCAAAATGTTCGTCTGTCGTACCATGATTGTCATTGATATGTGTCGCCTTCAGATGAAAACCCACCTGTCGGATCATTGCCGGCACATCCAGTCCCACCATATTGGCATGTCCTGTGTCAATGCAGATCTGCACCATAGGATTGCCCACAGCATCGATCAATTCTAACAGTTCCTCTGCGCAGCTGCCGTAATGGGTCGGTCGATCCATATTCTCGATCGCCATTCCGACATTGTGCTCTGCGTAGAATTCTCCCCAGCGTTTCCAGTATTCGACATTATATTTATAGGATCCGCGATAGTCGTATCCGCCGTGACGGCTCATGGAATAGGGATGTACGACCATCCATTTCACGCCCAGTGCTTCCGCTGCAAGAACACTGCGCCGCATAAGTTCTTCCCCCAGTTCGCCGTCACTGCGGGTTCTGTCCGGGAGAAAGCCTTCCCCGATCGTCCAGTACGCGTGCGCCTGCGGGAACTGTATGTTCAGTTCTTCTTTCAGCGCTACGGTTTCTTCGATCCACTTTTCCCAGTATTCTCCCCGCAGGGGTTGTCCCTCTCTGCAATAGCTGCACAGGCAGGCATCAACATATTGATAGCCCGCGCGGGCACATGCTCTGGCAGATACATCGACGGGGATCCGGTACGGTCTGTCGCAGTCCGCATCCATGATATTCGTTGATGTTGCTAATTTCATATATTATAGCTCCCTTATGTATCTTCTGTTTTCCCTCTGCTACACTCCTCTTTATTTCAAGTATTTATCTTCCAATAACTGTTTTACATCCAATAAACTGTCACACTTTGCCTCTGCCAGCAACAGGATCTCCTCGGTAGGCTGCAGCTGATCCGGTACCATGATCGGATGTAATCCTGCCGCGGAAGCCGATCGGATTCCGTTAAAGGAGTCCTCTATAGCTATCACTTCCTCCGGTGCTGCACCCAGTTCTTCACAGGCTTTCAGATAGATATCCGGTGATGGCTTACCATGCGTGACCATATCTCCGGTAACGATCTTCTGAAAATAGCCGGTGATCCCGGACTTCTCCAGATGACTGAGCACCGTCGCTTTTTTGCTGGAAGATGCCAATGCAACAGGAATCTTTTTCTCATGAAGATATTCGAGGATTTCATGTACCCCCGGCTTCTCCGGCAGCCCGTCCCTCTCCTCCTTTTCGAAGATCCGTCTGCTGCAGTCGGCATGCAGTTTCTCGAAATCCAACACTATTCCCTGCTTTTCTGCTTCTGCCATGAAGACTTCTTTGGTTCCCGGAATGGTTCTTCCAATGCACATTCTCGCAATCTCGTAAGCATTTTGCAAACCGGTAGGCTCTGCTGCCTCTGTCCAGCTCTGCACACCGATCCGCTCGGTATCAAATAAGACTCCATCCATGTCAAATACTACGGCAACTATTTTCATCTGTCCGTCCTCTCCCGTATAAATTCTTCGATTTCTTTTCTGGTGGGGATGGAAGGAATTCCGCCCCGCTTCTGTACACACAGTCCTGCTGTCGCATTCCCAGTCAGGGCGCATCTTCTGAGTTCTTCCACCCCAAGGTCTTCCATTTTTTTGTCATAAGAGAGATAACAGCTTAAAAATCCGCCCCAGAAGGAATCCCCGGCACCTGTGGTATCCACGGCATTTACAGGAAAGGCCTTCACGATCTCTCTGTAGGTCGATGTTGCTACCAGCGCCCCCTTGCTTCCCAAGGTAATTGCCACCAGTTTCAGACCATTAGAAAGCAGTTGATCAGCCGCTTCCTCATAGTCAGCAGCTCCGGTGAGTAACAGACTCTCCTCATCGGATACTTTCATTACATCCGCCAGCGGAATCACTGATTTCATCTGTGCCACGGCGGTCTCCTCATCGGGCCAGAGAGATGCCCGGTAATTAGGATCATAGGAGATCAGCGCTCCTGCGTCCTTTGCGATCCGGATAGCCTCCAGCGTTGTACCCCTTGACGGTTCCTGCGTCAGAGACAGGGATCCAAAATGAAAAATCCGACAGTCAGAGAGCAGCTTCACATCCAGTTCCTCCGTCTGTAGCTGAGTATCAGCTCCCGGCTTTCTCGCAAAAGAGAAGTTTCTTTCTCCCTTTTCATCAATTTCCACGAAGGCCAGTGTGGTAAAATAATGCTCATCCTCCACCACGGCTCCGGTAGCAATCCCCTCCTGCTGCAGCGTCTTTTTCAGAAACGCTCCATGCATATCGGTTCCTATCTTTCCGATGAAAGCGGTCCGGTATCCCATATGGCTTGCCACCGTCAACAGATTCGCCGGTGCTCCGCCGGGATTCTGTTCGAACAGTTTCCTGCCGTTTTTACTGATACCTGCTTCTGTAAAATCAATCAAGAGTTCTCCTAACGCTGCGATCGCTATCTCTTTTTTCATTCTGAATCCACCTGCTTCCTGTATTTAAAGTTTCTGGCAAAATTCGATCTTTTCCTCATTGGGCCCCTTGATCATGAAAAATTTCACACCGTTTTCCCAAAAAGGCAATGCTTCTATACCATTGGTGATAATCTTGTGACCCTCCGCGCAGATCCTGTCATAGGCCGCATTAATATCCGCAACATCCAGCGCCACATGCTGATATGCGCCGTCTGCCATTACTGCCTGATGGTTTTCGAAGGTTTCAATACAGTAATTTTGAAGCTGCAGAAAAGCTACTTTTTCACAGGCCTTTTCGTTATAAGTCTCCAGCAATACCTGAAATCCCAGATTCCTGTAAAATTCTATGGTTTTTTCCATATCATTGGTTGGAATTCCGATATGTGCAATTCCCGTAACTCCGTATTTGTTGTCCATAGTGTCTCCCTCTTATTCCTGTACATTAATAATGACTTTCATGGTAGTCTCGCGGTTATCATCAATATACTGATAAGCTTTCAGGTAATCCCGGAACGGGAATACTTTGGAAATCAGGGGCTGTAAGTGTACCTTCTTCTCATTGACGAGACGGATCGCATCCACATAATCGTCATGACGGTACATCATGGTACTCTTGATATCCAGTTCATGATCGTTGGCTACCGCCAGATCGATCTCCGCCATGCCAGCGAATACAGCTACCAGTACGATCACGCTTCCTTTTCTCGCGTATTTGATCGCCTGTCCCATGGTGATATTATTTCCTGCGCAGTCGTAAATCACATCTGCTTTATCCGGGCCGAAAGCTTCTACCATGGCTTCTCCGAAATCCTTATTCTTTGTATTTACACACACGTCGATGCTGCACTCTTTTGCCTTTTCCAGACGCAGATCGCTGACATCCGTGATCATAACTTTGGCTGCTCCCATTCCTTTAGCAGTCTGTGCAACGAGATTACCGATGGGGCCTGCACCGATAACTACGATGTTCATACCGGTCACATCACCCATCTGTTTTACCCCATGAACCGCAACTGCCAACGGCTCGATCATGGCTCCTTCCTCATAAGACATTTCCTCGGGGATTGGGGTCACCTTGGATGCATCTACCGCAAAATATTCTGAAGCGGTACCTGTGGTCTGGAAGCCCATAACCTTCAGTTCTTCACAAAGGTTGTATTTGCCGTGACGGCAGGGATAGCAGTGTCCGCAATATACCTGAGGTTCAATAGTGATCTTCTGTCCCACATGGAACTGTGTTACCTTGTCTCCAATCTTCACGATCTCACCGGATACCTCATGTCCCTGTGTTACGGGGTATTTTGTAAAGGGATGCTTGCCATGATATACGTGAATATCCGAACCGCAGATGCCGATACGCATGATTTTCACCAGCACCTGATCCTCTGTGATCTCCGGAACGGGAATCTCTCTGAATATGATCTCGCCGGGTTTTGTCATTACTTCCTGTAACATAATAATCCTCTCCTTTTTGTTATAAGTTTTTGCTCTCTTATTGTTTTGTATTCGCTTTTATAAAATACTTTATTTAAGTATTTGTATTATCATCCCAAAGGGAAGATTTGTCAACTACCTGTCATAAAATTTTATTAAAAAAAAACTGATCCGCATCTGCCGGTATAGCATTACGAATCAGGTTTTCCTGGTTTTATTTGATTACTTGAGTATTCCATCAATGGCATATATCTGCAAAAAAGTGTCTTGCTGCGCCTACTGCGGATGCTTCCTTTTCATAGGCACAGTTTTTCAGATAGGAGACATCATGGTCAAATCCATTATATCCCATGACTTTCTCTCCGAGTGGAATCATATACTCTGCGAGGACACCGCCGACATCTCCTCCCAGGATGATATCCATATCATATGCCATCCGAAGATTGGAGATCAGGATGGCAAGGTGGTCAAGATAGTTCTCCCATTTGACGCCTGCTGCCGCATCTTTGTTCTTCACCTGTGTCATAAAGGTTTCCAGTGAGATCCTGTTGTCGTCTGTCAGCACACTTTCCGCACAGTAGGCATCCGTACAGCCGACTTTTCCACAATAGCATTTACGTCCTCCCGGAATGAGGATCATATGTCCGAACTCTCCGGCCTTCTGATTCTTTCCCCGGAACAGCTGCCCGTTGATGCAAAAGGCTCCGCCCAGCGTATGATTCAGGGACAGATAGATGGCATCCTGATATTTCTGGGGATTTTCCGCCAACATTGCCGCATTGGCGTCATTCTCAAAATATACCGGCAGTTCCAGTGCCTGCTCCAGAAAACGCAGACTGTAGTTCTCTATCTGCAAAGCATGCGATTTCAATACAATCCGGTTCTGCTGATCAATGATACCGGGAATCGCAATGCCGACCCCCAGCAGTTCCTCTTCCGCACAGCTTCCCTTCAGGAATTTCGTTATCTCCTTTTTCACCTGCATACAGTAGGAAAAATCCGTGGAGAACTTCAGACGCACCCGGACGCTTTTTTCAATCTCGGAACCCAGATTGATCAGTACCATTTCCAGATGATTGGCACTGATGACTACCCCCATTGCTCTGCGATAGGACTTGTTGATACCGATGCTCTTCGCCTTCCTGCCACCGGTGGACTCATACTCCCCCAGTTCTGTCAACAGCTTCTGGGAAATCAGTTCATTCACATTCGTCAGAACCGTAGGCATACTGATATTCAGTTCCTTTGAAAGTTCTGCCTTGGAGGTGATTGGATGGTTCAACATATAGTTGATGATCCTGCCTCTTGTAGAATTCCTTTTGTCCATGTATTCATCCTCATTCATTATCTTTTATAAATCGCATTATAAAAGTATATTACCTTTCCATGGACGTTTTGTAAAGAGGCCTATTGTTCTTTCTCTTTCCAATGTAATCTATGAAGTTCCCCATCCCTCTGCATGCTCTCGAATCCCTGCTGTCGCAGTGCCTCGTAGAGCACAATGGCTACGGAGTTGGACAGGTTCAGGGAACGGATCTCGGGGAGCATGGGAATGCGGATGCAGGTCTCTTCATGCTCTACGAGGATCTCTTCGGGGATTCCGGCACTTTCCTTGCCGAACATGATGTAGTCATCCGGCCCGAACTTCACATCGGTGTAGGTCTGGTGTGCTTTCGTGGTTGCCATCCAGATCTTCGCTCCGGGATGCATTTCCCGGAACTCCTGAAAATTCATATACCTAGTGACATCCAGATGCTGCCAGTAGTCCATACCGGCTCTCTTGATCTCTTTTTCATTTAACCGAAAGCCTAACGGCTC
>OCIU01002360.1_pt1 | contig 11121 bp, 9 predicted proteins | sample 1538471 | NCBI WGS metagenome assembly OCIU01 (sample SAMN04571693, study PRJEB22368) | human gut metagenome | biome: human gut; material: stool | host: Homo sapiens | place: Luxembourg | collected 2012-06-01 | reverse complement strand
AAATGAAATTCTGACAGAAGAATCACTTCTTCCAGTTCTTCAATCTGCGCATCCGTAATATATTTCGTTGCCCAGTTGGCACACAACCCTTCCAGTTGCGAACGTATCTTATAGATATCTTTCACATCTTTTCTGGTAATGGCTGTCACATACGCACCTTTATTCGGAATGATCGTAACCAGTCCTTCTAACTCCAATTGTCTTAAGGCTTCTCTTACCGGTGTTCTGCTTACCCCCAGTTCTTCACCGATTGTTACTTCCCTTAATTCTTCATGATTTTTATATACCCCATTCAGAATATCTTCCCGCAGATGCCGGAACACTCTTCCTCGTAAGGATCTGTCCTGATATTCTTCCATTAAAAACACCTCTGCTATATCAATTCCACACCAAGTCTCTTACAGTTTTCGTCGATAACTCTGATCAACTCATCGTCTGTAAGAACGGTTACTCGTCCTTCTTCATACTGCTTATCTACCCATTCTTTTACAGAACTTACAAGTTCTGAGTTCTTATCTACTTTCTTGTCCTCCGGCAGCTTAAAATATGTATTGATCCAGTGTGCAATACCTGCAAGTCCGGATGTGTTAGATATTGCAACAAGCGGAGGACGGTTCAGGAATTTGCCGGTATCAAATACGTTGTAGATCTCTTCATTCTTCAATAAACCATCTGCATGGATTCCAGCCCTTGTTACATTAAAGTTCTTACCAACAAAAGGTGTTCTTGAAGGAATACGATATCCGATCTCTTTCTCATAATAATCTGCAAGCTCTGTGATAACTGTTGTATCCATCCCATCCAGTGTGCCACGAAGCTGTGCATATTCGAACACCATCGCTTCCAGTGGTGTATTACCGGTACGCTCTCCGATTCCAAAAAGTGAACAGTTCACACCGCACGCACCATAAAGCCATGCTGTCGATGAATTGCTGACTGCCTTATAGAAATCATTATGTCCGTGAAATTCGATCAGTTCGCTTGGAACACCGGCATGTACTCTGAGTCCATAGATGATTCCCGGAATAGATCTTGGTATTACAGCTCCCGGATAGTTGACCCCGTATCCCATGGTATCACAGACACGGATCTTGACCGGAATCTTATACTCATCCATCAGTTTCATAAGTTCCAGACAGAATGGAATGACGAATCCATAGATGTCGGAACGTGTGATATCTTCCAGATGACATCTCGGGCTGATTCCTGTCTCAAGACATTCTCTTACGATAGACAGATAATGTTCCATTGCCTCACGTCTTGTCATCTTTAGTTTATAGAATATATGATAGTCCGAACAGCTTACTAGAATACCAGTCTCTTTCATTCCGATCTCTTTCACCAGTTCGAAATCTTTCTTGCTCGCACGGATCCAGCTTGTTATCTCCGGAAATTTATAATCCTTTTCCATGCATTTGTAGACTGCGTCTCTGTCCTTTTTACTATAGAGGAAGAATTCACACTGTCTGATCTTTCCCTTCGGACCACCCAGACGATGAAAATAATCATATAATGTTACGATCTGCTCAGTACTGTACGGGGCACGTGATTGTTGGCCATCTCTGAATGTTGTATCTGTGATCCAGATCTCATCCGGCATACAATGCGGAACAATTCGGTCATTGAATGCGATTTTCGGAATCTCGTCATAATGGAACAGATTACGAAATACATTCGGTGTCTTCACATCCACCAACGGGTACATGTGCTCTTCCAGTTGCAATAAATTTGTATGATCATCCAGGTATACTTTCCTGTTTTCCATTTTCCATCGCCTGCTTTCTAAAATATTTTTTCGTAGTAAAGTACTAAATTCAACATGTATAATTGTATACAATAATACATGTGTTGTCAAGTTCTATTATGGATATTTATTCAAAAAAAATGATTATGGGGATTCCATAATCATTTTTTATATATTATTAATAAAGTTTTGCGTTAACTTCTCTTGGACTTAAGCCCTCGTCTTCTAAGGCTTTCATAATCTGGTGTTTGTGTTCGGTTCCGAATGCTTCCAGAGTGATTCGAAGTTCTACTGCTGCGTTTCGGTTGGTACTTACGAACTGGTTATGCTCCAGTTTGATTACATTACCATTTGCTTTGGCGATTGTAGCTGCAACGCGTACCAGTTCACCCGGCTTGTCCGGAAGAAGTACAGATACAGAGAAGATTCTGTCTCTCTGGATCAGTCCGTGCTGTACGATCGAGGACATTGTAATCACATCCATATTACCACCACTTAAGATGGATACGACTTTCTTTCCTTTCAGATCAAGCTGTCTGAGAGCCGCTACTGTCAGAAGGCCTGAATTTTCTACGATCATCTTGTGATTCTCTACTACATCGAGGAATGCACCGATCAGATCATCATCTGCAACTGTAATAACTTCATCTATATTCTTTTCTGCATATGGGAAGATCTTTTCTCCGACACGTTTTACAGCTGTACCATCAGCGATCGTATTGGCACTTGCAAGTGTTACCGGATGTCTTTCTTTCAATGCCTCTGTCATGCTTGCAGCGGCAGCCGGTTCTACACCGATTACTTTGACATTCGGATTCAGCATCTTGGTAAGTGTCGAAACTCCTGTGATCAGACCGCCGCCACCGATTGGTGCGAGAATATAATCTACGTCCGGAAGTTCTTCAAAGATTTCCATTGCAATACTTCCCTGACCTGCTACGATGTCCAGGTCATCAAACGGAATGTGTATCCTTCTTCTTCTGCCAGTTTCATTGCATATGCACAGGCATCATCATAGACATCTCCGTGTAATACGACTTCTGCTCCATAGCTCTTTGTACGATTTACTTTGATCAATGGTGTAACTGTCGGCATAACTACCGTTGCCTTGCAGCCGAATTTCTTTGCTGCATATGCCACGCCCTGTGCATGGTTACCTGCAGACGCAGTTACAAGACCTTTCTTTCTGTCTTCTTCGCTCATTGTACTGATCTTGTAATATGCACCACGTACTTTATAAGCACCTGTATACTGCATATTCTCTGGTTTCAGATAGACATCAGCACCTGTCTGTTTGCTTAAGTATTCGCTGTATACCAGTTTAGTTGGCAGGGTTACTTCTTTTACGATTGCACTCGCCTGTTTGAATTTTTCTAATGTTAACATCTCGTACTTCCTCTCTTCCTCTTATTCGTTTTCTGAGACCTCTTCTGAAGCCTCATCATCTTTCGGTCTTTCGAATAACGCATTCACGAAATCATCTGCATTAAATTTCTGCAGATCGTCAATAGTCTCTCCCACACCGATATATTTTACCGGAACGCCCAGCTCTGCATGGATGGCAACTGCGATTCCTCCTTTTGCGGTTCCATCCATTTTTGTCAAAACGATCCCTGTAATCTCTGCCACATCGTTGAATTCCTTCGCCTGCTGCAGGGCATTCTGTCCTGTTGTTGCATCCAGAACAACCAATGTCTCTCTGTATGCCTCAGGGAATTCCCGGTCAATGATCTTATTCATCTTTCTGAGTTCTTCCATCAGATTCTTTTTATTGTGCAGACGTCCGGCTGTATCGATCATCAGCACATCTGCATGCCGCGCCTTTGCTGCCGCAACAGCATCAAACACAACCGATGCCGGATCAGATCCCTCCTGTCCGCCGATCAGCTCTGCCTGCGAACGGTTCGCCCATTCTTTTAACTGTTCTCCGGCCGCCGCACGGAATGTATCGGCCGCTGCAATTACAACTTTCTTATTCTCTGCACGAAGCTTTCCTGCAAGCTTTCCGATCGTTGTAGTCTTTCCTACACCATTGACACCGATTACCATCACTACGGATGTGCGGTTTTCAAATTCATATGCTGTTTCTCCGATGTCCATCTGTTCTTTGATACTTTCGATCAGAAGTTCCCGGCATTCCATTGGTTCTTTGATGTGTTTTTCTTTTACTTTTGCCTTCAGATCATCCAGAATATCATATGTTGCCTGTACACCAAGATCTCCCATGATCAGAACCTCTTCCAGCTCCTCGTAAAAGTCATCATCGATACGGGAGAATCCGTGAAAGATGCTGTCCATTCCTGATACAATATTGTCTCTGGTCTTACCAAGACCGGCAACCAGTTTTTCAAAAAATCCCATATCTTCCTCCTATTTATCCAGTTCATTTTCAAGCAGGCTGACAGATACCAGTGTAGATACACCTTTTTCCTGCATAGTGATACCATACAGTCTGTCTGCCGCCGTCATTGTTCCACGTCGATGTGTGATTACTATGAACTGCGTATACTTTGTTAACTTGTGCAAATATTGTGCAAAACGGTCTACGTTATTATCATCCAGTGCCGCTTCGATCTCATCCAGCAGACAGAACGGTGACGGCTTCAGATTCTGGATTGCAAAAAGAAGTGCTATCGCTGTCAATGCTTTTTCTCCACCGGACAACTGCATCATATTCTGCAGCTTCTTTCCAGGCGGCTGGGCAATGATCCGGATACCCGCCTCCAGAATATCCTCATCTTCCATAAGTTCCAGCGTTCCTTTTCCGCCTCCGAACATTTCCTTGAATACCTGATCGAACTCAGCTGCAATTCTGGCGAACTGCTCTTTGAACTGCTTACGCATGGCATTATCAAGTTCCTCGATAATCTGTTCCAGTGTTTCGGCTGCTTCTACCAGATCATCATGCTGGCCCTTCAGGAATTCATAACGCTCGGATACACTTTTATATTCTTCTATCGCATTAACATTGACATTACCCAGTGCACGGATCTCACCTTTTAACTCCTGGATCCGTCTCTTCATATCTGCAAGATCGGTCAGGTTCGGATTTCTAAGTTCTTTTGCGTGATTCAGTGTGAGTTCATATTCCTCCCACATATAATTAATCTGCTTTTCAGAAGCTTCTTCGTACCCTTCCCTCTGACTTTCCAGACGGTAAACCTCTTTATCAAGATCTGTCATATGTTTTGAGATCTCTTCACGTTTTTCGAAGAATGATTTGTGCCGTTTATTCAATTCCTCACGTTCTCTTTTTGAACGTTCAATCTGAAGTTTGATTTCATCAAACAGATCCCCGGAATTATCAATTGTTGTTTTCAATTCCTGGATCTTCTTCTCTTTTTCGGCAATTTCCTGAGAATTTCCACCCTTATTCTTTGTCAGTTCTTCCAATTCTGCCCGGAATTTATCTATCTCTTCACGGATACGGATAATATTTTCCGTAATAAATGTATACTTCTGCTCTAATCCTGCATATTCCAGATGAATCTGTTCTGATTTTCTGGTCTTAAAGCTTTCCTTTGCGTGGATCTCTTCCAACTCTTTTTGTTCTTTCTCAATGTTGATATTCAGATCATTTTCCAGACTTTCTGACGTATCCAGTTCTATATTAATAGACTCCTGATTGTCCATTATCTCGTTGATCTGTGTATCCAGTTTTGCAGCTTCATTTCGCAGATTATCGAATTGTTGTTTGAAGCTCTGGATCTTTGCAGATGACTGATCTGCATTCATCTTTGCGGTATTCTGTACGACATACGCTTTCTGAAGCTCTGCACTGATTGCGTCAGTCTTTTCATAATACCCTGCGCGTTCATCTTTCAGGCCACAGATCTGCTGTTCCGTCTCCGTCATCTCCTGTTTTAATTTCTGAACGGTCTTTTCAAACTCTTCGATTTCTCTTCGTCTGCTCAGAAGATTACTGGAATTCTTAAATGCTCCACCGGTCATGGAACCACCCGGATTGATCAGTTCCCCTTCCAGTGTAACGATACGGATTGACTGGTGGTATTTTCTTGCGATCATTGTTGCATGATCAATATGATCTACTACCAGTGTTCTTCCCAGCAGATAATCTGCGAGAGTTTTATATTTATTCTCTACCTGAACCAGTTTGTTGGCTGTTCCGACAACTCCCGGTTCTTTAAGTGCTTCCGGACGATTGATCCCGGAATTCGCACGGATTGATGTTAAAGGCAAGAATGTTGCACGGCCGAACTTATTCTTCTTCAGGAAATTGATCATACGTTTTGCCGTATCTTCATCCTCGGTTACGATATTCTGGATATTACCGCCAAGTGCGGTCTCAATAGCGATCTCATAGTCTTTTTCAACCTTTACGATATCTGCTACTACACCCAGAAGTCCCTTCTCACGGTCCTTATTATCCATAACTCTACGAATACTGTTACCGTATCCGTCATAACGTTCTGTAATATTCTTAAGGGATTCCAGTCTTGACTGCTCCCGGTGGAAAGCAGACTGACCAATCTGTAATTTCTGAGACTCTCTGGATATCTGCGCCTGTAACGTCTTAATGTTACTTTCATATTCTTTATTTTCATTGTTCAGGGCTATGATCTTGTCTGAGATAACTTTTAATTCCATCTGATACTTGTTCAGATTTTCATTTTCTTCTGCAATCTCACTGTCATTAGCAAGGATCTCTCGGTTGATCTGCGACTTTCTAACCTGGATCTGTTCCATCATCGTATCGAATTTCTGGATCTGAGCTTTCGTAGATGCTCTGTTATTCAGTATCTCCATGATATGATTCTTCTTTTCATCAACGGATCCTGTAATCTGTGCTATCTTCGCCTGTAATTCCGTCAGTTCATTCTTAATCTGATCTTCTTCCGACTGTTTTTCTTCCATTTGTTTTACAATGGAATCCTTCTCCGTCTGAAGTTCTTTCATCTGTCCTTCACGGACATCCATCTCGGAATCAATCACGCTGGCCCGCTGATCGAAATGTTCATCGTTCATCCGTGCACTGTGAATCTGTTCCTTTAACAGTGCGATCTGGTTCTCTAACTGCTGCTTCAGAATCGTCGTCTCATTTAATTGACGGTTAGCCTTTTCGACAGAAGCGTCGATCACTTCCACCTGTTCTTCAATCGCCTCATATTCCGTCTTCGTATCCGCATATTGTCTGGTTGCTTCTTCAAGCTCCCCTTTTGTAATACGAAGCTTCTCTTCCAGCCCCCGAATCTGATCTCGGATACGTTCCATTTCCAGCAGGAACATGTTGATATCGTATGTTTTTAATTCTTCCTTCCGTTTCAGATACTCCCTCGCCTTTTCAGACTGACGTTCTAACGGCCCAACCTGCTTTTCCAGCTCAGACAGAATATCGTTGACACGGACCAGATTCTGGCGTTCATCTTCTAACTTTTTGACCGACATACTTTTTCTTCGTTTGAATTTGACAATTCCTGCTGCTTCATCAAAAAGCTCTCGCCTCTCATCCGGCTTACCACTTAAGATCTTATCAATCTGTCCCTGTCCGATAATCGAATACCCTTCTTTTCCGATACCTGTATCATAGAAAAGTTCATTTACATCTTTTAATCTGCATGCTCTTCCATTGATCAGATATTCGCTTTCTCCGGAACGGTATAGCTTTCTTGCTACCGTAACTTCTTCGTAATCAACCGGAAGCTTATGGTCTGAATTGTCCAGAGTGATCGCCACCGATGCATAACTAAGCGGCTTTCTGTTCTCAGTACCGGAAAAAATAACATCCTGCATGTTGCCGCCTCTTAACTGCTTCACACGCTGTTCCCCAAGCACCCATCTGACCGCATCTGCTACGTTACTTTTTCCACTTCCGTTCGGACCGACAATGCCGGTGATTCCATTATGGAATTCGAATTTAATTTTATTGGCAAATGATTTAAATCCCTGCACTTCTATGCTTTTTAAATACATTCCACACCTACTTTATATTCTTTTCATGCAGTTTCAAAATGCTGATATATGCAGCCTCCTGCTCTGCTGCTTTCTTCGTCCGGCCTTCTCCGACTCCGTATTCTTCTTCTCCGATATGTACCGCAACACGGAAAATCTTATTATGATCCGGTCCCTCTTCACCAATCAGATGATACGAGATTACTTCTTTAAAATTCGCCTGCACGATTTCCTGCAGGATAGTCTTGCTATCAAAAAAGAGTTTCTTGTTCTCCAAATCTTTCAAAATAAATCGATGTATAAACTCTTTTGCATTAGCAAAACCACCATCAAGATAAATTGCTCCGATCAGAGCCTCCATTGCATCCGATGTTACAGATTCTCTCTTTCGTCCTCCGGTAGCATCTTCTCCTTTACCAAGCAAAAGGTATTCGCCAAGATCCAGATCTCTTGCACAGAATGCCAGCGCCGGTTCACATACCATACTTGCCCTCGTCTTCGTAAGTTCCCCTTCCGGAAGCTTCGGATTATTGTGAAACAGGAATTCGCTGGACACCAGTTCAAGGACCGCATCTCCCAGAAATTCCAGACGTTCATTACACTCATACTTTGGCAGATGCTTTTCATTGGCATAAGAGCTGTGAATCATCGCCTTTGTAAACAGGGTAAAGTCATCAAATTTGTAACCAATCTTTCCTTCTAATTCTTTAAGGTCTTTGCTCATTGTAAACTCCATCCTAAAGAACGAAAAAAGCCCCTGGCAGGGCTCTTTCGTTCTTTTTATATCTGCCTAGTTATTATTTGTTGCATTCTTGATCTGCTCAACAGCATCTCCAACTGTAGAGATCTGCTCAGCGTCATCATTATCGATCTCAATGTCAAATGTTTCTTCTATTCCCATAATAATCTGGAAGATATCAAGGGAGTCTGCTCCCAGATCATCTACAAATGTTGTGTCCTCTGTAATATCATTCACTTCTACATTTAATACATCAGCGATGATTTCTTTTAATTTTTCAAGTTCCATATCAAATCTCCTTTTCTCATCATAGTTAGTAATATATTATTCAGCGGATTTTTGCTCCGATTGAATACTTTCTTTGATCTTTTCATTAATTTTCTGCTTTTTAAATGTTACACATTGGATCAGTGTATTGCTGACTTCTTTTGCTTTCGAGCTTCCATGTGTCTTTACGACCAGACCGTTTAATCCAAGCAATGGCGCACCGCCATACTCACTTGCATCAAATGACTTTAAAGTTGTTTTTAACGCCGGTTTGATAAGCAATGCTCCGATCTTGCTTCTGAGTGTGGACATCAGTCCTTCTTTTACCTTACTGATCAGTACCGCTCCGACACCTTCATATAGCTTAAGGATTACATTGCCCGAAAATGCTTCTGTCACAATGACATCAGCCTGTCCATGCGGAATCTCTCTTGCTTCTACACTTCCGATAAAATTCAGTTCTTTTTCTTCTTTTAAAAGAGGAAACGTCTCCTTTACCAGTGCATTACCTTTTTCTTCTTCTGCTCCGATATTTACAATCCCAACTTTCGGATTCTTAATACCAACTACATGTTCCATATAGATAGAACCCATCTTGGCAAACTGAACCAGATGTGAGGCTCTGGCATCTACATTCGCTCCACAGTCGATCAGAAGTGCTACACCCTTCTCTGTCGGGATCAGTGACGCAAGTGGTGGCCGCTCTACACCTTTGATCCTTCCAACGATTACCTGTCCGCCTACCAGAATTGCTCCGGAACTTCCGGCAGATACAAATGCATCAGCCTTTCCTTCCTTTACCATCTTCATTCCGACTACAATAGAAGAATCTTTCTTTCTTCTGATCGCATTCACCGGAGGTTCGGCAGTCTCTATTACTTCTGTTGTATTCACAACTTCCAGTCTGTTCTTATCATAAGTATACTTCTGCAATTCAGCATTCACTATATCTTCTTTGCCAAGCAGATATACCTTTATATCCTGTTCACGTCCAAGAGCATCTACTGCTCCTTTTACCATTTCACCCGGTGCATTATCCCCGCCCATGGCGTCCAATGCTATCACCGTAATTTCTGACATATTGATTCCTCCTAATATTACTGAATTTATTCTACTAAACATCCATGCAAAAATCAATATTTTCAAAAATATTTATCAGAAGTTTGATAATATATGATTCGGTTGGTATAATACCTTTTATCATCAAAATTGCATATATATAAAAGAAGGGATTTAATAAATGGATTATTATAAGAGAGCTCTTGAGCTCAATGATGAAACAGTTAAAAACAGACGTTACTTCCACACGAATGCAGAAACGGGACTTCATATGCCAATGGCCTGTGCATATGTGATGGACAAATTGACCAAATATGGCTTAACACCTTCCCGATGTGGTGAAGGTGTGACCGCTACTGTCGGAAACGGCGGCAAAGTCTTATTATTACGAGCCGACATGGATGCGCTCCCAATGCCGGAAGAAAGCGGACTTCCATTTGCCTGCCCGACCGGAAAAGAAGCACATGCCTGCGGACATGATTTTCACGCTGCCATGTTACTGACCACTGCAAAAATGCTAAAAGAAAATGAGGCCGAGTTAAAAGGCACAGTCAAATTTATGTTCCAGCCTGCGGAAGAAACATTCGAAGGCAGTAAAAATATGATAGAACATGGTATCCTGGAGAATCCGAAAGTAGATGCGGCACTGGCCTATCATGTATCTCCAGGGCAGATGCCGGTTGGAATCTACATGTATAACAGTACAGGAACTATGATGTACTCCGTTGACGGTTTTCATATCGAAATCAAAGGAAAGGGAGCACATGGTGCCTATCCTCAGAATTCCGTTGATCCGATCAATATTGCAGCCCATGTATATTTTGCACTGCAGTCTGTAATCGCCCGTGAGACAGATCCTTCCAAAGCCTGTCTTATGACCGTCGGTAAATTCCAGGCCGGAACCGCCGCCAATATTATTCCGGATACAGCCGTTCTCGAAGGAACTATTCGAACGAACGATAAAAATTCCAGAGAACTTCTGGTACGAAGAATGAAAGAAACGGCAATCCGGACAGCCGAAACTTTCGGAGGAACAGCCAAAATCACTATGATCTCGGAAGTACCGCCTCTGATCTGCAATCCGGAATTTACCGAACAGATCGTCGGCTTCATGAAGGAACTGGATATTCCGAAACTAACCCCTTACCCAGGCATATCCGCAAGTGCTTCTGAAGATTTTGCAAATATTGCAGAACAGGTACCATCCGCTTTCATGTATCTGTCTGCCGGATATATGGATGATCGGGGGAAGTATTCTGCACATAACCCAAAGGTACAGTTTAATGAGGATGTGTGTCCGATCGGGGCTGCGTGTCTGGCACACTGTGCGACCCGTTATTTAAATTGATTTGGGATTTAATTTATTAATTGGGAAGCGGCCTCTCAGTCCTTGAAGGAAACA
>OCIU01002349.1_pt1 | contig 11167 bp, 9 predicted proteins | sample 1538471 | NCBI WGS metagenome assembly OCIU01 (sample SAMN04571693, study PRJEB22368) | human gut metagenome | biome: human gut; material: stool | host: Homo sapiens | place: Luxembourg | collected 2012-06-01 | reverse complement strand
TCATTTGATGGTGGTTTAACCTCTTCTCCTTCATTTGATGGTGGTTTAACTTCTTCTCCTCCATTTGATGGTGGTTTAACTTCTTCTCCACCATTTGATGGTGGTAGTTCTGGCACATTTGGTTTATTTATTGAAGTATTACTATTAATTACATTAATTGTTATTGCTCCAACAGAAAGTGTCTGATCTGAAAACATTAATGCACAAGGATACATTCCGTTAGTTAAATTTAATGCTTTTAGTTCTTTATATGGTATAGTTAATGTTTTTTCACTATCATTATATACAAGCTTATCAACATTAAGTTCGTATCTATTTTCACCATAAGAAATAGTAAATTTGGTTAATTTTTGTTTAAAGTAATCAACTCCAGTTATAACCAAATCTTTAGAGTTATTATTATCAAATTTTATAGTCTGTTGAGTTATAGTAGGAAAATTGTTTTGTTTATTTTGCTCTACTAAAGCTTCCTTTAATACATTTGTATTAGCAGAAGCAGTTACTACACCTAAGTTTGAAATTATTAATCCCCCAGCTAAAGCAATTGCTAACTTTTTTTCTTTTGTGCTCATATTATTTCCTCCTTAAATAATTAACATTTTACCAATTAAATTTACTTTATTAACAATTTAATAATATAAATTTAAAAATTATCTTTAATTATACTTAAATTTTAAGTTTCTGTAAATATATAATTCTTATATTAGATTTCGGTAAGTTTTAATTTTTGATATGATTATAGAATAAGTTTGTCTACTTTTAAAACTTATTTTGATTATTATATTAATCCCTAAAAAGTAACCATTAAATATTTAATATTAGATTTATATATTAGAATAAATAACTCTCTTGATAAAATAATACTATTTATATATAATAATTTCAACATGTTATATATTCCAACAGTAATTAAGTTATTTGAATATATAAAAACAATTAACTTATTAAGTATAAAAATACAGAAAGGATGATGATATTTGATACAAACATCCCCCCAAAAATGTACCTTAGATAAAATTAAAATATTATCTGGTGCACAGCTAAAATACATTGCATTTGTATCAATGTTAATTGACCATGTAAATAAAGCATTAATTTACCCAAACTTAAATGGTGAAGGGTTATTACTAAAAATAAGCAATCTTTTTGATGTACTAGGAAGAATAGCATTTCCTATTTTTGCTTTTCTTTTAGTAGAAGGTTTTTTTAATACAAAAAACAGAAAAAATTATTTATTATATCTTTTAGGATTTGCTATAATTTCAGAAGTACCTTTTGACCTATTTGTAACTAAGACATTCTTTAATCCCAGATTTAATAATGTTCTTTTTTCACTTTCACTAGCATTAATAACTATTTGGATTATTGATATAATTAAAACAAAAATAAAGAAATCACCTAGAATTATATGGTATACAATTTCATTATTTATAGTTACCATAATGTGTTTTATATCTATGTTTCTTTCTGTGGATTATGATTATCATGCAATTTTAATAGTTTATTTCTTTTATATTTTTTATAATAAGCCAATTTTATCATCTATATTTGGATATCTTTCTATATTCAAAGAAGTTTGGGCAACCCTTGGCTTCGGATTCATTCTTACATATAACGGAAAACGTGGTAAACAATCTAAAATATTAAATTATTGTTTTTATCCAGTTCACCTATTAATCTTAGGATTACTAAGAATGTATTTTAATATCTAAAATTATTTTCAACACAAAAACGGCAACTACTGGAACTTCTTCCACTAAATTGCCGTTTTTTAAAATCTTTATTCCCTTACACTTTATTTAAATATGAATTATATATTTTAATTTTCTATAACTTTCATTATATTTTCACTATTATAAACTTCTTCATCAAGCATTCCCTCAGACTTTGCAACTACTACACTAGTTGCTGCATCTCCAACTACATTTAAAGAAGTTACTAACATTTCTATTGGTCTATTTATTGCAAGAATTAATGAATAAGCAAGAATTGCCGCATCATTATTATATCCCATTCCAGTTAAAACTGTGAAAAGTATTATTGCTCCTGCACCTGGTGCAGCTGGTGTACCAATTGATGCTATTAATGCAAGTAATCCAATAACTATTATATTTCCTATTGTTACATCATACCCTGCACTTGTTGCTATAAATATTGCAGCTATAACTTGCATTATTGCTGTTCCATTCATATTTATAGTCATTCCAAGTGGTAATATAAATGATGCTATATCTTCACTAACACCTAATTCTTCAACTGTAGTTTTAGTATTTAAAGGTAATGTTGCTGCAGATGATGAAGTTGAAAATCCAAATAATGCAACTTTACCTATTTTGTTTACAAATTTAATTGGGTTAAGTCTAGCCCCTATTGCTATAAATATTGAATACCCAAAAACTAAAAATAATAACAATGCTATTATTGTTGTAAATACATATACAAATGCTGGTTTTAAATTATCTACACCATATATTGCAAATGTTCTTGTTATAAGAACAAATATTGATATTGCTCCAAATTTAGTTATTATAAAACTTAAAAATACTGTTATTATTGAATTTATTTCTTCTAATAATGTTTTTAATACAGTTACTTTATCACCTAAGTAATTAATGCAAAGACCTAATACTACTGCAATAAAAACAACTGCTAATATACTGCTATTGCTTGAAAATGCAGATAAAATATTATTTGGTATAGCTTGAATTATTATTAACAATGGATTATTTGAGCTCACAACACCTTCTTGTGCTGTTACATTTTGAACATTGGCTGTAAATAACCCTAAATTCTTTATTATGAATCCTATTGCTCCAGCTAATGTTAATGCAAAAACTGAAGTTGATAAAAACCCTAATATAGTTTTATATGAAATACGACCTAGTTTTCTAGTATCACTTATTTTACACATAGCTAATGCTATTGATGTAAATACCATTGGTACTATTACTAATTGAAGTGAATTTACAAACAACTGCCCTATTATATAAAATATACCAATTGCATTTGTTGCTCCCTTTTGTGATATGTCTTGAAATAAAATATTATTAATACTTGTCCAAACATGATCATTTCCACTTTTTATCAAATTCTCTCTAAGAATTATAAATCCTACTCCAAATACTAATCCTAAAGCAAGTGCCATTGCCATCTTAAGCGCCAGCTTATTACTGTTATTAATTTTTTTAATCATTTTCTTATTCTCCTTGTTAGCTATTCCCCTAATTCAAATAACTATATAAGGATAATATACCTTTATTGAATGCTAGGACAAAGTGGCTATCGCCACGCCAAGTTCGTGGTATAAATCTTACAATTTTAAATTTTGAAATCCATTCATATACCTAGCTTTACGACTTAAAAATTTTTATACTTTCCTAAGCGTAAAAAAAGTCTTCCAAACCTGGAAGACTAATATAAATTCAATATAAATAACTTTTTATTAATACATAATTTTAATCAATAAACTATTATTAATTATATTTTTATAATAATAAATGTCATTTGTACGTATATTATAACTTCCTTATTTAAAGGGATTTTTCGTTTATATTATCATATACTATATTTTGTGTCAATATTAATCACAAAAAATATAAGTAATAATTTCCTATTCTTAACAACTCCTTATTAAAAGGAAAATATCTCTTAGTTGAACTTCTATAAAAAAGGTGTTATTCTATCAATATTAAAACTAAGTATAAAACTTCAAGTGATAAAATAATATTAAAGGCTTATAAAAATAGGCCCTTTTTTTATGTAAAGCGAGGTACTAATATGATAAAAGTTGATAAATTATCTTACTCATTTCCCCAAAAAAATTTATATAATGATATTTCTTTTACCTTAGAAGATGGTCAACATTGTGCTTTTATAGGAACAAACGGTAGTGGAAAAAGTACTCTTATAGATATATTTATGGACCCTGAAAAATATTTATTTGATGGCTCATTAGAAATTGATCCAAGCTGTAGAATTGGATATGTATGTCAATTTCAAGAAATAGATAAAACACAAGATATTACTGTTTTTGAATACTTAGCTGAAAATTTCATTAAACTTCAAAATGAAATAACATCCATATGTACTGAAATGGAAACATCTTCTGATATCGAAACTTTACTTGAAAAATATCAAGATGCCTTAGATGAATTTGAATCAATCAATGGAGATGATTTTGAAAATATCATTGATAAGAAATTAAACCTTATAGAATTAATTAAATATAAAAATTTAAGCATATCTCAACTTAGCGGTGGAGAATTTAAGCTTATCCAAGTAATAAAGTCAATGTTAACTAATCCAGATTTACTTATTATGGATGAACCAGATGTGTTTTTAGATTTTAAAAATCTTAATGCCCTTAAAAACTTAATTAATGCTCATAAGGGAACACTTTTAGTTATTACTCACAACAGATATTTATTAAATCATTGCTTTAATAAAATTCTTCATCTTGAAAACATGGAAATTCAAGAGTTTGATGGAAATTACATAAATTATAATTTTTCATTACTTCAAACCAAAATAGAACTTCAAGAATTAGCTGCTGCTGACACAGAAGAAATTGAAAGAAATGAAATATTAATAGATAGATTAAGAGAACTTGCAAGTGAAAATGCTGAACAATTTAGAGGTAAAACTTTAAGAGCTAGAGTTAAGTTCCAAGAAAGATTAGAAAAACGTAGAATTAAAGCTCCATTTGTTGAAATTAAACAACCTAATATTATTTTTATTACAACTGATGAAGTGGAAGAAAAAACAGTGCTAAAAGTTACTGATTATGAATTATCATTTGATGAAGTTCTTTTAAAAGATGTAAACTTTGAAATTAAATCAACTGATAAAGTAGCTATTGTTGGTGCAAATGGTGCAGGTAAAACAACGCTTTTCCAAACTATTTTTAACAATAATAATTCTTCTATTGAAATAAATGAAAATATCAAAATAGGTTATTTATCTCAGCTTCAAGGTCAAACATTAAATTATTCTAATACAATTGCTGATGAATTCTTTGATATTGGCTTTAAAACTTATGATGATATTAAGGAATATCTTGAAGGTTATAACTTTGATGAAGAATTACTTAATCAAAAAATAGGAACATTATCTGGTGGTGAAAAGAACTTAATACAATTAGCTAAAATTTCAGAAGTTGGAGCTGATTTACTTCTTCTTGACGAACCTACAAGCCACTTAGATACTTATTCACAAATAGCATTAGAAAAGGCAATTAAAAACTATAAAGGTGCTATCTTAATGGTATCTCATGATTACTATACTATAGCAAATTGCATGGATTATGTTTTATTTATTGAAAATAAAAAAATTAGAAAAATTAATATAAACCATTTTAAAGATATAATTTATGCTAATCACTTTAATAAAGACTATTTAAAAATTGAACAAAAGAAAAAATCAGTTGAAACTAAAATTGAATTAGCTTTAAGAGATAATAACTTCCTTTTAGCTCAATCTTTATGTGAAGAGTTAGAAAAAATTATTAAATTACTTTAAAATATTCTATGTAGTATTAATAGCCTAAATTAAAAATGATAAAGTAATTTTATTTTTTAAGATTCTAAATTTATATCTAAAAAAATTTAATAAGTGAATTTGTTTTGATAAAAAACAAATTCACTTATTAATCTTAAACTAAATCATACAAATTTTTTGTAAGTATTCACTTGTACATAATATATCACCATATTGATCTTCAATAAATTCAATAACAGCATCAGAATTATTATCTATAATTCTTGAAAAAACAACTATATAATCTTTTATTATATTTTCAATTATTATATTAATATAGTTTTAAAACATTGTATATTCTTTACATACTAAAAACTCAATAGTCCTTGAACAGCCCCTGTAAAATATACAAGAAACTGTTCACTGCTTCTTTAACTTTTAATATTAATAATATAAAGTTTTAATAAAATTGGAAAGTTTATCTTTATCTGGTGTAATAAAATTATCTAATTCAATTGTTTTTATAAATTCATCTTTTGTAACCCATTTATAATCAATAGTTTCACCTTCTTGCAATATAATTGAATCCTTTTTTATATTACATTTACATATATGAACTTTATAAAATGTACCTTTATAAGGCTTTTTTACTGTATAAATAAGTTCTAAATTATCAGCTTTAATACCTGTTTCTTCAAACAATTCTCTCTTGGCGGCATCTAAAAATTTCTCTCCCTTAATTACACTACCACTTGCACCAGCTTCCCAAAGACCTGGATTATTAGGCTTACTCCAATCTCTTTGCATTAATAAATAAGTTCCATCATCATGATATACAATAACATTAACTACAGCATGAAAAACTCCATTTTTTATCTTACTTCCTCTAACTATATCAATTCCTATCTTTTCTTCATTTTCGTTGTATCCATCCCATAATTCCATGTCTCATACCTCCTAATACAACTTAATTATTTAATGTTGCATTTCATATATTATAATTTTTTAATAATTATAATACCTAAGTGAAGTTACTCACCACCCATTACTCTCATATTTTTATAAAGTTTAATTAAAATCTCAAAAAACTGCAAGAAGATTTATCCATTCTACCTACAGTTTTTATTTATTATTTTATTTATATTATTAATAATTAAATTTCATAACTTTATCTTAATATTTCTTCAATACTATATGGAAGTTCTTCAATAATATGAGATGCATTAACACAAAACATTTTATTTGATAACTTATCGCCAACATAACCATGTATATAAGCTCCTAAAATAGTTGCCTTAAACACATCATATCCTTGAGCTATAAAAGAAGTAATTATTCCAGTAAGGGTATCTCCCATTCCTCCTGATGCCATCTTACTATTTCCTGTTGGATTTACATAAACCTCTATTCCATTTGTTATTATTGTATTATATCCCTTTAATAACACAATTATCCCATATTTATTTGCAAAATTAACTGCAATATTTACTTTATCTTCATTAATATCATTAATTGAAACTCCAGTAAGTCTAGACATTTCTCCCATATGTGGTGTTATTACAATTTTTCTTTTGCTGTCTTTTAATATATTTAAATTATCCTTAATTACATTTAATGCATCTGCATCTAAAACAACAGGACATCCTTCCTTAGATAAAATTTTCCTTACTAAATTTAATGTAAAATCATTATTTCCCATTCCAGGCCCTATTGCAATACTATCACTATTCATTATTAAATCTTGAAAATTTTCATCCTCATATGTCATAGTCATTGCTTCTACAAGCTTACCTTTTAAAATATCTGCAATCGATTGTTTAGTACACAAGGTAACTAATCCTGCCCCACTTCTTACAGCTGCTTGTATTGAAATATATGCTGCCCCTGTAAATCTCTCTGAACCAGCAATAATACTTACTCTTCCAAAATCACCTTTATGTGAATATTTATTTCTTTTTTTTATTATATTTTTTATATCATTTATTTCAGTTAAATATTCCTTTTGATTAAACATATTAACTACATAATCAGGTATGCCTATCTTTTCTACCTTTATAATCCCTGTATAATCTTCACCATTATTAGCTAAAAATCCCCTCTTATAAGTTTCAAAAGAAATAGTAGTTTGTGCTTTAATAGCTGTTCCTAAAATTCCAAATTTATCACACATCATTCCTGATGGTATATCTACAGCAAGTGTATATTTACTATTTTCATTTATTAAATTAATGACTTTCTTATATATTCCCTCTACATTTCTACTTAATCCTATACCCAAAATTGCATCAATGGTCATATCATTTTCATTTAAAGCCTTGCTTAACTCCTTTATGTCTTGCTCTTCAACAATATGATTAATTTTTACTCCCATGTTTTTTAAAATATCATAATTTATATTACAATCTTTACTCATAGAATGATTTCCCACCATAAATACATTTATCTTCATATTCATAGCTAAAATTTGACGTGCTATAGCAAGTCCATCTCCCCCATTATTTCCACTTCCACATACTACAGTAAATGATTTAAAATTATCAAAATTTATATTTTTAACTACACTTATTGCTGCATTTTCCATTAAAATAATTGAAGGAATACTTAATTCATTTATACAGTAAGAATCCATATTTCTTGTTAATTGAGCATTTCCTATTTTCAAAATTTCTTCACCCTTTTTATATAACTTTAATTTTTTTGTATTATAACCTTTATATTTTCTAAATCTAACCTAGCTTTAAACCAATTTTCTATATTATTTATACTTTGATTTAAATCATCCTTATCACTATATATTAAAAGTAATTTTATATCTTTTTCTTCCTTATTTTCTCCATTAATTTCTCCCGTATAAACTTGCTTTATACCTGGATATATTGCACTTGATATTGTAATTTATCAAAATAAAAAGCTTTGCTAATATTTTTTCTATTAAACAAAGCTTCATTACATATTATAATACATTTTAATCTTAATTTATATTTAACTTTATTACAATTACCTTACAATATTGTAACCCTTTATAAATTTATTAGTAGTAAGAATATTATTAATTTATTATTCTAGATTTATTCTATCTAATATCGAATCAATTTTTTCTTCAGCCTCTCTTATAGCATTTTCTCTTTCTTCTTCAGTTGTTCCTGTAGCATCTACCTTAAGCTCTTGAACATTCTTAATTCCCATAGCCTTCATTATTTGAGCTACATAATTTTCTCCCTTATCCATTATAGGATCTAATATCCAAGGTATATTTCCACCTGAAGATTGAATATACACTACCGCTCTCTCTTTATCATCTAATAACCCCTTTGGTTTTTTTCCTTTTTCAAATGAAATAGTCTTTTCTTCTTGAACTATACAATCAATATATTCTTTTAACGGTGCTGGAAATGATAAACTCCACATTGGAGCTGCTATTACATACATTTGCGCGCTTATAAATTGATCACATAAATTCCTTATTTTCCTTATTTCCTTTTGATCCTTTTCTGGTAATTTTTTCGCATCCTCTTCAGTTATTACACAATTTCTATCTTTAAAATATTGATATTCTAATCTTGGGATATGTTCTTTATATAAATCTACCTCTTCTACCTTAAAATCGCCATTTCTCTCTAAGAATTTATTGATGAATTTTCTTGCTACCATCTTAGATGAAGATAAGTTTTCTGGTTTTGAGTTAACACTTATATATAATAATTTCTTTTTCATATTATACACCTCATTTCCTTAATATTATTTGTTTTATATATAAATTCAATTCATATATAACTTAAAAAAGAAACGTAATAATGAAATAAAGAATTTTACTATCTATAACCCTATCCTTTGTTTGTAAAGTGGCTATCATCATTTTTAAATTCTATCTAAATTTTATTATTCTTATCAACATTAATCATTTCTATATACGGAACTTCCTTTACTCTATATTATTCTATTAATAAACTTTATGCTTCATTTACATTTGCAAATTCTTTATTATCTATAAAATTAATTATATAATCAAAGCCCTTACTATATAAAGCTCCAAATACATTGTTTAAAATACGGAATATTATTGCGCCTCCAACTCCTAAAATAGGCGTTGCTGCTGATAATGCTCCAAATGCATTAAATACAGTTTGCCACTTATATGTTCCTGAAAATCCAATCATAACTCCACCAATTAAGCCTATAAGACCTCTAAATTGTTGTGGAATTAAAAAATATATACTCATATACATTAAACAACCTAAAACCATATATAACATTCTTTGTTTATAACGTATTTGTAATTGACTTTTATCAGGATGAAACACAGACATACATGCAATTCCTATCCACATTGCTCTTGGAATATGTAAAAACTCACCAATCATTATTGCTGAAGTTGTTACAAATGCAAACTTTAATTGCCATTTAGTTCTTTCTGTATTGAAATCAACATCATTTATAATATCAATAAATGTATTTTTAAATTCTATTTTTCTTTGCTTAATATAAAAAATTGAAGCTACTAAAATTCCACCAAAAATTAACCCTATAATACGATTAATAAGAATTTCAGTATTTTCAACCTTATATCCATATAAAAGAAAATATGATAGTACTAATATACTATGATTACATAACCTTACATTATGACATGTTAAAATTAATATACCTATTATAGAAATAAAGTTTATTATAAACCCTAAAAATGGATTTGATATGGATGCTATATATGGTGATATTGATAAAACACCAAATATACCCACTATAGTTAATGCTGCTTGTCTCACTTTAAAGTCTAAGTTTGAAAATCTAAAATTTAATAAACTAATAACTGTCACTACTCCAACTACATTATTTTCTTCTCCGAAAACTTTTCCAAAACTAATAACAACAATAGTACAAAATAAAAGACATAATATTGATTTTAATATAAGTGCTGCTATATATTTATTTTTAATTTCTTTGCTTTCTGCATTTTTTATTAATGGCTTTAAATTAGCTGCACTTAACTGCATTGCTTGATAAAATCCCATTTACTTTCCATTCTCCCCTTCACTTATTTTTTCATTAGCCATCTTTATACAATCCATTAGTTGCAAAAAATTTTTTTCTCCTAATTTTCTTCTTAAATCATATATTGGACCTAAATAAAATTTTAATATTTCATCAACTTTCTTTTCTCCTAATTCTGTAATAAAAACATCATAACTTCTTTTATCATTATCATCTTGCTTTTTTATTACATAACCAGATTTACTTAATCCATCTATTAATCTGCTTATTATTGTTTTGCTTACTCCCATTACTTTACTAAGTTTTAATGGAGTCATTCCATCATTATTAATTATAAGATGACATAACAAATCTAAATGCTGACTTGATATTTCATGCTCTTTTGTAGCCCTAGGAATAAGACTTCTACTAAATAATCTTATTCCATTCATATTTTCAATCATATTCATCCAATCATTATTTTGCATATTTTCACCACCTATAAACAATTTTAATATAGTTCATAAAGTAAACTATATTAAAACTTATTTTATTGTAAAACTTATTTATTGTCAAATTATAATTTTTAACAATATGTATATAATAAAATAAATTTTCAATTTCTTTTGTTAAAAATTTACATTTATTAAATATTGTTATATACTAGAGATGAGCATAATTGATCTTTTAAAAAGTGAATATTAATTAGAGATGAAAAAATAGG
>OCIU01002345.1_pt1 | contig 11181 bp, 9 predicted proteins | sample 1538471 | NCBI WGS metagenome assembly OCIU01 (sample SAMN04571693, study PRJEB22368) | human gut metagenome | biome: human gut; material: stool | host: Homo sapiens | place: Luxembourg | collected 2012-06-01 | reverse complement strand
CCTTCTGTGCGTGCGGCGCAGGCCCAGGGTCTGATCTGTATAATCAAAACCTCCGGCTAAGTCGGAGGTTTTGATTCACATGTACCGCACCACAATGCACACCATGGACACCGCCATCACCATGATGGTGGCCGGCGCGCAGTAGCGGCAATACTTGCCCCAGGTGACGGGATGGCCGTTCTTGGCGGCCACGGACGTGCCTACCACGTTGGCGGAGGCGCCGATGGGCGTGGCGCTGCCGCCCAGGTCCGTGCCCATGGACAGCGCCCAGGCCAGCACATGCAGGTCCACACCCTGGGTCTGGGCCATGGCCTGGATCACCGGCACCATGGTGGCGGCAAAGGGAATGTTGTCCACAAAGGCGCTGGCCACGGCGGACACCCACAGGATGATGGCCACCATCACCACGGCCTTGCCGCCGCTGATGTCGGCAATGCCGTCTGCCAGCACGCCCAGGCAGCCGGTGCGCTCCAGCCCGGCCACCACCACGAACAGGCCCGTGAAGAACAGCAGGGTCTTGTAGTCCACCCGAGCAAACAGTCCCGCAGCCGCCTTCCGGCCGCTGGTCAGCAACGTCACCATGCTCATCAGAGCCGCGGCGATGCACCCGATGGTGGCCACCGTCAGCTCCGTCTGGGCGTGGGTGATCAGCAGGACCACCACCACCAGGAAGGATGCTCCGCAACCGTAGAACCCCGCCCGGTTGGTCACCGCCGACGCCGCGTCGGGGTACACCACGTCTGCCGGGCGATTCTTCTCGCTCTGGGCCAGGGGCTTCCGGAAGCACAGGAAGAAGTACACCACCGTGAACACCAGGCACACCGCCGCGATAACGCCGGTGTTGCCCAGGAAGTCGAAGAAGCTCAGCCCCAGGGAGGTCCCGATGATGATATTGGGAGGATCGCCGCACATGGTGGCCGAACCACCCAGGTTGGCGCAGAAAATCTCCGCCAGGATCATAGGCACCGGGTCAAAATACAGGGTCTTGGCCAGCTCCGCCGTCACGGCGGCCAGGAACAGGATCACGGTGATGCTGTCGATGAACATGGCCAGAAGCGCCGACATCACCATAAAACAGATCAGCAGCGGCACCGTCCGGTAATGCACAAGCTTTGCGATTTTCAGGCACAGCCACTGGAAAATTCCCGCATGGCCCATGCCCTCCACCATCACCATCATACCGGCGATGAACACAATGGTGGACCAGTTGATGCCGGTGCTGGACTCGGACGAGCCCACCCAGAAGCCCTTCTGGATAAAGCAGCTGAGGTTCAGCGTCTCCCAGATGGCCCCTCCGTCATGCATGCACAGGCCGAACACCAGTACCAGCACCAGAGCTCCGCTGCCCAGCGTTACCCACTGGCGGGGGAACCGGTCCCAGATGATGAGGGCAAACATCACGACAAAAATGGCAACCGCCAGAATTTTCTCCATGATAGTTCCTCCCCTTTCTTCAGAAATGATCTTTGAACAGTATGGTATTGTAGTCTCCGCTCCCGGGAAAGTCAACCCCGACGTCTTATACAGTTTCACAAAAATGTCACAACCGGAGACCGTTTTTCTGTGAATTGCACGGAATTTGCATAGAATTAACAACTTATTCACACATTTGTCTTGACTGCTGCTTCCGGTGCATTTCCGGATCATCCCGCTGATCGGAATCGGACGAAAAAGATTCTGACACAATAATAGGGGCCAGACTTACGCCTGACCCCTATTATAATAAGTTTCGGTTACAGCTTGCTGACCCGCAGGGCCCGGATGGCATTGAGCACGGCAATGACCATCACGCCCACGTCGCCGAAGATGGCGGCCCACATATTGGCCGCGCCCACGGCCACCAGCAGCAGGCACAGGGCCTTGACGATCAGGGCGAAGGCGATGTTTTCGTACACAATGCGGATGCACTTGCGGGAGATGCGGATGGCCTTAGCGATCTTCAGGGGATCGTCGTCCATCAGCACCACGTCCGCCGCCTCGATGGCGGCGTCGGAGCCCATGGCCCCCATGGCAATGCCGATATCCGCCCGGGACAGCACCGGCGCGTCGTTGATGCCGTCGCCCACAAAGGCCAGCTTGCCGCCGGACTGACCCAGCAGCCGCTCCACCTGGGCCACCTTATCGGCAGGCAGCAGCTCGCTGTGGACCTCGTCCACTCCCAGACGCTGGGCCACATGGTCGGCCACCTTGGCCCGGTCGCCGGTGAGCATGACGGTCTTTTCCACGCCGATGCGCTTCAGGGCGGCGATGGCATCCCGGGCGTGGGGCTTCTCCACGTCGGAGATCACGATGTGACCGGCGTACTGGCCGTCCAGGGCCAGGTGGATGATGGTGCCCACGCTGTGGCAGTCGTGCCAGGCGATGCCCAGCTTCTCCATGAGCTTGTCGTTGCCCACGGCCACGGTGACGCCGTCCACCTTGGCCACCACGCCGTTGCCGCTGAACTCCTGGATATCCGTGACCCGCTGGCGGTCAATGGGGCCGCCGTGGGCCCGTTGCAGGCTCTTGCTGATGGGGTGGGAGGAGGCGCACTCCGCCAGAGCGGCGTATTCCAGCACCTTTTCCCGGGGAAGCTGATTGTGGTGGACGCCGGTGACGTCGAACACACCCTGGGTCAGGGTGCCGGTTTTGTCAAACACCACGGTTTTGGTTTTGGACAGGGTTTCCAGATAGTTGGAGCCCTTGATGAGGATGCCCTCGTGGCTGGCGCCGCCCAGGCCCGCAAAGAAGCTCAGGGGGATGCTGATCACCAGGGCGCAGGGGCAGCTGACCACCAGGAAGGACAGGGCGCGGTACAGCCAGGTGCCCCAGTCGCCGTCAAGCCCCGTCAGCAGACGCATCACCGGCGGCAGCACCGCCAGGGCCAGGGCCGCCCCGCACACGGCGGGGGTATACACCCGGGCGAACTTGGAGATGAAGTTCTCGGACTTGGACTTGTGGGAGCTGGAATTTTCCACCAGCTCCAGGATTTTGGACACGGTGGACTCGCCGAAGGCCCGGGTAGTGCGGATTTTCAGCACGCCGGTCATGTTGATGCAGCCGCTGACGATCTCGTCGCCGCCGGTGACGTCCCGGGGCAGGCTCTCGCCGGTGAGGGCGGCGGTGTTCAGGGTGGAGGTCCCCTCCAGCACCACGCCGTCCAGAGGGACCTTCTCGCCGGGCTGGACCACGATGACGGCCCCCACGGGCACATCGTCCGGGTCCACCTGGGTCAGCTGTCCGTCCTGCTCGATGTTGGCATAGTCGGGGCGGATGTCCATCAGGGCGGTAATATTCCGGCGGCTCTTGCCCACGGCGTAGCTCTGGAACAGCTCGCCGATCTGATAGAACAGCATCACGGCCACGGCCTCCATGAAGTCGCCGCTTTTCTCGTAAAACGCCAGGCCGATGGCGCCCACGGTGGCCACGGCCATCAGGAAGTTCTCGTCGAATACCTGGCCCCGGAGGATGCCCTTGACGGCCTTGCGGAGAATGTCATAGCCGATGATCAGGTACGCCGCCAGATACAGCAGCGTCCCGGGCAGGCCCCCGATGGAAAACAGCCGGATGGCCAGGACCAGCACCGCCGTGATAATAATGCGGCAGAGCATTTTTTTTTGCTTCTTGGTCATGCTTCTTCCCCTCCTTCAGCAGACGTGCCGGAATGGCTTCCGGCACGCGTTGTGTTTCACAGATAAATCTCGCAGTCGTCCTCGACCTTTTTGCAGTTCTTCAGAACGGTCTTCATCACCGTCTTGGGGTCCGCCCCCTCCCGGAACTCCACGATCATCTTCTGGGTCATGAAGTTCACCACGGCGTCCTGCACGCCTTCGGTTTTCTTGGCAGCCTCCTCCATCAGGTTGGCGCAGTTGGCGCAGTCCACTTCGATCTGGTAAGTCTTTTTCATAAGAAGCTCCTTTTCCTGCCCAACGGCCGCTTAGTTCAACCATTAAGCACTTGTTTAATCTTGATGACTGTACTATAATGGACGAAACGGGGAAAGTCAACGGTCTTTGCCCCTTTCCTGCCGTTCGGGCGAAAAGAACTGCCGAACGGGAAAATGATGAAGGAGCGTGTACGCTATGGAACATACGGAGCTGCCCCACCGGCACGGAAATGACCGGGACCTGTCCCGGCTGGAGCATTGTATGCAGGAGGCGGAGAGCTTTCAGGCGGTGGCGGGCCTGTGCCGCCTGCTGTCCGACGCCAACCGGGTGCGGATTTTCTGGCTGCTGTGCCACTGCGAGGAGTGCGTGGTGAATCTGGCGGCGCTGGTGGGCATGAGCAGTCCCGCCGCCTCCCACCATCTGCGGCAGCTGAAGGACAGCGGCCTGGTGGTCAGCCGCCGGATCGGCAAGGAGGTCTATTACCGGGCGGCGGACACGGAGGTGGCGGGACTGCTGCACCAGGTCATCGAGCGGACGGTGGAGGTCACCTGCCCCCGGGAGGAGGCCATGCCCCATGCACCCCACCTGCCGCCGGTGGACGCCCACGCCGGGGAGCACGCCGCGGACCTGACGCCCCAGCAGCGGGAGATCATCCACCAGGTCCACCAGCTGCTGACGGAAAATCTGGACAGCCGCATCACCATCGAGCAGCTGTCCCGCCGGTTCCTGATGAATCCCTCCACCATGAAGGAGCTGTTCAAGGCGGAGTACGGTAGCTCCATCGCCGCCCACATCCGGCAGCACCGGATGGAAAAGGCGTCGGCCCTGCTGCTGGAGTCCGGCGACAGCCTGGCCCAGGTGGCCCGGGCGGTGGGGTACGAGAGCCAGAGCAAGTTCTCCGCCGAGTTCAAAAAGGTGTTCGGTATGCTGCCCTCGGAGTTCCGGAAGCTCCACGCCGGGCGATAAGCGGATAAACAAGCGGACACCGGGTCAGACCGATGTCCGCACTTTTTATTTCTCCCGGACCAGCAGGCGCAGGGCCTGGGCGATGTTCTGCACCGGTAGCAGCTCCAGCCCCGGCAGGGGCTTGAGCTCCCGGGCACGGCGGGCCGGGATCATGCACTGGGTAAAGCCCAGGCGGTGCACCTCGGTCAGCCGCTGCTCCAGGTGGCTGATGGAACGGATTTCCCCGGAGAGGCCCACCTCGCCGATGGCCGCCATGTGGTCCGGCACAGGCTTGTCCAGATAGCTGGAGGCGATGGCCACCACCGCCGCCAGGTCCGCCGCCGGTTCCTCCAGGGTCAGCCCGCCGATGATGTTCAGATAGGCGTCGCACTGAGACACCTTCAACCCGCCCCGCTTTTCCAGCACCGCCAGCAGCATGGCCGCCCGGTTGTAGTCAAAGCCGTTGCTCATGCGCCGGGGGTTGGAGGCACTGGCCGGGGCGATCAGGGCCTGCACCTCCGCCAGAACGGGCCTGGCCCCCTCCATGGCGCAGGTGACGCAGGTGCCGGGGGCGTCCTTAGGACGGCCGGACAGCAGCATCTCTGAGGGGTTTTCCACCTCCCGCAGGCCCCGGTCCATCATTTCGAACACGCCGATCTCGTTGGTGGCGCCGAAACGGTTCTTGGCCGCCCGGAGGATCCGATAGGTCATGTGCTGATCCCCCTCGAAATACAGCACGCAGTCCACCATGTGCTCCAGGACCTTGGGACCGGCGATGGAGCCCTCCTTGTTCACATGGCCGATGACAAACACGGTGACCCCCTGGCCCTTGGCCAGCTGCATCAGGGCCATGGTGCAGTCCTTCACCTGTCCCACCCCTCCGGCGGGGGAATCCAGATCCTCGTTATACAGGGTCTGGATGGAGTCCACGATCAGCACGTCCGGCTGCTCGCTGCGGACGCACTCTAAGATATTCCCCAGGCAGGTCTCCGACAGAACGTACAGATTATCGCTCTCCGCGTCCAGGCGCTGGGCCCGCAGCTTCAGCTGGTGGGCCGACTCCTCACCGGACACATACAGCACCCGGGCGAACTCCCCTAGCTTCTTGCAGATCTGGAGCATCAGGGTGGATTTGCCGATACCCGGCGCGCCGCCCACCAGCACCAGGGAGCCTTTCACCGCGCCGCCGCCCAGGACCCGGTCCAGCTCCCCCATACCGGTGGAAAAGCGGATCTCGTCCGCCGTGCCGATCTCCGTGATGGGCACGGGCTTCACGATCCTTGCCGACGCGGACTTTCTGCCGGATTTTACCGGCTTATCCGCCTGCTCCACGATGCTGTTCCATGCGCCGCAGGCCGGGCAGCGTCCCGCCCACTTGGGGGTCTCGTTGCCGCACTCGGTGCAGTAAAATACGGTTTTGGTTTTCATGCGCTTGCTCCCTCCGTGTCGTGCTGGAGAAATCCGGCGGCGATGCACACCGCCAGCTTCAGCTGATACCCGCCGGTCAGCAGCTGCCCGGTTTCCGTCCGGTTGGACAGAAAGCCGCACTCCACTAAAATGGCGGGACATTGTACATTTTTCATCAGATAGATGGTACTGTCGATGGCCTTGGCGTTTTTCCCGTTCCCGGCGTTAACGGCGCCGTTCAGGGCCGCCTGGACCGTCTCTCCCAGCCGGGGGCCGGAGGCGGTGCCGTTATAAAACACCTGGGCCCCATGGACCGACGGGTGATCGGGCATACTGTTCTGGTGGATGCTGATGAGCACCGCCTCCGGCTGGCTGTTGATCAGGGCCACTCGGTTCTTCAGGTCCGACACCTTCTTCTCCCGCAGGGTGACGGCCTCCGGCGAATAAATCGCGTCCTCCCCCGTCCGGGTCAGCACGGTGTCCCGGCCCAGAAACAGCAGCACGTCCCGCAGCCGCCGGGTAATGGCCAGGTTCAGGTCGCTTTCCACCACCCCGTCCGGGGACACCGCGCCGCCGTCCTCGCCGCCATGTCCGGCGTCCAGAACGATGGTCCGGCAGCCCGCTCCGGCGGCGTTTACAGCGGCAGGACATCCCGGCCGCAGGACGGCGGCGGCTCCCGCCAGCAGCAGCACCGCCGCAACCGCCGCAAGATACCGGCGGCGAAGTATAACGATCATCTCCGCACCCCCTTCGGCTCACCGTATGCAGGGGATGCGTTTTCTATACCATATCACATTTTCCGATAAAAGGGAATCCCCCGTTTCCCGCCGGGGGAGGGGTACATATACTGGAGTGAGCCCCCCGCGCGGGGGCCATACCCACGATTTGTGAAGGAGGAATCCCCTTGTACACAGAAACAAGCAGCTGCACCCCTGCCAATGGGTGCCCGCAGAACCAGGGCAGTCTCCCCGGCGGCTGCGGGGCGCTGGCCTTTCCCTTTGTGGCCATGCAGCAGCAGGACCCGCCCCGGTACGACCAGCGGGAGGCCCTGCAGCAGGGAACACTTTTTCCCGGGCTGGACCTGCCGTTTCATAAGGAGCTGCGCAGCCGGTTCCCGGCGGCCAACAACGCCCTGTCGGAGCTGATGGCCCTGGATTTTGCCATTGACGAGCTGGGGCTGTATCTGGTGACCCATGCCGACGACCAGGAGGTCCTGAACCTGTATTGGAAGTATATCGCCCTGGCCAAGGAGGGCCGCGCCCGGTATCAGGAGCAGTACGGCCCCCTGACCCAGACCACCGTCACGGAGGGCGGCTATCGGTGGCTCAACGATCCGTGGCCCTGGGACGAAGGAGGTTCGGACTGATGTTTGTATATGAAAAGAAACTGCAGTACCCCGTGCGCATCGCCAATCCCAACCCCAAGCTGGCGGCGTTTATCATCAGCCAGTACGGTGGACCGGATGGCGAACTCGGAGCGTCTCTGCGCTATCTGAGCCAGCGGTACTCCATGCCCTATCCGGAACTGAAGGCCCTGCTGACGGACATCGGAACCGAGGAGCTGGGACACCTGGAGATCATCGGCGCCATCGTCCACCAGCTGACCCGGAACATGACGCCGGAGGAGGTCAAAAAGGCGGGATACGAGACGTATTTTGTGGATCACACCGCCGGGGTGTATCCCACCGCCGCCTCCGGCTCCCCGTGGAACGCGGCGTCCATGGCCGTCAAGGGCGACCTGATCGCCGACCTGACGGAGGACCTGGCCGCCGAGCAGAAGGCCCGGGTCACCTATGACAACATCCTGCGCCTGTCCGACGACCCGGACGTCAACGACGTCATCAAGTTCCTGCGGGCCCGGGAGATCGTGCATTTCCAGCGCTTCGGCGAGGGCCTGCGCCTGGCCAAGGAGAAGATGGATCAGAAGAATCTCTACTTCGTCAACCCGTCCTTCGATCAATAGGCGCGGAAAAAGAACCGGCTGGGAGCTTGTCCCCAAAGTTGCCGGGCGCGAAAACGCCCGTCCCTCTAACCGGTTCCAATGCCAGTGTATCCGATACGCCGGACTATGTCAACCGGTGTTTTCCGGATGTTCTGCCGAAAAGTGAAAAAATGCAGGGCCGGGGAGAAATCCCGGCCCTGCATCCGTTAGAATAGAGGAAACGGCAACAACGGGTGCAACTTTTACGCCGCGTGGGGGCGTATCCGAAGGGAGATGAAGCAAATGCCTGAAATCAAGATCAAAATTCGGGACAAGCGAGCCGGAGGCACGGGGACCGTGATCTGCGGCAACAGCGACTACACGGTGGCGTGGGACCTGGACGAGGAATGGACGCCTTACGACACCAAGACCATGCGGGTGAACCTGGCGGACGGCACCTATCAGGACGTGGTATTCACCGGCAATACGGCGGCTCTGCCGGTGCTCAGCACGCCGGGGTGGGCGTCCGTGGGCCTGTACGCCGGGGATCTGCACACCAGCCGGGCGGCGGATCTGCGGGTGCTACCGTCCGTCACCACCCCCGGCGGCGCTCCGGCAGACCCGGCGGAGGATGTGTATGCTCAGATCACGGAAAAGCTCAATCAGCTGATTGCGGTGCAGCCGGAGAGCGTCGCCCAGGCGGTGGCGGATTATCTGACGGAGCACCCGGCGGTCTCGTCCATGCGGGTGGAGGGCGGATACATTCAGTTTTCCGGCGATGGGGAAAACTGGGACAATGTGGTGGCGCTGGCCGGACTGAAGGGTCCCAAGGGCGACACCGGCGGTACAGGCCCGCGAGGCCCCGCCGGGTCCGACGCCAGCGTGACGGCTTCCTCCATTGCCGGCGCAATGGGGCTGTCGGGGCTGTCCGCAGGCGACCAGATTGCGGTGGATACCGTCGGGGCGGACGGACGCCCTGCCAGCTGGAAGAAAAAAGCCCGGGATGTCCTGAACGTCAAGGACTTCGGGGCCAAGGGTGACGGCAGCACGGATGACACGGCGGCCATTCAGGCGGCGATCGACTACGCCGTGGCCGCCGGGCGGCGCTCCGTTTACTTCCCGGCCGGGACATACATTGTCACAAGCCCCCTGCACGCCCAGGTTGAAACCGGCACCACCACGGTGGGCGGCAGCACCAAAAGCCGGTACGCTTACGGCATGGGCCTGACGCTTCGGGGGGAGCAGGTGGGCAAGACGGTGCTGCGCAAGACCGGACAGGCAACCTATACGATTCCGGCAAATAACAACATCAACGGCGGCAGTACTGTTGACACCACGCTGTTCTTCGGCGGAACCGAGGGCACGGGGCTGTACGTCTCCGACCTGTCCATCGAAAACGCCTCTACCGGCGAGTGCTACGCCATCTATGCCACCCGGGCCAGGTGCGTCCTGGAGCGGCTTAATGTGTGCACCAATAGCCACGGCATCTACCTTTACGGCTGGCTGAACAACCTGACGGACATCATCATTACCGCCAAGGAAAAGGGCCTGTGGGTGGCCAACGCCACTTCCACCGTGTGCAATAAGGTGTTTGCTGCCGGGTGCAACAATCCCTATTACCTGGTATCCGCCTATTATTCCACCCTGATCTCCTGCTGTGCGGACAGCTGCACGGGCAGTATCTGGACCCTTAAGGGCAGCGTGAGCATGATCGGCTGCGGCTCGGAAAGCAAGGGCGCGGACCGGTATATCGACCTGCTGGATGACACCCGTGTTGACGCGCATGGGTTGTATTTGTACGACCTGGAAGCACCATCTGGTTCTACTGGGACCAACAAGGCCCTGTTCCGGATGGCCAGCCGCTGTGTCCTGAACGTGGACGGCATCCAGCTGGCTGGTACGGCCAGCACCCAGGGGGTGCAGAACGCCCTGCTGGAATGCGGCACCGCGTCGGTAACCTTTGCTGTGCAGGACGTCCTGCTGTTCAACAATGGTGCAAGCCCTCTTACCCCTGAGCTGTGCAAGGGAAGCATTCCTACCGGGTCCCTGTTCCGGCTGCACTACGGGAGCTACAGCGGCTTCTACAAGTACACCGCCGATGGCCTGACGCCCACCATCGCTTTCACCGTGCCGGACGCCAGCGTCACCCCGGCCAAAACCACCTTTATCCAGCCCGCAGAGGGGCACTATGAGACCCAGCCCAATTACACCAACGTGCTGCCCAATGCGGAGACTCCGCCCTCCGGGAATGCCCTGACGGCCCACGGCACGATACCGGGTATGCGCTACGGGGCCGGAACGCTGAATTCTCCTCCCGGCATGACGTCCTCGAATGTGGCCACCTCCTCCGGCTTTATCTCGGGGGTTAAGCCCGGCGACGTGATCCGGATCAGCGGGCTTTATATCGGCAGCACCAGCGAAAATTATGTGGGCTTTGCCAATGCCGGCAAGAACTTCATCGGCGGCACAAACGGCATAAACTTTGTCAAATCAGCCGCTGACGTCTGGAACGCCACCATTGACGAGAACGCGCTGACCACCACTTTCACCATCCCGGAGAAGGATTCCGCCAACCGATCCCTTGCCAACGTAGAATATCTCTATTTCTCCGGCAGGCCCAACACCAGCGGCCCGGTGATTGTCACCGTCAACGAGGAAATCGTTAACAAACAGGTGTGGGTGGGTACCCCCATGCAGTTCGGCAATGAGATCAAGCAGAACATGGCCAATGTTTTTGTGCAGGCCCCCAACGGCGCCCTGTACACCATCGCCGTGGACAACAGCGGCAATCTGTCGGCCAAGGCATTCACGCAGTAATCACGCCGCCCAAGGCGGCAGGAAAGGAGATTTTACAACATGAAAGAAAACACGATCAAGGCCGCGCTGGCGGCCGCACTGGGGGCGCTGTGCGCCTACGGAGTGCAGCTACTGGTACCGGTGCTGGTGCTGGTGGTGGTGATGCTGCTGGACTACGCCACGGGCATGACCAAGGCATGGAACGCCGGGAGAGGGCGCGGCAGTACGCCAAAAAGGCAATGCAGCT